>Ga0213839_1002079_pt1 | contig 11632 bp, 14 predicted proteins | sample SWPATP21_FD_160075 | JGI IMG/M metagenome (GOLD analysis project Ga0213839, IMG submission 160075) | Coastal seawater microbial communities from Marineland, Florida, United States - SWPA TP2 #1 | ecosystem: Environmental > Aquatic > Marine > Coastal | place: USA: Florida | collected 2016-08-14 | reverse complement strand
TTTTCAAAATTATACCTGAAAACTACAATACAATTATTAATGTTGACACTAAATGTTGTAATATTTAGTGCAATACCATTAAGATTTCTGGACTCAAGATCGGATTTTACTCAGATGACACAAATACTGGACTCTGTAACTCAAAAAATAATGAATCCTGTGACCGATATCTGTTTGTACTAAATTGCCAATGGTAAGCTGCGATGATTTGATACCACAGGCAGTCCATATAGAACAATGCCTTGTCACGCATCTGAATCGATAACTCTTCAGATCTTATCTTTGTGTATATTCCTTTGAAGATCTCAACCATTTGATTAAGCTCACTAATCAAATAAGAGATGGCTTCTTCAAGAGAATATCCATCTTTCTGTAACATTACTACCGCATTAAATTCAGAACCATATTTCGTTACTTCTTTATCATAGGAAAATAGATCATTGGTAAGGCTACAGTATCTTGCTACCTGTAATTGTGCATGTGTAATGATGTTGTTTTGTCTTATTGTAGGAGATATTGTAAATCCCAGTGCGAATTCAATCAGATCAATCGTGGGTGACATCCCCGAGTCTTTATCTCTAATACTGTTGTATTGGTTGAAGGCATCACCTCCAGGAATATCGTTATCAACATCTTCCAGAGAACTGGATAAGTGTTCTATAGTATGTGTTGAAAATCGTCTTAACCAATTGGAGTCAGGTACCAGAGGTTTGAACCATGTATATATTTCTGCTACTGCATCTGTAATTGGATGAGAAATTGCTGGTGCAGAACCGTTCAAAAGAGTATTTGCTGCATCATGGAATATTGGAATTAAAAGGCTCATATTGCCAGGTTGATCTACTTTATGTCTATCAAACATGTCGTCCACAAAATAGAGCAGATTGTTGAAAAGACCTATAGAAAACAAACGTTTTTTATCGGCATATGGAAAAAGGTAAGCCGACATCGTATTGTATTCACCGATGTGTGGCTGCCAGATCCCCAGCTCATTACAAAGCTTGATTAGTTCCGATTCCACATCTTCAGCGTGAGGATTTATTATTGGATTTTCTGTGGGTGCTAAGAGACCGTTTAATGATATGACCATGAACATTCCCCATCTCATCATTGATTAATAGTTAACATGTGCATCTTTTACTAGTTTACAACATGTCTAACATAAATTTCCTAAAAGAGTATATAAATGGTTATAATGATTGTTTAGTATTATGAAATATTCATACTTACAAAGGAAATAAGAGGGTTAATCAGGGGAATCTTTGAGTTTTAAATAACCATGTTTCATGAGCTTAATGGAAAATTGTCGTCAATTGCAAGATGTGGCAATTACATTGACACATTCCCTGCCCGGTTTGTTATAAAAAATCTTATTGGATTAAGCTTTTAACTTCTTAAGAATATCAAATTTTTCAGTGGCTATCTTGAAAAAATCAGTATCTTGCTTAATTCACTCTATGAGTTGACCAAAGTCAGGCATTTCTGTGATATGTATGCCCGATATATTCCCGACTACCTTAGCTATAAAACTGTTGAGTGGATTTGAAGCGATTCCATAGATATGCAGTTTTGAATTATCGATCGAGTAGAAATTGCTAATTATTAGCCTTATGTTTCTTACCTCAACCTCACTCGATGACATAAGCGAAATTATTGCATACTCCCTATTATCATCTGCCCACTCAGAAAGAATCTCGCCACATTCTTTTAATTCGATCTCTGTGGTATTTTGATTAAAATCAATAATTCTTATTGACCCGTATACATTAGTTTTCATATTAATAGTCCCCACATTTACAAATACGGATCCTCCCTATAATATATCATGATGTAATAAATATTATGTTTAAACATTTTCGTATTGTTAGCCTTCATTGACTAAATGTAATAATGCGTTACAATTACTTATATCGTAATTAATTGTTATATAGGAGGTTCGCATGACTCCCCCCGCCCCATATCACATATCAGAACCGATTTTTGAGGATGGTTTATGGTGTTTCTGGCTAACGGCAAACGACGACATAATTCAATATGTTTTACATCTTGATTTTATAATTCTGCCTCCGAAATTTAGGATACTTCCTGGATTGCTGCCATCAGGAAGAACAAAATATGCCATAAGTCCACGTTACATTTTCGAGGAAGCATGGATAAAACTTCAAGAATGTCTTGATGTGGAATGCAATAATGTGGATCTATCTCCAAGTATTGATAATTTTTTAACCACGTTAGAAACCGAAAATAAATAATGGGATTAAAAAATTTACCAAATATGCAGTAATGTTTACATCTGCTGATGCTATATCCTGTACAATTTGCTTACAATCACCGTGTATAACGGGGTTTATTGCATAGTCCCGCGTGTCGGACTTTTTGATAAATTCAAATGATTATTCATCAAGCGATTCGTGTTCGACGCGAACGACGTATCCATGACCAAATTCAATCCGAAACCGCTTATTACATCACTTCTCTTGAACCCGATGCACAGCGCATTTTACAGGCGACACGCCAACACCGGGCAATTGAACACCAACTTCACCGGGTCATGGATGTCACTTTCAACGAAGACCAGATGCGAACACGACAAGGCAATACTCCTCAAAATCTGATCGTTTTGCGATATATTGCACTCAACATTCTAAAACAAGATAATTCTAAGGGCAGTTTGAGACAAAAACGTTATCGTGCTGCATTGGATGTTTCCTTTTTGGAAACTCTACTCTCTCAAGTTTGATGCGATTGCCCTAGCAACGAATTTCCCACCGGGAGTGGAAAATCTCGTCAATTGACGCATTTGCCAGCAATATTCCCTATCCCTCAACAGCTAAACAAAAATAGAGCAGTAGCTATGGGCTGCTCTATTTTAAACCGTAAGTCTGATGATTTAGAGTTACCTAGATGCTTACTTTCCGTTTTGCTTTTGCTGGGAGCTTAACCTCACCATTCTTTGAGTACATGAGGAGCACACCAATACCTATCAGTGCAATAGGAACAATTGCACTTGTAATTCCCCCAAAAACGAAAGCTTCGAAAAATATGCCGAAGCCGATAAACATGTATAAGCCCATTTGGATTAAGCGACTGCCAGTCTTCTCAAATGCCTCATGCATATTTAGCTCACCAACTTTAAGAAAGGCAAATCCAACCAGAGCTGGATATAATGCCCATACATATGACCATGCCTCCCAGTGACCAAAAGCATTCATAAACGCTAGTATCAGCCCTGTACCTGTGATAATTGTGCCTGGTATTGCGAATCCAAGATGGGCTTTATCATCTTTAAAAGCGAAGTATAGAAATGCTAAACCAGGAGCAATTATCCATGCAGGCCATAATAATGACATGATTGTAAATCCGGTGACTTGTGCAAATAATAGCAGCAGTCCAACCGCTAAGATGCTTGCTCCCGATACCTTATTTTTGTTAATCTCCATTTATGTTGCTCTCTTCCCTAATCGTTGTCTGATAATCTTCTTTACGGAAGCAGGGCAAATATGTTTCAAAATTTCTCAGTATTTACAAGTTTTTGTATTTGTAGTGAAGAGAATGGGAGGTTGATTGGCTGAACTGCCTGTCATTACCATCAGGATCCCCGTCAAACCAGGCATTGATTGTACACTAGTGATATTATCCACCACTTAACTAGTCGCTTTGAATGTCATCTAAAGCGGTTTCCCATATTGCTAAATTCTCCCAATCACCAGCAACCCATTCAATTTCGCGGTTAAATAAGGATGTATCGAAACCTGGATAAGGGAGAGTGTTGTTGTGGTGAGCAACATAAACAACCGTCCGATTAACCTCATTCACAGGTTGTATAGGTTTCTCAGGATAAAAGGTAAGTGACGCTTTTGCACGACTCATAGCAACGAACAAAACTTCAACTTCCTGGGACTGCTTTCCTCGATGTTCGAGATAATTCTTTGTGTTGTATATGATGATATGGCTTGTCTCTAGCCCTTTCCAGGCATATGCTGTCCCTACAACGATGCTTTTCTTAAATTGCTTCTGCTTATCTGCCATATCATCAGGTGACGTACCAAAACGTTGACCAACAAAAGTAACCAGATCATCCGGTGCTTCAGGTTGGAAATACTGTTCTAGTAGTGCGACTGTCATCGCAGCAGAGTGTATATCTGCAAGCTTCACATCCACCTGAGCCTGAAGCGTTGATTTCTTCGCCTTATACGTTTCCTGTTGCTCCCATGTTGACAGGTATAAGTGAAAATTTTCTTTTGTGAATGGTAGTACCATCCCTTTCAATCGGTTCATAGCTTGAATCGTATTCTTGACTGTGCCATACACATCTGCCCCCAGCACCACAATCGGTGTTTTCACGTCGGCATGCATCAATTCAACATAAGCCTGTGCAACATCGCCGTGAGTACGACAGACAATACCCGTCGCCGATTTGTCCGCATGTTGCATGAGAGCCTCCAATGTCCCGGTTATTCTAATAAGACCTGCCGGAGCATCATCTCTTGGCGCAACTTCAGGGAATAACGATTGTAAATAGGAGACTACCTTTACAGGACAGCGTTGACTGATTGGCATAGTTAAGGTTGTTGCATCCAGGATATAAGTCATCCGATTCCACGAGTCGGCATCTGCCCCCGCAAATTTCATCAAAGCCTGATTACGATCACCCACAACGAATTTGTATCGGGCAACTCGCTCGGTGATAATTTGCTGCGCTGGTGATAAGTCCTGCCCTTCATCAACAAGTACTATATCGTATTGCTGATTGAACCACCCTGCGCGTATTGGAACAGTCACCATTTCCTCAAACGACATATGTCCACCCTCTTTGCGGTTTTCATCAACCGCGTTGAGAATAGCAGGAACAATCTTTTCAATAAACTTTCTGCGAAACGAATCTGTGATACCTGCGATGTTCGGTGTGTATTGTTCATAGAGGTATTCAATTCCCCGGAGATTGCGAGCATTAATTAGGGATGTAATGCAGATATTGATAAACCGCGATAACTCCCAATAAATATCTCTATTCGGCTTTCTGCGAATAGAATTATCCTCATCACGCATTGGTACGCCCATTGGATAATACTCTTTAAGTACCCCCAGCGTGATATTCGGAACTTTCCATTTTGCAATATGATACTTGGTACTCATTGACTGACACAGCTGCCAGCCAAGCTTATGGACTGTAAATTTATCTACCCAGCCCGGCAAATAGTTTTCCAGCATAGCGCGATTCTGACGCATATGAGACAGTGCTAAAATCTTCGGGTACTCCCGTAGCAAACCGATTGTTTTCATCATGTCAATCATCATTGTAATCATCACGATCAACGTGGTTTTACCTGCGCCAGGTGACGCTTGCACCATCAGATTGCCTGTATCCGAGTGCGGGTCTTCTAATCCTGCTATCATCCGCATAATATAACGCTGTGGATCATTCATACGAAAACCAAGTTGCTGGAACACACGGGTTTCAAATTCCTTAAAATGAGTCTCTGTCATCTGTGGCAAACCTAAGACAGTCACTATGTACCTCCAATGCACTTTGTTAATAAAATAATCAATCGTGTTTCATGTCATGCTATTTGCTTCACAACATTCACCAGATGCTCTCTCGTAATCATCTCAGAGCGCATCACAAGATAATCTGTGTCAACCACGGTATAGTTGCTGTAGATAGGTTCGCGCATCAGCAATTTGTAGAGATATTGACCTGCAATCAGTGCCATCTGCTGGTTTACGAGCAAGTGCTGCTGATTCAGTTGAAGTAATTCCGCACAGGACAATTCCGGTTCGGGTTCTTCCGGTGCTTCGAGCAATTCAGGGAAAAGAAGCGCCGCATTCGGGATGAATTGGATTTTGTCTTTGTCTCTGCGATTCTCCCAAGCGGATTCATTGATTTCCTTTATATCACCCGTATTGCCGATAACAACCTGCCCTGCCGCCTTATGATTCCCTGCATCAATCCAGATCGTATTTGTTTTGAGATTTGCCATTTCACGCCGACCAATGTAGCTATCCACTGCCCCGAGCAAGATTGTCGGCTGATAGCGATAGTTGTAATGCTTCACATGCTTTTTCGCGGCAAAGGCTTCATTATAGAACTCAACTTCCAACCCGAATGCCAGGGATAAACGACGTGCCCAGATTTCAGCTTTGTAACTGCCCACATCAGCAATGGTAAACCCCTGTCTGCCAATGTTCTTTTCTTCCACCGTATCGGGATCTACAATCACCAGTCGCTCAGGGATGCTGATGCGATTGGCTCTCATATGATGCAGTGTCCGACCAATCAGAGGCGCGAGCGCACTTCCTGTTCCACCGCAGCCCACCAGGATAATCTCTGCATCAGACGCTCTCAATTCAGGATCAAATTCAATCATGCTACACCTCACTGATAGATGAATTCATAAGCGTCTAAGTCAGGAAATAACAGGCGTGCCACCCGTTCATCCCGCAGTTTGTATCCATTGCGAGCTGTCGATTGAACATCATTGCGTTCACCATACGCCCAATACACGCGAAATTTGTTATCCACTTGAATGGATGCAGTGTAAAAGATACGTTCCTCATGCGGGTACTGAAAAATCTGCCCGTTTACTTCCAGTGGTCGCATCCATGAAATCATGTATCTACCAACTAAATCTCCCGCTTGAAGGTTATCCCAATCTACGTCGTCCGGTTTACGAAAAGTGAATGTAGAATCGCTGATGTCATAAATCATCGGCATACTCTTTCCGCCCACTCTTTGTAGGTCAGAGGCTTGTTTTTCCCGCCCGTTATCGGAATCAAATCGCTGTACGGATAGCGTTTTGCCTTCTTCTTATCCAGTTCCTTCAACAACTCCCGCACGTCGGACTGATGCGACTGGCTCTTGTTGTTGACACTGTGATTGTTGAATGGTGAACCGAGGAATTGAATCCAGTCATTGCTCATATCATTCATATCTTTTTCAAGTGGTTTCGCAACTGTGCCCCAGCAAACACCTGATGTATTCACATTAGGCAGAGGCACAACAAACAACTTGCTCCCCGGTTGTGGACGACGCTTGACCGCCACAATGTGATAACTGCCGTTATGGGATGAGTCAGCCAGAGAGCGTGCCAGGATTAAACCGGGCATCGGAACCGTCAACAGTTCATCATGACCATCAATCCAGATACCGGTGATCTGTGGCTTGCGATAAGAAAAAACTACCGAACGCTCCCCTTTACGATACACCTGTAAAATGTCATCTTTGAGCAATCCGGTGTTCAATTCCGGCTCTTCCCGCTTCTCAGAAAGCACCTGTGAAAGCTTCTTCGGATCGACGGCGTAGTATGCTGTCGCGGTACGCATCATCACGCCAAAGGCGAAAAACTCCAGTGTTACATTGGGTTTCTGTGAAGCCTTTGCTGCCTCTAAGATCAGGTCGCGCCCAGCATAAGCTTCCGGTAAATTCATAAGACCGGTCATTGATATTTATTCCTTCCTCTAAATCTGCCCGTACAGAGCGATAGACTGTCGTGTAATTCGCAATCAAGCTATGCAGTAACATCGGGTTCGCTTCCAGCGCATCAATGCCAGCATAGACCATCTCCATCAATTGATAGGCTTCACTTTGCGTCTGCTGGATTGCCTCGATGTTATCCCAACCCATTGCCTCATAACCCCATTCAATAAAGCTATCGTGACTATAATCCAGGATGGTATTTCCGGTGCCATTGCTGAACCATCGAATCAGCAAACACAGATTGTCAAAGATCGAGCATTCCTGTCGTTCCGTCTCTTTTATCAGAGCGTCTGTGATGATCGTTGAGGCAATATCCCGTACTGATGAGAAAGCACAATGATCGTCAGGATAAGATTTATTCTCGTTCCATGTGACTTCGAACATGGCAAGGAATTGCTTCATCGCATCACTATCAAACAAGCCCTGCCAGGCTTCGAAATTCTCCAGATCAATGCCCAGAAACTCAATCGGGACCCATTGATAATGAAACGCATCCGGTGTGCCGTATACCGTTTCCTTTGTCGGGAAATACTGCATCAGCGTTTCGTGAACCTGTTTCTCAAATTCAGTCGCTTCCAGACACCAGTACTGTATACAAAAATCGGCATAGTCTTCCGGGTAGTATCGTTGTGCCATCGCCAGACCTGCTGTCAAAGCATCATCATCACCGTCGACGTACTCCCGATAATCTTCAATTGCATCGTGAAAGGGATCGGTCAACAAACACATCAATGCCAGGTCAAAGGCAGGGTCTTCCAGTGCATTCGATAGCAGCCAGACCGGAATATCCAATAAGGTCACATCACTCATAGGAATACCGCTTCTACATCTGGATGCCCGTTGTTTCCTAATGGAATCGCGTTGAGCTTCAGCAGCTTTCCAGCTAAGTCAGTCGCACCATCACGCAGATTATTCAGCTCATTTGTAATTCGGGTTCGTTCAGCCCGTGGAATCACGGGAAATAGATTGCCTGTTGTCCGTTGATGCTCCCGAAGGAGCACCAGTGCACGTGGCTGAAATTCTGGAACGGTCAATAGAATCTCTGCCAGTTTCTCAGCGGTCATCCGATTTAGCCTTTCCGTCCGGCGCGGGCTGTGAACTCGATCACAGTATCCCCTTCTTCTCCTTTACGGCGTACCTGGCTGTTTGCCAGTTCGGGGAAGGTCGTCCGCAGATGTTCGCGAATCATTTCTGGATCATCTCCTAAAACGGCATCCAGGAGGATTTTTTTGCTTCCGATTTTTGCATATGTCGCCATTATGTTTTGTCCTTTCTGATTCAATTAAATCTGGAATAGTGCGCGTTGTTTGGGTTTAGCGAACAGGTCTTTCTGTTCGAGTTTGTTAGCAATTTCAGGGATTGCCTGTTCTTTGACAGGTACGGTTTCTTTCACGGGTTTGCTCACGACAACTGGCTCAGGCTTCTGTTCCGGTGCTTTTGCATTCATAAGGTGGGTCGCGACTAATGCTGCTTTAAGTTCATCCGGTGTTTTGCCGTTAATAATCGGAACATCTACAGGCACAATCCGGTGTTCGTAATCCTGCCACGGTATATCACTATGCGAAATTTCTGTATCGGTGTATCCGCCATAGAGAACTTTCTCTTTGCCCGGTTCATAGGTGTCATCTTTTGTGGTCACGATGTCTTTCGGCGGGTTGATCTCTGTCGCGACCAGATTCTTGCGTGCCTCCGTGACAACCGCATTCCAATCCGTCTGCCCTTCTACGTGGTCGATCACATGTAAATAAGCTAAATCACCCCGTTCTGCCATGATGCTTGCCTTTGTCATGTGGGCATCGGACTGCAAAGTAATCGTGATGACTATCGCCGTCGATTTTTCTTTCTTCTTCTTTTTCTTTGCCACAATCTGTCCCTTTCCTTCTATTGTCTCAATCTGTCGTGTGGAGCTTTGGATTGCCCTCCTATCGTCCGTCATGACGATCACACAGCCTGTTTTCTGCACTTCCCGGATCGTCCCGGTGTAGCCATGAATCGCGTGATTACATTGCACCCTGTCACCGATTTTGTAGTCTGTCATGACCTATCCGTTTTCTATATATCGACTACTACTATTATATCAACCCGATATAAAGATTAAGAGCTCAGGCATTCGCCAATTTTGAGCTTTGTAAGAGCTTCCGCTTGCGACTATTCAGAGCTTGCACTGTCTCAAAGTCTTCACGGTGAACAGCCGAACGAATCTCAGCCATCACCCGCTTTGCCCGTAAACGACAGACATATCGGAAGATCAGATCACTCTCCAGCGGACGGCTATCGGGTAAGGCATCCTCGCCTAAAGTCTCGCGAATCAATGTTTCCGGTGCCTGGATGCCTTCGAGGGCTTTCAGGTATTGAACCATCAGATGTTTGTAGTCCGTGAAGTCCTCCGCGGAGACTGCCGCTTCACCGATCCATGTCAGTCGCTCACAGACGTCGTGGAATAAGCTTTCATCGTAAAGAAATGCTCCGGTCAGAGAGGCTTCAATTGTCGGACTACCGGTTTTCTGTGGCGGCTTTGAAACGGCTTTCGGGATGTGCCGATGAGCTTCCTGTAGCAAGCTATGCACATCCAGATTCAACGCATTTGCCAGATTCTGCACACCCGTTGCTCTGGCAATATCACTCTCCAGTTTCATCAGCAGCGGGATCGCTTGTTGTGCAATACGGCTGCGTTCCATCGTGCTGGCAGTCTCCGGCACAGACTGGATGGTTTTCTCGACCACATAATCCAGCGCGGAGATGGCATTCTTGAGTGCGGCATCAAATGTGCCCGCACGAATCGCACTATCCACATCCAGATTGTCTTTCAGGAAGATCAGACAGATGTCACGCTCGATGCTCAAATTGTCCAGAAAACGTTCGACTGCCGCACGTCCGGCTCTGTCTCCATCCAGTGACAGAATCAGACGTTTTGCCATGCTCAGGCTCTCCAGTTGAGCATCGGATAAAGATGTCCCCATTTGAGCCACGACATTGCTATATCCGGAACGGCGGGCAGCAATGACATCGGTGTAACCCTCAACCACAATTACTTCATCCCGCTCACGGATGGCTGCTTTTGCTTGATGCAAGCCATATAACAACTGTGACTTCTTGAAGAGTGGCGTGTCCGGTGAGTTGATGTACTTTGCACCCGATGTTTCCAGCGTGCGGGCGCTGAATCCCACCACCCGACCTTTGTTATCTCGAATCGGGAACATGATACGATTGAAGAAACTGTCATTGCCTTTTTCGCTCATCAAGCCCACAGCTTTCAGGTCGTAAGCTCTGTAGCCATTTTCCTGAAGATACTTGCACAGATTGTTGCCACCCGGTGCATACCCTAATTGCCAGTCTCTGATGTCAGACTCGCTGATGCCACGACTTACCAGATATTCACGGGCTGCTCTCGCGTGTCTGCTATTGAGTAACGAGTTGTGGAAAAGGCGTGTCGCTTTCTCCAGCAGGTCATACCAGCGTTTGAATTGTGGCTGCGGCTGATTACGCTCGCGCTCGATGCCATAAGACTCGCAGAGTTTGTTGATTGCATCCCCGGTATCTAAGCGATGCAATGCCATCTCAAAATCAATCACATCCCCATGGGCATCACAACCGAAACATCTGTACTTGCCCTCCCCTGCCTTGATGGTGAATGAGGGGGTTTTTTCTTCATGAAAGGGGCAACAGCCTTTCCAGTATTGCCCGGCACGTTTTAATCGCACACCGCTTTTACGCACATGCTCTACCAGGTCAATCCGCTCATGGATACGGTCGAAGATGCTCATGATTCATCCTCTGTTTCTCTTGCCGTTACCACCGGATTACCGTGCCAGTTCTCGAACTTCGTGGTCGATTTATTGAACAGCAAATCAAATTGTGCACCTTCACCACCCGGTCCCGAACGATTCTTGGCCACCGTGATGTCGGCATGACCCGGTATCCCTGCACCCACAACTTCTTCGCGGTGCAGAATGAGCAGAGCATCTGCTGCATTCTCTGCTTTCGAGCTATTCGAGATGTCCGTCTTATTCGGGCGTTTGCTCTGACGATTCATGTACGAGCGATTGACCTGTGCGCCGACAATAAAAGGATATGGATGTTCTAACTTGAGCCGACGCATCTCCGACCACAGCGAATTGGCGTGTTCGGTTGATCCCGGATAACGGGCAACATAAC
>Ga0213839_1002078_pt1 | contig 11635 bp, 7 predicted proteins | sample SWPATP21_FD_160075 | JGI IMG/M metagenome (GOLD analysis project Ga0213839, IMG submission 160075) | Coastal seawater microbial communities from Marineland, Florida, United States - SWPA TP2 #1 | ecosystem: Environmental > Aquatic > Marine > Coastal | place: USA: Florida | collected 2016-08-14 | reverse complement strand
AGCGTCGACGCCGGCTGGCTTCGCGTGGGGCTGTTCCGTCGCCATGGTGTTGGTTACCCGGGCCCGATGCGACACACCATCCTGATCCTGGCCCTCGTCGGCTGCTCGGCCAAGCCCGCGACTCCGCCCACCCCCGCGGCCACCGAGGCTCCCGCACCGGCGCCCGCGCCCGTCGCGCAGACGCCCGAGGAGATCCGCGCGGCCATGGGTGCGACCGTGGCGGCGGCGATGGATCCCTCCGTCGCCCCGTGCGACGACTTCTACCGCTACGCCTGCGGTGGCTGGCTCGCGGCCGAGTCCATGCCGGCCGACCGCACCCGGGTCACGCGGAGCTTCTGGCAGATCGACGACCGCAACAAGTCCCTGCTTCGCGAGATCCTGGATGCGGCGGCCGCCGACCCCGGCGACGATCCGGCCTGGCAGAAGGTGGGCGACTTCTACGCCGCCTGCCTCGACGAGGGCACCATCGACGCCGCTGGTGCGGAACCCATCGCTCCCTGGCTCGCCATCGCCGCGAGCGTCGAAGATCTCGACACCTTCGCCACCGCCGTGGGCAAGGCGCACCTGCGTGGGGCCGACGTGCTGTTCGGTGCCGCGGTCTGGGCCGACCTGAAGGACCCCGACACGAACATCTTCCACGTGGGCCAAGGGGGCATCGCCCTGCCCGACCGCGACTACTACCTCGACGACGGCGACGACAAGGAGGCGCTACGGGCCGACTACCTGGGCCACGTCACCAAGATGCTGCAGCTGGCGGGCTTCGAGGGGGAGGCCGCCGAGCACATGGCCCACGACGTGCTCACGTTCGAGACGCGCCTCGCCGAGATCTCCGTGCCCCGCGCCGAGCTGCGCGACCCCACCGCGACCTACCACAAGATCGATCGTGACGGCCTGCAGGGGCTCGTACCGAGCTTGCCTCTTGCGCGGGTCTTCGAGGGCATGGACTACCCTTCGATCACGGCGATCAACGTCGAGAAGGAAGAGTACTTCTCGGGGCTGGAAGAGATCCTGGGCCAGACCGATCCCGAGATCCTCCGCAGCTACCTCGCCTGGCACCTGGTGCACCTCGCCGCGCCCGACCTGTCGGCGGCCTTCGCCGACGAACACTTTGCCTTCTTCGGCAAGCGCCTCCGTGGGCAGGCGGAGATGGAGCCGCGCTGGAAGCGTTGCTCGAACCGCCTCGACACCTACCTCGGTGATCTCATGGGACAGGCCTATGTCGAGCGGGCCTTCGGCGGCGAGAGCAAGCCGGTCGCCCTCGACATGATCATGCGGGTCGAGAAGGCCTTCGAGGCCGGCCTCGACGAGCTCGCATGGATGGACGACGCCACGCGGGAGCGGGCCCGTGACAAGGCAGGCTCGATCACCAACAAGATCGGCTACCCCGACGAGTGGAAGTCGTACGACGGGCTGTCCCTCGCCCGCGGCGACCACTTCGGCAACATGGCGCAGGCGCGGCGCCACCTCAACCGCTACTACCTCGACAAGGTAGGAAAGCCGGTCGATCCGGCCGAGTGGTACATGTCGGCCTCCACGGTCAACGCCTACTACAACCCCAGCGAGAACGAGATCGTGTTCCCCGCAGGCATCCTGCAGCCGCCCATGTTCCACCAGCACTGGCCCATGGCGGCGAATTTCGGTGGGATGGGCATGGTGATGGGCCACGAGATCAGCCACGGCTTCGACGACTCGGGGCGACAGTTCACCGCCGACGGCAAGCTCGAAGACTGGTGGGAGGCCACGGCGGCCGAGGGCTTCGAGGAGCGCGCTGCCTGCGTCGTCGATGCCTACTCGGCCTTCGAGCCGCTCCCCGGTCTGCACGTCGACGGCAAGCTCACCCTCGGCGAGAACATCGCCGACATCGGCGGTGCCCGCTTCGCGTTCCGGGCCTACCAGCAGTGGGTCGAAGAGCAGGGGGCCCCCGAGCCCGAGGTGGCGGGGCTGAGCGGCGAGGAGCTCTACTTCGTCAACTTCGCTCAGGTGTGGTGCTCGATGGCCACCGACGAGGCGCTGGAGGAGCAGGTCAAGACCGATGGTCACTCCCCGGCGATGTACCGGGTGAATGGCACGCTGCAGCACACCCCCGAGTTCCACGAGGTGTTCGCCTGCGAGCCGGGCTCCGGCATGCGGCCCGCCAGCGACGACGACATCTGCGTGGTCTGGTAGCAGACACATGCCAGCGCATTGCGACATGCGCTGACGCATCCGACGAGTGAAAAAGGGTCCCATGAACGACGATCGACACTTCCTCCTCCGTGGTCTGCTGGGTGGCGTGGCATGGGGCACCGCCGTCGCGGTCGCCCACCTCGGCCACGGCATCGGGCTCATCCTCGTGCTCGGACAGCCCCCGCTCACCTGGTTCGCCGCGAAGGGAACGGCCGTCGAGTTCCTGCTCGGCGTGCTGGCGGGGGTGGCGCTGTCGCCGCTGTACAAGGTGCCTCGTGGCGCCATCGCCCATCCCATCGCACTGACGGTGCTGTGGCTGGTGATCGAGCGCTTGGTGGCGGTCGACCCGAGCAAGCCCTTGATGTGGATCGCCCCGTCGCTGGTGGCGCTGGCGTTCGTGGGGGTCGGCCACCTGGTGTGGCGGAAGCTCCCGGCTGCGGTGGTGGCGGCGGGTGCCCTCACGCCGCTGGCGCTGCTCGCCGCCCCCGAGATCCGCACCGCCATGGAAGAGAAGACGCCGGCGCCCGAGCTGGTGCCCGCGAAGGCGGGCGCGCCCGACGTGCTGTTCATCGTGATGGACACCACCCGCAGCCAGTCGCTGTCCACCCACGGCTACCATCGCGACACCACGCCCTACCTCGAGCAGCTCGTCTCGGAAGGCGTGCTCTTCGAGAAGGCCACGTCGCCGGCCACGTGGTCGCTGCCTGCGCACGCTGCGCTGTTCACGGGCACGTTCCCGTCGTTCAACCAGGCCCATGCCGAGACGCGCATGCTGGGCACCGTGCTGCCCACGGTGGCCGAGGTGTTCGCCGAGGCTGGCTACGAGACCCGCTGCTTCTCGGCCAACCCCCACATCTCGGCGGCTTTCGGGCTCACTCGCGGCTTCCACTACTCCGACGACGCCTGGCGCGATGGCCCGGGCGCCCGGCAGTTCAGCTTCATCTACCGCTTCCTCGACTTCGCCGGCCTCGGCGTCGACGACAAGGGCGGCAAGCTCGTCGTGAGCAACATCGAGGACTGGTGGAGCGAGCGCCCCGACGACGGGCCTCCGGCCTTCGTGTTCGTCAACTTTCTCGAGGCCCACTTCCCATTCCACCAGCTCCCCAAGGAATACGTCTACGCCTACCAGGACCGTCCGATGTCCGAGCTTCGTGAGGCGGGGCAGATCGCCTTCGGCGCGCAGTTCGGCCGGCCGCTCACCCCCGCCGAGGTGGAGCAGATCCGCGGCCCGCTGGTCGATCTGTACGACGGTGGCGTGAAGTACACCGACTTCCTCGTGCGCGAGGTGGTGGAGCAGTGGCGTGCGGCGGGCAAGCTCGATGACACCATCGTCGTGGTCCTCGGCGACCACGGTGAGGTGGTGGGCGAGCACGACGCCTTCGGCCACGTCACACCGATGGTGGAGGAAGATCTCCGGGTGCCGCTGATCTTCCGCTACCCGGCGCGCATCGAAGGAGGCACCCGCATCCCCGAGCCGGTCTCCACCGTGGGCACGCTTGCCACCCTCGTCGACCTCGCGCAGATCGACGGGCCCGGGAAGGTACACGTAGAGTCGCTGATGCCGGCCCTCGACGGCAGCACGGTAGGCGACCCGGTGATCGCCGAACGCTACGAGGAGCACCTGCTCTCGGCGCGCTTCGGGCCGGGCGAAGCCAACGGCAAGGGTCCGTTGATGAACCCGCGAGGTCGCTACCGGTCCTATCGCTCGGGCGACTGGAAGTACGTGCAACACAACGAAGACGGCGAGTGGCTCTACAACCTGGCATCCGACCCAGGCGAGAAGAACGACCTGGCGGAAGCCGAGTGGCAGAAGCTCGACGAGCTCAAGGAAGAGCTATCGATCCACATGGCCGACCTGCTGCTTCCCGACCTCGACGCCGAGGTCACCGGTCAGGTGATGAACACCGACGACATGGACGAAGCGACGAAGCAGCAGCTCTGCGAGCTGGGCTACCTCTCGGGCGACGACTGCAAGTAGGCGGCGTCAGGGCAGGTCGTCGGGCCAGATCGGGGACGGGTCGTTGTCGATCAGCAGCGGCGCCATGGCCTCTGCTTGCTCGCGCAGGGGGCCCCACAGCTCGAGAACCCGCGGATCGGTGGCGTCGAAGAGGTCGTCCTGCTCCTCGGGGTCGACGCTGCGGTCGTAGAACTCTACCGTGCCGTTCCAGCGGTAGTGCAGCTTCAGCTTCCCCTTGGTGACCATGTTGATGCCCCCCTTGCGCGCGACGGCGGCGCTGAACCGGAGCCGGTCTTCGGGGGCCTTGCCCACCGGGTAGCCCGTGACCTCGTCTGGGATGGGTTGGCCCAGCATGTCGAGCACGGTGGGGACGAGATCGATGGCGTGGGTGGGGCCCTCGTAGACGCCAGGAACGATGTTCCTCGACCAGAAGATGGCGAAGCCGTCGTTCTCTTCGCCGTGCAGCTGGTAGGCGTGGGTCTGGTTGCCGTGTTCCCAGAAGGCCTCGCCGTGGTCGTTCCAGATCACCACCAGGGTGTCGTTGAGGTAGCCCTCGTCCTCCATGATTTCCCAGTTCTCTTCGAAGCGCTCGTCGATCGTGCGGATCTCGCCCTCGTAGAGGATGCGCAGGTGCGCCTCGAGGAAGGCTTGCTCCTCGTCGGTGAGCGTTCCCCAGCCATCCCGCTGCCCGTAGTGGTTGTCGCGGATGGTGAGATCGATGGGGTAGGGCTCGAGCTCGTCGAGGCCCACGGTGTTCTGCAGGGGAGGGTTGTAGGAAGCGTGCGGCTCCATGTGGTGCATGTGCAGGAAGAACCGGTCGGCGTCTTGCTGCTTGAGCTCCTTGGTGATGAGCTGACGCCCCTTGGTGAGCACCTCCCGGGCGTCGCCCCCGGGGGTGTCGAACGCGTCGTAGCCCTGGGCATTGCCCCACGTCGGGGACAGCCAGTCGTTGGCCGAGACGAGGGCCGAGGCAAAGCCCGCGGTGCCGAGCCAGGTGGCGAGGAAGGGGGTGCCGAGAGGCACGGGCTCGCGCAGGTCGACGCCTCCCGAGAGCCTGGGGATGTGGCCGCGCTCGATGTTCGTGCGCCCCGCGAGGGTGCAGGTGGTGCTCGCCCACGTCCAGTTGGAGCACTGCTGATGGTCGGCGAGCACGAAACCGTCGTTGGCGATGCGGTCGAGGAACGGGGTGAGGTTCTTGTCGCCGTGCACCCCCACATGGTCTTTGCGGAAGGTGTCGATGCTCAGGAAGATGACGTTCTTCGGCACCTGCCCGTAGAATTGGACGGCACCGTCTCCCACGATGGGCAGGTCGGTTCGGGTCGACAGGGGTTCGTCGTCGATCTCGGGCTTGTTGCAGCCGAGCAGGACCAGGACCAGAGGGGCGGTGAGCATGGACCCACCATAGCGCTCACCCGGACGACCGGCATGCCGGGTCGATCAGCGGGAGAGGTCGCGGCTCACCACCACGGCCGCGAGGGCCAGCAGCGTCGCGCTGGTCACGGCAGCGGCGCCTGCCGAGACGAGCTGGGCGCCGAGGCCTTGGTTCAGCGACCCGGTGAGGAGCGTCCCTGCGGCCAGGGTGGCGAAGAACACGATGAACCACACGCCCTGCTGGGCGGCACGGACGTCCCGGGCCACCGACGAGACGAGCACGCACGCCGTAGCGATCGCGCTGGCCCACAGTGGGCCGGCGACCAGGAAGGCCACCCACCAAGCAGGCGACCGGGGGGTGAGCCACGGAGCGGCGTCGGTCAGAGAGGGAAGGGTGGCGAGGGCGGCGCCAGCACCCACCAGCACCACGTACAGCGCGGTGGTCCAGGCGAGCGCGCCGGCCACCTTTCCAGCGACGAGTTCGGTGCGGCCGATGGGGGCGAGGAGCAGGAAGGTCAGCGTTCCGCACTGACGCTCGTGGATCATCGCGTGGCCGGCGAGCACCGCGGACACGCCGAGGTACTGACTGAATCCCAGGAAGTTGAGCAGGCCCAGCACCGAGGCGGCGATGCTTCGGGCGGCGGCTTCGTCGAACGGCACGGCCTTGGCCAGCAGCTCGGCGGTGGCGGGGTCGTCGTGGGCGAACTGTACGAGGAAGAGCGTCGCCACCGCCATGCCGGTCACGATGGCGAACAGCGAGCCGATCACCGCGAGCATCACGGGCTGCCGCGCCTGCTCGCGTGCCTCTCGCCGAGCCACGTGGAGCGCGCGGCGGATCGCACCACCTGCGCTCATCGCGGCGCCCGCAGCAGTTGGTGCAGCCGACCTTCGGGGGGGGCCGAGCGCTTCGTGGCGAGGGTCTCGACCGGGCCCAACACGCCGTCCATCACCCCCACCCGGTCACAGATGTAGCTTGCGGCGTGGAGGTCGTGGGTGGCGATACCCACGGCCACCCCCTCGTCGGCGCACCGGCGAACGACGCTGTGGAGGGTGTGCGACGACAGGGGATCGAGGTTCGCGGTGGGCTCGTCGAGCAAGAGCACCGCGGGCCGCAGGGCGAGAGCGCGTACGAGGCTCACCTTCTGGCGCATGCCCGACGAATACTCGGAGGTGCGGCGATCGAGCGCGGGGCCGAGCTCCAGCTCTTCCAGCAGCGGCTGGCTCCGGTGGTCGACCTCCCCGGGGGACAGGCCGTACAAGCCGCCGAAGAAGTGGAGGTTCTCCCTGCCGGTGAGCAGAGGGTAGAGGCCGGGCTCGGCCGTGATGAGCCCGATCTTCCCCTGGGCTGCCCGCGCCAGCTCGGTGGTGGGGGTGCCGTCGAGGGTCACCCGCCCCTCTGTCGGCGCCACGAGGCCGGCGAGGAGCAGCAGCAAGGTGCTCTTTCCCCCGCCGTTGGGACCGATGAGGCCGAAGACCTCGCCAGGCTTCATCTCGAGATCGACGCCACGCACGGGGACGCGCTCACCGAAGCGACGGACGACCGACTGGGCGCGAAGGGACACGACGGTCAGTCGCCGAGGGCGTCGACGTAGGCGTGCAGGGCGGCCAGCTCCTCGGTGAACGGGGCCTGCACCGGCGGAAACCGAAAGCCCGTCTTCGGGTCGAGGTCGAAGGCCGTGACCCGAAACGAGATGGCGAAGCGCTCCCGCTTCCACTGGGCCCGACAGAGCATGCGCACGAACTTGTCGATGTGGGCGGCCAGTCCGCGGGGGTCGTCGCCGTAGCGGGGAGCAAGCTCGGGCCACAAGGTCCGAAACATCTCCAGGGGCTCCTGACCGAGCTGGACGAACTGGTACATGAGCCGGTCGAGCACGTCGAACGGCATGAGGTCGTCTTCGTCGGTCTGGCCCTGGTCCGGGGGGCGGAGCTCGGCGGTGGCGGGAATGCCCACGACTTGTTCCAGGGCTCGGATCCCGTGGAAGTCGGCCGCCCACCTGAGCCACAGCGTCACCAGGGACTTCGGCACGTCGGCGATGGGGCTGATGCCGCCGGAGGTGTCGCCGTCCATGGTGGCGTAGCCGACCGCGGCCTCGCTCTTGTTCGAGGTGGAGACGAGCAGGAGTCTGCGGAGGTTGGCGATCATCCAGATGAGCGACCCCCGGAGCCGCGCCTGGACGTTCTGGAGGGGGATGTCGTGGCTGGGCTCGCTCCACGACAGCTCGGTTCCGGTGAGGTCGCGGCACAAGCGAACGTGGGTCTCGACGGCGTCCTGGATCCCGGCCTCGAAGTAGGTGGCCCCCAGCTCCTCCGCGAGAGAGCGGGCTGCGTCGCGGGTGGCCGAGCCGCTGTTGTCGGTGGCCATGTAGGCGGTGACGAGCTTGTCGCTCAGCTGGTCACGGACGACCTCTGCCGCACACTCCGGGGCCTCGTAGCGGAAGGCGCGGGCGATCAACACGGCACACATGGCACTGTCGCGACCACCGGACAACGCCAGGGCGAAACCAGGAATTCCGCACTTGCTTCGGTACTGGGAGAGCGCCATCGCGAGCGCGAGCTCGAGCTCGAGGTGGGGGAGGTCGGCGGGGGTGGGCGACCGCGGGATCAGCCCGTCGCGGGCGAGCCAGTCGAGGGAAGGGTCGACGGACGGAACGGTCGGTGCTCCGGCCCAGTAGCGAGGCTCGGGCGGTGCCGGGCGCTCCGTGGTGAACCCGCCTTCGATGGTCACGACCTGAGGGGCGGTGCCGTGGTCGCCCCGCTGCAGCCCCTCCACCTGCTGCCGCCAGCTGCCTTCCTCGAGGCGAACGCGCTGAAGACCGGCGAGGTCGACCACGCGCTCCACGAACACCATCTCGTCGGCGAAGACGAAGCGATCGCCTTCCTCGAGGATGCGCCCGTCCTGGGCGACGAACACCGATCCGTCGAAGACCAAGCGCGTGGCGTCGCATCCGAGGAGGGAGGTGTACAGGTAGACGACGTGGTCTTCCCGACTGATCTGCTCGACCATGGCGCGCCGCGTTCGGTGCTTGCCGAGCACGAACCAGCTCGCGGACGGGTTGGCGACGATGTGGGCGCCGGCGAGGGCGTAGACGGAGCCGGGGCGGATGCCCTTCCAGCCGTCCTCGCACACTTCGACACCGAAGCGACCCAGGCCATCGGCGTCGAAGAGGAGAGACCCGAACGGCACCACCTGTCCCGACGGCGTGCGATGGGGCTCGACGCGGCCGCGCACCCAGCCGCTGAACCAGCGGTTCTCGTACTGTACGTCGCCCGTGGCGAGGTTCTCCTTCGGCACGATCCCGACGAGCTGCCCATCCGCGCACACCGCCACGGCGTTGTACAGCACGTCGCGGTGACGAACGGGGAGGCCTACGAGCGCCACCAGCCCTCGGGTGGCCGCCACGATCTCGACGAGCACCTCCCAGCTGCGCTCGAGGGTGCCTCGCATCATCAGCCGATCGCCCAAGCTGTAGCCGGGGATGCACATCTCGGGGAGCACGAGCAGTCGCACACCACGGTCTCGCGCGTGCTGGACGGCAGCGAGGATGCGACGGCGGTTCCCCGCCCAGTCACCGACGGTCTGGTTCAGCGACGCGGCAGCGACGTGGGCCGCTGCTGGCACACGAGCCATGGTCCCTCCACGGTCGGACAGAGTAATGGACCACGGCACCCAGGTGTTCGAGGAGTGAAGTCACCGTGTCGATGCGACGCTCCATCGCAGGTCGTCTGCCCGCGCCGATGCGTCGGGCCGCGCTGTCCGTCCGTGGATGGTGGCGCTGGGTGCGGATCGATCGCGCGGTAACGAGGGTCGTGGGTCCGAGGTATCGGCGCAGTCGTCGCCGCATCGAGATCGACATCACATGGGCTTGCAACCTGCGCTGCCACAACTGCAACCGCTCGTGCGCGCAGGCGCCCACAGGGGCTTCGATGTCGTTGGCACAGGTACAGCGATTCGTCGACGAGAGCCTCGCCCGAGGGGTGAGGTGGGAGCGGATTCGCGTGCTCGGCGGCGAGCCCACTTTGCACCCGCAGTTCCAGCCCATCCTCGCGGCGCTGCTCCGCTATCGGGAGGTCGTACCCGAGGTGGTGATCGAGGTGGCGACCAACGGTCATGGCCCGAAGGTGCAGGCGGCACTCCGGCACATCCCCCCTGGTGTCGTCGTGGAGAACACGGCCAAGGAGTCCGTGGAGCAGCCGTTCGACACCTTCAACGTCGCGCCCTGCGACCAGCCGGCCTATCGCCGCGCCGACTACCGCAACGGGTGTGTGGTCACCGAGACCTGCGGCGTGGGGCTCGGGCCCCACGGCTTCTACCCCTGCGCCGTGGCAGCAGGGATCGACCGCATCGTCGGGCTCGACATGGGGCGCCTCAGCCTGCCCGACGAAGACGACGAGATGTTCGATCAGCTGGAGGCGTTCTGCCGGCTCTGCGGCAGCTTCAAGCGGCTGCACGAAGCGCCGGTCGTCGAGCCGGTGCAGAGCGCTACCTGGGAGCGCGCCTATGCCGCCCACCGCCGACAGCCCGTCTCCCTCGAGAGGTACTGATGTCGACCCGTGAGCTCGTGGTCCTGGGCACAGCGAGCCAGGTTCCTACACGACACCGCAACCACAACGGCTACCTGCTGCTGTGGGACGGCGTGGGCGTCCTGTTCGATCCGGGCGAGGGCACCCAGCGTCAGATGGTGCGGGCCGGGGTGTCCGCGAGCCAGATCCACCACGTGTGCATCACCCACTTCCACGGAGACCACTGCCTCGGTCTGGCAGGGATCATCCAGCGGATCAGCCTCGATGGGGTGCCCCACGAGGTCTCGATCCACTACCCCGGATCGGGGCAGGCCTACTTCGACCGCCTTCGTCACGCGTCGATCTTCCTCGACCGCTCCCACCTGCGCCCGTGCCCCATCGAGAGGAGTGGTGTCGTCTTCGACGGCGCCTTCCGGATCGAGGCCCGCGCCCTCGAGCACACGGTTCCATGCTTCGGCTACCGCGTCAGCGAGCCGGATGGGATCACCATGATCCCCGAGGCGCTCGCGGCGCGCGGGATCCGAGGCAGGGCGGTGCGTACCCTCATCGACGAAGGCCGTCTGCGCACCGACGACGGGGTGGTCGAGCTCGCCGACGTCTCGGTGCGACGCCGGGGACAATCCTTCGCGCTGGCCATGGACACCCGCCGCTGCGATGCCGCCGTCCGCCTGGCGCGTGGCGTCGATCTGCTGGTGGCCGAGTCGACCTACCTCCGCACCCATCAGAAGGAGGCGACCGAGCGAGGCCACATGACCGCCACCGATGCGGCGCTGGTGGCGCGAGATGCGGGGGTGCGTCGCCTCGTGCTCACGCACTTCAGCCAACGCCACCCGCGCGTCGAGGACTTCCTCCACGAAGCACGCGGCATCCATGGCGACGTGATCGCCGCGCGCGATGGGGATCGAGTGGATGTGCCACCGCGCGTCCGTGCCGACGACCCTCGCGTCGTCTGAGGGACGGTCCGTGAGGACCCGGTGAGCATCGATGCCGTCGGCCGCCAGGTGCGAATCGCGAGACGGAAGGTCGCCGAAGCGTTACGCGACGCTCCGTGACAGAACGTGAAATGTGGTGCACAATGCTCCCGTCGGTTGTCCGCCGACCATCGTGTGCCGGGCCTCTGCCCATCCGACCGAACTGCTGGGGTAAAAAATGACTCGCTTCGCTGGACTCTTCGTGCTGGCTCTGTTGGCAGCGTGCAACGGAGACACCAAGGACTCCGCCAGCCCCGACACGACGAACCCCGGCGTCGACAACCCCGACACCGACACGGATGCCGACACCGACGCCGACACGGATGCCGACACCGACACCGACACCGACTCCGACACCGACACGGATACCGACACCGACTCCGACACGGACACGGATACCGACACGGACACGGATACCGACACCGACACGGATACGGACACCGACACGGATACGGACACCGACACGGACACGGATACGGACACGGACACCGACACCGATACGGACACCGACACCGATACCGACCCCACCGATACCGTCGACCCCACGGCCGACACCGGTCCGACGGCTGGCGGCACGGGGCCCACCAGCGACACCTACGGCGGCACGGGTCCTGGCGACTCCGACACCTACGGCGGCACGGGTCCTGGC
>Ga0213839_1002077_pt1 | contig 11635 bp, 6 predicted proteins | sample SWPATP21_FD_160075 | JGI IMG/M metagenome (GOLD analysis project Ga0213839, IMG submission 160075) | Coastal seawater microbial communities from Marineland, Florida, United States - SWPA TP2 #1 | ecosystem: Environmental > Aquatic > Marine > Coastal | place: USA: Florida | collected 2016-08-14 | reverse complement strand
GGCGAAGGAGCTCCGGGCGAGGACGGCCCCGGCGGGGTCGGGGCCGGCGGCGCGGGCAGCGGCGACGACGAGGCCGAAGACGACGGCGTGGAAGCCGGAGACGACGACGGCGAAGACGGCGAGGACGAGGAACCCGACGACGACGAGGAAGGAGCGGCCGGCCTCCGGGCCCTCGCCGACGGCGAAGACGACCCCGACCTCGACGCGCTCATCGAGGCCCTCGAGGCGCGACTGGGCGGAGATCTCGACGACGACGCCACCGTGGGCGAGGAGGCCGCCGACCTGCTCCACGACATGACCGAGGCCGCCGCCACCGGTGCCATCCAGACCGACCAGGTGGCCCGACAGCTCGAGCGCTTCCTGCCCGGCGTGGGCTGGTCGAACGCTCCGGGGCAGCTCGAGCACACCCTGCTCGGCCGCCTCGAGAGGCTCGCGGCGCTGCTCGAGAAGCTGCCCGAGCTGCAGCGCCTCGCCGACGCCCTCGGCCGCCTGGAAGACGCCACCCGCAAGGAGGGCAAGCAAGACGGCGGGCGCGAGGAGGTGGTGGGGGTGCACTTCGGCGGCGACGTGCGCACCGCGCTGCCCACCGAGCTCGGCCTGCTCGGCGACCCCGACCTCGAAGACCTGTTCTACAGCCGCATGGTGGAGCGTCGCCTGGTGAGCCTCGAGCTGTCGGGCTCGGGCGACGAGGGCCGGGCCCAGGGCGAGCGGCGAGGCCCGGTCATCGCGTGCATCGACACCTCGGCGTCCATGGAAGGCGCCCCCGAGCTGGCGGCCAAGGCCCTGGTGCTCGCGGTGTGCCGTGCGGCCGTTCCCCGCGGCCGGGTGGTGCACCTGGTGCTCTTCGGCGGCCCCGGCGAGAAGACCGAGATCCGCGTACGCCACGGACTGGGCGGGCTCGAGGGCCTGCTGTCCTTCCTCGAGCTCGGCTTTCACTCCGGCACCGACTTCGACGGTCCCCTGCTGCGGGCGCTGGAGCTCCTCGACGAGCAGCAGCTCGACCGCGCCGACATCCTCGTGGTCACCGACGGGCTGTGCCGGGCCCACCCCGACGTCGTCACCCGGGTGAGCCGCTCACGGGAGGAGCGCGGGGTGGCGGTGTGGTCGGTGGTGCTCGGCAACGACGACGCCCGCGGCGTCGCGCCGTTCTCGGACGAGGTGCTGATGGTGGATCTGGCGAACCCACGGGGGGCGGGCTCGCTGATCCGCACCTTGTCTAGCCGCTGATCCCGCGCCGTCGCCAGAAGAGCCCGAGCCCCAGCAACGGCACCCAGCCCGCACCGCCCCAGCCCGCGGACGCGCAGCCACAGCCCTCCGCCTCCTTCGGGGGCAGTCCGGCGCCGTCGCTCACCGGATCGGCCCAGTCGGGCAGGCCATCGCCGTCGGCATCGCCGTCGCCCTCTTCGGCGTCGGGCACGCCGTCGCCGTCGCTGTCGTCGTCGAGATAGGCGGGCACGCCGTCGCCGTCGAGGTCGCCGCTGCCTTCCTCGGCGGTGGGCCGACCATCGCCGTCGTCGTCGTCGTCGAGGGCGTCGATCAGGCCGTCGCTATCGCTGTCGCCGTCGACCTCGTCGCCGTCGGCGATGCCGTCGCCGTCGCTGTCGGGGCTGGCGGGGTCGGTGCCCAGGGCGGCCTCGTCGGCGTCGCTGATCCCGTCGCCGTCGCTGTCGCGCATGGCTCCGGTCAGGCCGTCGGGCACCCCATCGCCGTCGCTGTCGGTGTCGAGGTAGTCGGGCACACCGTCGCCGTCGGTGTCACCGGTGCCCTCGTCCGCGGTGGGCACCCCGTCGCCGTCGTCGTCGTCGTCGCGGTAGTCGGGCAGCCCGTCGCCGTCGGTGTCGCCCGTGCCCTCCTCGGCCGTGGGCACCCCGTCGCCGTCGTCGTCGTCGTCGATGTGGTCGGGCAGCCCGTCGCCGTCGGTGTCGCCGTCGACCTCGTCGGCGGTGGGCACGCCGTCGTCGTCGTCGTCGGGGTCGGCGACGTCGGGCGTGCCGTCGCCGTCGGAGTCGCCAGGCTCCTCGCGGCCATCGGGGATGCCGTCGCCGTCGGTGTCGACGCCGATCTCGTCGTCGTCGTCGGGGTCGAGGGGGTCGGTGCCCCAGAACACCTCGGCGCCGTCGGGCGTGCCACCTCCGTCGGTGTCGAGGGCGTAGGGGTCGTAGCCGGCCAGCGCCTCCTCGTCGTCGTCGAGGCCGTCGTCGTCGCTGTCGGTGTCGAGGTGGTTGGGGATGCCGTCGCCGTCGGGGTCGGCCGGCGCGTTCAGCTCGTCGGCGGTGGGGATGCCGTCGTCGTCGTCGTCGGGGTCGCCGGGGTCGAGCAGGCCGTCGCCGTCGGAGTCGGGGGGCGTGCAGGGGGTGCCTGCGGCCTCCTCGATGTCGCTGAGGCCGTCGTCGTCGGCGTCGAGCACGTAGCGGTCGAGGGTGCCGTCGCCGTCGGCGTCCCCCGACTCCACCGCGTTGGGCAGGCCGTCGCCGTCGAGGTCGTCGTCGTGCACGGTCACCCAGCGCGGGCCCATGCCGGGGTCGCGGATGGGACCGGTCCACTCGCCCGACGCGTCGGGGTCGCCGACGAAGGTGAGGTCGAAGGTGACGAGCGACTCAGTGGTGGGCACGACGAAGTGCAGCCACGGGTTGCCCATGCTGCCGCGGCCGGTGCCCGCCACCAGCTCGCGACGGCCCTCGGTGAGGCCTTCCGACAGCAACACGGCGGAGGCGTGCCAGTCCACCCGATAGACCGGGTCTTCGCAGCTTCCCACCTGATGGAGGAGCTCGACGACCACCGACTCGCCGGGGACGTAGGGGTCGTGGTCGTTGGCGAGCACGGCGGTGGCGTCGTCCTCGTTGACCACCAGATCGAGGTCGCCGTCGAGGTCGAGGTCGGCGAAGGTGGCGCCGTAGCCGTCCTCGCGGAAGAACACGTCGGCCTCGAGGAACGCGTCGCCCACGTTCTCGAAGAGCACGAAGCGCTCGTCGACATAGGCGTCGTCCTTGCCTTCGTAGCTACCGGTGACGAACACATCGAGGTCGCCGTCGAGGTCGATGTCGCCACACACCGGGGCGTTCACGGGCAGACCGTCGTCGAGGAGCACCTCCTCGGTCCACGCAGGGTATTCGTTGCGGTAGAGGACGAGACGGTCGTCGTAGGTGCCGCCCCAGAGCACGTCGTGGTCGCCGTCACCGTCGATGTCGCACAGCGCGGTGCCGCCCTTGCTCTCGCCCTCGCCGGCCACGGCATCGAGGAGCGGGGCGCCCGTGAACGTCTTCCCCGAGAGCCAGATGGGCAGGAGCTCTCCGTGGATCACGAGGTCGGGGACGCCGTCACCGTCGATGTCGCCGGAGCTGTAGAAGTCGGCGGAGATGCCCTTCTGGCTGTGGTCGGGCAGCCCGAAGGCACCGCTGGGCTGCTCGACGAACGACAGGGCCCCGTCGTTGAGGAACGCCTGAGCCCCTCCCGAGGCGTCGGTCACGATGTCGAGCCAGCCGTCGCCGTCGAGGTCGAGGAGCGTGGCCCCCTCGGCATTGTAGTAGCCGTCGGCCGCGTCGCTGTGGTCGTAGGCGAACCCCGGCGTCGTCGCGTAGGTGCTCCCCTCCCACGCCCACACGTCGATGCCCGCTCCCCCGACCCGCACCAGGTCGCCGTCGCCGTCGTGATCGAGGTCGGCCACCAGCACCGAGCGCGACATGCTGTGGTCGTTCTTGCCGATGAAGATCGGCTGGCGCAGCGGGTGGCCCGCGTCGAGCAGAGGCACGAACACCATGCCCCCGTCGTTGCGGTAGACCTGGGCGCCCTCCTCCTTCGACAGCGCCACCACGTCGAGGTCGCCGTCGCGGTCGATGTCGGACGCGAGCACGCCGCCGAACTTGTCGCCACCGTGGTCGATGGCGGTCTCGAGCTCGGCGAAGCCGGCCAGGGCGAGGGAGCACAGCAGCGAGAGGGTCATGGTCACTCCGCACACCCCTGGCCGGGGTAGGTGTCGGGGTCGGTGTCGTCGCAGTCGCGGTCGTCGGCGACGTGATCGAGGGGACAGCCCTCGGCGGCCGCGCCGCTCTCGTCGCCGTAGCCGTCGCCGTCGAGGTCGGGCCAGGTGGTGGCCGTGTCGGGGTCGAGCTCGTTGACGAGTCCGTCGCAGTCTTCGTCGAGCAGGGCGATGTCGCAGGCCTCGGGGCGCTCGGGGTGGCGCTTCTCGGAGCCGTCGTCGCAGTCGTCGTCGTTGGCGACCGTGCCCATCGGTGCGGTGCACGCGAGCACGAAGGCCACCGGGTCGCCGAAGCCGTCGCCGTCGCTGTCGGCGAACCACACCCGCTCGCCGGCCGCGCCCGGGTCGTCGGTGCCGCCGTCGCAGTCTTCGTCGCCACCGCCGCACAGCTCGCGGGCGCCCGGGTGCACGCTGGCGTCGCCGTCGTCGCAGTCACCGTCGACCACGGCATAGCCACCCGCCTGCAGGCAGACCGTGACCCCGGGGCCGTCGCCGTAGCCGTCGCCGTCGCCGTCGACGAACGCGGGAACCTGGCCGGCGGCCCCTTCGGGGTCGTCGTCGTCGGCCAGGCCGTCGCAGTCCTCGTCGGTGGCGAGGGCGTCACACAGCTCGACGCCGTCGGGATGGACCGAGGGGTCGCCGTCGTCGCAGTCTCCCCCCACCTCGGCACGCCCCGGACCGGGGCAGGCCTCGAACACGTCACCGGTGCCGTAGCCGTCGCCGTCGGCATCGACGTAGCGGGGGCCAGGGCGATCGGTGTTCTCCGGGTCGCCGTCGTCGCACTCCTCCAGCGCGCTCACGCCGTCGCCATCGGCGTCGAGCGCCGCTTCTTGCTGCGAGGCCGTGATCCACACACAGCCGCCGAGGAACCACCAGATCATGGCCGCAGCCTACACTGAGCCGAGGCCGTCCAGCGCGCCCACCTCACGCCGTGGAGGCCTGTGTTACGCCGCCGACCATGACTTCGCTCCTGCTCGGTGTCGCCCTGGCCGCCATGCCCCCCGATGTCGACCTGTCGCGGCTCGACACCTGGGATGGAGCGGCCGACAAGCTCCTCGATGGGCCCCCGGGCTGCTGGGAGGTGGTGGGCAAGGCCTCCTGGGACTGGGATCTCGGCCGCTTCGGCGGCAGCCGCGGGGATGCGGTGTTCGCCGGGCGCATCGACGACGGGGTGTGGAGCGAGGTGCTGCTGGCGCCCATGGGCGAGGTGGTGCGGGACCGCAAGGGCCACGAGCTGCAGGTCTACGCCAAGGAAGCTCGCTTCGCGCCGCTGGTCGGCATGCTCACCGGCCGTCGGATCCGGGTGGCCACCGACGACGAGGAGGTAGAGCTCGACGCCGAGGAGCAGGCCGAGGCGAGCAACGCCCTGCGACGCACCCTCGACCGGGTGAGCGGCACCGCCATCACCAGCTGGGCCGACTGGGACGACGTGGCGGGCGCCGTGGTGCTCCATCGGGCGATCCCCATCGGCGACAAGGCGCGGGCACCGGAGGCCGAGGTCGCCGTCACCTTCCCCTCGGGCGACCTGCTGCCCTCGGCCCTCGACCTCGCCTTCCCCGAGCGCTTCAAGGACGGCACCTGGCCCAACCGGTTCACGGTGAAGAACGCCGAGGCGCACGTGCGCGGCACGATCGTGTCGGGGATGGTGTTCCCCGCCTCCGAGGCCTTCCGCTTCGACTTCGGCCTGTTCGGCTGGTGGGGCCGTGGCGCGCAGACCATCCAGTACACCCAGATCAAGGCCTGCCCGCGGGCCGTGAAGGCCGGGGCCCCGGCGGTGCAGATCGAGCTGACCGAGGCTGCCGAGCCGCTCCCCAGCGAGCCGTCGCCGTGATCGGGTGGCTGCTCCCCACCGCGCTGGCCGGCGGGCTGTACGCTACCGCCGAGCTCGACCGGAGCTCGATCGACGCGGTGCGAAAGGAGCGGCGGGAGCTGGCGAAGGAGCTCGACGAAGCTGGCCTCGTCATCGAACTGGTCCCTGCGAGCGGCACCCCGGAGGTCGTCTCGGCCAAGAGCGAGCGGGTGTGGGATCCGACGGTGATCGTGCTGCGCGACACCCTCGACCAGTTCGAAGAGGGCGTCGAGCGCGACCTGGTGCTGCACGCCGACGGCACCAAGGTGCAGACGCTCCAGGTGCGCTGGGAGCCCGGCAAGCTCGAGGTGGTGCAGGGGCGGCCCCGCCCCCCGCTGCTTCCCCCGGGGCCGTCCACCGCAGAGCTCGCCGAGAGCTACGGGATCACCCTGAAGGGAGAGTGGGACCCCCTCGCCCGCGGGGTCTTGCAGGCCGCGCTCGAGGTGCTCACCCCCACCGAGCTCGCCGCGGTCAGCGATCTGGTGGTGATGCGCCTCGACGGGCCCACCGTCGTGCAGTCGGGCAAGGAAGACACGGTCGCTGGCCAGTACTTCTACGCCGGCGAGCTCGGGCCGCGGATCGAGCTGTACGATCACGCGGTGCGGCCGAGCATCTGGTTCGTGGGCGATCCACGCACGCCGCAGGTGCAGGCGGTCAAGACCATGGTGCACGAGCTCGCGCATGCCATCGACCACGCGCCGCAGCGCCGTCTCGTCGCAGCGATGACCGAGGCGAGCGGCGCCGTGAGCGCCTACGAGCGCGAGCTGGCCACCCAGCTGGCGGCCGGCGCCGAGGCCGACGTGCTCGACGCGATTCGGGAGCAGCACCGCCGGGCGATCGAGCGGCAGCGCTCGCTGAGCGACAGCCCGTGGATGAGCCAGGGCGTCGGCACCAGCAGCTACGAGGCAGCGGTCACCGGGGAGCTGGCCCCCACCGAGTACGGCCGGCGCAACGCGTCCGAAGGCTTCGCCGAGCTGTTCGCTCTGTCCCGGCTCGACCCCCAGGCCACCGAGCGCGTGTGCCCCGAGGGCATGGCCTGGGCCCGGAGCGACGCGCTGGAGACGCAGCTGAAGCGGGCTCTCGCCGAGGTGCAGTCCCTCGTCGAGGCGCCGCACTGACCGCGGAGCTCGGCCTCAACCCGGGCGACCCATGATCCGAGAGCAGGGGCACCGGAGGTGTCTCGATGCTCTTGTTCCTGTCCGCCGCCCTCGCCCAACACGTCGACCTCGACCACGGCGAGGTGCTCACCGCCGCCGACCTCCCCTTCGAGGCGCTGACGGTGGGACACCCCAGCCTGCAGTACCGCGATGGCCGGTTCGTGATGCTCTTCGAGGCCAAGGTGAGCTGGCCCGGCTGCGACACCGCCTACGCCATCGGGCGCGCCACCTCCCCCGACGGCCTGCAGTGGTCGTTCGAGCGCAACAGCGTACGTCCGAGCGCCGCCCATCCCTGTGGCCTGAGGCGCCCGGCGGCCGCCGCCACCGACGACGGCGTGCTCGTCGCCATGGAGGACGTGCTGACGGCCGAGATCGTGGTGGTGCGCCGCTTCGCCGAGGGCGACAGCCAGCGGTGGACCACCACCGGCCTGGAGGGGCTCACCGAGGTGAGCGTCGCGCGCCGCGACGGCGACTGGGTGGTGGCCGCCACCGACCCCGACCAGGGACTGGTGTTCGCCACCTCCGACGACGCGATGGACTGGGCCGTCGCCGAGGACGCCGGCCTCATCCCCGGCACGACCTGGTGGTCGCGCGACGCCATCCGCTCCCCGTCCCTGAGCTGCTACGACGGCAGCTCGCTTCAGTGGGTGATCCACTACGGCGGAACCGTCGACGACACCGTGGGCTTCACGTGGGGCAAGTCCACCGACCTCGACACCTGGTACCTGTCGCTGGCGGCGGAGATCTGGGAGGCCCCCGACGCGTGGGCGAGCTGGGACGCGGTCACCTCACCGAGCGCTGCATGGATCGCCTACGAGCACGACGGCGGCATCGGCTTCGCCACAACGGACGACAGCGTCCCCGGGGACGACGCAGCCACCCGTGACTGCCATCCCTGACGCCGGGCGGCCCCGGCCGCCATCGCCCGCCGATCGCCCCGACAGCCCGCGGGCGCAGCCTGGGGGTCCGTGCCAACACGGTCAATGGGCGGCCCCCCCTGCCACCACCTCTCGACGAGGACGTTGGACCTTCTCGGCCGAATCGCATAGCGTGCCGGCCGGGAGGACCCCTCATGACGCTCCTCGTCTGGCTCGCCAGCACCGCTTGGGCCCAGGTGGCCTGCGGCGACACGCTCACCGCCGACACCACCCTCACCGCCGATCTCGTCTGTGCGAAGGGCTTCACCGGCGACGTGCTCACCATCGGCGCCGACGGCATCGTGCTCGACGGCGACGGCTTCGCGATCGTCGCGCCAGACGCCGACGCCAAGGTGTTCTCCAACGGGTTCAGCAACTCGGTCATCCAAGACCTCGACGTGTCGTCGAGCAGTGGCACGGGCGCTGGCATCGAGCTGCGCAACACCACCGGGTTCCAGGTGCTGAACGTGATCGCCTCGGGGAACGCCACCGGCATCCTCGGACGCAGCGGCGTGAAGTCGCTGACCGTCACCGACACCGACGTGTCCGACAGCACCGCCTGGGGCATGGACTTCCAGCAGGCCGACGCTGGACTGCTGATCGCCCGCAACACCTTCGACGACTCCGCCGAGGGCCTGCGCATCGACCAGATGACCGGCCCGTGGACGCTGTCGAACACCAAGGGCAACCTCAACACCTTCGTCGCCGTGGCCCGCGGCGGCGACGCCGGCGACGTGATCTTCCTCGACACCGTCGACGATGTCACCATCGACGGGCAAGACCTCTCCGACACCCTCGGCATCGGCCGCGGCGTGTTCATCACCAACAGCACCGACGTGACGGTCTCGAACAACGACCTCTCGGGGCGCCGCCGCGGGCTGCAAACCGGCGGCAGCGCGAACAGCGGCCTGGTGATCACCGGCAACGACGCCTCCGACAGCACCGACTTCGCGATGCTCTTCCAGCGGATCAGCACGCCGTTCACGCTGGAGTCGAACATCTTCGACGACTCCGACCAGGGGCTCCGCATCGACGACCTGTCGAACTGGACGATGCCCAACAACAACTCGTTCGCCGGAGTGCCCGCCAACAACGCGAACGACGACATCATCGAGCTGCAAGACACCACCAACATCACCTTCGACGGCATCGACCTGTCGGCGGCCAGCGGCGACGGCAACGCCATCCGCCTGTTCCGCACCACGGGCACGACCATCCAGAACGCCGACCTCTCCGGGCGCCTGCGCGGGGTCTACACCGGCGGCGCGACCACGAGCCTCACCGTCGACAACACCGACATCTCGAACGCCGGCGTGCGCGCGCTGCAGCTCGACGAGATCCAGACCGCCCTCACCCTCACCGACGTCACCACCGACGGCTCGGCGAACGGTCTGATCGTCACCGACACCACGGGCCCCATCACCATCGACGTGAGCGGCGTGAGCTTCGTGGGCACGGCCGGCGCCGACTCCCGTGAGTGGGTGGAGCTCCTGCGCTGCGACCAGGTCACGGTCACCGACCTCGAAGCCCTCGATCTGGGCCAGACCACCACGGTGGTGCGGGTGCGCGAGTCCACCGACATCGTCGTCGACAACGTGCGAACCTGCGAGGCCCGCCGCGGCGTGCAGATCTCGGGCAGCTCCGACACGGTCGTGCAGAACAGCCAGTTCGGCAGCGGCGACGACGGCGTGGAGATCGACCCGATCACTGGCTTCGCCGCCGATAACAACACCATCATCGCGGCGTTCCTGGACAACTCGGGCGACGATGTCGACGACAGCGGAACCAACACCACGGTGAAGGCGTCGGCCATGGCCGACAGCGACGCCGACGGCGTGGCCGACCTCTGCGACATCTGCCCCAACGACCCGCTCGACGACCTCGACGGCGACACGCTGTGCGCCGATGTCGACCTCGACGACGACGGTGACGGGGTGCCCGACAAGATCGACGGCGACAAGGACGACCCCAACGCCTGCCAGGACAGCGACGGCGACACCTGCGACGACTGCTCGGTGGCCGGCATGGCCGAGCCGGGCAACGACGGCACCGACACCGACGGCGACGGCGACTGCGACGCTGGCGACACCGACGACGACAACGACAACGTGCTCGACGGCGACGACAGCGACCCCCTCGACGAGTTCGTCTGCTCCGACGACGACTTCGACGACTGCGACGACTGCACCTCGGGCACCTTCGATGTCGCCAACGACGGCACCGACACCGACGGCGACGGCGTCTGCGACCTGAAAGACCTGGTGATCAACCCGTCGGTCGACTTCGACACCACCGCGGTGGGGTGGACCACCGGCGGTATTGGCTCGCCGAGCGTGGTCTTCGACGACGCCAGCAGCTTGTTCGTGATGGTGTTCGAGACCCAGCTGGGCACCCACCCCGACTGCCCGGTGGGCGTGTGGGGCATCGGCCTGGCCACGTCGCCCGACGGCATCACCTGGACCGACGCCGGGGGGCCGCTGGTGCAGCCCGACCCCAACAACGCGACGCCCCACCTGTTCTACTGGGACTGTGTGGCCGCCCACCCCACCATCGTCGACCGCTCCAGCGGCAACCTGACGATGTTCTTCAAGTCCGAGCAGTCCGACGCCTCCTGCGACACCTCCACCCCGAGCTGGGGCTGCGGCCAGTACACCGGCATCGGGCGCGTGCTGATCACCTGGGACAGCGGCGCCGGCGAATACCTGGCCACCACCCCCGACGCGACCCCCGCGCTCGATGTGGGCCAGAACTTCGGCTACCCCCGCGCACTGTTCGCCGACGGCGAGTACAAGGTGGCCCTGAGCCAGCGGCCCGACATGCTCGTGGCGTCGGGCGCGGCCTCCAGCCTCACCCTCGACGGCACCGCGTGGCTCCCCGGCGACGCCCCGTGGACCCCCGACGAGATCTTCAACCCGGCGCCCGTCTGCGAGGCCGACGGCTCCTACAGCGCCTTCCTCGGTGGTCGTGAGCTCGGCGTCGGCGGCTTCGGCGACATCGTCGGTGGCAACATCGGACGCCTCGAGTCCTCCGACTTCGTCACCTGGAACCTCGGGGCCGGGCCGGTGCTCTCCACCGACAACGGCGACGTGGAGATGCGCCACTTCGACGCGCTCCTCGTCGGAACCACCGACTACCTCCTGTACTTCTCCGACCAGACCGGGCCGAGCGGCACCAACCGTGTAGGCCTCGCCGAGACCAACTCCGGCTGGAGCGTCTCCTCCGTCCAGAGCAAGGTGTGTCCATGATCTCCCTCATCGCTCTCCTGCTGGCCTGCGGCGCCCCCGACGGCGGCACGGCGGCCGATCCGGCCACCACGCCCGACGGCACCGACCCCGTCACCCACCCCGACGGCACCGTGCCGGTCACCGGCGCCGACGGCGAAGAGGTGCCGATGTACGACCGTGGCCTGCGAACCCTCGACCCGGCCGAGGTGGCGATCCGCATCGACGCCCTGAGCGCACGCTGCACCGACAGCGAAGCGGCGGTGGTGGCCGAGACCGTCGGGCCGGCCGACAGCGTGCAGGTCGACCTCCTCGCCGCCGATGGCTCGGTGGTGGCGGTGGCGATGACCCCACGCACCCAGGCCGCCTCGGCCGTCTGGCACCGCTTCGACGGCGCCATCGCGTGCGACCGCGTGGAGGGTGCCACCTGGGTGGTCCGCGCCCAGCAGGGCAGCGACAAGGTCGACTGCACGGTCCACGGCGCCGAGGCCGACGACGCGCTCGCGGGCAGCTGG
>Ga0213839_1002076_pt1 | contig 11643 bp, 6 predicted proteins | sample SWPATP21_FD_160075 | JGI IMG/M metagenome (GOLD analysis project Ga0213839, IMG submission 160075) | Coastal seawater microbial communities from Marineland, Florida, United States - SWPA TP2 #1 | ecosystem: Environmental > Aquatic > Marine > Coastal | place: USA: Florida | collected 2016-08-14 | reverse complement strand
GCGGCCCGTCGTGCTACATGATCCCGTTCAACGACAACAGTTCCGCGCTGTGCCGACTGAGAGACTGACCGGTGTCATTCCGCTGGTAGCCGTAGTCGAGGTGGAGCCTGGCTTCACTTCCAACAAATTCGACTTGATCGATTCGAAATGAACTCAATCAAACCTGGTTGGATCAGCCAAGCGCTGCAGACGTTATTCGACGCCAACACCATAAAACGTCTGGGCGTGCCAAGCCATGCAATTGCGCCGGCTGATTGGGCCACCCTCATGAGGTCTTCCACTTCAGCGAACGCAAGTTCTGGCGCACAAGACATCACTGAGTTGTGCCATCTCATACACCCATCTGCGCCGCGTGTCCAAGTGGTAAAGACGATGGAGCTGCCCACTTGTTGGCTTTTGGAGCTCTCCGATACCCTGTCCAAAGTCACAGCGATAGTTCCAGTATGTGACATGTGTGCAAATGCACGTTGGCTCAGGAAATGGAGGTGGTGATCCCGTTATGTGTGTGTGGTTTTGCGTGCTGTTGGTGTCATTTACAGGGTCATGTCGTTGCGAAGTACAGCGAACAGAATTCCTGCAAGTCATTCGCTGATGTAGTCGGAAGTGTTGTACGTTTGCGCGAATTCCACTTCGCGCACCTGGCCAAGCTCTCCCAATTGATGACTGCCACAAGCCTTTTCAAAAGAGACATTACCTTCAAGGGAGATTTCTGCATTATGGTGCTGGACATGGAATACTTTGCCGGCGCCAACAGCCTCTTGTTCGCGAGGTCAGTGAAATGGCATCACGTTTGCAGGATGTTTATGGTATTTGACGAAAACGCTGCTGATCCGCTGTTTGCAACGACTTTTTTGCAGCCCGAGGCCCATCCTCGGCATTGGCCAATTTCGGCCCGACGCCGTCACAGTCGCAGGTCCTTCAATTGCATTAGTGCTGGCACTCACCCAAGAGCGTGCTCAGTTTCACGTCCAAGACAAAGCAACGAAAGAGAATGATATAGCATGGCTGGAAGCTATTGCGTCTGTGTTGACTGATGCCGCCGCCAACGCCGCACATGCCGCCAGCGCAGATGCAGATGATGAAACTGTGATATCGCCGAGTATCGAGATTTCTCCTCCAACCCAGCAAGAGTCCAATTCTCAACAGCCCAATGCGGCAAACAGTCAAGGTGAGCCAGCCAAAAACGGATCTGCCGCCAGCGCAGACCCAACTGCCGAAACTACCATGTCGCCGAGTATCGAGATGTCTCCTCCAAACCAGCAAGATTCCAATTCTCAGCGGCCCAACGCGGCGGAAAACCACGATGCGTCGGCCAACACCAAACGAACTAGTGGTACCCAGAATGAAATTGCGACGACGGGTGTTGGTACGTTTGAGGGACAGAAACTTTACCACCGTGTTGATGACTCCGACAGCGACAGCAGCGACAGCGACGGCGGATCCGACGGTGAAAAGCATGAAAAAGCTGACAGTGCATCAGGTTGTCAACTGTTTTCACTTCGAGCGTGTGGTAGTTCCAAGCTCACGTGTTGCTTTCGTTGCCCCACAGGTAGTGGTAACCCAGTGCAAATGTCCCCGCTGCGAAGTTCAGGAAAGACGGTGCGTAGCATGTGCCGAGTGTGTGTATTTGTTGTGCATGTGTCATCACCATTGTGTCCTGTCAGGCCGTGGACTCAACACCCAAATTCCCACTTGGCCAACTTTCACCCCCCTCAGCCATGTCCACCAAAGGCGCCTCTCGACTTTCTCAAGTGGCCCCAAACAGCAGCGGTGACGTCGGCGATGCTTCCAGTGAGGCCGCGGACCATGCATTGGCTGAGTCACAGCAGAACCAATTTATCCGAAATCCATTTCTCAGTGGTTCAGACTCATCTTCACAAACATCAATTTCACAATCACCTTGCTCCGCTGAATTTTCTCAGTCAGGAGACATCGTACCAGCGTCTCAACCCCAGGCCACACAAGATGGCCCGGAATTTTCGATGGTCCCTCGTCAATCGCAGTTTCTGTCACAAACTCCGACGCTGGCACTTGGTCAAGCCAAGTCACCATCTTATTCTTCCGACGATAGCGCTCGTGCCGTTGCATCGGAAACATTACAGCAGCGCGAGACAGACGAAAGTTCACAGTCACAAACTCGCTCGACGGAGACCGAATACGAGAAGTACTTGCGCCTCTATGCGGAGTACAGTCGTCGCCTTCGAGCTGGAACGCTGACGGTCATGGACAGCGACTCTGATGGTAGTGGTGAACAACATATTGAAGCATCCGGTAATTCCATCGCAAGCGCCATCGTTGTGGACGCGGACGATGAATCAGACGCAAGACCCGAAAGCCCATTGCTGGAACCAGATCAACGCCCACAGCAGCGAGGGAAAGTTCGTCAGGGCCAGCGAAATCCTTCCCGATCCCGGTCGCAGCGCAAGCGTAAGGCTTCCGACTCGCGTCATGAGTCTGGACAGACCTCCTCTAAGAGTGCTATGCCGCGCATGGTTCCGCAAGTTGCAACCGATCCCGTGATTGCAGAAGCAACATCTGTTTCTGCCCCACATCGTCTAATTCTGGACATGACGTCGGTGTTGCAGTATTGGTCCAATTAAATTTACATTTGTTTGAGTCAATTCAAGCGTTACATACTTATTTTAGCTTCATGTTCCAATCCCTGCTGCGGAATCGAGGTCTGCTGTCTCTCCATCAACACTGCTTTCATGCGGTGCAACCACACGCTGATCATTACCACACTTTCCTTCTCCGTCGCCGTTGAAGCAAAAGTAGCAGCCCCACAAAGGCAGTCGAACTGACCACGCCATGGACTGCGTTGTCGTAGACTGCGACTAGCGTCGTCATCCATCATTCAATGATGCCGATTTGTTCGCAGTTTGTTCCTGAGCACCACAATGCAACAGACTGGTGAGAGTTATAGCATGCGAACGTGGCGATAGTGCGTCTGTTGGTAGCATGCTTCGTGTTTCCACAAGCAGTGAGCTGCAGAGTGAGCAGAGCAGCTTATAGCTGCGGATTCAAGTTGTTCGCGTTCGCGTAGGGTGGTGTTGTCGCAAGTGTTGGTGTGGCGCGACAGTGCTCCGTGCTGTCGGGTGACTCTGCAACAGCCTGTGAAAAGTAAAAAGTGAACTTTGTAACTTTGTCGTCATCGTTGTCATCGTCGTCGTCGTCGTCGTTGTCGTCGACGTTTCGTTGTTGTTGCTTGTTGCTGTGGAGGGAATGAATCATCGTTGTTGTCGTCGACGGTTCGGTGTCGTTGCTGTTGCGGAGTCGTTGAGCCGCGGAGCCGCGGAGTGGTGGATTGGCGGAGCGGCGGTGGTGGTGGAGTCGCGTTGGTTTTCGTGCTTCCGTTTTCATGTTTGGCTTCACACGGCTTCGTTCGAGCACATGCGGCTTTTTCATGTGGCGTCATTGCTGCGCTTGTTTGAGCTGCTGTCGTGAAGTGTGGGGCGGATATCAACCATGCAAGGATTTGACCGTTGGACTCTTGGTGCATTTTAACACAGAACTGTGGTTTCGTCGAAATAGGCCGTGGCCCTTAGATTTGTGTGTACGCGTCGACGGCACGGTAAGGTGCAAAACGCACTCGGGGTGCAACTCGCACCAGAGTTTTGTGCATTTGTTTGAAATGTGACGCGGTTGGCGAGGATTCCAGGAATAATGGAAGCAAGTGATTCTACGGTGGCGACAGGGGGACCTCGGCCAACAATTGTGTTTGTTGGTCTCACCTGCGTTGACTTGATTGCTAGCGTGGAATCTTTTCCGGAGGAAGATACAGAGGTTCGAGCATCGGGGCTCCGCCGGGCTGTCGGTGGCAACGCAACCAATTCGTCGCAAGTCGCTGCTCTCCTGGGATTTGACGTTGTATTGGTTGCCCCGTTTGCAGAAAAAACGTTAAATGACCCCAGTACAGCGTTTGCGATTAACTCGCTACTTGCACGGTCGATCAAAGTTGTTCCCGACTTCGTTCCTGCGCCAATCCCTACGTCCTTGATTACGGTTGCAGCTGACAGCGGCTCAAGAACAATCGTTAGCTGCAAACAACCGGGATATCGTAATGTGCGTGCGGCAACGTTTACGGATGCAATCCGCAACTCCCCGATGCGAGCGACCGCCACCGGTACAGAATCGGCTCTAAACTGCAAGTGGATACATTTTGAAGGCAGGGATGGATCAGACTTACACGGATGCATAAATTTTGCGCGGCAACATAGAGCAGACAGTAGTCAACGATACAGGATCTCGCTGGAGTTGGAGAAAGCTTCTGAGGGCAGACTCGAAAGCTTAATGATGCTAGCACCAATGGTGGATGTGCTGCTTGTCAGTTCAGAGTTCGCCCAAGCCTTGGGTTTCAGCACAGCAGCGTCTTGTGCGACGTCGTTAGCTTCGAAGTTGCAAAAGGGTGGGATTGTCGCTTGCGCATTCGGAAGCTCAACTGCTGCCGCAGCCCAGAACGTCGGTGATTCAAAATGTGTAGTGTTCGAGGAGAAGCCGGATGAAATTGTAGTCGTCGACTCCGTCGGAGCTGGAGATTCCTTCAACGCAGCTTTCATCGGCGCGCTATTTCTGGAGGCGACGACGAAAGAGGCCTTGCGCGGAGCTGTAAACGTCGCAACTGAAAAATGCAAGCGAAGGTTTGACGCTGCTTGTCGACCATGCTCCTACTGCTGTGCGTGACACAACTGAACATTTTTGGTTGTTGTGTCTTTTTGTGCAGAGGATTTGATGGTCTTGAGCGAAAGCACCTACTGCTGCAGACATCAGCTACTCCATTGGGGCAGTCGCCGTGAAATTGATGGCTGTTCATAACTGAAGACAGTGACGCAAGACCAACAGATACGTGTGGCTTGTAGTTGAGCTTGATCGTTGACAAGTGAGGCACCACACGTTCACGCAAAAGACGCACTAGGTAATTATAATAGGTGAGAATATTATGAGAAATACGTGTACTAAGTGGGTTTGTGCGCTGGCAGCGCCGGAAGAATCGCCTACATAACGACGACCTTTTTGCGCATGAGAATTGCAATGTTTAGTTTTGAATCCTCCCGTTTTGGCGCTGCACCTGTTGGCGCAGAGCCTGGTGATTGCTGAGCGGTAGGCGGATTGCCTTTAGAAAGCCGCCCAGCTTTGCGCGCTCGCATTCGCTGCAAATGGCCTCTGAGTAACTTTTGAATGCTAACAATCGCCATGGCCTCTTGCAAAGTGTGGGTGTAATCCAGTTCTAAATACCTGCAGAAACAGCGTAGAGATCAGTGGAATTGACACTGTCACACTGGTTTTGCCATGTCAAGCAGTGAAGCCACGTACCATTTTCGCTTTAAAGACCGGAACGTGTCGGTGTCGAGTTGTGTCAGAAGCGACACAGCAGAGCGAGACTGGAAAAATATACCGTGCTGCTCACCGCGACTACGTGCTTTTTTCACGGCCAAGACGCGCAAAATTTCGGACAAGACGTCATAGAAATACGCTTTGCCATCGCACAGGCTCACGGTCAAATTGGCATAGATGCTGCGCAAAGCGTTTGAGGCAAGTGAATTCTCGTTTTGTTCACGGTCGAAAGTGACATCTCCAATAGTGGATACTTTGGCAAGCGTGTGCCCACCGGCTACAGCCACACCAATGGGGGCCGAAGTCTGCTTCAAAATTTCAATCAACTCCGGAACTGTCACGAACAGTGTCAGGTCGTCGTCAACTTTGCGCCAGTTGCGGAAAAATTCTTCCAACACATCTTGAGGTACGATTCCTCTCTTTTCGTCATTTTCAGCCCCAAAGGCCTCGACAACGACAGCGATAAAAATGTTCATCATGAGAATTGTCGATATGTACACAAAAATACCCATCAAGACCGATCCAAAGACACCGCCGCATCCATTCACGGCTAGCTCCTGCACAAATTGTGAACAATATCAGTACCACGGTTGGAGCAACCACAGGCGACAAGTCGCTGACAACCACGAACCCCAAAAGAGGTCTTGAACGACAGTGGCTTCAATTCTTCGAAAGTCAAATTGGCTCGGTACTCCTCCTTGCTCGCAGCAGTGATGGATATCGCGTCAGCACACCCATCAGTGGTGGCGAGCGTGTCGTAGGCTATTTGATACCATCCCTCGCCCGTAGTTGCACGTGCCGCAACCATGAATGAACGAACCTACACAATAAAAATTCTGGTTATGCCGCACTACACTAATGAACCACCAGGCACGACTCATTTCACGAACCCAAGTTTGGAAGTGCGCGTGAACATCCAAGCCTCCAACGCTGGAAGGATCAATTGCAATGAATCCAAGAAGCTCACGCATGATCAGCGCCGCTGCATTGATACACGTAAAGTACAAGATGCCAATATTTGCCACGGCCAATGCGGAATAACCTAATGTGACCAAGTACTGCCTGAGTTTCGGAGCTGCTCCAAGAAGGTGTGCAGCGCGCAAAATGCGAAGAACACGAAAGGTGACCGCGATGGTGTGGATAGCACTGGCTCCCAGCAACAAATCGTCCTCTTGGAAGAAGAAAGTCTCCGCGACACCAATGAGGAACGACACCGCACAAACGCAAACACTGAAAACGTCGACGATGTTTGCGACATTCAATCGACGCCGCGTGTTGTTGGCGCGACAGCAGTTGCTTCGGGCCGCGCCTATCGTTCGCAATTTATCCACACGTTGTTCCCATTGAACAAAATAACTCGAGCCAAACACAGCCAGTCGTGCAGCGGTTTCAACGACAAAAAACCCGGTAATTGAGCCACTAAAGACACCCAAGCCGAAAAGCAAATCTTCGTTGGTTGGTGCGATGCCTTCCAAGGCACACAGTACAATGAATAGAGTGATGAGCACATTAACGGTGTTGTTGAAATGCCGGTGTGTGACAAAATGAAACAATTTGGAACGGCATGGCCCGGTTGACTGCGGTTTCATGTGTGACCTCAATTCCAAGGTGGCAATCCAGTTCATAGAACCTAACCACTCGTATTGAGTTTGCGTGAGGTCGTCCATGCCGGACTCCATCGCCCGCGCCAGCTTGAAATTTGCAATGAGAACTGTCACCACGATTTGAGTCGAAATCAAGCCTCCGACGAACACGTAAACGGCAAATGCAATTGTGCGAGATTCGTTGAAGCCCGCCATAGGTTGCTGGTTTTGTCCCACGGCAGCCACACATCGATGAGCGAGGTCCACCCACCCTTCGGTGGTCGACAGATGGAACATTGCCATGTAAGAATTGAAAAAACTGTCGAAGTTGGGCAAGGGGTTTGTCCACGTGCCACCATAGGTCAAACAATCATTTCGACTGAATCGACTTTGATTTGCCACGTCTATGAAAGTCTGTGTTGTGTTACAGGGCTGTGTTGCGGCCACGCGACCACGTTGTACGAAGTCGTAGTAAATGACACCATCAGAAAGGCCAAAGTCTTCGACGAGAATGGACTTGCCCGTTGAATTGAGCGTATCAATCTCACAGTAGCCTAACTTTCCCTTGTACTCTGCTATGAAAGCGATCGAGAACGTGGCAAGAATAATCAACACGAAAATAGTGGCCTCCACAAACGCCCGCATGGACTTCACGATCGCGCCGAAGGTGACTCTCAGGGCTGGTAATTTCGCCAGAAACTGAAAAATATAGAGGACAAGACCACAACGGCACACTTCCAGCTGTTGCAACTCAAAACCCTGTCCAAAAAATGCACCCGTACACCCAACGGTAAGCATCGAGGTTGCCAACACGTTGTTGTAGCTCCAGCCAATGCGAAAAAAACCAGCTCTGAGTGCAATTATCTGCAGGATGATTTCTACCCAAAAAAACACGGCAGCAAAAGCAAAAAAGTAGTTACTAAGCGTGTTGATCGTGCTGTCGCCAAAATTTGGGGCCGAGGGGGTGAAGACACAATAAACTAGAGTCGAGGACACTGCCATGAAAGATCGTATGATTCCAAAAGCGCGGCTGCCCAACAAGCGCACGACACACGAAACGCCGTTCTCACTGCAGCAGCCCAAACGAGATGCCTGGTGCAGCCCTGCTGGTACAATAAGAGCACCCCACGCCTCATCGGCCCACTGTCTCCGTTTCTGTAGGTGTGTGAGCATTTTTGTCCCGAGAACAAAGCTTGCCATGGAACGACGCAAGCGCCGTCTCGTGAGAGGCAGCACCCCGCCTCGCTTTGTGGCGCGAGGTTCTGCTGAGCTCATAGGCAATGCACCCGACCCTGTCTCATCAGCCGACGTCACCACCTCGCTGTGGTCTTGAAATCCAAGAGAGTGATACTTCGCGAGGTGCTTATGAGCTGGCTCGCTGGGACTGTCGACATTTTCTACAGTTTGAAACGACGGCCCTTGAACTAATGAGCTCATGGCCTTCTGAAATGAAGGTTCTTGCCCTGAAAAAGCGATTTGCTGAGAATTGCTCTCCTCAGTTTTACGGTCTGAAGGTGGTTTCAACTGGTCCATATCAAAGTGCCGCAGCATGATAGCCACAAGCAAGTTGAGTAGCAACCACTGCCCGACCACGACCACCGCGCAAAAGTATATCGCGTATGTTGGTCCGAAACTCCCACCACTCCGAATACCAGCGTACATCACTGCATTCCAGTTTTCGCCGGTCGTAATCTGAAACGACGAGAAGAGTGCATTTGAAAATGAATCAAAATTTGACTCGGCCACAGTGTACTGCCGACTCTCGTGCCATGGTGCATGCGGCGGGCAGGTGTTGTTGTACACTAACGGCTCCCATGGGACGTAGAAACCCTCTTCGTCAAAATGAAATTTATTGCTGAACAACTCAAGCCCAAGCAGTGCAACTAGGAACAAAAAGACAACGAAGAGAGCGCAAAACGATCCCAGTTCCTTCAAGCTTTGCGATATGAAGCGAAATATCACCCGAAGCAGTCTCCAGCTCGACGCAACGCGGACAACACGAAGTAGCGACAGGACCCTCAGGGCTGACAACGAAGACTCCACCTCGCCGACACTCGGTGTTAGTGTGCACATATTTGACGTTGCAGCATCCACCACTGCGATCGCAGTAACGATCGCGTCAACAACATCTAATGTTCGAACTTTAGCTTCTTTGAACAGTTCGGCCGCAGCTACATCAGAGCTGTCATGGTGGAGCGCAACGCGCAGTTGCCACGCGCAACGACGCTCTTGAAGATTCGCACAGCAACGTTCACTTGACTCATTCGCAGGAGGCTCGTCAGCAGCCTCTAATGATGAAGATTTGCGCAGGACTTGTGTCGGTGAAGGTGTCTTTGCAATGCCTGCAGCCGTCAGGCGGCGTTGCTCTTGATGCCGCGTCCACTTCCTTCCAGCGCAGGTCCCTACCATGAACTTGGCACCTGCAATCACTGTGGAGCGAAAGAGTAGTTCGATGACGAAAAAGCAGACGAAGACCAAATTGGACACGCAAATGAAGTAGTCCCTGTCAATTTCGCTGCAAGGAGCAGAGATGTTGCCCGTGCGGCGATCAGCACACGTGACATACTCATCATCATCGTACGCCGCGGTGAGCATGCACGCCAGGTTCAGTACGATGCACACGGCAAGAGAGGTGGTGTACTTGGAGGAATGTGCCCACTGGACAACTTTGAGGCAGCACCTTACTCTCCGTTCTCGAGTCGCAGTTGCAGCCGCCAACGGGGCCGCCACCGCTTCCGTTTCACTCCGTCCAGGCATTCCTTCGCCGTGGTTGTCCTTTCGCTCATCGTCTCGTGCACGAACAGGCATGGCGCCGTTGCGGGATGTCCTTGCTTTGGCAAGACTTAGTTTGCGCTTGTGGCTCGATACTCGCCGTTTGGCTCTGCGAGCCCACTGGCCTAACACCCCAAACCGCATTGATGATAGAACCGCACGAAACCCGGACATTCCGATGATGCTCCCGGGCGATGCAGACCAAGACGAAGTGTTCGTGTCTAACACACGATTTGATTCCACTTCGTAAACAGAAACGACGACGGCCAGCACTAAACTGATCATGAGCACTCCACAAATCAAAATAAACATGAAAAACAGCCAAAATGCGCCAAGATCGTGGTAGCTGTCTTGCAACATGTACACGACATCTATCCAACCTTCCAAGGTTGTCATTTGAAACAAAGTCAACACAGCGAATCCGAGATTGTCGAAGTTGGTCAAACCGAAATTCATGCGCTCGTTGTATGCGAATACGTCGTCCCTCCATACAAATGTGTGATTAGCAGCCTCCGGCCGCAGCGCGGTCACAAATTGGAGGTCGTCAACGGACAAACACAAATCATCGGCGACAGAGTTGTTTCCGTCATTTCTGAAGCAGTGGTGCAGTGCTTGCTCGTCCGTCCCACACGGCCTGTCAGAAGAATCGGTGGTCCAAACCTCCCACAAGGGAAGCGCGAACGGCTTGTCATCGCTGAAATTGGCCGATGTACTGGTGGCATTAGTGAATAAGCCCAAACTTAAAAGCAGCTCTTCTTCTGTTGTCGAGTGACATTGACGGCTCAGGCGGTGATGAAGAACATCCACGAATGCACCCCCAAAGATAACCCACAGCGCGACCATGACCAACGCGAACTCCTTCAGCCCGAAAATGGCCGCGAAAAATGTCCTGGCGAGTTGGCGCATCTGAGGAAGAGTTGAAATACTCCGCAATGGTCTCAAAACTCGTAGGATGCGAAGAAGTATCATGAGCGACGACACCTGCCCGAGTACATCTGCAGCGAAAAATGAAATCAAGATGAACGGGAGCGACACAAGGCCAACTATCAGCAAGACGAAGTCGAAAATGTTCCATCCACTGCTCAGATAGACGTCGCGGCCACACACGAATCCAGAAGCCACGGATTTTATCACAAATTCCGCCACGTATATCGGAGTGAACAATGCCTCAGAGGTGAAAACAATTTGGTTGAGCGTTGAAAATTGAGACGGATCGGATTGCTGCAAGTACGGATCTGTTTTGTTTTCAATCGCGAGAACGAGTGTATTGACGATCACGATCGCGACGATAGCGAAGTCGAAAGATTGACTGAAGGTGGTCCGGATCGCCCACTTGCGGCATGGATGTTGCAACGTGCAACATCCGCACGATCTCTCTACCAACAGTAATCGCTGCCCATGTACCTCTACATTGAATGGAAAGAATCCCAATCGTCGAAGAGCATGGACAAACTCGTCAACATTGATGGTACCACTATCGTTCTCATCAAACCTCCGGAAGAGTCTACGCGCTTTCGTCACATAGCCATGCCCGGCAAATTCTCGGCAAGGTGCACCTTCACCGGTTGTATTCTGTCGATCTAACAATAGCCGCAAAGCGTCGTCGCCGACAACTGTTTGCAGTACCATCCGCCGGAAGCGAGCCAGTGATTTGCGCGAGCCATCGTTGTCATCATCAGACACGTTGTTCAAAGCGGCAACATTTTCGTACGAGTGCTTGACGAATAGGCAAAACTCGGCCCACGAAATGGTTTTGGTTTCCTCAACGTCGAGCGCCTTAAAGATACGTTGTGCGACTTTGACGTCGTCACCAATTCGGCAGCATATCAGGTGTTGCTTCTCCGACTGCTTTTCACGACGTAGCGACCTTGGTGGGGCAACCTGCGCCCACCGAGGCGACGAAGCTTGCTCCCTCGGTTCTGCGCCATCTGTGACAGGGTGCACCTTTCGGCTACGT
>Ga0213839_1002073_pt1 | contig 11655 bp, 12 predicted proteins | sample SWPATP21_FD_160075 | JGI IMG/M metagenome (GOLD analysis project Ga0213839, IMG submission 160075) | Coastal seawater microbial communities from Marineland, Florida, United States - SWPA TP2 #1 | ecosystem: Environmental > Aquatic > Marine > Coastal | place: USA: Florida | collected 2016-08-14 | reverse complement strand
TGCAGGCGATGGCAAGCGGGAGCAGGAGTGGGAAGGGACGAAGCATGGACAGAGGGTAACAGGTCGTACCCCTTCCGCTCGGACCCCACAGGACGCAGGGCGGCAGGGCGTCGTCGCGCCGCTGTCGCTACCCCTTCCGCTCGGACCCCTGCGGGTGTGCTGGTCGCACCGCGTCCCCTGGTCAGCGTGCCGCGGCGACCAGCTCGTAGGAGCGCACCCGCGCGTGGTGGTCGAAGGGGATGGTCACCAGGGTGAACTCGTCGGCCATGGTCTGCTTCTTCAGGGCCGACAGCCCGTCGAGGACCTGCTCTGCGGTGCCCACCAGCGCCACCTGACGCATCACTCCCGCCATGGCGCGTTCCATCGGGCTGTAGTCGCTGTCGTCGAGGAGGTCGGGGTCCTCGAACGTGGGGTTGCTCCGACGCAGCATCGTATGGACGAACCAGTGCACGGTGGTGCGGGCCAGGTGCTCGGCCTCCTCGGCCGTCTCGGCGGCGAGGACGTTCCAGGCGACGTTCACCCGAGGCCCTTGCCCCGATGCGTTGGGGTGGAACTGCTGGTGGTAGGTGGCGAGGGAGGGCGCGAGGCTCCGTGGATCGAGGAAGCCGCCGAAGGCGTAGGGCAGGCCCCGCTCGGCAGCGAAGCGAGCGCTGTTGGGGCTCGTCCCGAGGACCCACACCTCGGGGGGCTCGTCGTGGCGTGGCATCGCCCAGGTGTCGGCGAACGGACGGCGCGCCGAGCCGAGCCCAAGCCAGGAGAGCAGCTCGTCGAAGGCCTCGAAGGCCCGCGCCCCCTGGTTCCGGATGCCCAGGGCCGACGGTGCGCTCCCCTCCGAGCCACCGCTGCGGCCGACGCCGAGGTCGATCCGACCCGGGTGCAGGGCCGTCAGCGCGTTGAACTGCTCCGCCACCTTGAACGGGCTGTAGAACAGCAGCTGCACCCCGCCGCTCCCCACCCGAATGCGGTCGGTGGCCGCGGCGACGGCGCCCATCAACACCTCCGGGGCTCCGGAGGCCAGGGCCGCATCGCTGTGGTGCTCGGCGACCCAGAAGCGGTGGTACCCGAGGCGGTCCGCGGCCTGTGCGAGCTGGACGGTGTTCCGCACCGCCTGGGCTGGGGACATCCCGGTCGACACCGGGGACTGGCAGAGGACGTTGAGCTGCATGGAGACCGCTATCGCAGCCGCCGCGGAGGGTCAGCGGTCCTCCAGGAGTCGCTCGAGCGCATCGTGGGTCCGAGGCGGAAGCGAGCGCCACCGCACGTCCTCGAGCTGCCGCCGGACCGGCGGGTCGAGCTCGACGGGTGGGGCCTCACCATCGGGAAACACCACCACCTCCGCCTCGGGATGGGGCACCACGGCCCAGTGCCCCGCCGGGACCGTGGCGTCGTCGACCCGAGCCTCACCCTCCTGAACGAGGAGGACGCCGACCCCCTCTGCGCTCGAGGTCAACAGGGTGGTGTCGCCCTCGACGACGATGGGCCGACCACCGAGGCCCTCGCTGGGTCCGAGGATGGGCTCGGTCTCTGGGACCCGCTCCTGACCCGCCTGGAGGACGGCGGCCGGCGCATCCGAGACGTCCGAGGTGGTGGCGAGGCCCGTCGTGGGCAGGCCGAAGCGAGCCACCCACACGGCCGCCGCTGCGGCCGCGACCAGGGGCACGACCACCCACCCGAGGGACCGCCGCGGAGGCGCGCTGCGCTCGGCAATGCGCTCCGACAGACGGGTGGCCGCACGGTCCACCGCATCCTCGTCCACGGGCAGCGGGGTCACGTCGAGGTGGTCCTCCACCGCCTCAGCGAGGAGGTCGGCGTCGGCCACCGCGGCGATCAGGTCATCCGGTTCGATCGGCATGGGCCCCTCCGCGGAGAAGGTCGTCGACGGTCCAGCCGAATCGGGCCAGGAGGCGCTTCAGCCTGTCCTTCAGCCGTCGCTTGGCATTCTCGAACTCTCGGGGCGACAGGCCGATGCTGGCCCCCACATCGGCAGCTCGCACTTGTCCCTTCCCGAGGTGCTTCTGCAGCGCCCACGCGGTGAACACCTCCCGCTCCTCGTCGCCGAGGGCCTCGAGGAGCTGCTCCTGGTGCGCGTGGGCCCGCTCGAGGCCACGATCGTCCGGGTCGGGGAGCAGCCGCAGGTGCCCATGGGCCCTCGTGGTGCGTGCCTGCTTGCGCCACCAGTAGGCGCAGCGGTTGCGGACCACGCCCTGCATGTAGGGCTCGAAGCCTCCCCGCTGGGGGTCGAAGCCGTCCACCGCCTGCTCCCACGCCTCGAAGACGACGTCCTCGGCGACCTGGGGGGGCAGACCGCGCCCCATCGCCCAGCGGATCTGCTGGGCCAGGAAGTCCCGGGATGGCGTGGTGGGAGCAGACATCGTCCGTTCTTTGCCGGATGGGCCGGAAACCGCGAAGAAAGATTCTCCGTCGCCTCATGACACCACGTTGTCAGCAGGGTCGGGCCCTTCCGAGGCCCCCTGACACCAGGGTGTCAGCAGCGGGGCCCTAGGTTGCCTGCATCCGCTCGGAACGAACCGGGCGGAGCATCGAAGGAGTCAGACATGAACGCACCCATCGTGTGGTTCGAGGTGATCGGCAAGGACCCTCAGGCGCTGCAGGCCTACTACCAGCAGCTCTTCGGCTGGAAGCTCTCCGAGCTGGACGGGTCTCGCTACCAGGGGGTCGACGTCGACGAGGGACAGGTCCCCGGAGGCATCGGCGGCACGCCGGCTGGAGACAGCTGGTCCTGCTTCTACGTGGGCGTGCCGGACATCGACGCGGCGATCGCCAAGGGCGTGGAGCTCGGCGGCAAGGTCCTCCAGCCCCGCACCGACCTGCCGGACACCTCCGTGGCGGTGCTGGCCGACCCCGAGGGCCATCCCTACGGCCTGGCGATGAGCCGGGGGGCGTGAGGCGGGCCGATGGGTGATGCTGCCCCATGCGAAGAGCCGACCGCCTGTTTCGCCTGGTGCAGCTGCTGCGGACGTCCCGGGTTCGAACCGGGGCCTCCCTCGCGGAGGAGCTCGGGGTCTCGGTTCGAACGGTGTACCGGGACATCCGCGACCTCGAGCACCGCGGCGTTCCCATCGAGGGAGAGGCCGGGGTCGGCTATCGACTGGCCCGTGGCCACGACCTTCCCCCCATGACCTTCACCGCGGCCGAGATCGAGGCGCTGGTCCTCGGGGCGAGGATGGTGCGGGCGTGGGCCGACGACGAGCTGGGGGAGGCCGCCGAGGCCGCCCTCGACAAGATCCGCGAGGTACTGCCGACGCCGCTGCGGCCCCTCGCCGACGACACCACGCTGTTCGCTCCCTATGGACTTCCTCGCCAGCGGGTCCCCCCCGAGCTGGGCCCCGTCCGCCGCGCCATCCGGGAGCGACGAAAGCTGTGGCTCCGCTACCAGAGCGCCGACGGCCCTCCCTCGGAGCGGGTCATCTGGCCCCTGGGGCTCTTCTTCTGGGGCGCTCGCTGGAGCCTGTCGGCCTGGTGCGAGCTCCGTCAGGCCGCTCGCCACTTCCGCATCGACCGCATCGAGCTCCTCGACCCACTGGACGAGTCCTTCCCCCACCACCCCGAGCGAACCCTCCAGGCGGTGCTGGACGCGGAGGCGGCGCTGGCGGCCTCCAGGGGAATGCCCATGCTCCGCGGCACGAGCGACCGGCGCCCCTGAGGAACGGTCCGAGGCGGTCAGGGCCCCGAGCCAGCAGACCCCACGGAGACCGCGGCGAATGACACAGTCCCCCAGAAGTGGGGTAGGCTGCGGCTACCTGGAGGTAGACCATGCGAGCCATTGCACCTGTATTCCTGCTGTTGACCTTCGCCGCCTGCAGCGGCGACGCCGACACCGACAAGAGCGACACCGGCGCCACCGGGGATGACGACGACACCGTCGGCGACGACGACGACGACACCGTTGGCGACGACGACGACGACACCAGCGCCGCCGGCTTCTCCATCGAGGCCACCGCCATCGACGCGTCGACCCAGGCTCCGGCCACCGAGGGCCTCTGCGTCGACCTCCTCGACCCGAGCCCGGCGCTCCTGGGCGAAGACCCCGAGCTGCTGATGTCCACCACCGTAGGGGCCAACGGCGCCATCCTCTTCGAGGGCATCGAGACGGAGTCCACCCTGGGCCTGCTCGTGTCGGTCAAGGACTGCGACACGCTGAACTCTGTGACGTTCACGTCCGCCACCGGCATCCCCTACCCGTCGATCGAGAACCTCGGCGACGGCGACGTCCTCGCGAACCAGACCGCCTTCGTCATCCCCATGACCATGCTCGACGGCATGCAGGCCAGCGCCGCCGCTGTCGGGTACACCGGCGACCTCGAGGCCGAGGGCATGCTGTTCGGCTTCACCTTCGACGCCACCGGCACCCCCGTGGCCGGCGCCACCGTCACCTGTGGCACCTGTGGTCCCACCTACTACCTGGACGGTGACGCCAGCGACGGCCTGTTCAGCACGGGCGCCACGGTCAATGCCTCGACCGACGCGTCCGGCGGCGCGGGCTTCATCATCCCTGCTGGTCCCGTCGGTCAGTACACGGCCGAGGACGGCGGGACCCACACCTGGGAGACGCAGCTCAACGGGTCGAACCCAGGGGCGGCCGCCATCACCGCCTTCTTCGGCATGTGACATCCGGGCCGGGGCCTCGCGACCACGCGGGGTTCCCCGAGGCGGACCGAAACAGGGCGCGCCAGGTGGGAAGCGATCACCTGGGCGCTTGCGTCCTTCGTCCCCGGCAATGAGCCGTCGGCCCGTTCCGCCGGCACACGGACCACCGCGAGATCGTCGCCGACCCTCTACAATGGAGTCCACACGGGGGGACGCAGTGGACCACGCTACCTGCAGGCCCGAGGTGCTCGACCGGAGTACCGCGGATGGGGAGGACAGATACCAGGCACTCCTGGCCTCCGGCCGTGTGCTCCACGTCCACGACACCATTCGGCTCCAGGCCCGTGACCTGTTTCGGACCCGCTCCCCCAGGAAGGAGGAGCTGTCCGACGCCGAGTGCGACGAGCGCCTGCCCGAGCTGCTCGACGGCGCGCCCCTCGATGCCTTCGGACGGTGGGTCTTCTACCCGTGGTCGGGGCGGCTGGTCCACCTGCTCGCACCCGAGCCGTTCTGGGAGCTCCGGCGCAACCGCAATCGCTACAAACTGACGGAGGAGGAGGAGCGACGACTCCAGTCCGCCACCGTCGGCGTCGTCGGCCTGTCCGTCGGCAATGCCGTGGCCCTGACCCTGGCCCTCGAAGGTGTCGGCGGGCACCTGAAGCTTGCCGACTTCGACCAGCTCGACCTGTCGAACCTCAACCGCCTCCGCGCCGGTGTCCACGAGCTGGGCGAGCGCAAGACGGTCGTGGCCGCCAGGCAGATCGCGGAGCTCGACCCCTACCTCCCGGTCACGCTGTTCCACGACGGCGTTCACCCCGACAACGCCGATGCGTTCTTCGACGACCTCGACGTGCTCGTGGAGGAGTGCGACTCCATCGCCATGAAGTTCGCACTGCGGGAGCTGGCGCGCGCCCGTCGCGTGCCGGTGATCATGGAGACCAGCGACCGGGGCATGCTCGACGTCGAGCGCTTCGACGAGGACCCCGAGCGTCCGCTGTTCCACGGCCTGGTGGGCGAGGTCGCGGCCAGCGAGCTTCGAGACATCGACAACGAGCGGAAGGCCACGCTCATCCTACGGATCATCGGTGCGAGGAGCACCACGACCCGCGCCGCCGCGTCGCTGCTGGAGATCGACCGCACCTTGTCGTCCTGGCCCCAGCTCGCCAGCGACGTGACCCTCGGTGGGGCCACAGCCACGGTCGCCGTGCGCCACATCCTCCTCGGCCAGCCCCTCCCGTCGGGGCGGAGCTACGTCGACGTCGAGCACATCATCACGCAGCCCTCCCCCCCTGCTCCCATCGCGGGCGCCGACCCGCCCCCTCCCCTTCCGGAGCGAGGGCTGGCCCGACCTTGGGGGGCGGAGGTGCCCTCCGAGGTTCGCGCGATCGTGGAGGCCGCGACCCTCGCACCGTCGGGCGGCAACTGTCAGCCGTGGCACTTCCGCTGGGACGGAGAGCAGCTGTGGGTCCGCCACGACCCCGTGCGCTCCCGGGTGCTCTTCGACGCCCGTCGGCACGGAAGCCTCATCGCCCTGGGGGCCGCCCTCGAGAACCTGGTCATCGCCAGCTCGGGGGAGGGGCTGGCCCCCCTCGTAGAGACCTTTCCGGAGGCCGACGATGCCGTGGTGGCCAAGGTACGCTTCTCCCCCACGTCGGGGCCTCCCGACCCATTGCTGCCCCAGCTGCGGGTGCGCGTGAGCAACCGGCAGCCGGGGGTCCGCTCCCCCATCGCCCACGAGCAGGTCGACGCACTCGTCCAGGCCGCCGCAGCCCGTGGCGCCGTGCTGGAGGTCTGCCAGGACGACGACCGACTCGCCGAGATCGGCGCCATCCTCGGGGCCGGCGAGCGGATGCGCTTCCTCAACCCAGGTCTGTACCGCGACCTGATGGGCGAGGTGCGCTTCACGTCCGAGCAGGCAGAGCGCACCCGCGACGGCATCGACCTGGCCACACTGGAGCTCACGGCCTTTCAGCGGGCCGCGTTCTCCGTCCTCTCCCGCACGGACGTGGCCGGGTCGATCCCGTCGATCGTACCGGGGAGGGCCCTGGAAGAGGGAGCGCGGGACAGCATCCACGCCTGCTCGGCCGTCGCCCTGCTCTCCATCGACGGAGACACCCAGGAGGACTGGCTCCAGGCCGGTCGGGCCACGCAGCACACCTGGCTCGCGGCCACGGAGGCGAGGCTCGCCGTCCAGCCGATGACCGCGCTGCTCTTCCAGTTCGAGCTCCTTGGCCAAGAGCCTCCGATCTACACACCGTCGGAGATCCAGGACCTTCGGGCGCTGCAGGGGCGCTTCGCGACCGTGTTCCCTGCATCGAAGGGGCGAACCCCCGTCTTCCTGTTCCGCCTGGCCCACGCGCCAGAGGCCAGCGCACGGGCCCTGCGGCTGCTGGTGGACGACGTGCTCTCCAGCGGCCCAGGGTCGATGCCTACGCCGGCAGACGCACCGTGAAGGTGGAGCCCTCGCCCAGGGTGCTCTTCGCCTTCACGTCCCCGCCCAGCTGCTCGCAGAGGGCCCGGGTGTAGGCGAGGCCCAGGCCGGTTCCGCCGTACTGCCGGGAGGTCTCGGCGCTCGCCTGGGTGTAGGCCTGGAACACCCGAGACAGCTGGTCGGGGGTCATGCCGATCCCGGAGTCGCGCACCCCCAGGCACACCCACTCTCCCCGAACGTCGTGCTCCCGCCAGGCAGAGAGCTCGATGCGGCCGTTCTTGGTGAACTTGCAGGCGTTGCCCACGAGGTTGAGGATGATCTGCCGCAGGCGCGTCGCATCGGTGTGCACGGTGCCGGCCTTTGCCGACAGCTGCAGCACCAGCACGTTGCCGTTGCGCCGAGCCAGAGGCTCCATCGTGCTGGTGAGTCCCTGCACGAGCACCGCGAGGTCGAGGTCCTCCGGGGAGAGCTCGAGTCGCCCTGCCTCCACCCGGGAGAGGTCGAGGATGCCGTCGAGCAGGGCCAGGAGGTGCAGCCCCGACGTGCGGACCTGCTCCAGGTCCCGATGGTGGACGTGCTCGCCCTTGTCGGCGAGCTCCTCCATCACCAGCTCGGTGTGGCCGATGATGGCATTCAGAGGGGTTCGAAGCTCGTGGGAGGTGTGGGCCAGGTAGTTGGTCACCGCCTCGTGGCGGTTGAGCAGGTCGTTCTCCAGCGCCGTCGATGCCTCTACCGTCGTCTCGTACAGCAGCTCCAGGTCGGCCACCTGCTGTCGGAGACGTCGCAGGAGTGACAGCGCCAGACCCAGCTCGTCGTGGGCGTCGCCGGACGGATCGCCGCCCTCGCTGGCCAGGAGCTGCTCGAGCCGGTGGATGGTCCCGTCGACCTCGGGCGAAGTGGCTGGGTCCAACACAAGAGCCTCCTAGACGAGCTGGACGTCCAGACCACTGTACAGGCGTGTGAGGAGCGTGAGGGTCTTCGTCTGCCAGGGCGTGCTCTCGGAGCCGATGAGGGTCATCGGTCGCTCGAGGCTGCGGGCGAGCAACACCAGCCGGGAAAGGCCGGTGATGCCCGAACTATTCAGGAACTTCACTCGGGACACGTCGACGGTGTAGCCGCCTTCGTGAGCCTGCATCGCAGCCCGCACGGGTCCGAGGGCCTCCTCGTAGTCCGCGGGGCTCGAGAGCCGCAGGACACCGGAGATTCGGGCACGGTCCGGACTGCTGCAGTCGATGTCGTAGTCGTGGGTCATGGCGTGACCACCTCCTGACGGTCGATGAGGACCTCGACGGTGACCCGGTACAGGTCGGTCGTCGCCTCGGATATCCGGGCGCCGATCTTGGCGTCGTGGTTGAGGCAAAGGGTGATGAATCCGAGACCCGACGCGTCGGGTGTCTTGGCCGAGGTCTCGATCTGTTCGATGAACAGCTCCTCGATGTCGCGCTCCATCACCCGGCGGATCGACGCCTCCAGCTGCTCTGCGTGCCCCTTGTCACACAGATTCGACGTCTCGAGCCAGATGGCGTCGCCGAAGTGGCGGACCGTGACCGCGACTGGCTCCTGGTTGGAGGCGCAGAACTTCACGGCGTTCTCCAGCAGCTCGTCGATGATCATCGACAGCTCCATTCGAACGTCATGGCGCTCGGCCACCTCAGGCACGAGAAAGCCGGCGAGGTAGTCTGCCGTGAGGCGACACCGGTCCCAGTGATGGACGACGTCCGGTACGGACAGTCGCACATCGACGAGAGACAGTGCCCCACTCGAGGCGTTGGGGGACTCCAATGTTCCGAATCGGATGTCAGACGGCAACGCGTCCTCCTCGGGCAACGACAGGTACCTCGACAGGCAGTGTGGTGTCGAACCACTCTTGTGGCAGATCCTGCTCGGGCAGGATCAGCCGACTCTCCATGCGATCCGACCGACTGTGATACCGGCGGTGACTTTCGTAGCGAGGAAAGGGCGCAATGGTTGCCGTACCCATTCCGACAGCCCGGTAGAGGGTCTCGAACACCGAGACCTTCCCACACGCAAGGAGCAACGGGACTTCCTCCGAGTCCTCGGGGCGTAGGAAGTCCCGTGAGTGAGACGCCATCAGAAAGAGGCGGCCGATCCCCAGACCCGTCCAGTCCGGATGGACGACGAGCTTGGTGTACTCCACCCGAGGGCGCGTCAGGTGGGAGACGGCCCCTCGAAGGCGCAGGATGTCGGCGATCTGCTCCTCCTGGAGCTCTCCGAACTCCTGGGCATAGGTCCACCCCACGTAGAGGCCCGCGGCGGCCACGACGGTGCCCCCCACGCTCCCCAGCACGAAGCGGTGCGGCCAGGGTTCCAGGCTCTGGGACGGATCGCAGAGCCTGTGATCGTCGGTGAACCGTACGCCGTACTGTCGCGAGTACACGCGGTGGATCAACCTCCTCGCGATTTCCGCGTCTTCCGGAGTCGTAGCTCTCCGAACCAACAACGTGACGTTGCGGCGCATGGGCTCCCCCTTGTCTCGAATCAGGCTGGCACGGGACGCGCCAGCAAAAAGGTGACATCGTCGTGGTAGACGCCACCGGTGAACGTCTCCAGCTCCGAGAGCACCCGCTCGCGGATCTGGGAGAGTGGGCTGCTGGCTTCTTCCTGCAGCAGCTTCATGACACGCTCCCGCTCGAACATGCCGTCTTCGTAGCGCCCCCCCCGAGACGCCTCGACGACGCCGTCGGTCGCCAGGAAGATCAGGTCGCCGGGCTCGACCTCGAAGCATCCCTCGTCGTAGTCGGACTGCGGGAACTCGTTCAGGAAGCCCAGATCGTGCGGAAGCTGGTCGACCTGGACCTCCTCCACCGACCCGGTCGCCGCCCGGTACACGAAGAGGTGCTCGTGGTTGCCGCTGTAGCGGAAGCGATGCCCATCTCCGGTTCGACACAGCGCCACGATGGTCATCGAGCGCAGCTCCCCGAGGCGGGCGAGGTTCTGATGCAGCACCTGGTTCGCCAGGAAGTTCAGCTCGGCCGGTGAGATCCCCTGCCGGGTGTGCAGGATGGACGCCAGGATGCTCTGGGCCATGAGCATGACCAGGCCCGACGACAGGCCGTGGCCCGTCACGTCTCCGAGGAGGATCCAGGACTGGTCTCCCAGGGTGTAGACATCGTAGTAGTCGCCCCCGACCTCCTCGGCGGGCTTCATGTGGCATGCCAGCTCGAAGCCCGGGATCGCCGGCTTCGGCGGCAGGACCTTCATCTGGATGCGGTGGGCGACCTCCATCTCCGCCGACACCCGCGCCTGGCTGGCGACGAGCACCTCGAGGACCACGGCCGGCGCGAAGATCGACAGCGCGAACACGACGAGAATCGCGATGGTGAAGCCCATGGCAGCGAACTCGTCGAGGTGCCGCAGGAAGGGGAAGTCGAGGACGTGGAGGCAGATGGCCGCACAGGACAGCGTGAGGGCTCGCCCCGACAGCGTCTGGGTGCGCCAGTGCCCCGCCAGCACCCGCCAGGTGGTGACGACCAGCGGGAAGGCCACCCCGATCGCCGCAGGCAGCGCCACGATGGTGAAGTGCGAGCCGGCCGCCCAGGCGACCGCGGAGAGCCCCAGCGCCCCCACCATCATGGCCGCGGAGACCCGGTAGGGAACGGCCACCTGGAACAGGTCGGAGAGCAGTCTGGAGAACGCGAGCTGCGCGAACCACAGCGAGGAGAAGCCCAGCACGATGATCAGGGAGTGGGTCGGGAAGAGCCCACCCGTGACGCCCTGCACCGCAAAGGCGCCTCCCATGGCGCTCCACACGACCAGCAGGTCTCGCTGAAGCGGAGCCCTCGAGCTCCACCACATCACCCCCGAGATGAGCACGTTGAGGGCAACCAGGCCGGCATAGAGCCCGAGGAGATTCGCGACGGTCTGTTCCACTGTGTCGTGTCCGATGGTTGGTGGACCCGCTGGCGTCGCCAGGGGCCCGGTTGAAGGAGCTCGGTCAGCGACGCAGTGTGCGCCCGAACCGGCCCTCTGTCCAGGCTAGGGCTCCGCTACCAACCACAATCGCCATTGCCCCAGTCCCATTCGAGGCACTGGGCTGCGCCGCACACCTCGCTGGTCCAGGTGCCCGTGGTGGTTCCGGTGGTCATGTCGACGTTGCCCTCGGCCAGGATCCAGCCGCTGGCGTCCTCCCAGCACTCGGTGCCATCCGTCAGGCTCACGAAGGTCATGAACGCAAAGTCACCGGAGAAGTAGATGTCTCCGTTGTCCTCGCCGTAGATGATGCCATCGTCCGTGGTGATGGTGCTCCGTCCCGTGAACGTGAAGTGCCCCAGGTCTTCCTCGCCGGGCACCGGCGTCATGGTATCCATGGCGAAAGCGTAGGTTCCGACGATGTCGCCGGACAGCTCCCCGAGGGTACAGAAGTCGATGGGCGAGTCGCAGTCAGGTCCCGCAACCACCGTCGAGGTGAACTCGCCGTCGGCGTCGACACAGACGTTGTCCCACCACCAGCCCCAGACGCCGACCCACCAGTCGTCGTCGTCGTCGTCCCACCAGTCGTCGTCGTCGTCGTCATCCCACCAGTCGTTGCCGCCACCCCATCCGTGACCCCCACCATGGGCAAACGCGGACGTGCTGAGCAGCAGCGCCCCCATGAA
>Ga0213839_1002072_pt1 | contig 11670 bp, 11 predicted proteins | sample SWPATP21_FD_160075 | JGI IMG/M metagenome (GOLD analysis project Ga0213839, IMG submission 160075) | Coastal seawater microbial communities from Marineland, Florida, United States - SWPA TP2 #1 | ecosystem: Environmental > Aquatic > Marine > Coastal | place: USA: Florida | collected 2016-08-14 | reverse complement strand
GGTGTTTGCAGAAGGCCTGCGTAACGCGGCAGATATGGTCTTTGGTGTACTGCCCGTCGTGATGGGACTGGGAACCATTGCCCTGATCGTGGCGGAATACACCTCTGTATTTGCTTTCCTTGGCCAGCCTTTCATTCCATTCCTGGAACTGCTGGGCATTCCGGAAGCGGTACAGGCGTCACAAACCATCGTGGTCGGTTTTGCCGATATGTTTATTCCGGCGATTCTGGCGGCTTCTATCGACAGTGAGATGACGCGCTTTGTGATTGCTGCGATGTCTGTCACTCAGTTGATATACATGTCGGAAGTGGGCGCTTTGCTGCTGGGCAGCCGTATTCCGGTGAACATCTTTGAACTGTTTCTGATTTTCATCCTGCGGACCCTGATCACGCTGCCAGTGATCGCTGGTGTTGCACACCTGATTTTCTAATCAGCACCACCACTTAATAAATTGACAAGCCCTGCCATCGTGCAGGGCTTGTTTGCTTCTGCACTCCGGTGCACTCCATATTCCGTGACAGTGGGCTAATATCTAGTACAGCGAACCTAAACTTAAGTATCAAATCTATTAATAACTCATTCCCTTGCCGGATGACTAACCTTATAATATTAGTACGTTTACCCTTTTTGGCTCGAAAGCAGATAAATCACCGGGAAAAGGCATGAAGTGGATAGCAACCGCAACTTTAATCCTACTCAGTACATTCAGCCACGCTGCCGATCTACTGATTCATATTGACGGGCGACAAGCGCAAACCGTTTCTCTGAGCCAACTGACGAACGAAGTCGACCAAGACAACATTACCACTCATCTTCCCTGGTTAACGGACAGTCACACGTTTACTGGTACGTCGGCGTCTGGGCTGTTGGATTATTTGGGGGTTCGCGACGCGTATGCCATGTCGTTCATCGGCCTGAATGAATACGCCGCCACCACGACAATTGAAGAGATCGATAAATATCATCCGATTATCGCCTATTATCAGGATGGTAAACCCATGAAAGTCCGGCACAAAGGGCCATACTGGCTGCTCTTCAATGTGGACAAGTATCCGGAGACAGGCAGTGAGGTGTTCCAGACCAAAATGGTCTGGCAGATAAAAGAGATTATCGTCCATAGAAAATATGAAAAATAATGTAAAGCGCCATCCACTCTCTCCATTCGCCTATTGGGCTAAAACGTTACTTTTCGTACTGACGGGACTGCTGATCATCGCCAACCTGTACCTGCTATCCGCCACCCGGGATCTCGCCCGCTCCTACACAGATCAACAATCCGAAGCCACCTGGTTCATGTTCCAACTCAACAAAGAATTCGCCGAACTGGTCTCAGCGCTCCCCTACTCTTTGCAATCAGAACAGCAGATGCAACACACCTTGTTGCAGTACGAATTGGCCTGGAGCCGCTTTGATCTGCTGTTGTCGAGTCCGGAAGCCGGAAATTTTATGTCCATCGAAGGCACGACAGATTTTTTTACCGCGATGTTCAATAATTTCCAGGCCCTGGAAACAAAGCTGATTCACCTCAAAACTGCGCAAGATGCCACCGAGCTCACCGCCGAATTCAAAAACCTGTACATCAGCATGCTGCATTACGTGAACCAGAACTTTCGACTCAGCAGTCCACTGTACGAACATCAGCGTGCGCAAGCCAATGCACTGGCACAAACACAATATATGTTGATGGCGCTACTGTTTTGTTGCGTCGGCCTGGTGAGTTACATCCTGCATAAAGAAACTCAGTACCATAAAGATCTGGCACTGACGGATGCCTTAACGGGCATCCCAAACCGCTTATCAATGTTCAAAGCTTTGGAGAAAGAGACCAGCAGTGGCCCGTTTTGCCTCTATCTGCTCGATCTCAACGGCTTCAAAGCGGTCAACGATACCTATGGCCATCAAACCGGTGATGACGTGCTTAAACGCATTTCACACCGTCTGCGGATGCAACAAACCTTGTTGGGGTTTGAAGTTTTTCGTATGGGCGGTGACGAATTTGCGATTATCTCTCCGGCCATTGACGAAACCGAACAGACCTTAAGCGCCATTTATTCCTGTTTTGAAAAGCCGGTCACAGTAGGCAGAATGAGCCGCGTGAAGCTGTCAACCAGCGTTGGATTCGCCTGCTTCCCCGACGACTCTAAAGACATTAACCAGTTGGTGTCAGTGGCAGACAAAAGTATGTATGAAATGAAATTCAGCGGTACTCGTCACTGATCTTTTACGGACACGTAACAGTCGGTATCAATCCAGACAATCGTGCTCCGCGTCTCCCGTTGCAGGATCTGCATCCGGACCGGTAATTGAGCCAAACTGTAGCTAAAAGTAACGGATGTTTTCCCCTGAAACTGATAGCGACTCTGATCAGCCTTTTGACCACTGAGTAACAGGGTACCGTCAAACGCCGGTGACGTCTGAACTTGCAAAATAACCTGCTGCGCTGTGTGCTGGCAAGTGAAGGTGAGATTGTCACTCCGCAGGCTGTCAGCAGCGCCAGACGCAAACGCAGACGGCGTCAATGAGAAAGTCGCAGCCCAGAGAGCCAACGTTTTAAACACGTTACTTGGCTTACTTGTGCGACGCATAAGTCACGTTTAGGTCTGAGCCCATCATAGTCACACTCTCACGGAAATCATCATTTGGCTAATCGGCGATGATAAAACCATCATCCGATGCCTTCAGTTCAATTTTAGCTCTCTTGACGCCATATTGCTGTTCGCTTTTCAGCACAGAACCGTTCGATACTTTAAGCATTTTTCTGTCTGCTATCTGGCTTAGTACTAAGCCAGATAGCAGACAGAAAAAAGCCCCTCAATGAGGGGCAAAAGTTACCATCGCTTATAGTTATAGTGTTATGCCAGTAAGGCTTAACCGAAATCACCATTAACGTAACCTTGCGTGCGGTCATCCTGCGGATCACTGAAGATCACATCGGTCGCATCATGTTCCACCAGCTCTCCCATCAGGAAGAAGGCGGTACGGTCAGAGATACGACGCGCTTGCTGCATCGAGTGGGTAACGATAACGATGGTGTAGTTCTTTTTCAGCTCTTCCATCAACTCTTCGATTTTGTGGGTCGCAATCGGGTCGAGAGCAGACGTAGGCTCATCCATCAGAATCACATCCGGTTCCATCGCGATCGTACGCGCGATACACAGACGTTGCTGCTGACCACCAGATAAGCCGAACGCATGGGATTTCAGACGATCTTTCACTTCATCCCACAATGCCGCGCCACGCAGTGAACGCTCCACCACTTCATCAATGTATTTTTTGTCTTTCACACCCTGGGCGCGCAGTCCGTACGCGACGTTTTCGTAAATACTCATTGGAAACGGGTTTGGTTTTTGGAATACCATACCAACTTTAATACGCAGGTCTGCAACATCAATGTTGCCGTAGATATCGGTGCCGTCCATCTCGAGTTTACCGGTGATTTTAACTCCTTCAATCAGGTCATTCATGCGATTGAGGCAACGCAATAACGTTGACTTACCACAACCAGACGGGCCAATCAGAGCCGTCACCTGACGCACGGGAATAGGAAGGTTAATCGCTTTCAGAGCCTGGTTTTCACCGTAGTACAGGTCCAGATTTTCAATATCAAATTTGTTCATCGTCTTAATCTCTAAATTCTGTCAATCGTGTATCGATAAATTCGTGCTGGCGGATCAGTACGTCGCTGTGTTGAAACGCTTAGCGATCAGCTTAGTCACCATATTGATGAGTAGGACCACCACAATCAGAACGGTTGCTGTGCCGTAAGCCTGATTCCATTCTTCAATGGTGAACAGCTCCGTGGTCAGTTTGTACAGGTGAACGGTCAGCGTCCGGCCTGAATCGAGCAACGAATCAGGAATACGCGCCACCATGCCCGCGGTGAGAAACACCGGCGCAGATTCACCAATTACACGACCAATACTCAGAATGACCGAGGTTAAGATACCTGGCATTGCGCTCGGCAATATGAGACGCCAGATAGTGTAGATTTTAGATGCTCCCAAACCGTAAGAGCCTTCGCGGTAAGTCTGTGGTACCGCCATCAGTGCTTCTTCTGTGGTTCGGATAATCACCGGCAGAATCAGGATACTCAGTGTCAGTGCACCTGACAAAATTGAGAAGCCCAGGCCCAGTATCGCCACGAAGAACGTCATACCAAACAGGCCAAAGATAATCGATGGGATCCCGGCCAGAGACTCGGTACAGAAGCGAATCACTTTCACCAGACGACTGCCCACTTTCGCGTATTCCGTCAGGTAAATCGCCGTCATGATCCCCATCGGAGCCGCCACTGCGATTGATGCCACCACCATGTAGATGGTTGAAATAATCATCGGGAAAATACCGTGCTCATCGCCAGTGCGTGTGTAATCGTCTGTAATGAAGTTCCAGTCGACATGCTGAAGGCCGTTAGACAGGATGTACCAGATAATCCAGAACAGGAAACCGACCGTCAGAGCGGCGGCCGACCAGATAAAGCCCTTCAGGATGTTGTCTTTAATTTCTCGTGAACGTTTTAGTTTTGCGCGATCCATTCTCATTACCTCGCTTTTTCACGGTTCAGGTACAGCAGGGCTGCGTTCAGCATCATGATGAACACCAGCAGAACCACACCCGTGGCATACAGTGCGTTCGCGTGAACACCACTGGCGTAGGACATTTCAATCGCGATGTTCGCGGTCAGTGTCCGGGCAGAGTCCAGCAGACCTTGAGGCATCGCTGGAGCATTACCCATAACCATGATGATCGCCATGGTTTCACCCAGCGCACGACCAATCCCCAGAATCACACCCGTCATGATGCCTGAACGGGCTGCGGGTACGAGAAGCTTGAAAATGGTGAAGATTTTGGAAGCACCCAGTGCCAGTGAACCTTCTTTGTAAGAACGTGGTACTGCGCGGATAGAGGTTTCAGATACCGTGATAACGGTTGGAAGAATCATCACACCCAGCACGATGATACCGGCCAGAATCGTGTTACCCGCCGGCACCTGAAACAGGTCTTGGATCAGAGGTACGATGATGACCAGGCCAAAGAAGCCGTAGACCACCGACGGAATGCCCGCCAGTAACTCAACCGCGGGACGAATGATGTCCGCTACCCGCTTCGGCGCAATTTCTGCGATGAAGATGGCCGTCAGAACGCCGACCGGCACCCCAACCAACACAGCCCCCAGAGTGGAGACGACAGACGCAACGATCATGGTGGCTACACCATACAGTGCCGGTGGCAACCAATCTTGGCCTAGCACGATACCGCTAATGCCCACTTCCTGGAAGGCCGGGATACTTTCTTTGAAAATGAAATACGCAATTACCGCAAGAGAAACGATACCGATAACCGCACTGGTAAGGAACAAGCCATGGAAGATACGCTCTTTCCAGTCAACGCGTTTTTTCGCACGCAGACCTGACTTGTTAACATGAGTCGCTTCTGTCGTATTCATAAGCTTTTCACTATTTGTCGCGATGGTCATATAAATCTCACTGCCGATTTCTTCGGTGTGGATTGGATAGAAAAGGCTCAGCCCAAACGCGGGCTGAGCAAATTAATGTATTGCCGGTGTCTTAGTGAACTGAGATGTAACCTTTAGAATCCACAATCTTCTGTGCTTCTTCTGTCAGCATCCAATCCAGGAATTTCTGAGTTTCTGCAGAAGGCTGGCCTTTCTTGTACAGAACCAGGAATGGGCGAGCCACTTTGTAAGAACCATTCTTCACGTTGTCTACAGACGCGTCAGTGCCATCGATAGACAGTGCGTGAACAGTGTTGTCTACTGTACCCAGAGAGATGTAGCCAATTGCGTAAGGGTTTGATGCCACCATTGTTTTCAATGCACCGTTACCGTTCGCAACCTGAGCGCGTTGAGAAATAGCAGATACTTTCTTGTCTGCGATTTTCTTTTTCAGAGACATGATGTCTTCGAACGCACCACGTGTGCCCGATGCGGTATCACGAGTGATTGCAACGATTGGCTTGTCTGCACCGCCGACGTCCTTCCAGTTTGTGATGTCACCTTTGTAGATGGCGGTCACTTGCTCAGACGTCAGGCCTTTCAGGTCATTCTTAGGGTTAACAACAACGGCGATGCCGTCACGAGCAATCACTTCTTCAACCAGTGAAGGCTCTTTTTCAGAGGATTTCAGGTTACGAGAAGACATACCCAGGTCTGCGCTTCCGTTCTTCGCCGCTTTCACACCGGCGGATGAACCCGGGCCCTGAACTTCGATAAAGACTTCAGGGTTCTTCTTCATGTATGTTTCAGAGAAAACTTCCATCAGTGGAGTTACGCTGCTAGAACCCACTGCAGAGATAGTTTCTTTAGCAGAAACAGGAGTCACTGCCATTGCGCCTAGAAGTGCGATTGCACCGATTACTGTCTTTTTCATCACAATTTCCTTTAGTGGCATCATTGCCGTTGTGTTTCACTTGAACGCTGCTCACTTTAGGGCGAAAATATGACAGTTGTGTTTCACTAAATTGAAGCCTGTATGACAAATGACATTTTTGTTCTCGCGTCAGTGTTTAGGTTTCAATCAGTTAGCTATTTTTTTGACCATAAAACACTGACTTGTGACTGTCACATTTCGCGTTGAGCTACCCCAGACAGCCGGATAAACAGACACCGCTAAAGGTAGAGAACCTTACTCAAATAGCACAGGTTAGCGCCAATAATGTTGGAGAGTTGATGATTGGAGAGGGAAGTTGACGGCGCCGATAACGCAAGGAAAACCATTAAGTGACGCAGTTGCGGGACCGAATACCGAGGCGCCGTTGTCACAAAAAAGGGCTGGCAAAAGCCAACCCTTTTTTGATTAATCTTCGTCAGACGACGGCGCCACTTTTTTCTTAGGAATGAATACGGCATCCCCCACGGCGACGTTCTGATAGAAACCTTTGTCACGTTTAGCTGGCTTCTTCGCCACTTTCTTCGCCTGAGGTTTGGCTTTCTTGGTGTTGGCCGTTTTACCTTTGCGGAAGTCAGGTTTACGCGGTTTCACGCCAGTAAACTTACCTTTCAGTCCTTCAAGCTCAGAGAAGGTCAAATCCTGCTGAAGATACGCTTCCACACGCTTAAAGCTGTCCCAGTCTTTTGGGCCCACCAGAGACATCGCATCACCTTTGTTACCTGCGCGGCCCGTTCGACCCACTCGGTGCACGTATTCTTCTGTGTGCTTTGGCATGTCGAAGTTGACCACATGCGTAACATTGGCGATATCCAGGCCTCGAGAGGCCACATCCGTAGTCACCAGGATCTTGTACACCGCGCGCTCGAAGCGGCTCATGATGGTGTTGCGCTGAGTTTGATTGAGGTTACCACTCAACGCCACCGCTTTGAGGTTCTTTGCGTTCAGTTTTTCGGTCAGGCGCTCGGTATCGTTACGCGTTGCGGTAAAAATGATCATCTGGCGATAATCAGACTCTTCAATCAAGCGGTCTAGAATGGCTTCTTTGTGATCTAAGTGGTCACACAAATAAAACTTCTGAGTAATGTCTTTATGCTCTTCATTCGAGACACCCACAGAAATGCGTTTCGGCGCTTGCAGCATTTCAGACGCAATACCGTTCACTTCCGCGTGATCCAGAGTGGCAGAGAACATCAACGTCTGGCGACGACGGTGTTTCGCAGCTTTGTGAATACGACGCAGCTCGGGTGCAAAACCCAGATCCAGCATCCGGTCTGCTTCATCCAGGATCAGCGTTTCCAGGCCATCCAGATACAGTGAACGATGTTCAAGATGGTCGGCCAGACGTCCTGGCGTCGCAACGATGAATTTCGGATGACGGCGCAACGCTTTAACCTGATCATTAAAGTTCTCGCCCCCAAGAATCAGTGTCGCATCGTACGACAGACCGCTGAGCATCGAACGCAGCTCATTATATACCTGTTTGGCCAATTCACGGGTTGGTGCCAGAATCAAACCACGCGGGTCTTTGGCAGAGAACGCTTTGGTCTTTAGCGATTTATGCAGCATTGGCAGAACAAACCCCAGCGTTTTACCCGAACCGGTTTTGGATGACGCCAACAGGTCTTTCCCCGCAATCGCCACAGGAATGGCTTTCTGCTGGATCTCGGTGGCCTGTTTGAAATCGAAGTGGTTAAGGGTTTTCAGTAAGCGATTGTCTAAGCCTAAATCTTTAAAGTGCAAAGTATTCTCCATCAATTTATTCGTGCCTGACAGATGCATTCTCTTACTTTCCTCAGACACAACAAAATAAAAACGCCGTATAATAGCGCGTTTTGAGACATTATAGATAGAGATCACATAAATTTTATGATGTTGGTGTATCTCTGTTTCTGTAGAGAAAAAATGCCAAAATTCTAAGTTGTTGACTACACTCAATTGTGTGTAAAGTCAGAGTAGTCAAGGGCTGGACGGGAAGTGGCCAGGTAAAACGGCATTCATCTCAACTATGAGACACCGATCGATTTATCAGCTAATTGGTTAAATTCTTGGATTTTTTTGACTTTTTACTACTATGTCTTCTGGTAAATTGAGACTACAATTTACTTCGTCACTATATGACATAAAATGTATAGGGCGAATTTTTGATACTTACTTATAAGCAAGGAGTTCATAATGAACAAAATGTTGATCGCAGCTGCAGCGTCTTCGGTACTACTTCTAGCAGGTTGTGCATCTGGTCCAGACGAAGCAACAACAGCGAAAATGGACGAGCTAAGCAACCAAGTTAGCCAACTAAGCCAAGACGTGCAGTCTCTAAAATCTGAAGTTCAAAAAACTGGTGCAGCAGCTCAGTCAGCTCAAGAAGAAGCAGCACGCGCTAACGAACGTATCGACAACATCGCTCAGTCTTACACTAAGTAAGTCTCAGTTATGTAGTAAAAAGGGCCTGATTATTCAGGCCCTTTTGCTTTTCTGCGTTAGCGGAAATAAAAAATGGTGACTCATGGGTCACCATTTTTTTATTTATCTTTCACTCACTCGGTTGGCAAAGCAAAGTCAACATCATCACCTAACGGATCCGAGTCAGCCGAATCGAAACTTGGCGGAATCACTTCGACTGGCACACCATTTTGCGCCAAAATCACCGAGCGGGCTTTGGTCTGAGGAATGTTGTGCTCCTCCATCCACCAAACCAGTTCCTGTGGCACTTTCAACTGTTTCTTACTGCCATCACTGCGAGTCAACGGTTCATGCGCTTCGACGAACACACTGCGATCCGGCTCCAGCGACATTTTGATCGGCTCATCGATCACTTTGACTTTCACGCCACGTCCAACCTGATGAAACAACCACTCAATGTCTTTCGGATCCATTCGAATACAGCCCGCGCTAACACGCATACCGATACCAAAATCCTTATTGGTGCCGTGGATCAGATAATCACCCGCGCCGTACGCCAGCCTCATCGCGTACAAACCCAGCGGGTTATCCGGTCCAGCCGGTACCACGGGCGGTAACTCGACTCCTTTCGCCAGATATTCTCGACGAATCGAGGCCGGTGGTGTCCAGGTTGGGTTGGGTCTCATCTGGCTGATGGTGGTTTCCATTTCGGGTGTATCGCGGCCAATTCGGCCTATCCCTACCGGGAAAATGTGTACCTTATTCAGCTCTGGCTCAAAGTAATACAAGCGCAGTTCAGCCAGGTTAATCACAATACCTTCGCGTCTGACTGCCGGCAGAATAATTTCTGACGGAATCGTCAGCACATACCCGACTTGAGGAACAAAGGGGTCGACCCCTTTGTTGGCCGCCATCAGCGAAAGAAAGCCGACATCGTACTGCTTGGCGATGTCCGACATGTTTTCACCGTCTTTGACCTCGTGGTACTGCATACGGCCCACAATGTTACTCCCCTCCGGCGGAAGGTCAAAAGTCGCTGCGAACGCCGTTGAGCTCAGCAAACAACATAACGAGAGTAACTTTCGCAACATGTTCAATTATCCTTGGCTTCTTTATAGAGGCGTAAGGTTATCTCTCTTTCGGCTTTGTGATCAACTATTGGTGATGGATATGACAATGACTTTACACCCGGCCATTTCCAGGGTTGATGTATCCATTTGTCCGGAACGTCTGCTAACTCCGGCACCCATTGACGGACAAAACGCCCTGCCGTATCGAATTTTTCTCCCTGGCTGACCGGATTAAAAATACGAAAATAAGGCTGACCGTCGCAACCGGTCGACGCACACCACTGCCAACCGCCATTGTTGGCGGCGTAGTCACCGTCGATTAGTTTGCTCATGAAATATTTTTCACCTTCCCGCCAGTCGACGTGCAGATCTTTGGTCAAAAAACTCGCTACCACCATTCGTAACCGGTTATGCATCCAGCCCGTCTGGTTGAGTTGGCGCATGGCCGCATCCACAATGGGATAACCGGTACGCCCCTCCTTCCAGTCCTGCAAATGCTTTTCCGAAGACCACCATTCGAGATGACGCCCCCATGGGACAAAGTCTTCGCTACGGCTGAGTTTAGGTTCAAAATGCAGCAAATGCTGGTAGAACTCACGCCAAATAAGCTCACTCTGCCACACTTCCCTGCCTGAGCAGAGGTGGGGGTGACCATAACTGAGCCTAGCAAAACACTGACGTACCGAGAGCGCCCCAATAGCAAGATACGGCGACAGTCGGCTGGTCGCATCCTGCGCCGGGAAATCGCGCACCTGATGATATTGCTCTACGGATTGTGCGCAGTAATCGCGCATGGTGTCGATTACACTGCGGGTATCAACCGGATAAGCATTACTGCTGTGCCGCTCATGACTAAAAGGCGCCTCATTGGACAACACGTCACTGGACAGTGAACCGAGATCCGCTGTTTGGGATGCTTTGTCGCTGCGCTTAATTGTCAGCGCGACTTCATAGAAACGCTTGAGGTAGGCTTTTTTAAAAGGGGTAAACACCTTGAAATAATTTCCCTGCTGATTCAGCACCGTCCCCGGTGGCAACGCACATTTGTCGTCATGCTGTTGGCAGTCGATCGCCACATCTGCCAACGCCTCCTGCAAATCGTTATCTCGCCGCACTTCATTAAGTTCGTATTCTTTGTTCAGGTGCACTGCGACCGCACCAAGAGTGTGTGCCCAGTGGGTCACCACCGCAACAGCATCGCTGAAACGAGCCTCTTCGGCATACAACAAAGGCACATCCAGTGCGGACAGATCGCGCTGCAATTCAAACAGACGCCGGTAAATCAGGTCTGCCTGAATCGGCGCCAAATGGTGTTCCTGCCACTGCGCAGGCGTAGCCACAAAGGCTGCCACCACCGCATCTCCCGAACGGAGGGCCTGTTGAAGCGCTGTGTTGTCCTCAACACGTAAGTCGCGACGAAACCATACCAGTTGCATGTTGCCTCCCTAGTCCAGATGCAGTGCCCGCAGCACATCCGACGCGCTGAATCGTTCGTCCCATTGGCTGGACAAAGCGACGAGATGCTGCCGCTGAACATCCGGCAATGCACGGTTAGAGAACACATGTAAGCGCGAGAAAAACTCTAAGGCCGCACCGTCGGAAAGCCCGGTCAGATCGTCAGCCCCATCCAACACAATCACCCGCAGTCCGGTCTCGGACAGTTGTAGCGCTTCCAGCCAGGCAAAGACGCTTCCAACCGGATCCAGACTGACGAACAGACACTTGCCTTTGGTTGCCGCTTTATTTTCCGCGTCGATAATGGCACTGATGCGAGTAAGCATCAGCGCCTG
>Ga0213839_1002071_pt1 | contig 11685 bp, 11 predicted proteins | sample SWPATP21_FD_160075 | JGI IMG/M metagenome (GOLD analysis project Ga0213839, IMG submission 160075) | Coastal seawater microbial communities from Marineland, Florida, United States - SWPA TP2 #1 | ecosystem: Environmental > Aquatic > Marine > Coastal | place: USA: Florida | collected 2016-08-14 | reverse complement strand
GGCTGCGCCAGGTTTCCGCGCGGGAGGCGGTGCTGTCTGCGGACCTGAGGTCGCGGGACACTGAAATCGCCCAGCTTCTTGGCACGCTGGAGGTGATGGGCAGCACCCAGACCCCGGCCGTCTTCCTGCATCCCTCGGGCGCGGTCGGCACGGCACGTTCGGCGATGATCGTGGCGGATGTCAGCCGGGCGCTGGATGCGCAGGCGGCGCATCTGCGGTCGCAGCTCAACGAGGTGCGGGTTCTCAGGCAGTTGCAGGAAAGCGCGGCGCGCACCCTGGCCGACGGGCTGCGCGGCGTGCAGGAGGCGCGCACCGAGCTGAGCCAGGCGATCGCGGAACGCAGGAACCTGCCGCGCAAGTTCACCGAAGACCCGATCAAGACCGCGCTTCTGATCGCCTCGACCGAAACGCTCGGGGCCTTCGCCTCGGGCCTGTCGGGGATTGCCGAGGACGGAGAGGAGGAGATCGACCTGCCGCCGGTCTCTTCCCGCAAGGGCGACATTCCCATGCCGGTCCAGGGCCGCGTGCTGCGTCGCGCCGGAGAGACGGATGCCGCCGGGATCACCCGCGCGGGGATGGTTCTGGCGACGCGGCCGCGGGCGCTTGTCACCTCTCCGACCGCCGCGACGATCCGGTATCGCGGGCCGCTTCTCGACCTCGGAAACGTGATCATTCTTGAGCCGGAAACGGGGATTCTTTTTGTGTTCGCCGGTCTGGACGTCGTCTATGGTGCCTCGGGTGATATTGTCGCCGCGGGCGCACCGGTCGGGCTCATGGGGGGCGCGGACCCCGACCTCGGGGCGGTGCTGTCGGTCGCCGACGGGGAAGACGGCTCTGGAAATGGGCGGAGCGAAACGCTCTATATAGAAGTCAGACAGGACAATTCTCCGCAGGATCCGGCCAAGTGGTTCCGCGGCATCGAGGAATGAGGCACATGAAAAAGCATCTCGTGGCAGGCATCGTCGGCGTGACCGCCGGGCTTCTGGTATCCACCCAGGTGGCCGCACCGCTGCTGGCGCAGGACCGGAACCGCAATGCCAATGTCTATGAACAGCTTGATCTTTTCGGGGACATTTTCGAACGCATCCGCGCACAATATGTCGAAGAGGTCGAACCCTCGGAACTGATCGAGGCGGCGATCGACGGGATGCTCACCTCGCTCGATCCGCATTCCAGCTATCTCTCGCCCGATGATGCGGCACAGATGCGGGTGCAGACACGGGGCGAATTCGGTGGCCTCGGGATCGAGGTGACGCAGGAAGAGGGCTTTGTGAAGGTCGTCTCTCCCATGGATGGCACGCCCGCCGCCGAGGCCGGTGTCGAGGCGGGGGATTTCATTTCCCATGTCGACGGGGAGAGCCTGCTTGGCCTGACCCTGGACGAGGCGGTCGACCTAATGCGCGGCCCGGTCGGGTCCGAGATCATCATCACCATCGTCCGCGAAGGCGAGGCGGAGCCGTTCGACGTGTCGATCATCCGCGACACGATCAAGCTGACGGCGGCGCGGGTGCGCACCGAGGGCAAGGCCGTGGTGGCGCGGGTCACCACCTTCAACGACCAGACCACCCCGAACCTGACCGACGGGCTTCAGAAGCAGATCGAGGCGGCCGGCGGGCTGGACAAGGTAGACGGCGTGGTCCTCGACCTGCGGAACAACCCCGGCGGGCTGCTGACCCAGGCGATCAAGGTGGCCGATGCCTTCCTCGAAAAGGGGGAAATCGTGTCGACCCGTGGCCGCAACCCGGAGGATGGCGAACGGTTCAACGCGACACCGGGCGACGTCATCAATGGCAAGCCGATCGTGGTGCTGATCAATGGCGGGTCGGCCTCTGCCTCGGAAATCGTGGCGGGCGCGCTGCAGGATCACCGCCGGGCCATCGTCGTGGGCACCAAGTCCTTCGGCAAGGGGTCGGTGCAGACGGTCATGCCGCTGCGTGGGGACGGGGCGATGCGCCTGACCACCGCGCGGTACTACACGCCCTCGGGCCGGTCGATCCAGGCCCTCGGCGTGTCGCCGGACATCGTGGTCGAACAGCCCCGCCGCCCCCCGGCCGCCGAGGCGGAGGAAGAGAACTCGACCCGCCGCAGCCGCTCCGAGGCCGACCTGCGCGGTGCGCTGAACAATGACAGCCTGAGCGAGGACGAGATCCGCCAGATCGAAGAGGAACAGGCCGCCGCCGAAGAGGCCTCCAAGCTGCGCGACGAGGATTACCAGCTCGCCTATGCGGTCGATATCCTCAAGGGTCTGACGGCGCTGAAGCCCTGATCCCTTCCGGGGCCGCCCGTCGGGACGGCCCCGGTCCCGACCCGGTCAGAGCGCCAGCGTGCCCGTGATGCAGGTCGCGACCTCTCCGCCGATCCAGACCTCCCCGCCGTCGCGCGTCACGTGGACCCGGCCCTCCCGGCCAAGCGCCATGCCCTGCGCGGCGATGTAATCCCCGGTGGCCACCCCGGTCCGCAGCAGCCATTGCCCGACGGAGGCATTGAGAGACCCGGTCACCGGATCCTCGTAACGGCTGGTGAAGGCACGCAGTTCGAAGTCATAGGCGTCGTCCGCCCCCGCCGGAGCGACCAGCCCGAGGTTGAGCCCGCCAAGCGCCGCGTAATCCGGTTTCACCGCGCGCAGCGTGTCGACGTCCCGCAGCAGCGCGCCGCACCAGCCGGGGCCGTTGTCGATCCACTCCACAGCCTCCAGCGCACCCGGCTCGATGCCGGTGCCCGCGCTGATCCGCTGCCGGGTCTCCTCGTCCGCGGGGCCGGAGCGGATCAGCGGCGGGGCGCGGAAGGCCAGGCGCGGCCCGTCGCGGCGGATCGGGATCAGCCCGGCGGCGCAATGCTGGACGATGGTCTCTCCGCGCGGGGTGCCGCCCGCATTGAGCCAGGCCTGGCACGAGCCGAGCGTGGGGTGACCGGCAAAGGGCAGTTCGCGCGCCGGGGTGAAGATGCGCACCGCGTAGTCGGCCCCCTCCCCCGGTGGCAGCAGAAAGGTGGTCTCCGACAGGTTGGTCCAGTTGGCAAAGGCCGCCATCTGTGCCTCCGACAGCGCCGCCGCCTCATGCACCACGGCCAGCGGATTGCCCCTGAGCGGGACGGCGGTGAACACGTCAAGCTGTGAAAACGGGTATTGGGTCACGGTCGCCGATCCTTCCTCGTCTCTCTGGTCGCGGCAGGGTGGACCGGCCCCCGGACCAAGGCAAGCGGGGACAGAACCGCACCGTGTCAGATGGCCGAGGAATGGCGCGCGTCGGCGCTGTCATGTGTGTCGAAATACCGCGCGATCATCCGGGTCAGCGGCCGCGCCCCGGGCGGGATGGCGAGGCCCCGGTCGGTCACGTCCAGAAGATGATTGAAAGCGGCATCGGCCCCCTCGAACATGGCGCGCAGGGTGGCGGACGACGCGCCGAAACGGGCCGTCAGCTCCTGCGTCGAGACGGCGAAATCGCACATCAGCGCCTCGATGATGCGTGCGCGGAGCCGGTCCTCCCCGGTGAGGACATGGCCCCGCGTTGTGGCGAACCGCCCGGCCCGGATCGCCCCGACATAGGCGGAGGTGGCCGGGGCGTTCTGCGCATATCCCTGCGGAAAGCGCGAGATGGCAGAGGCGCCGAGGCCGATCAGAAACTCGGACGGATCATCGGTATAGCCCTGGAAATTGCGCCGCAGCCGACCCTCCGCCTGCGCCTTGGCCAGCGTATCCGTCGGCAGGGCGAAATGATCTATGCCGATGTCCGCGTAACCGTCCCAGGCCATGAGCTTCCGCGCGGTGTCGAAGAGGTTGAGCCGTTCCGCCGGGGTCGGCAGGGCATCGGAGGGCAGCATCGATTGCCGCCGGGCCATCCAGGGCACATGCGCATAGCCATAGAGCGCGACCCGGTCGGGGGAGAGGGACAGCAGCTTCTGCACCGACCGGGTGATCGTCGCCCCGGTCTGTTGCGGCAGGCCATAGAGAATATCGGCGTTGAGACTGCGCACCCCCGCCTCGCGCAGGGCCTGCACGACCTCGCGGGTGAGGTGATAGCTCTGCTCGCGGCCGATACAGGCCTGTATCGCCGGATCGAAGTCCTGCACCCCGACAGAGGCGCGGTTCATGCCCGCCTTGGCAAGTGCGGAAATCCGCGCCGCGTCGATCTCGTTCGGGTCGATCTCGACCGAGAATTCGTAGCCGGGCGCAAAGGGCGCGATTGCGGCGATCGTTTCCGCCAGTTCCTCGATCATCGCGGGGTGCAACAGGGTCGGCGTGCCACCGCCCCAGTGCAGCCGCGACAGCCGGACCCCACGGGGCAGCGCCCCGGCCAGACGCTTCAGTTCCGATCTGATGACCTTGAGATAGGCCTCCACGGGCGCGTCACTCTGGCTGCCTTGGGTGCGGCAGGCGCAGAACCAGCAGAGCCGCCGACAGAAGGGGATGTGGAGGTAGAGGGAGATCTCGGCCCGCTCCGGGATCGCCGCGATCCAACCGGCGACCTGCGCGGGCCCCACGGCGGGCCCGAAATGCGGGGCCGTGGGATAACTGGTGTAGCGCGGCACTTTGACGTCAAAGAGACCAAGCCGCTCAAGTTGCGTTTTCCCGATCATGCGCTTAGCCTTAAGCGAGGCGTCACCGAGGGATCCTTGACGCAGATCAAGCGCGCGAAGTCACACATGCTAGTCAAAGATCAATCGGCAGCGTTCCACGACTGCGAGGAATGCCCCATCCGCCACCGAGCCGTCTGTGCCCGCTGCGATGCGGACGAACTCGAACTGCTGGAAGGCATCAAGTATTACCGCAGCTTCGAGGCGGGCCAGCGCATCATCTGGTCCGGCGACCGGATGGATTTCGTCGGCTCGGTCGTCTCGGGCATCGCCTCGCTGACCCAGACGATGGAAGACGGGCGCACGCAGATGGTGGGCCTTCTCCTGCCGTCGGATTTCGTCGGACGGCCGGGACGGGCGGCAGCGGCCTATGACGTGGTCGCGACCACCGACCTGGTGATGTGCTGTTTCCGCAAGAAACCTTTCGAACAGCTGATGGAATCCACGCCGCACATCGCGCAGCGCCTGTTGCAGATGACGCTCGACGAACTGGATGCGGCGCGGGAATGGATGCTGGTGCTCGGGCGCAAGACCGCCCGGGAGAAGATCGCCTCGCTGCTGGCGATCATCGGACGGCGCGACACTTCCCTGCATATGGGCACGCTCGGCGAACGGGTGTCCTTCGACCTGCCCCTGACGCGGGAGGCCATGGCGGATTACCTCGGCCTGACGCTGGAAACGGTGAGCCGGCAGATGACCGCGCTCAAGAAGGACGGGGTGATCGAGCTGTCAGGCAAGCGCCGCGTGATCGTCCCGGACATGGATCGCCTGCTGGAAGAGGCGGGCGATGACAGCGACGGCGGTCTGCTGGACTGACCTGCGCAGAGGGGCGCGGCCCCTCTTGAGCCCTCGCTGGCTGAATTCACTGGACTTTACCCGCCACGCCCCCGCGACCCGACCTCGCCCGAGCGGACGGGGACGTTCCGGTCGGATCAATGCGCCATGAAGACCGGGATCTCCGTGTCTTCGAGCATGTTGCGCGTCGCCCCGCCGAGGATCGCCTCGCGGAAGCGGGAATGGCCATAGGCCCCCATCACGATCATCTCCGCGCCCTTGTCCTCGGCCTGGCGCCGGATCACGTCAGAGATCTTCGGCAGGGTGCGCGCGATCACGTCGATCTCCGCCCGGACGTCGTGGCGCGCCAGCCAGGAGGCCAGCAATCCGCCTGGGTCGGACCGGTTCGGCCCGTGTACCGGCGGGTCGATGACGCAGATATGCACCGTATCCGCCGCCGTCAGCAGCGGCAGCGACGCCTTGATCGCCGCGAGCGATTCGGAGCTTTCGTTCCAGCAGAGCAGGACCGACCGGGGCAGCCGCACCACCTTGCTGCCATCGGGTACGATCAGCACCGGTGAGCGGCCTTCGAACATCGCCGCCTCGACCACCGGCTCCAGTTCGATGCCGCGCCCCTTGCCATAGGGTTTGGGCAACACCACGAGATCGGAATAGCGCGCATGCTGGGCGACCTGGCGGCCGAGGTCCGTCATCTGGGTCACGCCGGTATCGGTGCCCCAGCGGATATCCGTCAACGACAGAAGGCGCTTGACCTCCGCCTCGATGGCCTCGGCTTCCTGGCCCGCGCGGGCGATGGCCTCCTGCAGGACCATGGCATTGGCCCCGGCGTAGTAATATTCCATCCGGCTGCGGTCGACGCCGAGGCAGAGAACGTCGAGATGGGCGTCATGGGTGGCCGCCACGGCGGTGGCGGCGGCCATCACGGGCCCGGCGAGGCCGGGGTCGGTGATCACCGTGGAGACAGACTTCAGAGACATGGGTTCCTCCTGCACGGGCTTGCGTTCATGCCATCAGGATAACGGCACGAGCGCCGGGCCGCATTGACACGGGTCAAAAACTCTTCGTCCGCGGCTTGACGCAGATCAAAGCCGGGCAGGTCCCGAAAATTCGATAAGCGGCCCGTCGATATGGCTGAGATGGGGGATTCCCCCAGCCAAGGACTGACGAAGGGACGCGAAATGACAAACACACTCAAGCTTGTCGCGCTCGGCCTCACTGCCCTGTTCGGGGCGGTCGCGGCCAATTACGCGCGCGATCTGGCGTATATGGCGAACATGCTGGTGGTCATGCTGACCGCCGGCATCCTGTTCCTGATGACGCTGCGACATTCCGGGGATTCAACCCCGCACCCCGATAGGTCGGGCGAATACATGGACGGCGTGGTGCGCTACGGCGTGATCGCCACTGCCTTCTGGGGCGTTGTCGGCTTTCTGGTCGGCATCGTGATCGCCGCGCAGCTGGCCTTTCCGGTGCTCAACTTCGAATGGGCACAGGGCTATCTGAACTTCGGCCGCCTGCGTCCGCTGCATACCTCGGCGGTGATCTTCGCCTTTGGCGGCAACGCGCTGATCGCGACCTCGTTCTACGTGGTGCAGCGGACCTCCGCGGCGCGGCTCTGGGGTGGGAACGCGGCGTGGTTCGTGTTCTGGGGCTATCAGCTTTTCATCGTGATGGCGGCGCTGTCCTATGTTCTGGGCGGGTCGCAGTCCAAGGAATACGCAGAGCCGGAATGGTATGTGGACCTGTGGCTGACGGTCGTCTGGGTCGTCTACCTCGGCGTCTTCCTCGGCACGATCATCAAGCGGAAAGAGCCGCATATCTACGTCGCCAACTGGTTCTACCTGTCCTTCATCGTCACCGTGGCCATGCTGCACGTGGTCAACAACCTCTCCATCCCGGTCTCCATCTGGGGGTCCAAGTCGGTGCAGGTCTTTGCGGGCGTGCAGGATGCCATGACCCAGTGGTGGTACGGGCACAACGCCGTGGGCTTCTTCCTCACCGCGGGCTTCCTGGGCATGATGTATTACTTCATCCCGAAACAGGCCGACCGTCCGGTCTATTCCTACAAGCTGTCGATCATCCACTTCTGGGCGCTGATCTTCATCTATATCTGGGCCGGTCCGCATCACCTGCATTACACCGCGCTGCCTGACTGGGCCTCGACGCTCGGCATGGTCTTCTCGGTCGTGCTGTGGATGCCGTCCTGGGGTGGCATGATCAACGGTCTGATGACGCTTTCGGGCGCCTGGGACAAGCTGCGCACCGATCCGGTGATCCGGATGATGGTGATCGCGGTCGGTTTCTACGGCATGTCGACTTTCGAGGGTCCGATGATGTCGATCAAGGCCGTGAACTCGCTGTCGCACTACACCGACTGGACCATTGGTCACGTGCATTCCGGCGCACTTGGCTGGAACGGCATGATCACCTTCGGCGCGCTCTACTTCCTGGTGCCCAAGCTCTGGAACCGGGACCGGCTTTACAGCCTGTCGCTCGTCTCCTGGCACTTCTGGCTCGCCACGATCGGCATCGTTCTCTACGCGGCGTCGATGTGGGTCACCGGCATCATGGAAGGCCTGATGTGGCGTGAAGTGGATGCGAACGGCTTCCTCGTGAACTCCTTCGCCGACACGGTGGCCGCGAAGTTCCCGATGTATGTGGTGCGTGCGCTTGGTGGCGTTCTGTTCCTCGCCGGGGCGGTCATCATGTGCGTCAACCTGTGGCTGACGGTGACCCGTCAGCCGGCGATCGATAGCGCCAACGGCCTCGTGCCCGCCGAATAAGGAAACAGGACAATGGCAATTCTTGAAAAACACAGGATCCTGGAAAAGAACGCGACGCTTCTGCTCGTCTTCTCCTTCCTTGTGGTCACCATCGGCGGCCTCGTGCAGATCGTGCCCCTCTTCTACCTCGAGAACACAATCGAGGAAGTGGAAGGGATGCGCCCCTACACGCCGCTGGAACTGACCGGCCGGGACATCTACATCCGGGAGGGCTGCTACGTCTGCCACTCCCAGATGATCCGGCCGATGCGGGACGAGGTCGAGCGGTACGGCCATTATTCGCTGGCGGCGGAGTCGATGTACGACCACCCGTTCCAGTGGGGGTCGAAGCGGACGGGGCCCGACCTCGCCCGCGTGGGCGGCCGCTATTCGGACGAGTGGCATGTCGACCACCTGCGCGACCCGCAGTCGGTGGTGCCTGAATCGGTGATGCCGAAATATGGCTACCTGGAGAACACGCTGATCGACGGCGAATACATCCAGGATGTCATGGCGACCCACGCCTTTGTCGGCGTGCCCTACACGGACGAGATGCTTGAAAACGCGCGGGCCGACTTCGCCGCGCAGGCCGATCCGGACAGCGACTACGACGGTCTGGTGGAGCGGTATGGTGCATCCGTTCAGGTGCGGAACTTCGACGCCCGGCCGGGGATCTCGGAGATGGATGCCATGATCGCCTACCTCCAGATGCTCGGCACGCTGGTCGATTTTTCGACCTTCACGCCCGACGCAAGCCGGTAAGGGGGACGATATGGACACCTATTCCATCCTTCGGGAATTCGCGGACAGCTGGATGCTGCTGGCGCTCTTCGGCTTCTTCATCGCGGTGATCCTCTGGGTCTTCCGCCCCGGGAGCCGCAACACCTACCACGACACGGCCAACATCCCGTTCCGGAACGAAACAAAGCCCGCCCGAGGGCCCCAGGTCGAAAAGGAGGCCTGAGATGAGCGATCTCAAAGACAAGCACGGCACCACGGGCCATAGCTGGGACGGTATCGAGGAACTCAATACCCCCCTGCCCCGCTGGTGGCTGTGGACCTTCTATGCCTGTATCGTCTGGGGGATCGTCTACACGATCCTCTACCCGGCCTGGCCCATGGTGAACAGGGCAACCGCCGGTGTCCTGGGATATTCGACCCGCGCCGAAGTGGCCGCGGATATCGAGGCCGTGACCCGATCCAACGCCGCGATCACGGAACGGCTCGCCTCGGTCGACCTGACGGAGATTTCCGCCGATCCGGAGCTGAACAGCTTTGCCCAGAACGCTGGCGCCGCGGTCTTCAAGACCTGGTGTGCCCAGTGTCACGGGTCCGGTGCGGCCGGGGCCAAGGGCTATCCGAACCTGCTGGACGATGACTGGCTCTGGGGCGGCGACATCGAAACCATCCACGAGACGATCACCGTCGGCATCCGGCAGCCCGAGGATGCGGAGAACGATTATCTGCGCCAGTCGGAAATGCCGAAATTCGGCGCGGACGATCTGCTGGAGGACGGCGATATCGACGCGGTGGTGAACTACGTCATGTCGCTGTCGGGCACGCCGCAGGATGCGTCGCTGGTCGCGGCGGGGGCGGTTGTCTACGAAGAGAACTGCGCCTCCTGCCACGCAGAGGATGGCACCGGCGACCGCGGCCAGGGCGCGCCGAACCTTTCGGATGCGATCTGGCTATACGGGGGCGATTACGCCGCGATCCGGGAGTCGGTCTACAATGCCCGCTACGGCCAGATGCCCGCCTGGGGCGATCGGCTGACAGAGGCCCAGATCCGTGCGGTCACGGCCTATGTGCACCAGCTTGGCGGGGGGGAATGACCCCCTGCCCCGAGATCCCCTCCTGACGGGGGGAGGCACCGGCCCGTTCGTCCTGTTCGCGCGTTTCCTGAACGGCCGGTGCCAGCAAAAAAGCCCTCCGGAGCAATCCGGGGGGCTTTCTGCGTGCCGGAGGTCAGCCGCGGGCGATAAAGCCGTGGATCAGGTCGCACTTATCCGGGAGACCCTCGCCCGCCAGCCGGGTCGTGCACAGGCGGCGTCGGGTACGCTGCCCGGTCGATCAACCCCGAAGCGGTTATTCCGCGGCGAGCGGGAGGGCGCGGCCGATTTCCGTCATCTCGGCGATGGCCGCGGCGATGAGATCGCGGAAGGCGTCAAAATCGTCGCGCGGACGGATGCGCGCCTCGTCCATGTAGAGCGACCGGTCGATCTCTAGCTGGACGGCATGCTGGCGGCGCGAGGGGCGGCCGTATTGCTGGGTGACAAAGGCCCCGGCAAAGGGGGCGTTGCGCGCCACGGTCAGCCCGGCGCGGGTCAGGATCGCCTCGATCTCATCGACCACCGGGGCGGCGGCAGAGGCGCCGAACCGGTCGCCCAGCACCACGTCGGGCCGCCGCGCGCCGGAGCGGACCACGCAGTCGACCGCCTCGCGCGGCATGGAATGGCAATCGATCAGGATCGCCTCTCCGAAGGCCTGATGCGCGCGGTCGAGCTGCTGTTGCAGGGCCTCGTGATAGGGGAACCAGTAGCGGTCCAGCCGGCTCTTCGCCTCGGCCAGCGGCAGTTTCCCGCGATAGATCGCGCGGCCGTTGGCCACCACCCGCGGGATCACGCCCAGGCCGGAGGCCACGCGCGGATTGTGGCCGTTGCGGCGCACGCCCTCGATCACGGCGGGGTCCAGTTCATCCGCCCCCCGGTTCAGATCGACATAGGCGCGCGGCACGCGGGCGGCCAGCAGGGGCGCCCCGCAATCGGTGGCAGGCCGAAAGATCCGGTCGATGAAGGCATCTTCCGAAGACCGGATCTGATGCGCGTCGAGGACGGACTGATCCAGGAACGACACCGGATAGTTCCGCCCCGAATGCGGAGAGGAAAAGACGACAGAGGTCGTCAGGCGGTCAGGCAGGTGAAGATCGAATCCGGGTGTCGTCATGTGCTGTCCAATACAATGACCATAGCCCGAAAAATTCACGCTCCAAAAGGCTTGATCCCCCCTGCGACTCTGATTATAGACCAGCGGACCGGCGCGGGATCTCCGCGCCCCTTTTGATTGAGGGGTGTGTCCCAAGACGGTAACATGGGCGGTTAGCTCAGCGGTAGAGCACTTCGTTGACATCGAAGGGGTCACAAGTTCGATCCTTGTACCGCCCACCATGTTTCAACGGCCCCCGGCCAGCAAGGCCCCGGGTCATAACGCGAATCAGGCGCTCGCCGCGCCGCGAAGAAGGAGATGGCCAATGAAGGTCCGTAACTCGCTCCGCTCGCTCAAGCAGCGTCATCGCGATTGCCGCGTCGTGCGCCGCAAGGGCCGCGTCTATGTGATCAACAAGACGCAGCGCAAGTTCAAAGCCCGCCAGGGCTGAACCTGCCAGAGCAGCACATGACAAAGCCGCCCTCACCGGGGCGGCTTTCGTCGTTTCCGGGGGCAGCGTGTCCCCTGTTCATCTTTCCAGAAATACTCCCGCCGGAGGCATCCGCGGCCTCCGGCGGGCGCTGATCTCAACCCGTGGCGCCGGCGTCGTTGTCTTTGGTCAGGCGCAGAGGTT
>Ga0213839_1002070_pt1 | contig 11686 bp, 9 predicted proteins | sample SWPATP21_FD_160075 | JGI IMG/M metagenome (GOLD analysis project Ga0213839, IMG submission 160075) | Coastal seawater microbial communities from Marineland, Florida, United States - SWPA TP2 #1 | ecosystem: Environmental > Aquatic > Marine > Coastal | place: USA: Florida | collected 2016-08-14 | reverse complement strand
TTGGACGGCCAGTGGAGCTACCAGGAGGTCGAGTACGAGGGCGACCCCGACGTGCCGGCCATCGTGTTCGAGCGGGAGGCGATGCCGGCTCCGTTCACCGAGATCGTGGTCAGCTACAACCGCGGCGAGGGCGGGACCTTCGACTGCATCACCAGCACGGAGGGCACATGAGCCGCCTGTTCCTCGGGGTGCTGCTGGCGCTGGCGGCCTGCAAGCCCAAGCTCGTCGAGGCCGACTGTGTCACGGACTCAGACTGCGGGGAGTCCGCAATCTGCGAGGAGGGCGGCACCTGCCGCTCCGTCGAGTGCCTGACGGTCCACGACTGCGTGTTCGGAGACTACTGCGACGACGACTACACCTGCAGCGAGGGCTGCGGGTCGGACCTCGACTGCCTCGCCGGAGAGACCTGCGAGGACAACGAGTGCGAGGCCTACGGCTGCCGCGACACGCAGCTGGACTGTCCCGTCGGGCAGTTCTGTCAAGACGGGGAGTGCCAGCAGGACACCCGCGGACACTGCGAAGAGTGCGACGCCGGCGCGGTGGGGTTCTGTAGCGAGAACACGCCCTGCGTACCGTTCGAGACCACGGGCAACGGCTGCACCTATGACAGCGACTGCCCCCAGGGCTTCACCTGCGACAACTTGGGCTTCGGGCGGGTCTGCCACCTCGACCGGTGCCTGGTTGCATGCAACCCGAACGCCGAGCACAGCTGTCCGAGAGGGATGTCGTGCGTTCAGGCCCTCGTGGACAGCAACGAGACCTTCTGCTTGGGCGACTGCGAGTTCCTGCTTAGCGAAGGCGCATTCTAGCTCTAGCGCCGACGGGTGAAGGGCGACGCCCACGGGGCCGTACGCCCCTGCACGCAGCCGCAGCCCCCGCTCTCCTCCTCGCCGGCATCGCCGCCCGTGGACCCCTCGGTGGGCTCCTCGGTGCCCGTGTCCGTCGTGGGCGTGTCGGTGCCGGTGTCGGTGCCACCCGTAGGCACGGTGCCCGTGTCACCGGTCTCCCCGGTCTCTCCCGGCGTGGTGGTCGGGCCCTCGAGCCGAGTCTCCACGGAGAGCAGGAAGTCGGCCCGGGCGTAGGGGTCGTCGTCGCCATCCCAGCCGGTGGGCCCGAGGTTGGTGGCCGCCACCACGACCCGGGTGAGCCCCTCGCTGGGGATGGACACGGTGGGGTCGACACCCCAGGCGCTCTCGTCGCCGACCTGGTCGGCGTCGTCCCACCACATCACCGCGAGGCCGGCCTCCAGGAGCGTGGGGGAGCTCAGGCTGACGTCGAGCCAGGGCTCTCCGGTCCCCGTGCTCGCGGGGAGGGTGCTCAGGTCGATGTCGACGAAGACCTGGCCCGTCACGTAGGGCTGCACCGGCAGCGGCTGGCCCAGCAGGGGCAGGGTCGAGCCGTCGATCGGCGCGGCGGGTACGGCCATGTCGGGTGCCCAGTCCTCGGCGTCGATCAGGCCACGGTCGTCCCAGTCGTCGCCCGTGAGGAAGCGGACCACCGCCAGGTGGTTGAGGGCATCGCCCACCGTGGTGCCCGCCGTGGCGGCGAAGGCGTCGACCGCGTCCGGCTCCTGCGTGAAGCCCTCGTTGGCGGCGTTGGCCCACAGCTCGGCCCCCTTCATGCCGTCGCCCGCACCGTACTTCTCGTCGAGGAACACCACGAACAGCGCCGATCCGTACTCGAAGTAGTAGCCGACACCCCCTCCGTACCAGGTGTAGGCCCCCTGGCCGACCAGGGCGGGCCAGTCCGACGCTTCCTGCCAGGACCCCACGTTGATGTCCCAGCCAGCGTCGGCGCCGAAGGTCCACCCGGCGGCGGCGTTGGCCGTGCCCTCCCAGATGGGCAGGGTGAGCTCGGTGAAGTCGGTCGCCCACTGGCAAGCGTGGTTGAACTCGTGGGCCACGTAGCTGTTGACCCAGGCCGTCGGCAGACGGTTGTCGATGACCATGTAGGAGCTGGCGCTGTTGAGCCCGTCGCCGACCACGGCGTCGTCCCACCCGTCGGCGGCCACGAAGGCCGAGCCCCAGAAGTACTCGAAGAGGTAGACGTCGAACTCCGGCCCGCCCTCGGCGTCCGGGATGACGGGGGGCTGGAAGCCCAGCTGGTCGACCTGGACGTCCCAGCTGACCTCCAGCGCGTCCAGGATGGCCTGGGCCCGGGTCGTCTCGTCGGCCGAGGCAGCGGCGTCGAAGTGGATGACGATGGGGTAGAGGCTGGACTCGAGCTGGTCGGGCAGGCCCGCGGGACGCGGCCCCCTCCACCCCGGGTTGCAGTCGGTGGGCGGCACGTAGGGAGTCACCGCGAAGGCGACGGACAGGAGGATGGGGCTCATGAGACCGCCAGGCTCGGGGCCGCCTGAACGCGTAGGTGCTCCGGCATCACGGGCGCGACCCAGCCCTTCGGAGGCTCGGTGATCGACAGGTGCATGTCGGGGCTGAGGACGACGGTTGCGCCGTCCTCGACTTCTTCCCAGAGGTTCTCGCCGACGCCGATTCGCTCCGAGGCCAGCAGGATGTGGTTGACGGGGTGGCCCGGCGGTCGGACCCGCTCGAGGCACACCTTCAGCGCCGTGCAGGTCTGGGCATCGGGGCAGTGGGCCTTCTGAGTGGACAGGTGCAGGGGCATGCCGGCCCGGTGGCCGACCATCGAGCGGCCGTCGGTCAGCAGAACGTTGAGGAGCGGCCGCATGACGCCGAGCTCGACCGAGACGGCGTCGAGCTCGAGGAGTGCCTCGCGGACGGCCCCGGCGGTGACCGACGCGTCGGGCTGGTCCCGCCCGTGGGGGTCAATCCCGGCAGCCTCGAGGCGGCCGAGCAGCCAGAAGAACAGGGCCTCGGAGTCGGTGTCGCCGAGGATCTGCGACTCGAAGGACGATGGCGTCCGCTCGGCGAGCCAGGGCCGCATCCGATCCATGTCGAACAAGGTGCCGTTGTGGGCGAACAGCCAGCGCCCGAAGCGGAAGGGGTGGGCGTTGAGGGAGTCGACGACCCCCACGGTGGCCCGCCGCACGTGCACCACGAAGGTGTGGGAGGCGAGGCGCTGGCTGGTGCGGCTGAAGCGCTCGCAGGCATGGGCGGACGCGCCGGACTTCGCGACGTAGGCGTCGTCGCCCACGAACCAGCCGATGCCCCAGCCGTCGGGGTGCCCCACCGACTGGGCGGCCAGCGCGTTCTCCGCCTCCAGCAGGGAGCGGTGCGCACGAGAGGGCACCGACGAGCGGAAGCCGAACATCCTGCACACGCTGCACCTCGTGGACCAGGGTGAGTAGGGGCGGTGGGACTCGAACCCACACAACCGAAGTTACCGGATTTTGAATCCGGCGCGTCTACCGATTCCGCCACGCCCCCTCACCGGGGAGGCACCGCCGATCGCCGTGCCGAGGGCCGAGTATAGCCCGCTGTCGTTCAGCTGGCGGGGTCGAAGATGTCGCTCCACAGGGCATCGGCCCGCTTGCGCCCCTGCCGCACCTGGCTGCTGAACCACTCCCAGCGTGCGATGTGGTCCTTGGGAGCGGGGGCGTCGCACACATCGTAGGCATGCTCGGCATCGTCGACGAAGCGCCCACCGAGGAACTTGAACACCTGGACCAGCTGACGGTTGGCGTCGCCGTCCCCGTCGGCCGTCAGGGCGTTCTTGAGGGCCGTCGCGACGCTGTCCTCGGCAGCACCCAGGGGCGGCAGGATGCTGCGCTGGGGGAGCTGGATCAGCTCGGAGGTGACGGCGGCCAGGTGGTAGAGGAGCACCAGGTCGCGACCGCCATCCTCGAGGGCCAGCTCGCGGGCGAGCTCCACGAAGCGGGCAGCGGTGTCGTGGACCACGGGGGAGAGGCCGTCGATGATCCACAACAGGCCGTCGCCCTCCATCAGACGACTCCGCATGGCGGCGGCATCGTAGCTGGGAGGGAGGGGGTCGCCCGTGGCGGTGCCGGTGATGAAGCGCGTGACGGGCTCGCCCCGGCCCCCGGTCATCGCGCGACCCGCACGGAGCGCCACGGCGAGGCGGGTGAGGGGAGGGACGTCGGCCCCGAAGAGGATGTCGAGGACGGCGGGGTCGGTGCTGCAGCCGAGGGCCTCCATTCCCCGTCGGACCATGCGGCCGAGCTCCCGGGCGCCGGGGCGGGGGTCGCGGGTGAGGCGAACGTAGGCCTGGGTGGCAGGGTGGTGCCCGTTCCCCGAGCGATCCACGTAGAACCAGCCGGACACGCCGTGGGGATGCACGGTGACCATGACCGGGGCGCCAGGGGGGCCTGGAACGACCACGGTGGCGCCCGCGCCGGCCTCACGACCGACGCCGCAGCTGGCGAGCACCGGCGCGTAGGCGATGGCAGGACCCGGGATGGTGACGATGTCCTCGGAGTCCCCGACCACGGAGACGTTGAGGGAGTAGCCGAGCTGGCGAGCTCGGGTGAGCAACATGATGCCGGCGGTGGTTGCGCCAGGGCTGCTGCCCCGTAGGCAGACGTCCACGTCGTCCTCCTCGAAGATGCCGCGAACCTAGCACGACACCGACCCGAGGGGCAGGTCGACGCCTGGCCGGCTACATGCCCCCCTCTTGTCCCGGAGACGTCATGCCGCTGCCCGTGGTCGCCATCGTCGGCCGACCGAATGTCGGCAAGTCCACCCTCTTCAACCGCATCGTCGGCTTTCGCAAGGCCATGGTCCACGACCGGCCCGGCGTCACCCGCGACCGGCTCTACGAGGAGGCGGAGGTCATGGACCGCAGGGTCCTCCTGGTCGACACCGGGGGCCTCGAGCCCGAGCCGGACACCGATCTCCTCGCCTCCATGCGGCGCCAGACACTGATCGCCGTGGAGGAGGCCGACGTCATCGTCTTCCTGGTCGACGCCATCGCCGGCTTCACGCCGGCCGACATGGAGGTGGCGGATCTGCTGCGTCGCGCGTCCAAGCCCGTCATCCTCGGCGTGAACAAGGTGGACGGACCCAAGCAGGAAGACATGGCCGCCGAGTTCTGGGAGGTGGGCCTCACCCCGATGGTGACGGTGTCCGCCGAGCACGGTCGCGGGATCTGGGAGCTGCTCCACGCCGTGCGGGAGGAGCTTCCGGAGGCCACCGACGACGAAGAGGTGATCGACCTGCGGGGCGAGGAGCTCGCCGAGGAGGACGACGACGAGGATGGCGACACGCCGGCCCACGCGTACGACGGCCCGATCCGCATCGCCGTCGTCGGCCGTCCGAACATCGGAAAGTCCACGCTGATCAACCGGCTGCTCGGCGAGGACCGCCACGTGGTCAACGACGCCCCGGGCACCACGATGGACCCCATCGACTCGCCGCTGACGGGCGAGGATCGGGACTTCGTCCTGGTGGACACCGCGGGCGTCCGGCGCCGTGCCCGGATCGACGATCCCCTCGAGCGCTGGGTCAGCCTCCGCTCGATCCGAGCCATCGAGCGCTGCCACGTGGTGCTGCTGATGATCGACGCGATGGAGGGGCCCACCGATCAGGACGCCAAGCTGGCCCAGCTGGTGAACGACCGTGGACGGGCCCTCGTGGTGCTGATCAACAAGTGGGATCTCACCAAGGAGTCCGAAGAGGTCAGCTCCTCGTCCATCGAAGACGACATGTTCCGCAAGCTCCCCCACATCCAGTGGGCCCCCCACCTGTTCGTGGCGGCCAAGACCGGCAAGGGCGTGCACCGCGTGCTCCCCACGGTCCAGAAGGTGTTCGAGAGCTTCGAGGCACGGGTGACCACCTCCCGGCTCAACCGCTTCCTCGAGGGGGCCCTGGCCGGCCACAGCCCACCTCAGCGGCACCACCACCCCGTGCGGCTGTACTACGTCACCCAGACCCGCGTGCGTCCCCCCACCTTCGCCTTCTGGTGCAACACCCCCGAGGGCATCGGACCGGCCTACCGTCGCTACCTTGAGCGTCGCCTCCGGGAGGACTTCGGCTACGAGGGCTCGCCGCTGCGGCTCCACTTCAAGAAGCGGCGGAAGCTGGGGGAGGACCCAGGGTGACCGTCCGGCTCCTCGAAGAGCACGTCGTCAACCAGATCGCCGCCGGGGAGGTCATCGAGCGTCCGGCGTCGGTGGTGAAGGAGCTCGTCGAGAACAGCCTCGATGCCGGCGCGAGGACCCTGGAGGTGCTGCTGGTCGACGGAGGACGCCAGCGGATCCGCGTGCGGGACGACGGTCGGGGGATGGGGGAGCAGGACGCGCTGATGTGCCTGGAGCGCCACGCCACCTCCAAGATCCGGCATGCCGAGGACCTGGCGAGCGTCCAGAGCCTGGGCTTTCGGGGAGAGGCGATCCCCAGCATCGCGGCGGTGAGCCGCTTCCAGCTGGTCAGCCGGCCGGCGGACGCAGAGGTGGCGACGAGGCTGCGGGTCGAGGGGGGCACCCTCACCGACGTGCGGCAGCTCGGGGCTCCCGTGGGCACCGAGGTCGACGTCCGCTCGCTGTTCTTCAACGTGCCGGCGCGGCGCAAGTTCCTGCGGACGGCCGCGACCGAGCTCTCCCACTGCACAGAGACCGTGACCCGGGTGGCGCTCATGCGCCCTGACGTCGACGTGCGGCTGCGGCACGGGGAGCGGGTGCTGATCCAGGCCCCCGCCGGGGACCTCGCCCGTCGTGCCGTGGACTGCCTGGGGCCCGACGCCAAGGGAATGTTCCCCGTCGACCTGGATCGACACGGCATCCGCGTCCAGGGTCTGGCGAGCCCCCCGGGGAAGGGACGGAGCTACGCCAGCGGCGCCCTGTACCTGTACGTGAACGGGCGCTGGGTGAAGGACATCGTGCTGCGCCGCGCCATCTACCAGGCCTACCGCGACCTGATGCCCAAGGGGCGCTACCCGGTGGTGGTCCTCGACGTACGGCTTCCCCCAGGCGAGGTCGACGTCAACGTGCACCCCACCAAGGCCGAGGTGCGCTTCGTGAACCCTCGGGACGTCACAGCGCTGGTGGCCGAGGGGCTCCGCACACGCATCCTGGAGGCGAGCGGCCAGCGGGAGACTCGCCACCGCCCCGATCGCGGGGGCTACCAGGTGGAGCGCTCGTCGCTGCCGCTCCGGCCAGCGGGGCCGCCGACGCCGCCCCTGTTCGGCGGGTCGCCGCTGCCGCCCCATCCGGACGACGACCCGCAGCTTCGTCCCACGGCTCCGCCCCAGCCCCAGCCCCAGCCCCAGCCCCAGCCACCGCCAACACCACAGCCGCCGGTGCCCGCGCCCTACGTCGCCGCCGACGCGCCAGGGGAGGCGAGCGTGTCCCACCGCGCCGACCGGCTGCGCACCAAGCGCCTGGTGGGCGTCGCCCGTCGACGCTGGGCGCTCCTGGAGGATCCCGAGGGGCTGCTGGTGGTCGACGCGGGCCGCGCCGCGATGGGTCTGTCGCTACGGCAGGGAACCGAGGGGGCCCGGCTCCTGGTCCCGGCCCGTGTGGCCTTGGCGGCGGCCGATGTCGACGCCCTCCTCGGGGCGGATGCCCTGCTGTCGGGGCTCGGCCTGGAGCTGGCCCGCTTCGGACCCCAGGAGGTGGCCGTCAAGGCGGTGCCGCTGGCCCTCGTCGAGGTCGATCCCACGTCCCTCCTGCAGGTGGCCGCCCGGGCGGTCCGCCGTGGGGAGGACCCCGTCGAGCAGTGGGTTGCATCCCTGGAGCCGCCCCCCCTCGACGAGGACGACCACGAGATCCGCACCCTGCTGGCCACCCTCGACGAGCAGGGCCTGGCCGTGGCCTGCAGCCGCTGGGAGTGGGCGGCGCTGCCCTGATCAGGGAACGGCGGCGGCGCCGTCGGCGTCGATCACGACCCCTGGGCTCTCCCAGCCTCCTTCGTCCACCTGGCTGACGGCCCACCGTCCGCTCCCCAGGTGCACCTCGGTGACGTCGCGGGGAAGGATCCGGTCGACCACCCAGGACTCCGCGACCTCCCGGTACACCACCACGGACTTGCGGGGGCTCCAGGCCACCGATGCGACGTCGCCGTCCATGGTGATCGTGGGCGGGTCCACGTCCCGCTCCAGCCGCCCGATCGGCGGAGGCAGGGCAGGGGCTCCGTGCAGCTCCTTCAGCAGGTCCGCCAGGCCCGCCTGGTTGTCGAGGACGGGCTTGGCGCGGAAGCCGATCCACCCTGCCGTGCGGCTCGCCGTGCGGGCCAGGTCGATCTGGGTCCGGACCTCGTCGAGGCTCCAGGCCGGGCCCCCGACCTTGGTGAAGTCGAGACCCACCACGAGGGGCCGATCTGGGTCGCTGTGATCGTCCCACCACGAGAGGAGCCTGTCGTAGCGCTGGGCCTCCTTGGTGGTCGGCCAGTACAGCTGGGGTGCGAGGTAGTCGACGTAGCCCTCCTCGTACCAGACCATCGGGTCGGCGTGGAGCTTGTCGACCTGATCGAAGCCGCGGATGCCCTCGGGAAACCCTGGACGGTAGATGCCGAAGGGACTGATGCCGAAGCGCACGTGCGGCCGCCGCGCCCGCACCGTGTGGGCCAGGCGGTGCACGAGGTTGTCGACGTTCTCTCGCCGCCATGCCTCGAGCTCGAGCAGGCCCCCCTCCGCCTGGTAGGCCCCGTAGCTGGCCTGATCCGGGAAGCGCTTGCTGCCGTCGGGGTAGGGGTAGAAGTAGTCGTCGAGATGCACCCCATCGACGTCGTAGCGGGCGACCACGTCGTCGATGACCCGAACGGCGTGGTCCTGGACCTCTCGCGCGCCGGGGTCGAGCCAGAGCAACCGCCCCCAGCGGTGAGCATGCTCACGGGATCGCTCGCTGATGTGGGTCGGATGCCGCTTGGAGGTGGCGGACAGGGCGGCCCGGTAGGGGTTGAACCAGGCGTGGACCTCGATGCCCTCCCCGTGGGCGCGCTCGATCAGGTAGGCGAGGGGGTCGACCTCCGGAGCCTGCCCCTGCTCCCCCGAGAGGTAGCGGGACCAGGGCTCGTGGAGGCTGTCGTAGAGGGCATCGCCCTCGGGCCGGACCTGGAAGACCAGCGCGTTGAAGCCGGTGTCCCGCGCCGTGTCGACGAGCAGGTCCAGCTCGGCACGGAGGGTGTCGCCGTCGAGTCCGGGGCGGGTGGGGAAGTCCAGGTTCGCGACCGTGGCCACCCACAGGCCCCGCAGCTCCCGCGGCGCCGCGACCGGCACCGTGGCCACCACCGGAGCGACGGCCGTCGGCTGGGGAACGGGCTGCACCGTGGACGGACCGGGGCCCGGGCCGGAGCAGGCGAGAATGGCGAGGACGAGAGGAGCCATGGGCGGCTTCGGGGACGGGGTGGGGAAGAGACAGCTCTGGCTGCAATGTAGCCTCGGGGGACCGGCGGTCCAGGGGCTTCCGGAGATGCCAAGGCGCTTTTGCAAGTGGGTGCTCGATCGTCGCGATACGTTCGCCCGATGCGAGCCACCACTCCACAGCTTGGCGCAGGCGCTGCCCTCGTGGCGGGCCTCTCTCTGGTCGGTGCCGGACTCCTGGCCCCGACCCCCACCGACGCGCAGCCCACGGGCCCGGCCACCTTCTGCGAGGCCTACCCCGACATCCCTGCGTGCACCGAGGGCGTGGTCGAGTGCACCACCTGCCACGTGGCTCCTCCGGAGCTCAACGTGTTCGGCGCCGACGTGGGGGCGAACCTGGCTCCCGGCGAGGCCCGCCCGCTGTCCCAGGCGGTCTTCGACGCCGAGCTCGCCGCAGCCCTCGTCGCGGCAGAAGGGCTCGACTCCGACGGCGACGGCTACCCCAACCTCGAGGAGCTCGAGGCGGGCACGTCCCCGTCCGATCCTCGTTCCACGCCGAACCCGGCGGACTGCGAGGACGACGGCGCCGACGACTGGAACACCTGCGGCTACGACGTCGGCTACGCCTTCAAGAAGGTCCACATCGACTTCTGCGGCCGGTCGCCCACCCTGTCGATGCGGGAGGCCTTCGCCGGCGCGTCCGATCCCCAGGAGGCGCTCCACGAGGCCCTCGCCACCTGCCTCGACAGCGAGTACTGGCGTGGGATCGACGGCCGGGTCTGGAACCTGGCCAACAGCAAGATCGGGCCGCTCCAGGCGATCAAGTCGGGGATCGACGCCGGCCCCATCCCCCTGGCCGACTACGACGACGACTACGCCTACTGGATGCACACCCAGACGGACGACCGCGACGTTCGGCTCATGCTCACCGGCAACAAGCTGGTTCGTGCCACGCGGGATGCCGACGGCATCAGCACCTACGAGAGCTTCCAGCGCAGCAGCGGCGAAGACTACGACCTGCGCGGCTACGACCAGTACCAGGCCGTCGACGGACCCAAGCGTGCGGGCCTGCTGACCCATCGCTGGTTCATCATGAGCAACACCATGTTCACCGCGGTGCCCCGCACCACGGCTGCGCAGGCCTACCGCGCCTACCTCGGCTACGACATCGCGCGCCTGGAGGGCCTGCAGCCTGTCGATGGCGAGCCCGCCGACTACGACGGGAAGGGCGTCCAGGAGGAGGGCTGTGCGGCCTGCCACTCCACCCTCGACCCGCTGGCCTACCCCTTCAGTCGCTACAACGGCATCGGCGACGCCGTCGGGTTCAGCGACCAGTACGAGTACAAGGCCGATCGCCTGGAAGGCTTTGTCGTCTCCGACGGCGAGGGCGTGCTCGACACGCCGGAGGAGGGGGTGCTGCTCGGTCAGCCCGTCTCGGATCTCGTGGAGTGGGGGGAGGCGGCGGTGGAGACCGAGGCCTTCCGCCGCAGCCGCGTGCTCGACTACTGGACGATGCTGCTCCGAGAGCCGCCACGGGCACAGGAAGCCGCCGAGTTCCAAGCGCTGGTCGACGGACTCGCCGACCACTGGTCCATCGAGGCCATGCTCCACGACCTCATCGACACGGAGGCCTACGGTGCGCCATAGCATCCTGCTCGCCGCCCTCGTCGTCGCCGCCTGCAAGGGTGGGGGAGACGACGCCCCCCAGAAGGTGACGCCCCTCCCCGACGCAGCGGCCAGCCGGGTCGAGCGCGTCCTCCCCAAGCCCGGGGAGGTGTGGGGTCGCGACCTGGCTGCCGCCCTCGCCCTCGACGAGTTCGAGATCTGCCTGGAGCTGGGCACCGAAGACTGCATCCGCGAGGCGCACCGCATCACCCTCGGCGGCATGGAGGCGGAGCGGCTGGGGGTCGATCAGCCCCTGGAGAACGCCCTGGTGAGTGCGCCCATCGCCGTCGACCGTGTCGCCATCTCGGCCTGTGGCGAGCGCTTCGAGCGGGACCGCGACGGGATCCCGGTCCTCTTCGGTCCGGTGCTGGACACCGACAGCCCCCAGGCCCGCCAGGTGGTCAGCGAGAACCTGGTGCGGCGTCTGCTCTCCCGGCAGCCCACCCAGGCCGACATCGATGCTCTCGAGGGACTCCACGGCGCCATCGGGTCCGCATCCAGCGACCTGGTCCGCGACTGGTCGGTGGGAGCCTGCGTGATCGTCGCCACCTCCACCGAAGCCCTCTTCTACTGACACGGCGGAGAACCCATGAGTCAGCATCCCACCCGTCGTCAGTTCGTCCAGGGCCTCGCTGCCCTGACGGGCGCCTCCGCCGGCACCTCGGCCCTCCTGAACGCCGACGCGCTCGCGCAGTCCGCCCAGGACCCCCGCTTCCTCATCGTGCTGTGCGCGGGGGGAGGGGGCTCCATCATCGACGGTCCGCTCCCCATCCTCGCCAGCGAGTGCGCGACCCCCGACACCATCAACACCTTCGCCGACGGCCAGGTGGTCGGCTGGAAGGACTCA
>Ga0213839_1002069_pt1 | contig 11688 bp, 9 predicted proteins | sample SWPATP21_FD_160075 | JGI IMG/M metagenome (GOLD analysis project Ga0213839, IMG submission 160075) | Coastal seawater microbial communities from Marineland, Florida, United States - SWPA TP2 #1 | ecosystem: Environmental > Aquatic > Marine > Coastal | place: USA: Florida | collected 2016-08-14 | reverse complement strand
AGAAGAAGGGCAAGGCGAAGGCCAAGGCTCCTTGATGCAGTTCGCGTCGACCGTTCGCACCGACAAGCGCCCCGGCGACGCCGTACGGGGGCTGATCGACGACCTGGAGCAGGCCCTCGGGACGCCGGACCTCGTGCTGTTGTTCTGCACGCCTCACCACGCCCCCGGTCGCAGCGGCCTGGTGGCCGAGGTGCAGCGGGCGTTCCCCGATGCGGTCGTGGCCGGCTGTCTGGGGGGAGGGGTCCTGGGGGACGGGGTCGAGCACGAGGGCGTGCCGGCGGTCGCGGCACTGGGGGCCCGCCTCCCCGGGGTCGGCCTGCGGCCCTTCCACCTCGACCAGGCGCTCCTCGGGGCCCAGGACGACGTGGCTGTCGCCGTCGCCGATGCGGTGGGCGCCGATTGCCGCGGCCTGATGGTCCTGTCGGACCCGTTCACCTTCGACCTCGGCGCCGCGCTGCCTGCCATCGAAGCCGCTACCCCGGGGGTGCCCATCTTCGGCGCACAGGCCAGCGGCGCCAGCGCCCCGGGTCCCCATGACCTGTTCCTGCGGGATCGGGTCCACGGTGGCGGCCTGGTCGGCCTCGCCTTCAGCGGCGACGTCGGCATCTCCACCGTGGTGTCCCAGGGTTGCCGACCGGTGGGGCCGCCCATGTTCGTGACGTCCTGCCAGGGGAATCGGGTCCTGGAGCTCGATGGGAAGCCGCCCACGGACGTCCTCAAGCAGGTCTACGAGGACCTCGAGCCCGCCGATCAGCTTCGGTTCCAGCAGAGCCAGCTCATCGGCATCCAGATGCGGGACCAGGAGTCGTACGACACCGGCGACTTCCTGGTGCGGCACATCCTCGGCGTCCCTCCGGACGAGCGGGGCGTCGCCCTGGGGGGGAGCGTGGAGCGCTTCGCCGTCGTGCAGCTCCAGGTCCGTGATGCCCAGAGTGCCCACGAGGACCTGATGAGGCGCCTGGGGCCCGTGGAGCCCCCGGCGGGAGCGCTGCTGTTCAGCTGCATGGGGCGGGGCAGGGGGCTGTACGGGGAGCCCGGACACGACAGTCGCTGCTTCTACGAGGAGGTGGCGCCGACGCCGATGGCTGGCTTCTTCGGGAACGGAGAGGTGGGGCCGGTGCAGGGGGAGGTGTTCGTGCATGGGTACACGAGCGTGTTCGCGCTGTTCGGGGCGGTGTCGTAGGCCGCGCTCGAACGGGCGCGGGCACAGCCACGGGTTACCTCATCGGCTCACTGGAGCCGAGCGCCATGTACGACGACATCAAGGCACGACTGAAGCCCCTCAGCGAGCGCGTGGATGCGCTCTGGGGGCATCTTTGAGGTAGAGGCGAAGCGCCGTCGCGCAGCCGACCTCGAGGCCCAGGCCTCCATCCCCAGCTTCTGGGACGACAACACCCGCGCCCAGCAGGTCCTCAAGGAGAAAGGCGGGCTGGAGCGGATCCTCAACGACTACGACGCGCTGGCCACCGCCCGCGACGACGTGGCCACGCTCCTCGAGCTCGCCGAGGAGATGGAGGACGACGAGACGGCCCAGGAGGCCGCCACTGCCCTGGAGAAGCTCGAGGAGCAGATCCGGGCCCTGGAGACCCGTCGCCTCCTGTCCGCCGAGGAAGACGCCATGTCGGCGATCATCGAGATCAACGCGGGCGCCGGCGGCACCGACGCAGCCGACTGGGCCGACATCCTGCTGCGGATGTACACCCGCTGGGCCGACAAGCAGGGCTACTCGGTGGAGCTCATCGACCGCTCCGAGGCAGAGGAGGCGGGCATCCGCTCGGCAGCGCTGGCGATCCGGGGGGACTACGCCTTCGGCTACATGCAGGCGGAGTCCGGCGTGCACCGGCTCGTGCGCATCTCTCCCTTCGACCAGAACAACCGTCGCCAGACGGCCTTCGCCGCCGTCGCCGCGTACCCGGAGATCGACGACTCCATCGAGATCGATCTGAAGGAGGCGGACATCGAGATGAAGACGATGCGGGCGTCGGGTGCGGGCGGCCAGCACGTCAACACCACCGACTCCGCGGTGCGGCTCAAGCACATCCCCACCGGCATCGACGTCGTGTGCCGGGCGGAGCGCAGCCAGCACAAGAACCGTGAGACCGCGATGAAGATGCTGCGGGCCAAGCTCTACCAGCGGGAGCTCGACAAGCGCCTCGAGGCTCAGGCCGAGATCAACGCCCAGAAGAAGAAGATCGACTTCGGCAGCCAGATCCGGTCCTACGTCATGCAGCCCTACCAGCAGGTCAAGGATCTCCGCACCGGGGAGACCGTGGGCGACGTCGACGGCGTGCTCGGCGGCAACCTGAACAACTTCATGGAGGCCTGGCTCGCGGCTCGGGCCGAGGGCACGCTGGGCGCAGGGGAGTAGACCCCACCCTCCGAAGGGGAGCCCACCCCGGGTCCAGCGGTTACCGATGGGCCCTTGTGCCACGACGCGGTGAGGAGCATGAACAGCACCCTGAACTGGGACCCCGAGCGGGGCTTCGAGCTCGACCTCGACATCGAGCATGACGGCGTCGTGCTCGCGATGAGCGGTGTACCTGTGCCGGCCGACGGCACCATCGAGCTGTCGGGAGGGGTCGAGCTGCATCGGCTCGACGTCCTCTTCAAGAGCCAGGCCACCGTCGAGGGAGAGCCCGGTCAGGTCCACGAGGTCCGCATCACCCTGAAGGGGGAGAAGCTCGCCGTCGACGCCAAGGTGGAAGACGTAGAGACCGGCGAGATCGCCCGGGTGGAGGTCGAGGTCTCCGTCGACATCCCCCCCGTCGCTCCCGAGAAGGGAGGGCCCCGTCCCGAGCCGGAAGACGAGGACGAGCTCGACTGGGAAGACGAGACGACCCTCGAGAAGATGGTCGTGCAGCCCGGCGACCGCACCCCGGCGCCGGCCCCGGTGAGCGCCGACGGCAACGAGCCCAGTGCGAAGGGGCTCCAGGCCCTGCTGAAGGCCCTCGTCGAGGGGCCCGAGCTCACCGACGAGGTCGACCTTCCCCGCGATCCCACCGCGGAGCTGCCGCCGCCCCCCGAGCCGGAGCCGGAGCCGGAGCCCGATGACCAGTCGATGTCGCCTGTCGGGGAGGCCCTGGGCCTGATCCAGCTCCTCATCCGCGGCGACAACCTCGAGCTCGAAGACGACCACGAGCCCGAGGAGCTCGCCGAGGGCATGGTGGGCATCCTGGCCCTGCCCGTCGGTGCCGATCGGAAGGCCGCGATGCTCTCCGAGTGGCTCCTCGACCAGGACGCCGTGGCCGACCTGTTCATCGGCGACGACGACCTCGCCCAGATCCTGGACCAGTGGTAACGGCGCCACCCTCCGTCCATCCCCCCAGCCGCCCTCCGTCCGGAGCCAACAGACCGATGTACGAGTTCGACCCCGCCTGGCTCGCCAAGCTGGAGCAGATGCGCAGCGAGGGCCGCGAGCCCTACCCGAACGGCTTCACCGTCACCCACGTCTCCACGGAGCTTCACGAGAAGGCCGTCGGCGTGGAGGACCCCGCCACCCTCGAGCTGGGCGACGTGTGCATCGCGGGCCGGGTCCGCTTCCGGAACCGCATGGGCAAGGCGATGTTCCTGCGGGTCCAGGACCGGGGCGAGGCCCGTGTCGCCGACACCGACAAGGACGGCAACGACGTCCTCCGTGGCGGCATCATCCAGGTCTACCTGCGCCGCGACGAGGTGGGAGACGAGCCGTTCGCCCACATGAAGGCCCTCGACATCGGCGACTTCGTCTGGGTCAAGGGCTTCCTGATGCGGACCCGCACCGGCGAGCTGTCCGTGCAGGCGAAGGAGATCGCGTTCGCCGGCAAGATCATGCAGCCGTTCCCGGACCGCTTCCACGGCATGACCGACACGGAGACCCGGTCCCGGCAGCGCTACGTCGACCTGTTCATGAACGAGTCGACCCGCACCACCTTCCGCCGTCGCTCCGCCATCCTCCGCTACCTGCGCAACTTCTTCTGGGACCGCGACTTCATGGAGGTCGAGACCCCGATGATGCAGCCCATCCCAGGGGGGGCCAACGCGCGTCCGTTCCAGACCCATCACAACGCTCTCGACATGGAGCTCTTCCTGCGCATCGCGCCGGAGCTCTACCTGAAGCGGCTGGTGGTGGGCGGGCTCGAGCGGGTCTTCGAGATCAACCGCAGCTTCCGCAACGAAGGGGTCAGCCAGAAGCACAACCCCGAGTTCACGATGCTCGAGTTCTACCAGGCCTGGGCTACCGATCGGGACCTGATGGACCTCACCGAGGAGCTGCTGGTCGGTCTGGTCGACGAGGTGATCGGCACCCGCCAGGTCCAGTTCGGCGACTTCGACATCGACTTCTCTCCGCCCTTCCGACGGGCCGACATGGACGAGCTCATCGCCGAGTTCACCGACCTGTCCCGTGAGGACTGCGCCGACCCCGCCAAGATGGAGGCGTTCTGGAGAGCGAACCAGCGGGTCGGCGACGACGAGAAGCTCCCCGACACCCGGGGAAAGTGGTGGGAGTGGCTCTTCGATGCCTACGTCGAGGGCAAGCTCGTGAACCCCACCTTCGTCACCGGCTTCCCCACGGAGATCAGCCCGCTCTCCCGTCGACGCGACGGCGAGCCCGACCGTGTCGACCGCTTCGAGCTGATCATCGCCACGTGGGAGATCGCCAATGCCTTCTCCGAGCTCAACGATCCGGTCGATCAGGCCCAGCGTTTCGCTGACCAGGTCGCCGCGCGAGATGCCGGCGACGAGGAAGGTATGCACTTCGACCACGACTACATCCGGGCCCTCACCTACGGCATGCCCCCCACGGCGGGGCAGGGGATCGGCGTCGACCGCCTGGTGATGCTGCTCACGGGCCAGACGAACATCCGCGACGTCATCCTGTTCCCCACGCTGCGCCACGAACAGCGGTGAGCAACGACCTCGCCAACCACGAGGCCGAGGGGCCGCCACCGGTCGACGCCGCCGGCCTGCACTTCGACGATCTGCCCCCCATCCCCGACAGCGGAAGCTCCCTGTCGGCGGAGTGGTGGATCGCGTGGGGGCACCTGCGCTCCAAGAAGAGCGAGGCCTTCCTGTCGGTGGTCACCATCCTCTCCATCGTGGGCGTGATGGCGGGCGTGGCGCTGCTCAACTGCGTCATCGCGGTGATGACGGGCTTCGAGATCGACCTGCGGGACAAGATCCTGGGGGCCAACGCCCACATCGTGGTCTTCCGCTACGGCTCCGCCCTCACCGACGTCGACGAGGCCCTGGCCGACATCGACAGCGTCGACGGGGTCGCGGCCTCGGCGCCCTTCGTCTACTCCGAGCTGATGGTGAAGAGCCAGACGGCGAGCACCGGCGTCATCGTGAAGGGGATGGACCCGCTGCGGACCGGCCCGGTCACCCACGTGATGCCCGACCTCGTCGAGGGCTACACCCCGACCCGGAGCGCCGCCGTCGTGTTCGGCGATGGCGACCTGGAGAGCCGCTCGGCCCTCATCGCCAGCTTCGACGAGCCGTTCCCGGCCGTCGGCATCGACAGGGAGGCCGTCCCGGTCGACATGGAGCCGGCCATGCCGGGCATCGTGCTCGGGACGGAGCTCCGCGAGCAGCTCGGCGTCCGCATCGGCGACACCGTCCAGCTCATCAACCCCCTCGGGGGCGGCGCGGGGCCGATGGGCATGCCCACCCCGAGCGTCCGCAAGCTGCGGGTCGCGGGCATCTTCGACTCCGGCATGTACGAGTACGACACCAAGTGGACGTACATGGACAACGGCGTCGCCCAGGACTTCCTCGGCATGGGGGACGCGGTCACCGGCATCGAGATCCGGGTCCACGACATCGACGCGGTCGACGGCATCACCGAGCAGATCGACGAGAAGCTCCAGTACCCCTACTACGCCCGTCACTGGAAGAACCTCAACGCCAAGCTCTTCGCCGCCCTGCAGCTCGAGAAGTGGGTGATGGGGCTGCTCCTCAACATGATCGTGGTGAACGCGGGGCTCCTCATCGTCACCACCCTGTTCATGCTGGTCATCACCAAGGGCCGCGAGATCGCCATCCTGAAGGCGATGGGGGCGAGCAACGGGTCCATCCTGCGGATCTTCATGCTGGAGGGCAGCCTCATCGGCTTCTTCGGCACCATCGCCGGGACCATCCTCGGCATGCTGGGCTGCCTGTTCCTGGACCAGTACCAGTACGAGCTCGAGACCGACGTCTACTACCTCGACACCCTGCCGGTGGTGGTCGACCCGCTGACCGTGGTGACCATCGCCGCCTCGGCCTTCGGCATCTGCTTCGTGTGCACCATCTACCCGGCGTGGCGGGCTGCCAACGTCGACCCCGTCGAGGCCCTGAGGTACGAGTGAGCACGTCCATCGCCAGCCGCGGCGTCTCGGTCCACGTCCGGGGCCTCGTCCGCCACCACAACAAGGGCGCCGCCCGCATCGACGTCCTCAACGGAATCGACCTCGAGCTGGCCGCCGGAGAGCGGGTGGCGGTGGTCGGTCCTTCGGGCAGTGGCAAGTCCACCTTCCTGCAGACCATCGGCCTGCTCGACGCTCCGAGCGGCGGCAAGGTCCTCCTCGACGGGGAGGACGTGTTTGCCGCCAGCAGCAGCCGCCGCGCGGCGATCCGGAACCGGAAGGTGGGCTTCGTGTTCCAGAGTCACAACTTGTTGCCCGAGCACACGGCGCTGGGCAACGTGATGATTCCCGTGAGGCTCTCGGGAGGGAGCGTCGCCGTCGCAGAGAAGAGGGCCAAGGCCCTGCTCCGGGCAGTCGGCCTCGCGAAGCGGATCCACCACAAGCCGGGGGAGCTCTCCGGGGGCGAACAGCAGCGGGTAGCCCTCGCACGGGCTCTGGTTATGGGCCCCGGGCTCGTCCTCGCGGATGAGCCCACCGGCAACCTGGATCCGAACACCGCCCTCGGGGTCTTCGACGTCATGCTTCAGCTCAATCAGCAGCTCGGCAGCACCATGGTGGTGGTCACCCACTCGATGGAGATCGCCGAGCGCTTCCCGCGTCGTCTGGTGGTGTCCCGAGGTCGACTCGAGGAGTTGTGAGCTGACCCACACCTCCGAGTCACCGGCCCGGCCCAGCTGGCTGCGGCGTGCCATGGGCGCGCTGCACGCTGCGGTGCTGTTCTGCGCGGTCGCTCTCGGAGCCGTGCCCGTCACCCTGCTGGTCGAGGATGCGGCCCGGGCCGAGCGCCCCGTCGCTGCCGACGGCACGGTGAGCCGGGTCGCGGTCAGCGGTACCCGTCGCATCGAAGACGCCGTCGTCCTGGCGGCGATCGGCCTTCGCCGTGGTGAGTCGATCAACGCCGCCAAGATCCGTCGCGACCTGAAGGCCGTGTACGCCACGGGCTTCTTCGACGACGTTCGGGTCGACCTGTCCCCGGATCCAGACGCCGGTCCCGATGCCGTGATCGTGCGCTTCTTCGTCGACGAGAAGCCCGCGGTCCGCAACGTCAACATCGAGGGCAACAAGAAGATCGACGAGGACGACATCCGCGAGGTCCTCGACGTGCGGGCCTTCGCCGTCCTCAACGAGGCCAAGGTCCAGTCGGCCATCGGCGAGATCCGCGAGCTGTACATCGAGAAGGGCTTCTACCTGGCCGACGTGGAGGTGCTGTACCTCGCCGTCTCCGACGACCAGGTCGACGTGACCTTCCGCATCACGGAGAACCGCAAGGTCGTGGTGCAGCGGGTGGACTTCGCCGGCAACGACCACGTTCCCGACAGCAAGATCAAGCGCTTCATGCAGATCAAGGAGGGAGGCTTCGTCCCGTGGCTCACCTCCACCGGGAACTTCCGGTCCGACCTGCTCGAGGTCGACCAGCAGACCATTCAGGCCGTGTACCTGGAGGAAGGCTACCTCGACATCCAGGTCGACCCGGCCAGCGTCTACCTCTCCCCCGACAAGCGCTACATCTTCATCAGCTACGACCTGACGGAAGGGGAGCAGTACAGCATCGGCGAGGTCGAGGTCGTCGGCGACTTCGAGCCGGAGCTCGGCCTCACCGAGGAAGCGGTGATGCAGATCGTCGCGGGACGCCAGGTCGCCGACATCCAGGAGGACCTCTGGCGGGAGGAGGAGGGCCGGGCCAACCGCCTGCTCGACATCGAGGCCAAGGGACCCCGCCTGCAGAAGGGCGAGGTGTTCCGCTACTCCACCCTGAATGCCGTCCGGACCGCCATCGAGGGCTTCTACCAGGACCAGGGCTACGCCTTCGTCAACGTCGTCCCGATGCCTGACCCCAACCCCGAGACCCTCGAGGCGAACATCACCTTCGCCATCGAGAAGGGGGAGAAGTACCGGATCGGCCGCATCAACATCACGGGGAACAACCCCACCTTCGACAAGATCGTGCGTCGCGAGGTGCAGATCGACGAGGGCGACATCTACCGGGGCAGCCTGGTGCAGGCCTCGAAGATGCGCCTGTCGCGGCTGGGCTTCTTCGAAGAGGTCAACGTCAGCACCCCCCGCGGCGACGGTCCCGACGAGCTCGACCTCAACATGCAGGTCACCGAGCAGCCCACCGGCAGCTTCTCTCTGGGCATGGGGTACAGCAACCTCGAGAGCTTCGTGCTCACCGGCAACGTCCAGAAGAACAACTTCCTCGGCCTCGGCTACGTGATGAGCGCCGCCATCAACTGGTCGGCCCTACGGCGGCAGTTCAACGTCAGCTTCTTCGACCCCTACTTCCTCGACTCTCGCTGGTCGATGAACCTGTCGCTGTACAGCACCCAGCAGCAGTTCATCCTCGACCAGTACCAGCGGGGCGGCACCCTCTCCGTGGGCCGCTACCTCGACCCCCGCGACGACGTGCAGCTGCAGTTCACCTACAGCTTCGAGGACGTCGGCCTGAACAACATCACGCCGTACCAGCGCTACATCCTGGGGGGGGACCTGTACCGCAACGGGCTCACCAGCAGCTTCGGCATCGGCGTGACGGCCGACAAGCGGAACAACCGCATCTTCCCGACCAAGGGTGTGCTCACCAGCCTGCGGACCACGCTCTCGGGTGGCTTCCGCCTCGACGAGGACCGCACGCTCTCGCTGTTGGGGGGCGACTTCAACATGCTGGAGACGAACTTCAACATCCGTGTCTACCAGCCTCTCATCCCCAACACCGACAAGATGGTGCTGCGGATCAACAGCACGGTCGGCGACATCCGCTCCACCGACGGGTCCGTCATCCCGTTCATCCACCGGTACCGGGCTGGTGGTATCAACAGCGTCCGTGGCTACAACTGGTTCAGCCTCGGTCCGGCCCTCCGCGCGCTGAACTCCGACGACCCCACCCGGGCCGACGACCGACTCATCGTGGGCGGCGAGCAGACCTGGGTGAACAACTTCGAGATCGAGAACCCCATCGTGCGGGCTGCGGGCATCAGCGGCGTCGTGTTCTTCGATGCCGGGAACGCGTTCGGGGGCCCGTTCGGGGAGGACACCATCAACCCCCTCGACCTGCGCTTCGCCTACGGCGCGGGGGTGCGGTGGCGCTCGCCCATCGGGCCGCTGCGCTTCGAGCTGGGGATCCCGGTGAAGCCGCAGCCCGGGGAGCGGAAGAGCGTGTTCGACTTCAGCATCGGAAGCTTCTTCTAGAAGAGCACTCCTGGTGCGGACCTCTGTGGACCTCCGTTTCCTCTGTGGTGGGAACGGGGCTCGCCATTTACCGCGGACTTACCGAGCCAAACCGCCCATGGCTGTACTCCTGGAGACCAGGAGATCCCATGCGTCGCGTCTTCTCCCTCCTCGCTCTCTGCCTGTCCGCCTTGGTCGTGGCTGTTCCGTTCGTTGCGTACGGGACCTACGGCGCGGGGCTCTACCTTCTCCAGGACGCCCTCATCTTCCCGGCCCCCGACGTCTCCCGGGAGGCCCTGGCGCAACAGGCGCGGGTGGCTGGTGCGACGGAGCTGGAGCTGACCGCTGCCGACGGAACGCGCCTGTACGGCTGGCACGTCGACCGGGGCGGGGACCGGCTGCTCCTGTACTTCCACGGCAACGGGGGCGGGGTGACGGCGGCGGGCTGGCTGGCCGAGCAGCTTCCGGGCTGGGACGTCGCGTCGGTGAGCTACCGGGGCTACCCCGGCTCCAAGGGAGCGCCGTCGGAGGAGGGGTTGCTGCTGGACAGCCGGGCGCTCTGGGGCTGGGCGACGGACGAGCTGGGCGTGCCCCCCGAGCGCATCGTGGTCCATGGGCAGTCGCTGGGGGGCGGGGTGGCCCTGGAGCTGCTCACCGAGGTGCGACCCGCCGGTCTCGTGCTCGACAGCACCTTCTTCAGCCTGGCGGAGGTCGCTGGGCGGCAGGCACCGGGGCTGCCGGTGTCGTGGCTGGTACGCCATCCGTTCCGGAGCGACCAGCGGGCGCCCAGGGTGTCCACGCCGACGCTGTTGGTCCACGGGACGGCGGACGAGCTGATCCCGTACGACCACGGGGTGCGCCTGGCGGCGGCTCTGCCCGACGCCGAGCTGGTGTCGGTTCAGGGGTGCGGGCATGGGCACTGGTTGTTGGACGATGCGGGGGCGCGGGAGGCTTGGAGGTCGTTCGTGGAGGCCCGAGGCGGTCCGACCCCACTTGGTGAGGTAGCCGCGGGCGAGCGCACGGACGGTCGTTGAAGGGCTTCCGGTCGGTTGGCAGGTCGTCGTTGGGTGTCGCGCCCAAGGGGTAACGAAGACCACGAAGGAGACACGGAGGGCACACGAAGGGGAGGCCTGGGGGTCGGAGGCCGTGGGGGTCGGGCTCCGTCAGGAGGCACCTGGCCTTGGGGGGGCAGGGGTTCTTGGGGCAGGGGCAGGGGATGTGGATTACCTGGCCGGGCCGCTCTTCAGGCGGCACGAGGAGACACGCATGGCCGGCCCCCGCGGCAACTACCGTGCAGAGCGCGTCGCCGAGCTCATCCACAAGGAGCTGGCACAGCGCCTGCGCCTCGAGGTCAAGGACCCCCGCCTCGAGCCCATCTCCATCACCGATGTGTCGGTGAACCGCGACCTGTCCAAGGCGCGCATCCGCTACCTGCCCCTGGGGGGCGGCGAAGCCAGCGAGATGCTCCAGGAGGGCCTGGACGCGGCCGCCAAGAAGCTCCGTGGTCCCATCGGCCGGGCCCTGCGCCTCCGCCACGCCCCCGAGCTCGTCTTCGAGTTCGACGAACAGCACGACCAGGCCATGGCCGTGAGCAACCTCCTCGCCAAGCTCTCTCGCGAGCGCGAGGAACGGGAGGACGAGTCCTGATGGAAGGCTTTCTCGTCATCGACAAGCCCGCAGGCATCACCAGCCACGACGTGGTCGCCGCGGTCCGCGCCGTCACCGGGGTCAAGAAGGTCGGCCACACCGGCACCCTCGACCCCTTCGCCACCGGCGTGCTGCCCCTGGCCCTCGGCCGCTGCACCCGCCTCATCCAGTACCTCGACGAGTCCATCAAGGTCTACGACGCGGTCGTGAAGCTGGGGGAGGCCACCGACACCGGCGACCCCACGGGGGAGGTCATCCGCACCGCACCCCTCCCTGAGCACGACGCCGACGGCGTCCGCGAGGTCTTGGAGAGCTTCCTCGGGGAGCAGGACCAGACGCCACCGGCCTACAGCGCGGTCAAGGTGAAGGGCAAGCCCCTCTACTCCTACGCCCGCAAGGGGCAGAAGGTGGAGGTGAAGTCCCGTCGCATCACCATCCACTCCCTGGAGCTGGGCGCCTACGAAGGCGACCGCATGGAGCTGCGCATCACCTG
>Ga0213839_1002068_pt1 | contig 11688 bp, 3 predicted proteins | sample SWPATP21_FD_160075 | JGI IMG/M metagenome (GOLD analysis project Ga0213839, IMG submission 160075) | Coastal seawater microbial communities from Marineland, Florida, United States - SWPA TP2 #1 | ecosystem: Environmental > Aquatic > Marine > Coastal | place: USA: Florida | collected 2016-08-14 | reverse complement strand
ATCGATCGACAACGACAACGACGACGACAACGACGACGACGACGACGCAACACGCTGTTTTTGGTTCGCTTGAAGATCACCACCGCATGCAGTGTCGACACATGCCGTGCAGTCACGGAGTGTCCGTCCGGCCCTGTGCCGTGAAATAAGGCCAATGCCGTGGTGGATCCGTGGGCGACGTGCCGAGTCATGCTGATTGGGTTTGAAGAAGGGTATAACGCGCGTGAAGAAAGAGTGCTTGCTTGAACTTTGTGTTATTTCAGACGTTGGAGTGCGTGGCAGGCGGGCACTTCCAGGCATGGCACGGGATGGAGTTGATTGAGATCGCGAGGTCCTATCGTGACAGTAAAATGTTGCGAACCTTGAATAATACAGTCTCTATATGCTGAAAATTAGGGACGGAAATTTAGTCTTGTCTGGTATGGAGATGGGTAATCCCTATGCAGCTCCCGCTGTCCTACCTACATGAAATATGGGAGCTGCTCTGCGTAAAGGGTTGGAATTTTTCCTTGGGAATGGAAAGGCTTTCATCATTAAAAATTGGCCAACAGAATTGTTGCAAAAACCCACGGAAAAGCAGATATTTGTGGAACACAGAAACGCGCTGACACAAAATGCACGCATCAGAATCGTTAACTTGCACTTGAACGATGAAGTCTTCAATGAACTGCCCAGCCCGCTGCAGGTCCTTCCACACGAAGGGCCGTTCATTGATGAGCTTCTTTTGGAGAAAAAAGGCGATTCAATTCGCCTCGTTGTGGATGCGATGCGCGTCCGCTTTGGAGCCAAGCGTCCGAGTTCTCGATTTTACGACGAGGACGAGGGTCCGTGGATCCCAAATGAGGTCATCGTCTTCATCCAAGATTTTTTCGATAGTCTGAGCCTCGCTACCAACGCCGGATCAGTTGCCGGCGTGGACAACAATGCATTTTCACATGAGGGTGGGCAAAGTTCCTCTTCAACAAATTGGCAACACTCAACGATTTTTCAAAGAGTATGGTCATCGATCTATGAGTGGCTGGCGACTTTCCATGACATCAGTCAAATGATAACATCAACGACGGTGATCATAAACAACGTGTCCATAGCGTTGGAGGAAGTCCATGAAAACCATCACACCAACTATCCCACTCATCGCCCAGTGACTAACGCAAAGTTCCTGCACCTCTCTTGGAAGAAATTGATGCTCCAATTAGTGACAGCTACGTACAAAGAGTCAAAAGACGGTGGACGGCGTGACCGACCGAGTACGTCAAAAGCAAAGGTCAAGGTCAAGAAAACGAAACACTACTACCGTGATGTTCTCACAGCTGTGTATATGGAGTTTCATCCTGAAAAAGTGATTGACGTTCCCGCTATCTTGGACAAGTATCGAGGTCGCGAAGAGAACATGCTTTCGAAACTGCGCACAAAGTACGCTCTGACTTCTGCGCAACAAGATGATCTGTACCAAAAACATCTTGAGCGCCTGGACAATTCAACGTCGAGCACTGCAGCTTTACCACCATCCGAGAGAAAGGTTGGGTTGCGTTATGAGGTGGGCGGTTTTGCTGTGGCCCGCGGCACATGGGAACATGAAGTGTCCCCTGCCAAAGGTTTTTTGTTTGTGGCGACAGAAACGCTGTTAAGTATCCCCACCGTGATTGCTTCCACATCCACACCATCTACCTTGGATGGGACACCAAGTCGCGGCGGTCTGAATCAGAATTCAGTGACACGACGGCCTTCACCATCCATTGTCAAACTCCGCGAAAAGGTCTTGGAAGGAGGCATGACCCCAACACCGAAGAGAAACTCTGCACCGACTGTTGGTTCAACAAGTACGCAGTCGACCCCGAAAAAGCCGAGCCCTCAGTTAAGCAAAGCTGCAAAAAGAGACGAAAAATTAGCAAAGTCGGTGGTGCTATTCCTCCGATCACTGTCGGACATTCGTATTGAAGTTCCTTTCGTTTCGTGTGCAATTTCTCGAGACACATTTCCAGCATTGGCATCGACAGTGTCGTTTGTAACAGGATTTTATGGGGTGCGTTCTGTGTGTCACAAGATTCGTCTTATGAATACTCATGTGTGTCCTTTTCTTTTTTCATTACAGAAATGTCGTTCGTTGCATTTACGAGAACTTTTCGCTCGGTCCACGGTGCACACATTTGACGCGCACACAACTGCACGGTGGTGGCGTCACGCGTATCAGGCCGTCCGTAAAAATCTGACTTCCAAAAGACGACGGCGACTCCGACCCATTGTTGCATACGTGTTCCATCTACCCGAAAACGAAAAGACATCTGTAACCGGAAAACTTTCCCAGTTTTTGTTTGACTACTACCGATTGAAGTCGTCCAGAGATCACAGGTCGCATGTGCAGACTTTACTCACATCGACCAAAGTTCTTGACTTGGTTCTGGACACCACGATGGTGCTACAACTCTCAGCGTGTTCTGAGATGTACTTTCGAGCTTACTCTTTGCTTCATCAGTCGAAGATATCTAGAAACGCCGAACTTAAGGCGGACAAACAAAAGCCCGACTCCGCGAAAAGAGTGGGGCGTGAAAAGTCAAAGAGTTTCTTGCGGCGTCGTTCCCTTAATCCGAACAAGGAGGTGGCAGTAATAGGTCGAAAGAAAGCTAGAATGGAACGTGCTGCGATGCATTCAAAAAAATACCTTGACCGGGTCCATCAAAGTTCTGTTTGGACGGAGATCCAGTTTCTTCGAAGAAACGCCATGCGCCGTTACTTTGTTCGTGAGGCCAAGTCCCCAACAGCTGCTGGAGTCAAACCTTCATCTTCAACTTCTAAAGTTGATTTGCAAAATCAAATCAATGCCCTTGCCATTAGCCAGACGCAGCAGCTTTCTTTGACTTTGTCAATTGGAACGTGCAAATGCGCCTTTTTGCAACGCCAATTGGACAGTGAAGTGATCAACGCGGAGGGCAGTAGTCCGTCACTCGTTCCATACGCAACGGCTGTGATTGTCGGAATAACAATCCAATTTGAGGCGAAGGCCACAAATCAAGCATTTCGGCTCAATGTTAGGCAAGTTGACTTGAACGCAGATGTTGGTAGATCGCATCCGGGAAGGCATGATGCCAGCTTGAGTCGGATCATTTTTTCAACTGATTCTCGTACCATGGCTGCACATCTTAATCACCCAGCGTTCGGCCCATTGTGGAGCGACGGCACATTTTCTCCTCCAGCTCAAAATGCGGATGGTACTGATTGTTTTCTGACGCTGAGCATCACAACCCCGTCGCAACCATGGAAAACAGCAGGGGGTGCAGTCGACGTCGAATTTTCTCTTGCTCCTTTCATGGCCGTCCTTGATCTCAAAGACATGGTGTTCCTTCGCTCTCTGTTCCCGTCCCAATCGACGCTACACAGTACTACAAGCGGCAACCTACGTGAGGAGATTCCATCACCTCAAATTGGTGCGTTGGAGCTTCGTCCATCGTGGACGAAAAACTCAGGTAATGATGAAAGTAGCGCGGGTGCCTCAATATTGGCCAATGGATCTGCACAACTGTACGAGTTATATTTGCGGAGTTTCAGCTCGAAATGGCAGCGCACTGGGCATAGCACCAGTACCGATGACATGATGAATGCCAGAAAAGTCGTAGACATTTTGGATATTCTCTATCGCTTTCAGTCTTGTGGCCGATTTGGTGAATTTATTTTGAGGTTGAATCCGCAGGCGTCAGGTTCAATCATGGGGTCATCGCAGTTCTCTTTTTTGAATTTAAGAGTGGAAGCTGAGATTTGTCCGGGCATCATCCTAATCCCAACACAAGATGGGCCGGCACCAGTTGCCAACAACTTGAACGGAATTGCATATCCCTGCGTAGCGGTCAATACTGGATTCTTCGGAAGCGCCGCGAGAGTGAACGCTTCTTCACATCACACTGACATGCTTTTTGAATGGTCGAGGGCCTCGATCGCTTTACTTTTGGACCCCATGTCAGAGACTGCCATGGCACAAGAACAAGGCGTGGCAGCAGCAGCTGTAGCTGTTGCCGACAACTTGGGAGCTGAGATTAAGTTCCACATGCAAAGTGGGGCTGACACAAATGTGCTATCTCCCAATCACTTGCCAACCTTGCCCAGTCTTGGCATTGACGTTGTGCTTTCACCTATTCGTATTGACGGGAGCATCGTGGTGTGGACGGCAGTGATCTCTACGTTGCAATCAATTAGTTTGTTCGAACAAGCTATGGATTCAGCGAACCGCATACGTCACGCCACCCAAGAACGTGACACCGAGACAGCAGATAATGCTCCGAAGACCGAGACCCAGACTGCACACCCGTTGAAGCGCGGGATAAGAGTTCCTGCAACAACGGAGAATGACGGTGAATCTGAAGGTCATTTTGAAGCAGGTGGCAACCATCAGCGACAGCACGTAACATCACAACGTCAAACTGCGCATGACCGTTGTGTCAAGTCAACGGGCCTGCCTGAATCTGTCGTTTCATCACTTCAAAGTCACCGGCTCTGCGATGTCGCACTGTCGTGCTCAGAAATATCTGTGACGTTGCGGAATTCTGAGAAGCATGAGCAATGCGCGAACTCTTCCGCGGTGATTGTGGCATTAAAAGACTTGAAGGCGGCTGCTGCCATCCGACCTTTTGATTATGGTTTGACTACGAGCATTCGAACCTGCAAAGTATTGTTGCAAACTGATCAATCAAAAAGAGCGTCGACATTCGACAGCCCCCAAATGCAAGCCTCTCTATCCGCCGAACTGAAACTCGAGGTACAATCGGTCTCGATCTTGTCGCCACAATATGCGCGAGACAAAAACGGCGACGTTGATTTTCGCATTTTCCTCGAACTGTGTGGTCAATCTGTGCAACTCTCGATTGATCCGCGAATGATCGAATCAGTCGCGCATATTTTCCTCGCTTCTAAGCAACAGGTCGAGGGAGCAATCCACGCTGTGCTCTTTGGAGCTCCCGGGACGAGTCCTGTTGCCCCAAATTCAAGGTCAACAGCTTCTCCAAGTTCTGACGATGGCGATGTTTGCACACCACTTCGCAAGTCACCCGCTATGCACGATATCACCGACAGCGACGACCCAAAAGACTCACAAAACTACTTTGTATTTATGCTGGACCAATTTCGATCAGCTGTCAAGCAATACTGTGTCTGGTCTGGTGGTCAATCAATGAGATTTGCTTTCGCTCTTCGGCAGTGTGACATTGCACTTCCGCGGGTGACGGCAAGCGCATTTTCCGACTTGAGGGCAAGTCAATGGATATCAGTACGGCTGAAAACATCTGCAAACATTCACTGCACAATTTACCCCCTTGACCTTGCGGCTTCAATGGGGTTGTCTTTGCATGATACTGAGGTGCATGTTACTTTGTTGCCATCCACAAACGCTGACCCGCAGTCCAGAGCGCAAGAAGAACATCGCATGGCTCAGACAGATGCTGATATTTTCCAGTTTGAAGTGGGCTGCGAGGAGTTAAAGTTTGGCTGTTGCATTCAGCTGCAGGTTCATTCAGACAACCACGATCAAACGTCTGATTTGCCCAGCACGGTGTCTGCAGCAGCATATCGTACAGTGTACATCTCAGATGAACAAAAGTTTGGAGTGACATTCGAGCTCGCAAGTGTTACGTCGTCAATCACCATGGAGAACGCGCGATCTTTGGTCAATATTGGGTCAGTACGGACTTCTATGGACGTTGTTTTAAATCTGTGTGATCAACTAGCAGCGAACACAGCATCACACGATTTACCCACAACAGTAGCAACAGCGGCCATGAAAATAGCTTCAAAAATTGGCGTGCAATCCATTGGTTTCACCACTATTGTATCAGATGTCACCTTCAATCACAACGAACTGATGGGACGTACAAATCACTGCTTCCCACAGCTCCTCAACCTTCGACAATGCAAAGTTGTCATCAACTTGCTCCGAGGTCGCCGAAGTTTGCCCACAACGAATGCTTCGCACATGCCCGGCAGGTTTGCCAAGTTTTGTGGAAAATGCAGCATTGCATTGTCTCCAATCGACGCGATGGTCCCGCTGGACGGATTGCATACCATCGCAGTACAAGTGGAAGAAGCTGCGCATTTTCTGTCGTTGACTCTTTATTCTGTGATGTCTATGATTCGTTCTATTGAAACTGCTGTTACTGCGCCAACAGCCAAGCAAACTGTTGCAGCGGAAATACCTGACATCAGAAAATCGCCAAGAATGCGACCCCTTAGCAATACTTTCTCAGACCGAAATCACACACACCTTCTCACATATGACATTGAACTTGAAGTAGCTGCAGGGCCTATAGCTTTTGCTTTGAAGAGGACCCTCAACAATGACATTTCAATTCGGTCATTCATAACGGACTCCAAATTACGGGCCCGGTTGAAAGTCAATAGCAACGCAAGGGCTATGAGCTTCCATGGTAGCCTTTCGTTTTTTGTCACCGCCGAATTATCTTGTGCTTATGAGCAAAGTCATGAGCAGATTCTATGCTCGTTGCCAGTTGAGTTGGATTTAGTTTTGACCTTGCGACCACGCAACCTGGAACCCCCGGAAAAACTCGATGCCCCGAAAATTCCGAATCCCCGCCAGAGTTGGACATCCAAAGTGAGAAAGCGGCCTGGTGTGGCACAGACGTCCTCTCTGCTTAAGGCGTCAAGAGAATACTTCAAACCCCACTCCATTGATGCCACACCGCTCACTATTTCATTGCTCTGTCGAACTGGGCGTGTTGTATTCTCCGCGGGTCTTCGGACTCTTGCAAGACTACACAGCATGTTATCGCAGATGGACAGCTTTCCGGAGTCGAAACTTCTATCGACGGATGGGAGCGGAACAATCGCTGCAAACGTTGCTTCGAGCAACGTTGCTTCGAGCAACGCAAATCCGCTGCCGCCATCTGCGACCGCAAACAATACGCCAACGTTTGAGGTGCACAACTCCTGCCATCGGTCGTTTGACATCCTCATTGAGTCATTCTGTCGGAATAGAGATCCCCTTGACGATTCCAACGTTGAGTGCGACAATGACTGTGATTCAAAAAGGTGGAGTACAGTTCCTTCACATTTTGTTGTGCAAAAACAAAATGTTAGTGCACCTGCTGCTGCTGTGAAGACTGTGCGTATACCGGCGCCAATCTTCGTGGAACATCAGAGAACCTTTCCTGGTCACCATCAACCACACGATAAGTATGTTGGTTTTCGGACAGTGGGAAGCCGATTGAGCGTCGGGGTTGTGAGCATTCGCGTCACACCGAGCGAATCCACAAGTAATCCTTCAAATATTGCCACTGTGAGTATTCCGTTCAGCTCCTTTACAATGCTCCGGCGAGGTGATGGACACGACGACCCTATTTATCGCGCGTGTGTGGCTTGGAGCCGATTGTCAGGCGAGAAGTCTCCTGTCAGCGAATTTGCACCAAAAGAAACGGTGGAGGAAACTCGACAAGTGCTTGTTGACATTTTACCTGACGCAAAACTCATTCGAATTCATTCATGCATGCGAATTCAAAACGATTTAAGCGTCCCGTTGCACTTCCAACTCCTGGAAGAAGCCTCACTCGACGGGTCATCCGCGCAACAGGGGCACGTGTGGATGGTGCATCCAGGAACGTCATGGGAAATGCCGACAAACTTTCTCCGCGATGGCCTACAAAGCTTGACGTTGAAGTTTACTCCCGTTCTCCCGGGTTTGTCGTACGAGTGGCAGCAACTTGATATTTTGCACACGCTACGAACAGGGAGACTGTGGGGAGATCAAAGTGAGAGCACCGCTGAACGCAAAGAAATAGAACACGCTCTCGACGAAAAAGCGTGGGTTGCGTGCAACTTCAACCGTGTTCCGTCCTGGGGTCAAGGTCGTCGCGCCAAACCGATTGCTTGTCTCGTCAATGTCACTCAGGACATTGTGTGCGACCCAAACAAGCTGTTCAGTGCAAGCTCACGAACAGTTGGCATGGCAGAGCACACTCTGTTGTTCAAGCCACCAATCGAAATCGTTAATCATTTACCGTGGCCGATCATGTTCCTGGTGATTTGTGATGTTGGCGGCAGTGTGGATAAAGCGCCCAATGACGGCATCAGCATTACCGCGTCTAGTCAAGTCATGTCACAACACCACGTGGATCCATTCAGATCGTGCACCCTTGAAGGCTGTGTGGTTCCTATTGCATTTAGAGCGGACGGGACCGCCGTGCTGGCAAAAGATATCGATCAAATTAAAAGGCACAAATCTAAGCTATCGAAGACATCGATACGCGCACCGACAGTGTCGTGGCGCCTTCAGGTGACCCTTATATCCAGTTGCAGCGCAGATACTGCTGCTGCCATGGACGTGTTTGACCTATCTATCAGTGATATCAGCTCACGAACGTGGAACGATCCGCAAAACCGAGTGCTACCCGTAGCGACACATCGCACTGCTTCCGCCAGCCGCCAAAACGCCGGCATATCGGCGAAGTTTTATCCGGTTCTACAATCATCTCTCAACTCACGCAATACGTCGACGATATTCGGGGGCGGTGTTCCTGCAGTAGTTTTCTGCAGTTCAAATGTCATATTTGACTTAACTCTACTGTCGGATATCGTATGTCAGGGAGTTGGTGTGGAGGACAATCCAGATGAAACTGGACATTGCGTGCGCAAAATTCTGCGCAATGACGCGGGGACGTTGGTGTTGCAAGAGGAGCCACAAGATGTTCAACTCCCAGCGAACCCTGTTGAACCACCGTCAAATTATGTTGGGCGAGTGCACATCGTCCCCCCAGGAGTTCGCAAGGTACGCTTTGCAGCTATGGGCAAGACGCACAACTCTGCAATCGAAGACCCAGTCGCCGTAAACGTTTTAGTTGGAACCGACGTTGTTGACATTGTGTCCTTACAAGAATGTAGCCCCGGGGGCCGTCCATGGTCCCCGTTCAAAGTCCTTGCGCGCGATGCGTCTTACATACACTACCTGGTCGCAAGCACTATGTCGATTGATATTTTTGAGCACTCCTACATGTTGTTACAACCGCGGTGCCTTCTTTCGTTGTGGAATGTGCCCCGTAACTTTGTGACCACTGATCGTTCAGCGATGAAGACGCCACCTCCGGGACAATCAGAAACGTCCAGCTTTGAAGTACAGTGGTGCTGGTGTGATGGCGACGTTGTCCCAGGTATCCCCCATCCGACAAAGCGGTCACCTGTCCTGAATACAGCACTTTTGGATTTTTCTGAGACAGTGGAGGAACGCTTCCTGCATCAAGTTGGTGGCGCTGACATCTTCAGTAGGTCTTTGTTTCAGCAGGCTGAGCATGGCAAAGTGTCATCGTCTGATTCTTCGGCTGCGCCAGCTCAAACCCGCAAAACTCCCATCCACAAAGGTCTGCAATCTATCAGCGATGGGGTTGATTCATTGAGCAAATCTTTCTTGCAAGGGATGTCTGGTGTATTCGGCCCAAGCACTGAGGGAGACTCAACTGCTTGTGATCAGGGCAAGCAACCTGCAGCCTCAATGTCCAAGAACCAGTATTTGTGGCTTCGTTGTAGATGCGTTGATCGAGAATGCGGAGCACATGGTGAATCTTCTCGCCCGAGTCATCCTAAACCAGAAAGTTCCACCACCCACTGCTGGAGCCCGTGGGTCTCACCGGCTTCACAATTTGGTACTTTGATCCCCCTGTGTTCTTTTACGACGGTCCAAGAGCACAAATCGACACTTCTCGACCAGGTGAAGCAAACATCACAACGACGCCCTGACGAGGCGCCGCCCCCACAATTAACAGTGACAGAATGGGCCGGAGTTACTTTGAGCGCCAAGTCCACCCCGCAACAATATTTGCGATACAGCACAATTGCATTCAAATTCGACCTTGACGGCGGTGGTTGCGTGACTGTGTCGGCAACCGATCGCACACATCACTTGGAAGGGCTATACTTTGTTGAGAATCACTTGTCTGCTGAATGGTTAGAACTATTCATGCCGTGTGCGTCAATAAAATCGAATAGTGCCAATACTACCGACGCACGCGGGCAGTTTTTCCGTGTGGGGCGAGTTGATCCACTGGCGACGACGGAGTTCATGCCGTGGGTGCAATTTCCACGCGTTGACTCGGTTGGGCGCGATGTGGTTGGCGATGCTTCGTCGTCTCAACAACACGCTGACTCCAGCTGGGGTCGATGGTTCCCTTCCCAATCTCAATCGGCGGATACACCATCTGTGGACTGCGAACCAGGCTTTGTTGCTGATGGCATTATCGTGTTGTACTTGCACCTCGCCGCGTGTGTCTCGACGAACATCGATGCTTCCAACCCGATGCATAGTGGCTCTGAAATGCTCTTTGCCTCAACCGAAAGTAATGCCGGTATTGATAAGTCGATGTCATGTTTTTTGCCGGCTGCGCAAACCCGTTTTGCACGAGTAGTGTCGCCGACGACCCCAGACAACACGACCAGTCGGTCGCAGTCACTCCATGGTGGTTACATATGCGCCATTCGAGTCCCTGTCCATTCGCGAGTACGCCAACTTTTCTCGGCAGGCAGCACAGTCGCGGCGCAAACTGCCATGACGCGAACAGTGGCCCAACTACCGAACGGAAGGTCAATACTGGTGACCGTTGAACCAGGGCGAAGTTCTTCTTCTCCTATCACTCTCCGCGTGGAACCTCTGGATGCTGCCTTGTCCAGCCGGCGACAAGGATTCACACATCCCGTTACAGGACTTGATACCAAAGGTCTTCAACTCGCCAAGTCGGCACTTCATGTGCATCAATCAGCAATGCACGCTCGTCTCGTGATTTCGCATGGTGCGTATGTGGAGAAAGTATTTGTTCGTGTTGAGAATGACTGCGTGATGTGATTGATGATGGTGTACCAATGATTTAGGTTGTCAGCGTGAAACAGTCGCGACCATCGGCCATGCACTACAACAACATAGTCCCACGACTGTGTCGTTGGCGAATGCGCCCAATGAGGACATTAGCCCTAAATCTGTTTACGAACCCCTACGCCCAGGCGAGTGGCTCATCTTGCATGACGAGATACAGCCGCGAAGCGCCGACACCAAAATCGCCGTTGCCCGTTATCTTGTGCTCCACGACATTGAAGTGGCAGTTTATTATATCCGCGCGCACTGGGACAAGATCATTGGACCAAATAATGCGCCACAGAATCGGGCCGAAAGCACCGTTGCCGCGATGCTCTCAAAACACCGACACCGTTTCAATGCTCCAGGATACGGACGGGCTGTACAATGCCTTGCCGACAAGATTGCGAGCAATTCTGAGTCCCCATACGTCAACTACAACAGTGAGCTGCACGCTGTGGTGGACAGTGTTCTCGACTGGTCCCAACTGAACCACACTATTTCGTCCATCAAGAGGTAGTATTGCTGTTCGTGTGTGCTGTGAATACTTTCAAAGTAATGTTCTTCATTTGCATACCAGGAGCGATCCCGGCAGCGCTGATGCTGGATGTTTCAAGGAGGACATGCTGTCCACAATAGTTGTCAACTTGTTGTCGGTAGTAATCTCTATGCTTGACATCGAAGCAAGGTGGGCTTCAAGTGATGGGCGTCGAGTTCTTATCCGCGCGATTGCCCGATGTGGAGCTCTCAGATTTCTTGATTATGCGGTACTATTCTGTCTACATGTCACTCTTGCCTCAAGTTTCGAAGTTTTATTGTTTGCGTTGATCACATTCCCCTTGCAGGCGATTCTCGACGAAGTG
>Ga0213839_1002061_pt1 | contig 11704 bp, 6 predicted proteins | sample SWPATP21_FD_160075 | JGI IMG/M metagenome (GOLD analysis project Ga0213839, IMG submission 160075) | Coastal seawater microbial communities from Marineland, Florida, United States - SWPA TP2 #1 | ecosystem: Environmental > Aquatic > Marine > Coastal | place: USA: Florida | collected 2016-08-14 | reverse complement strand
ACAGCGTCACTTTCATCCGCAGTATTTTCTGCATCAGTTCTCTGCTGGCGAGTGCACCAATGGTCTTCCAGTTGGACAGTGTATTGCCAGCGTCAGTCAAGCGTAAGTGTGTCTGGCGCGAAAATCGCAACATTCTTGGAGGATCGCACGAGGCTAATAAAACGACACGATGCGTTTCATTGTTTATCAGGTATCATTGTGGACACCCATCAGCGATTTGGGGCGCCTTGAACCCTTCCGAAAAGATTGGGCCAGGGGTATTGTGGGGTAACTATGATGCTTGCGTTCCAAACGAGGGTCGGGATGCTGAAGCGCGAGTGCAAGTGGACTTTTTCTGCCCTTCACCGCTTGAGGTAGTACACGCATATCAATGCACATTTGAAGGCCAGCTGCCGCCTCCACCAGATGACGCCGATGCCCATGCAGTGCTCGAGGCATTGACCGCCCCGGTTGATGGGTCACGGCCCCCAGACGTTCGAGACGCAGCTGCACATCGCGTAGATTCAACGCTGAGCGGTACTCCTTCAGCACGTGAACAGCCTGTCACCACTTCAGCACATCTTCCGATTCATACCCACACTCATGTCTTTGAGCCTGGCGAATGTCAAAACGGCCTCCCACCAGGTTCTTCTGACGTTGATTCGGGATGCTTCACATCTCTGCGGTGGGCCGAGCACTGCGGCAGCGAGTTTTCGTGGGAAGCTCTCATTCCGTCCGAGGGCTCATCCCAGCGAGCCGGAGTGCGGTGGACTTCTGCGGAAAACTGCACTGCTGTCAGAGCGGCTGTCGATTATTTCTGTCCGATCGTACATTCTGTTCCTGTGGCTGCGGCTGGGTCGGAAATACACTACTCGGCCCCTGACATAGCCATTCTACTGAATTCATCCGCCTCAGTGTTAAGCCATGGTGCATCCGGTCAGTACGCAAATCCGCGACCTGCGGCAACGCCAGTTCCTCGGACGCAAGCTCGCCCCCGTATCACAGTCCCCTCGCTGCATCGGTGTTCGTTCAACGGTACATACGAGGATGTGGGGCGTCTCAAGGGCTCAAGTTGTGGACGTTTGTACGTGATTGTTGTCGCTATGTATGAATGAACATCGGCACAATGGAAAGGTTTGTGTTTGATGATGTGCTTGTTGACAGGTACAACGGTCTCGTGGAAACCAAGCATACGCTGAGTGGTCTGAGCGTTGCAGACCCATTCACGACGAACCTCTACGCCGATTTAGTAGGTGCCGCCGACACGGAATGTTTGTTTCTTCCATTTGACAAGTCCGAGGCCGACGTGTGGACCTGCAGCAATGACAATGGGCCGTGGAGGCCGGATATAGAGCAGTGTTTGGTGTCTGTCAACAAATTTGATTCAAAATGCATCAGATCTGAGCAAAGGAGCTTGTTTTCGGTCCAAGAAGAGTCGGTCGACTTTGGCGACGCACTTTTCAAAGATTGGACTGTCATTCGTGTTCCGAGCAAGGATGTGGTCGTCTCCTCCGCATCGACAGCACCGCCGATGGAAATAAGTTCCTCAAGTAAGGCTGCTGCGGACACCGTCGGATTGCGGTGGGCATACACGCATTCCAACGGTCACAACTTTCACAACTGTGACGAGACCGAAATTTCGATTCGTGTCGACATTTTGTGTGCACCGCGCCCTGGAGAGTGATGGACACTACAGTGGTGTCTTTCGACCCATGGGTAAGCTTCACCACCGCGATGGCATCTGAACCATAAATGGGTTCTCATCACCTAGCTAGATTCAGATTCGAAAGTTGATATGTTCCACTGTGCTCTGCCACATCTATTGAATTCTCTTTGTCCTCCATAAATTCCACTTCATTTATTCTACACTCGCCTGTCTTGTCCTGTTCCGGCGGTGCTGGACACGCCGGGGTCGTGTGCAGCCATCCACACACGTTCGTTATGCAGCAGGCAATGTTCTCCTCACCTGGTTCAACATAAACACCTTGGTGGTTGTGGACGATGTGTGTTGTCTGTGACGTCTACCACCAACACGTCTCCCGTCTCGCGTCTTGCGTTCGCGTCGATGTTGTGCATGTTTCGATGCACAACGACGACGAACAACGACGACGAACAACGTCGACACCGTCAGCATTGGTCGCTTGGTTCAGTCGTCGATATGTACAGGTTCACCATCTCCTCTCGACCTGCGGAGAATTTGGCGCGCGAGCGTGTCAGGAGCGTGTCCAACACGCTCGGGAGCGTGTTGCGCCAACAGTGAGTGAGTGCTTCAGTGTTGGTCGGCGACAACAACACACCTCCGTGCGCAGCAACAGGGAATGTACTCGAGTATGGTTGCAGCGATGCAGTATGCATGCCATGCCATGCCATGCCATGCCATGCCATGCCATGCGTTGTGCATGGCTTGATGTAGGTAGGTATTGTAGAACGGTACGCACTGGGCAAAGGGTTTCTTGTCGTGTCGCCATTTGGTTTTTGTGTTCCTGTTTCAAAATGGTGTCACGGTAAATGCGTGGAATTGTTTTTGTATGCCATACGGTTTCATATGAAATATCTCTTGGAGGTGCGTAACTCTAGGTCAGCGCTTGAGAACATTCACGTCAAATGCACTGGCGTAATAGAGGGCTCCAGATGGAGCCACTGTTTGAGCAATACAAGAAAAGTCACCACAGCAAACTCAACACAATGTACCTGTCGACAAACTACAATCCCGTCGTCGCTCTGAAAGAGCGCAAGCAGCTGCAGGCGTGTTTTGCGACCGAACTTGAGCCACGGCTGTTCGGTGAGCCCGCGACGAAAGAGATAGATCAAGGCGTGAATTCTTTGGCAAGCGAAGAGTTTGACAATTCGTTGGACAACTTTATCTCTGACGAATCCAGTTTTTCAGAATCTGACAGTGACGAAGACGTCGGCGAAGGACGGATCACGAAATTGGCGGCAATGCTGTCCATCCCACAAGAGTGGAAACTATCTCCTCTGGAATGTACTCGTTTGAAATCGATGCATTTGCTGTTTGCCGATTCCATGACCAAGTCTCGATATAGATCATGCATTGACATCAAGACATTACCCTCTGCTGCGGAAAAGACTTTCGACAATCCGTTCCAAATGCCACTTCAATTGGAGGATCATGATCCAATCAGATTCTGGACACTGATACAGCCGAGACATGTCGCGCGACCAAAGGGTTGGCAAATTAAGCTTCCTCCTCGTTTGGTGAGCTCGGCACAGTTGGTGGATTCGTTGAAGGCTCTTACACTGATCGAAGATGAACTACAGTCAAGCGTACAAGTTGAGGTTGCGTCTGATGACACAGATAACATGGTACACAAGCTAATCTGCGGTGCGCAGCTGCCTCGCCGAGTTGAGGCTCCGTGCATCCTCGCGGACGCTAACGCAGCGAAGTATTCTCAAAAAGACGTATGGCAGGAGGTGGTTTCTATCTTCTGTACATTAGAGAATATTACGTCGACGTCTGAGCAAAGTCGAATTGTACGGCCTTTTTTCTTGACGGACGACACTGAAAACGCCATCTCGTATGAGAGCCAGCCGGTTAATAGCTGGCACAAACTACAAGTGCCCACTGTAGCACTTGCACCGGATATTGGTATGCTGCCACAATTTACGCTGGAGTCAGCGTCGGTGTTCTTGGGCACAACAACTTCTCCTCCGCCGACATTGTCGTTTGTTGTTCAGACTTTCGGTGCACAACCACCTACCCTCACTCTCGAACCGCTGGACGCTCGCCAATTTGATGCCAATGTTCCATGCGATGCCAGTTGTACCGGCACCGAAACACCGATGTCGACGCTTGTAGAGTCATCTTCTCTTGAAACCGATTCAACACCTTCGGGAATTCTCGTGCAATTCTGTTCCGATTGGGTAAAAGCAACAAAGACCTATTTGGACAACCTCCCGAAAGAGTTGGAAATCCTTCCATCGATGGCCAAGGAGACTTGTCAGAAAAAGTGTTCTGCATTAGCTGCACAACCGATGCACCCACCCCGCAGAACAATTGCTCCTGTTGTTGAAGCTGCTCCACCAAAATCGCAGTCGCAATTGGTGAAGCAGTACATGGCTTTGAAACGAGCAACCCCTTCCTCCCAGAATTTTGGAAAGTCCTACAATGTACATCGAGCACAACAATTAAATTTGGCAATCCCCACACCTTCATCCCCTGTGCAAGACACCGCAGCCATTGCAATCAGCGGCAAACAGACTTCGCAGCAGCATGATTTGAAGCGAATGAGAACAGACGATTTCGCCGTTGCTCGAAGCAACTATATCGTGGAGCCGCCGAATCAACAGAGCATTTCAACAGCATCACAACTGAAATCGTTTGCGTATGGTGCTACTGGTACCACGTGGGCAAAGAAACCAGCAGCATTTGTCCAACAAAAGATTCCAGGATACTCTTTGACCGCTAAAGAAGTGGCATCTCCATACGTGACACTGCTGTATGGTGGAGACATATTGAAATCCCAATCCATAGAAGACGCACTTGGTACGTTGATTTTCAATTATTTCACGAGGAGCTTTCTATGGCATACTGTGTACCAAGTGTTGCAGGATAATGACAATGGACCAAACGTCATGTCGCAGGAGCAAAGTCGCAAGCGAAATTTCGTCAGTACCTAGCCAAAAATCAAAATGCCCCGTTCAAGATTGTGGAGGCGCTGCACGTCTTGATGGTGGTGGCTGAGTTACAAAACTGCAAATCACGTACGCTTGCGATGATGCAAATTCTTGAAACTTGGCTGCATCGTCGTCTCATACATGTTAGTCGCTTCACTGCAATCACAGGTCTGGATCGAAAATCACTTCTGCAGCGTGTTCGATATCGCTATCGATCGGATCACATATTGTGTGATGATCACTTTCACAAGTTTGCGCAGATGCAACTCACTTCAAAGCTGGCGCCCTCCAAATCGGAAACTGTTCGTTTGAATGGATTTCTTGCTTTCTTCGTAGTAGCCGTTCCAACTGGATCGCTTTTGGTATTTCAGGCACCTCAGAATTGCATTTGCATGACTTCAGACGACGGGTTGGATCTTTTCAGTTTACCTGCCCAGGCGATGCTACAAGATGTCGCAAAATTCCATCACTGTTCCTTAGTGGTGATGCAATGCCTTGTAGTGTACGAATGCTGCAGATTGCCTCCAGTCACCAAGCGTTTGCTTGCTGCAGGTTCCTCTTGCATTTGCAATCAACCCGTTGTTGGGAATAGCTATTGTGGCTCTACCTTGCGGTGAAAACGGTCACTCGTTCGATATTCGGCATATCACCCGAAGCCTGCGTGAGGCGACACAGGTATTTGAAGGTAGTTCAATGATTGGTTTTCGAATGAAGAAGCAATTATGGAACATCTCAATCTTCGTAGGCATACAAATCAATCATTACGATTGTTCAAATTCCAAAGACTTTGGGCCACTCGAATTCAACGCGTCTACAACAGGTCGCGCACAAGCTACAACAAATTCAAGGAGTGATCGTGCTCTTTTCGACATCAGAAGACCAGACTGTGTATCATGTCGTGAGAGCGATCCGCAATGAAGGACAGTGTGTTGCGCACAGCGCGGACGGGGAGTTGACTGAGTACCACATCAAGAGGCAAATGAACCTCTACGCTTCTGCTTTCCGTGGTTTGAATCAATTTCACTGCTACTACCTGGCACACTCAATGGAGGTGAGATCCAACTGCTTTTGTCACTTTGTTGTCACTAATGGTCAATTGTGTCCGTTTCCTGCTTTAGTTTGTCTCTTTCGTGGACAGTGCTGTCGGACGCCAGCGTCCTGCCGAGCCTAGTGAACATTGTCCCATGTTGATGCGGACTCAACTCGCTCGAATGCGTGCTCTCGTGCGCAAGGAATATGGCACCTCCCTCTCGCCAGCACACAAACCAGCACTGCTTGCATCACGCAGATTCCACAGCACTAAACGAAGGCTATCGTACGACGACACATTTCAGACTCAAAAGGACCAGCGATTTGTCAGCAAGAAACGATGATACTGCGAGTCTCCAATGTCAAAAGGAACTGTAAACTTACAAGTTACAAATTCGACTTGCTATCACTACGACTACTGCGCGCAGGCACTACCACAGAAGCGACAAAAGTTGGCTGCTGCCCTCAATTTCTTGGAGCAATTCGCGCAATACTTGATCTCAGGCGCAGCAGCGGCCGGTGCGGCGTACGGTGTGTACGTATCGGGCTCTTCCCAAATTACCTCGTGTGTGTACTGATCCTGGTAATAATATGCTTGATGTTGCTCGTCCCACATTTGCACCCAGTGTTGCGTGGCGGACTCGGAATATGCTTGCGAATAATCGTCGTACGTTTGCGCACTGATTTCATGATCAGTAGTGGCGTAGAATTGCGCTGCAGCATCAATCATTTTCGATGTACGGCCACCATCATCATGCTTGATCGCACTACCACTGTCATATCCACCACCACCACTCCCACCAGCTGAAGAAGAACTCGCTAGTGATTGCCACTTTTCTAACGCTGGGTCAACCGCCGCCGCTTTGGGCCGCGGATCTTCCCACGTGGTTTCGTCAGTCGTTGCATTATAGTAGTAGGCCATTCCAGAATCTTCGTCCCAATGTTCCGTCCATTCATCTGTGGCCGGAGCCTTGTCGACAAAGCCGACGGGTACATCGTATGAGACCTCGTCCGTTGCTGAGTTGTAGTAGTAGTAACTCTGCGACGCCTCATCCCACTCTTTTGACCAAGTTGACGACCCGTTTGCTGACTGGCCTGTTGTAGAAGCGGTGGAACCGAATTCTTCCTTCGCAACTTCGTTGTCCGTTGAGCCGTGGGATTCGTCCACGGCATCCGTCCACTCTGCGGGTTCCTCGTTAGTTGCTTGTCCAGTTTCGGTATGGTAAAAGTAGTAAGCCTGGGAGTCGTCGTCCCAGTATCGGAGCCATCTCCCGTTGGAGGAGTCATGGGCCACCTCCATGGCCTCGTTGACGACATTGCCCACAGCCGTATGCTCATGACCGTAGCCAACTGGCTGTTCCCACGTGGTTTCCTCCGTCTTACTATTGTAGTAGTAGAACGCTTGGTGTTCGCCATCCCAATATTTCTGCCAGTCCCCATCAACAACGGTGTCAAACCCTTCTGGCTTCTCCCACTGTGTTGTGGCGTTGATGTAATTGTAGTAGTACATGTATCCTGATTCTTGGTCTTCGCATTCTGCCCAGACGCCATCTGCACTGTAACCAACAAATCCTTGTGGTCTGTCCCATTGAGATTTCCCCGTCAGAATATTGATATAGTAATGGAGCTTCGCATCTTCATCCCAGCCTCGGATCCAATTGGCTGGGTCGTACTCGGCTGAGGCGGCGGCAGCGTCCTCTGCTTGCATGTTTTGTGCCTGCAGTTTAAGGTGATAAGCCAGCCTCCCGCGATGTGCCCGCCACCTGCACTGAACACGAATGGCGGCCAATCGTTGGCGATCACGGTCATGTAGAACTGCCGCTTGTTTGCGTTGAGTCTGCAAAAACTTCAGTGCGCGATGACGCCTGAAATGCTTTTGTGCCCATATCGCAACGCGTGTGGCCTCTTTGAGATTTTCCTTCAATGCAGCCGACAATAAGAAGTATGATATTTGGCCTCGGTGCGCGCGGTACCTCGCCTGGATCCGCCGTGCCATTTGGTGGCGATGAGCAAGAGCTGCGGCGCGCCTCGCGCGTTCCTGCTTGGCCTGGCGGATACGCACGCGGCGTTGAACCTTTAAGGCACTTCTTTGCATCGCCTTCTCGTGTTCGCGCCTGGCCCTCCGCAACATAAACGCAGAAAGCTGTCCTCGATGGCATCGATATCGTGTCTGAATAAGCAAGGCAGCACGCTCGCGCCGAAGCTTTCGGAACGATTTCTGTGCCAAACTCTTGCGAAACTGCCTTTGCCCGGCGCGGGCCCCGCGTTGAATCATCATATAAGCAAGGCGGCCGTGCTGAGCACGCCACCACGTTTGAATTCGTAACGACGCGTCTTTTTCCCTCCGTCGGCGCAGAGCTCGCCTAGCTCTGAGGGAACGATAGTTGTTCTGAACTCTCCGAGCTGACTCGTATTCAAGCCGCTTGTTATCGTCACGAGCACGTCGAAGTAGGTGGAGTGCGAGCCGGCCACGATGGCTTCGCCATGAAGTTTGCACCCTCAGCGCTGCTGCTTCGCGCTTCGCGCGAAGTAACGCAAGTTCTGCCAGTCGGCGACGCCTCATGGCATAGAGGCGTCCTTTGAGGCCTCGGTAGACTCGTTGCACTGCGCGAGCGGAATGGTTTCGGAGTGCCGCAATCTCGGCATTCCGCTTGCGTATTCTCGCTGCTAACAGCCGTGCTCGCAGCATGCGCATAGTACGTTGCAGTACACCGGCGGCCTTTAACCGCTTCAACCTGCGGACACGCATTCTGGCTAGTTCACCACGCCACCATGCTTGAATCGGGACGCACTGAACCATCCCACGACGTTTCATTTCTGCAATTCGGCGCATTGTAGCTCGAACACGATATAGCGACTGAATCTTACTCGCTGCGTTGTGACGACACAGCCACCGCCGGTACACGAAGTCTCGGCGCACTTTCTGGATAATAGCTGCCCGTCCGTGTCGAAACTGCCGAATGAACTTGTATCCTCGCACGGCGATTGCAGATCTCACGAATGCGGCAATGCGAGTTGCACTATCTTTCCGAAGTTCGAGTTGAGCTCGGATGCGCGCCTGTCGAACTCGCGCAGCTCCTTGCATGCGGATGGCAGCTTTCAAAATGATGCGGTTCTCCAATTCGCGTCTTGCTGCTCGAATGCGGAAGCGACATTGGAGGCGTAGCACCGCTTGCAATTTGCGCATTTTCTGGCGTTCTTTCCGGGCCACGCGTTGACGAAACGCAGATTGCAAGACAACTGCCGCTGAGGCACGCTGACGCCGTCGCGCTGCCGCTTTCGCATGCATTTTGCGGTGAAAGAGCTGTAGTCGTATTGCAGCCGCTTGACGTCGCATGTCATGGTGAACAAGTCGACGGCCAACAAAACCACGCCAACACGCCTGCATGATGGTGGCACTTTGAATGTTGCGGCGTATCCCCTCAACGTAACGACGTGCCAAGAGTCCGCGTACCATCCGCCCCATATGACACGTCGCAAGATGAAGAATTTTGCCAAATCGACGCATCCGGATCACTTTCCGACTTAGAAAGCCGCGAGCAGCTCGGACGATGACTTTGCCAGCTCGAATAATTCGGTTTCTTTGACGCAATCGAGACGCCACTGCACGCGCCATGCACCCGCGGAAGAATCGCTGCATGAACACAGCGGCTTGCTTGCGCTCGATTGCCCGCAGTTCCTGCGTACGTTTGACCCACCAAGTCCATCTGGGCAAGAGTTGTCGTCTCAGACGACTTCGAAACATCCGAGAGAGTCGCTGCCGTTGAATTCGAGTTTTGTGAGCTCGGAGACGCCGCTGAAGCAACTGTTCGAATGATGAAAATGGAACGGCGTTCCCGTTTGCCGCAGGAAACTGCTGCAATATAGAAAACGACACCAAGTCATCAACCATTGAGTCATCCCACATTGACTCGTGGGTGGCCACATCTTGCTGCGATAAACGACGAGGTAGTGCAGCAGCTGGAATATCGCCGGATGCAATGGGCGAGCCAGCATACGGGATATCTAAAGCATCTAGCGACTGGTTGCCGGACTCAACACTCATCAAGTGGGGTTCGTCGCTCGGATCGGAATTATCGAGTGCTTTAGTGTGGCGACGAATATGACGAGTGATAGTGCGCTGAAGACCACGATTCGGGTGCTTTCCGGCCCGTAGCAATGACAATTCTTCAGTGCGGCTGACATCGAAGTCCCATGAAGAACCGAGGTGCACGTGCCCGGTAGGAATGAACTGAATCGCAAAAATTCCACAACCACCCCTGCTCAGAACGTTGCCAGGGTCCAGCTTCGACTGGTCGGCGAGTCGCTCCTTTTCAATTGCGGTTCGGGTCAACGGCGCTCGATGACCACCAGGCCCCAACAACTTCTCCTGCTGCAACTGTATCGTTTGCATCACTCGACTCTTGATATGTCGAGCGAGAGCCACATTTGTAGAATTTTCGATTGCTGCGACCACATGAGGTGCTGCAAACTCGTCGTTGGTGTCGTCAGCGTCGTCGACGCCATCGCCGTCGCTATTGGATATCTCGTGTCTGTGAGTGATTTCCTTGCTGTGTTGCACAGGTTGTGGGAGCTCCGCACCGTGTTTGTCCGTTTCTGTAGCCTGCACTGCCCATCTGTCGCTAGTTCGCCTGATTGAATTCTTTGGACTCACAATCACTGCGCTTGACTCTCTGGTGTGCGCACTGGAGGCGCGAACCTTTCGCTTCCAATCTTTCAGAGTCTCAGCGGCGGCAGGTGTAACATTGCTAAAGTCTTCGCGAAATTCCTGTTCATCGCCATAATTGTGAAAGTCACGGCCGTTGCCAGCTGTGCCATCACCTCCACTGTCAAATGATTCGTCGCCGTCAGAGCTAGTAGTTTCGTCGTCAGACGAGGAAATGTTTGGGTCTCCATGCAAAAGAAAATCGTGTTCCATCATGTCGAACGTGAAGGCACGTCGGCCTGCACCCGGAGAACGGCTGTGGTGGTCTCGAACGCCGAAAGTCATCCTCGAGTTTGGGGACAGAGCACTTCCACCACCGCCCCCGCGAAATGCTCCTTTCTCGCCGGACACTAAGTCGGTGGCACTTGATGCTCGCCGCGACTTTGTTTTTACGAGTGGGCGGTTGAGGTTGTGGACGCTTAAAATCGACTGGGATTTCGGCGAGAACAATTCTGGAGATACTGAACTAAAGGTACTTTCAAAGTTGAACTCTAACGGTGGTTTCGGGGAGCGTGGCTTCGCCCCAGACGTCCGTCTCTGCGACTTGGGTGAGACACTGGACTGCGGCCGGCCTGACCGTGCGCGCGCGGAAGAGACGTTTCTCGTCGGTTTCTGCGGCATCGCGTGTGGCGTGGTGGCGCTTCTCGATGCCTGGCGGGGCATTGTAAAAGTGCCGTCACTGCCGCCACATTCCGCCTTTGTTGAACAAAGCCGTCATTTGGAGTCGCAGATCGGTTCTGAGGGACACCGACACACGGTCGATCTCGACGGCTCACCCCGACCCTTTAGAAAACGTCATTTTTTTTTGTGTGTGCTTTTATCTGCTTTGAGTCTACTCTACCTAACAATTTTGACTGAACTTAAGTCGATACAGAATTCCATGTCACCGCTTTTTGAGGTATCAGTGCCTCCTTCGTTGGCCTCACACGCGAGGCCCGAACCGCATCTCTGCAAACGTTTTCTTCACTGTGCCTCGACACCATTGGCGAGTCCAAAAACTCTGACTTCCACCACCACCAACAACACCAACAACAGCACCACCACCACCACCACCACCACCACCAGCAAAAACAACAACAACAACAACCACAACAACCACAACCACCACCACCACCACCACCAGCAGCAAAAACAACAACAACAACCACAACCACCACCACCACCACAACAACAACAACAGCAGCAACAGTAACTGCTGCTCTGCCTTCTCTCCGAAACAATTAGCAACATACACGAACGCAGAGGACAACGACAACGACAACGACAACGGCAATGACGACAACAATGACGACTCAAGGAGAAGAAACTGACAATGACAACAACAACAACAACGACGACGACGACGACGACGACGAC
>Ga0213839_1002060_pt1 | contig 11705 bp, 3 predicted proteins | sample SWPATP21_FD_160075 | JGI IMG/M metagenome (GOLD analysis project Ga0213839, IMG submission 160075) | Coastal seawater microbial communities from Marineland, Florida, United States - SWPA TP2 #1 | ecosystem: Environmental > Aquatic > Marine > Coastal | place: USA: Florida | collected 2016-08-14 | reverse complement strand
AGGGGTTTATTTTCAAATTGCGAAGAGAAGTTCGCGACACCGTCGAAGGGGTTAACCGTCACTTCACTCTTCACTCTTCACTGCCCATTTCCCAAATACAATACAGTAACGCCCGTAAACGTTGTTTCTAAGGACATCACTGGCACAATACGCACTAGAATACCAAAATGACTGAGATTTCGTTTTCCTTTTTCGGACTGGCGCATAAAAGGTAACGCCCGTAACGACTCTTATAAGAGAAATATCGTTGTGAAAAGCACTACAATAACAAAATGGATAGAGAAGATTACGTCAGTGGGCGGCGGCGGTGAGTGAGTGAGTGACTGTGAGTGAGTGACTGTGAGTGAGTGACTGTGAGTGAGTGACTGTGAGTGGGAGTGGGAGTGGCCAGGTATTATAGGTGGTTGGCAGTGAGTGTGAGTGAGTGAGATGAGGCGGTGGGTGGTGGGCGTGGGGGCGGTGACGCAGCTGTGAGTGAGTGAGTGAGTGAGTGAGTGAGAGTACGCTCAGAAGCAGTAAGCTCGCTGGGCTGTTGGGTGGGCTGTGGGTCTGAGTGAGGGAGGGAAGGATGGCTGTGAGCTGTGAGCTGTGAGGCTGTGAGCTGTGAGTGACAGTGTGTGTCTGTCACCAATCCATCCATCCATCAATCAATCGACAGTGCAAAAGCTTTTCATTCATTCATTCATTCATTTTCATCGTTGTTGTTGCTTTCGAACTTCGAAGTCAAGTCAGTAAGCCATCAGTGTCTCCGGCAGCGGTAGCGTCAGTGTTCGGTTCGTTCGGTTCGTTCGGTTCGTTCGTTCGTTCGTTCTTCTTCTTGTCGTTGTTGTTGTGTGGTTGTTGTGGTTGTTGTGCTCCTTCGTTCGATTCGTTCGTTGTGTTGTTGTTGCTGCTGTTGTTGTTGCTGCTGTTGCTGTTGTGTTCGTTCGTTCGTTCGCTGTGTTGTTGTTATTGTTGTTGTTTGTGTGCTTATGTGCGTGTTTGCCTGCTTGCTTGGTGTGATTGTGTTGTTGTGTTGTTGTTGCCGCTATTGCTGCGTGTTGTTGCTGCTGCTGACTGTGTTGCTTTGGTGTTGAGTTGTTGTTGCGCATGTACGTTTGTGTTGTCGCTTGCGTGTCTTCTTGATTGTGCTTTGCTCCTGCCGTGGTAGCATTGTGGTGGTGTTCTGCTGGTTTATTGGTGTTCACTGTCGTGGCGCTGAGTGCTTTACGGCGCACTCGGAGCGGTCTGTAGTCGAAGAGCATTCGCCGTACGCTCATAATTGGACACGTCTATTGTTCTGTGCGCCACTCTCTCGCACCGCAAATTGTGGAACCAACCGGCGCACGGGGTCGATTGAACTTCAAAAAGACAACGTTGCATGAGTGGCGCGCACTTTTTTTGCGAGTGTTTTCCACATTCTCCCCGCGAGGCAACGCTAGGGCAACGCTAGGGCAACGCTAGTTTAGCCGAGGCAGGTGGGTCACGGCTTCTCTGGCGCTCGCGGTCGCCCTTGCAAACTCTGGTCCATGACGCCCTCCTCGAAGCCGCGCCGTGTGTGAGTGAGACTCCGTTGACAGCAAATATGGCGGCCATCGACATTCCTTTGACCTGGTTCAAGGAGAATGTGCAGCAAGATAACGAAGACAGAGAGAAAGCATGCAGCCAAATGAAGGCCCTGATCGAGTTCCAATCCGTTCGCTTGTCGACGGAGACGTTCACTGCCTTCCTCACGAAAACAATGAAGCGGGTGTTTGCTCTGCTGGGAGCACAGACCATGGCCGATCAATTGGCCGGGGTGCTGGCAGTTGATGCTCTCGTGCGGGCGAAGACGTCCAACGACGAGATGAAGGTCGTCCAACTCTCAAACCACTTGTGGCTGGTGTTTGTCAAGGTCACGAACGGCACTGTTTTGAAGCTCGCTGCCGCGACCCTGGGCCGCCTGGCCACTTCCTTGGGCAACCTCAACCTCTCCGTGATCGATTACCAGCTCCGCATGGCGCTAGAGTGGCTCGAGAAGGGCGACAGCGTCCACCTTCTGTCGGCGGTTCTCATACTCAAAAACATTGCTGAGAACTCGCCGACAATGTTCTTCCCGAAGGTGGGCAAGTTCATACAACTCATTGACGTCGCGCTGCAGGACAACCGCGAGGACGTCCGCGACACAGCAGCACAGGCGCTCGGAACCTGCCTAATGATGGTCGAAGAGCGTGCGATGATAGAAGATCGTGTCGCCGAAGCACGGGGGCATTGGCTGAATCAGGTGCTTTCGATTGCCATCAACGGACTTCAACGCACTGCGCACGCCAGCATTCACGGCGCGCTCCTGGTCATCGAAGAGATCTTGAAGCATACAGGCAACTTTCTGGAGAAAATCGAACAGTACAGCTTCATCTGTGGACAAGTGCTTCGGTTGAAAGACAACCGCAGTCGCCTCATTCGGCGTTCTGTCAGCAAGCTTCTTCCACCACTCGCAAGCTTCAAGCCTGACGTGTTCATTCGCGACCATCTCCGCGTTGCTCTGCGACACGTGCTACGAGCCGTCACTCAGGGCGGAGAACGCTCGACAGCCTTCATCGCTCTTGGGCGCCTGGCCGTTGCCGTGGAAGATGCGTTGTCCACGTCAGAGATGAACAAGATTTTTGCTTTGGTTGCGGATTCGCTGACACCGCGTGCTCGAAAACCGTTTTGCCCCGGCGCTTTCAATTGCGTGGCTCTCTTCGCGCAAGCCCTTGGCCCCACGCTTCTCCGACACATCAACATGATCACCATACTGGACAAGATGTTTTCCAGTGGCCTGCATTCCACTTTGATTGAGGCTCTGAGGGCGATTGTCCAACACATCCCGCAGCTCTATCCTTTGATCGAGCAGAAATTGATCAACGAAATTGGCCTGGTGCTCGGCGGGGCGCCTTACAAACAGCCCCAGGCGTTGCTTGGGCTGACCAAGATGAAGAAGGCGCATCGGGCGTCCTTTGACGACATGGTGGCCGAGTCGGAGACGTGCGTTGCCAATGCTGCCAAAATTCGCGAGTTTCAGCGGTCCAGACTTGCCTACACCGAGGCGACCGAGGGGGACGGACTGGCCAAGTTGAAATTGGCTCTACAAACCCTGGCGACGTTCAATTTGGATGGAATTTTGCTGTTACCGTTTGTTAGAGATTACGTGCTGCCGTACCTCCACTCCCAGACAGTGGCGTTGCGCATGCACGCCGCGCATGCTGTGTCACAGCTCCTGCTGCGCCCCGCAGACCCGGTGCCCGGACGCAGTACCGCCGCTGTGCTGGTGTCGGAAACATTGCAGGAGTTATTGGCGATAGGCATCTCTGATCCTGCCGTGGAGATCCGGCGGGCTATCATCGGCTCGCTCGCGCCGGCATACGATGTGTACGTCAGTCAGGACAACTTGTTGCGGTTCATTTTCATCGCGCTCAACGACGAAGACTACGTTGTCAAGATGAAAACCATGGCGGTGATTCGGAGAGTTGTACATACAAACCCGGCTTTCGTGCTCCCGGCCCTGCGCAAAGTGGTCAAGCAACATTTGACGGAACTTAAGTACGGCTCCACGTTGATCGATCAACACAATTCTCTGCTCCTCTTGAGTCAACTGATATCATCGTCGCCGACTATCGTGAAACCCCATGTTCGTGACATCCTCCAGGCTTTGATGCCAAAACTTAAGTCGTCCGACAGTCAAGTGTCCGCGTCTGCTTTGACAACACTGAGTCAGTTGACTACAGTGGATCAAGAAATCGTTGCTCTGCACGTGCATCAATTGCTGCCGTTGATAGTGCAGCAACTGCAGGACCAAACATCATTGGACAAAATGCAGGTGGCACTGGGCGCGCTTGGCAACGTGATCCAATGTACAAGCATTCCAATTGCCGCTGACCCGTCGTTTCCGCAGCTGTCCCGTACCATTCTCAAACTCGTGCAGCTCGGGGGCACTCTGCCCTGGGAGCTACAAGTGGAGACCCAACGTTTGTTCGGGCTAATTGGGGCGGTTGATCCGTTCACGTTTGAGGAGGCGCGAAGTCGTGACATCTCAACCGTTGCCCTGGCGAAAAAGTCGTCGAAACCGCTCATGCCAGGAGCGGCCACAAATGGTGCCGCGGTCGCTGGTGCTGGTGTGCCCGTCGTCACTGACCCTGCGCAAGGGATCGGCACTGCCAGGGTGGACACGCAGGCTAAGCAACCCGACGCTGGCACAACGGCGATGCGTGCAGGTTCGCCCCGCAAGCCCCACCACGGCGCTGCCAAACGCGTCGCTACAGATGAAACCGGTGCTGATGCAGACTTCAAGGATCCGTACGTACCGACCATTCAAGATTTTGATTTTGCGGAGTACCACGCCATCCGCACTTTGGTAGACATTCTGCGCAACACAGAACCACAAGTTCAAGTTCACCACAGAGCGGCAATCCACGCTTTGATATTTATTTTCCGCTCCCACCACCAAAAATGTGTTCGTTTCCTCCCGGAAGTTGTGGCAGCGCTTCTCTTTGTCCTTGATCGCTGCCAGCTTGGCCTGCGAAGTTTTATTCTCTCCCAATTCCTGATCTTGATCCGAATAACGTTGCATGACTTTCGGCCACATGTTGCTGCGTTAATTCAACGCTGCGTGAAATCAGAGTTCTTCACTTCGTGCCTCAAAGTCGTGCTGAAAGTACTCATCGTAATCGCCACGACGATGCGTGATGAGTTCAAAACGTTCTTGCCCTTGGTTATGCCCAAGATTTTATCTGAGCTACAGCTTGGGCCACAACTTGTCATCCCGACACAGCCTGCTGATCTGCGAAGCCAATCGCCCCAAAAGCCTTCGAAGGGGCAGCCGGCCTCAAAGTCTGCATCCAAGTTCAAGACGGATGCCCCATCAAGGACGTTGCTTATCATAGCATCTCTTGCGAAATTTGGTTCCACTCTAGAGGAGTACATACACTTGTTGATACCACTCCTGGTGTCACTGTGCCAATTGCAAGCGCAAGCTGCGAAAGACGAAGTGCACTTAGCCCAGCTCAGTAACATAATGGGGTTGGACGCAGGCTCCATCCCAGGATTGTTAGATGCCGCCACCGCAGAGTCGTCCAGTGGAGGTACGAAAGCTACTGCGGCTGAGAAGTCACAGAGGAAAGCGCGTCAGCAGCTGCACATTCGAGTCGCCGCAGTCCGCACGCTCGGCCTGCTAGCTCGTCACCTGGACGTTTCAGAATACGCGTCTCAAATTATCCACCCGTTGACGCGAATATTGAAACAACAGTCCATCGATTTGGAATTAGCCTGTGGTGCAATGGCGACCCTTGATATTCTGATCCGTCAACTGGGTCCCGATAGCCCGTGGTACAGTATGCTGCGCAGGGCATTCTCGCAGCAGCAGGGCGGTTCTGGGCTTCCACGACAAGTTAGACGGCAGTTTGATGCTCTGACGACTTACATGGACGGGCCACACAAGCACGCCGGAACATTGTACCGCACTGGACCTGCATTCGGAAATGTTGGCATGATTGGCGGTGCTGTCGGCGGTGGTGAGACTGGCATTGGCGGGCACGTAATAGGCGGCGGCAGAACCGTTCCAGGCGCGTTCCCTCTTAACAACAGTGTTGGGCTCGGGACATCACCGTTAGCCTCTTTGCGCGACGGTATGTCCCTCGAGCGAGATATGCACTTCGATAATGGCTCGCCTCGAGGCTCGCACCGCATGGACTTTGATGTTGGAGCCGTGGGGGCACGCAACGGCGATAGAGGCACTGCTGGCGATGGTGGCGGCGGGAATAACATTGGTATCGTTGACGATCCAGTCATAAATCTCGGTGGCAATATCAAGAAGATGGTTCTTGATCAAGCTAATCTGCAACATGCCTGGGACGTGCAGCATCGATCTACTCCAGACGACTGGGTGGACTGGATCCGCCGCTTTTCCATTGAACTTTTACGTGAATCTCCGTCGGGAGCTTTGCGCGCTTGTTTCAATTTGGCCCAAGTGTACTTTCCGATGGCCCAATCTTTGTTCAACTGCGCATTTCTGGTTGCATGGGTTGAGCTCCGGCCCGAGCTTCAGGATTCGTTGGTCAGTGCCCTTGAAACAAGTTTTCGGTCACCACACGTGTCTCAAGAGATCTGCCAGACCTTGCTCACTCTTGCCGAAGAAATGGAGCGCAACGATAACGCACTTCCGATCGATATTCGCGTTCTTGGGGACTTGGCCACCCGCAATCACGTGTATGCCAAAGCTCTTCGATACACGGAGTTGCAATACGAGGAATATCTGGCATCGTCGCATATTGAGCAAAACAAGCAAGCCATAGGTTCCTGCATTGAAGCTCTGATATCGGTCAACAATGAGCTTAATTATCCTGACGCAGCTGTCGGCATACTGACTTACTCACAACAAAATAATCACGTAGAAGATCTTCAAGAATCCTGGTACGAGAAGCTCGGTAGGTGGCAAGAAGCACTTCACAGCTACGACAAACGTATCGCAGCGGTAAGTGTCAACTTAAGGCCACAAGACGGCACGCATGGACTTGCAGGCCAATCAGCATTCCATAGTTTCGACCAACCGCCATCGGAAATTCCAGCCGACATGCTTGAGCTCAGCATCGGTAAAATGAGGTGCTTGGATGCCCTCGGAGACTGGCCTGAGCTCATCAACATGGCACATAGCACATGGCCATACTTGCAACACGACCAGTCGCAACAAATACGGTGGGAACTGGCACCCCACATCGCAAAGGCTTGTTGGTATACGCAAGACTGGGACGGTATGCACGAGTACACTTCGCATTCCAATCCTGACACAGTTGTCGGGTCACTGCTGCGCGCGGTGGTCGCGGTCCACAACAACTCTTTCAGCGAAGCTTCTTCCTTAATTGATATCACCCGCGAAAAAATCGCACCTCTTTTGACTCCATTGGTCAAAGAAGGGTACGGGCGCGCTTATAAGCACATTGTCCAGTTGCAACAACTGGCGGAGTTGGAGGAAATCGTATCTTACAAGCGGATGCTGTTGGCATGTAAGCGCACGCCGAAAGAAGACCAGCGCCGAATCGATGCCGAAAAATTCCGTCTTAGATTGCAAAAAGCGTGGCCAACCCGAATTTCATCTGCACAATCCAACGTGGATGTGTGGCAAAGCATACTTGCGATCCGCTCGCTCGTGACACCGCACACAGTCGATACTCTGACCTGGCTCAAGTTTGTCGCCATTTGCCGTGATAACGGCTGCCCGATACTCTCTTTCAAGACTCTTTTCTCGTTGGGCATCCCGCCGAAGTTTGCCAGGCTGCTGTCATCACATACCAAAAATGGAATCGAGAAGCACACCCGCACCCAAGACTCTCCATTTTCGGGAACTGATTCGTTTCGCGGAATTTCTGACGCCGAGTATGATGCGATCACTGGCGTCAAAGTTGTTATTGATGCAGGGCACGACCGTCATGTCAAGTTTGCCTTGTACAAACAACTTCGCGCCACCGGGCGCCGTTTATTGGCCGTGCAAGGCCTGGAAGAATTAGTGGACGAATGCGACACCAAAGGCTGGGCTCAGAGCGATATTCCCTTGATGGTCAGAGTGCATTTAAGGCTTGGACTGTGGAACCGCGAGCTCAGCGAACAATACACAACATACAGCGACGAACAAGAGCCGGCCACCCCGTCCGAAATGAATGGTCCTCAAATTTTGAAGAAGCAAGAGGACGACGACGCCAAAATGCGCTACGTCGCCGAATCGTTGAGAAACTTCGAAAAGTGCACCAAATTGGACCCCAATTATTACAAAGGATGGCACCATTGGGCAATGATCAATTTCGAAATGGTGGAAGACATGAAGGCCAGTTTCGCCAAGCTCCAAGAAAAGACCGAGAGCCCCTCGTACGAGCGCAAATATTCACAAACAGACTTCAAGAACCACATTCGGAAGGCCGCCAACGGGTTTTTCAAATCCATCGTCCTCGGACGAGCGCGGTCAAAATCAAATGTTCTACAGGACATTCTGCGACTCCTCACTCTGTGGTTCACCGATGGAGGAGGCGACGATATGTTTAGAACGTTCTCCAAAGGATTTGATGACGTGCCAATTGGACTGTGGCTTGAGGTCGTTCCACAGCTAATTGCACGCATCCACACGCAAACACCGCAAGTCAATGTTTTATTGACAAAGCTTTTGACACGTATCGGCAAAACGCACCCGCAAGCCCTTATCTATGCGTTAAGCGTTCCCTCGGCTTCGCACATCGAAACTCGTCGGACGGCTGCCCTGGCAGTGCTCAATCAGCTTCGTCAGGGATGCGGAAAGCTCGTGGACCAGGCACAAGTAGTCAGTTCAGAATTGATCCGTGTTGCCATTCTCTGGCACGAGGAATGGCATGGCGGCCTCGAGGACGCCTCGCGTCTCTACTTTGGTGAACACGACGTGGACGGTCTCTTTGACGTACTGTACCCTCTGCATGAAAAAATCGCAAAGAAAACGAATCTTAGCATGCGTGAAAAGTCGTTCCTGGATGCCTTTGGAGTAGATCTGGCAGAGGCAAAACGCTGGTTGGATCTGTTCAAACGGGACAGAGTAAAGTCGGACGTGAAACAGGCGTGGGATATTTACTATTCTGTCTTCACTCGCATCAACTCGCAGCTGCCAGGTTTAACCCACTTGGAGCTGCCGTTTGTATCCCCTCCACTACAAGAGGCTCGTAACCTGGACCTTGCCGTACCGGGATCTTACCGCGCTGGGCAGCCCGTGGTACGCATCGCGCGCTTCGTGAGCTCGATCCGAGTGCTCTCGTCCAAGCAACGGCCACGTCGCATCACAATCGTGGGCAGTGATGGCATCAACTACAGATTTTTGTTGAAAGGACACGAAGACTTACGCCAGGACGAACGGGTGATGCAGCTTTTAGGTCTCGTCAACACCCTGCTTTCCAACAATGCAAAGACGGCAAGGTCAGGTCTTCACATCGAGCAGTATGACGTGATCCCACTCAGCCACAACTGCGGCATTGTGCAGTGGTTGCCGAGGACTGACACTTTGCACGAGCTAATTCGCAGTTACAGAACACGGCGCAACATCCTCCTGAATTTGGAACATCGCCACATCCTCCGCATGGCGCCAGACTACGATTTGTTGCCATTGCTGGGTCGACTGGAAGTCTTCGAACATGTTTTAACGCACAGTACCGGCAAGGACTTGTGCAAATTACTGTGGTTGAAAAGTAAGAACAGCGAGATTTGGTTGCGCCGCCGAACAAAGTACACTCGGTCACTGGCCGTGATGAACATTGTTGGATATATTCTGGGCCTCGGCGACCGCCATCCGTCCAACTTGATGCTGCACCGGGACACAGGACAATTGATACACGTAGACTTTGGCGATTGCTTCGAAGTAGCGCAGACCAGAGATAAATTCCCTGAGAAGATCCCCTTCCGGTTGACGCGGATGATGGTTAACGCGATGGAGTTGTCGGGTGTTGAAGGCTCTTACCGTAAAACCAGCGAGCTGGTCCTCGCCGATCTGCGCCGGCACCGTGACTCCGTGCTGGCCATGCTCGAGGCTTTCATACACGATCCTCTGATTAACTGGCGCCTGAATTCCGACAACGATCCAGACGACGACCAAGGGAGCGTGTCAAGTTCCGCTGCGAACTCGCCGTCTGCCGCAAGGTCCCGGGAGCACGCGCAGGCGCCCACGGGCGCCAGGAGGAGGAGTCCCAAGGCCCCGCCGTCTACCGATGCTAGCCATGCGCCAGACTCCAATGATCCGCAAGCCGCCGCATCGAGGCCCGCGCCGGCCACGAAGAACCCTCCAGCCAGCAGCACAGTCCGCGAAGCGCACGACGCAGCAGAAACGCCAGCGTGCGACGTTGATGACACGCCCAACGGCGCCCAGATTTCGCCGGCGCAGGCATTGTCCTCCGCTGTTGAGGACCCGCAGGCGTCCGCCGACGCGGCAGCACGCGAAGATAGGATCCTGGAAGAGGACGAAGAAGATCCCAATTTATACGACGATAATGACGACGACGACGACGATGACGACGACGATGGGCGGCGGTTGCACACACCCCCTTCGCGACAAAAGGACCCGTTTGCAGCTTCTACGTCGTTGAAGCCGTCAAGATCGCTCAGCATCAGTTGCCCAACCACGCCAAATCAAGCTAACCGCAAAGGGATTACGGACGATGGTGAGGCGCCGGAAGGCCATTCCGTTGAATCTGAAGACGATGGTGCTCGAGTGGGCACCGCTATAGAAAAGAAGAAGAAAGTAGTCGAAAAGCCCTTTTCGGTGGCTCAGGAGGAGCAGCGGAAGCAACGGGCTGAAGAGATTGCCAGCAGCGGAGTCGCGACCAGTGTTATGGCAACAAGTTTTATGCAGATGTTGTCAATGCAAACTGGCAAGCCTGCGAACGATGATGGCCCGGAGCGTGCCGTCAGCTCCAGCCTAATGACCGTGGTACGCATTTCGCCCGCTAGCTCTCATGCCCGCGGCGTTGTCATTTTTCGCGCTATCACTGTTTGTGCTGCCACTCTGTGCCGCGCCCTGCGCTTGTTCTCGTGTGCGCGTGTGGGCCTGGAGTCACCTCTACTTCATCTTTTGACTGTGTACAGGCAAGATCGCACCGTGTTGCCCGCAGTCACGCAGCATTGGCCCGCTCTACCCTCGGCGCCCGTGGTGCCGAACTTCCCACTGAAGCTGTTACGCCCAAGGCCATCAAGGTATGTGCTTGTTTTCGACGCAACACGCGGCCGTTGCGAGCGGAGAATCACCATATCGCGTGTCTGTATGTGTTTGTCGACTCCACAGGCCATTCGGCGCGTGAGGGTGAAGCTCACTGGCCGAGACTTCAAGCTAAAACCTCGCGCAACTTCCGCCGCCAGTGAAAAGCGAGGCTCTGAAGGTGAACCATTGGACGTGGCAGAACAAGTAGACCGTCTCATCAATGAAGCGACCTCCCATAAGAATCTGTGCCAATGCTACAGTGGCTGGTGTCCCTTTTGGTAGATGCCGTCGCCGTCCGTCCAGTCGCAGCTCATAGGTTCGACGTTAAAATTACAAGCAACCGAGACTAGTTCACACCGACAGCGCCGGCCGGCACTCCCACCCCCGTGATCGCGACCACAATTGAATTGTGTCTATTGATGTTTCTACGGGGATTTTCAACTGGTCGGCTACACGATGTGTGACGCAAGCTGTTTATTGTCTGCATGACATACCACCGTAACATCATACAGCACGCAACCGATGATGTGGCATTGCCGCTTCATGCAAGCAACATGCATGCAGATAAATGAATGCAACACACAACTAACAGGATTTTCCATTGCCCCTTCATACCAGCACCAGCTCGCGGAGAATGAATGCAACATGTTGTACCCAACATGCTGTACCCACAGAGTTTCCATATACCCCTTCATACGAGCAACAGCACGCGGAGAATGCGGAATGAATGCACCATGTTTCACTCATCGGTTCCTAAAAGATTTGCCAATACCCCTGTGCTGCAAGGGACAACCAGTGAGCCGTGTCATAGCTGGATACAGTCGATACACCAAATACCACAGCGTTGTATGCACTTCGAAATGAGCTATTCGAGCGCGATTTGTAAAAGCCCGAGAAACATTATCCGTTCCACTAGCGTTTGTAGTCAGATGACTTCTCTATGTACCGGGTATGGCATATGGAGTAGACAATTGCTGTACTCATTGAAAGGGATCTACAACTCGAGTCGATTTCGGCTTTG
>Ga0213839_1002059_pt1 | contig 11706 bp, 8 predicted proteins | sample SWPATP21_FD_160075 | JGI IMG/M metagenome (GOLD analysis project Ga0213839, IMG submission 160075) | Coastal seawater microbial communities from Marineland, Florida, United States - SWPA TP2 #1 | ecosystem: Environmental > Aquatic > Marine > Coastal | place: USA: Florida | collected 2016-08-14 | reverse complement strand
GGGCGGCGCCGCCCACCTTCAGGGCCGCTCCCCCCTCCAGGCCCGCGATGAGGGCGCTGGCGCCGCCGACCGGAATGGGGGGCAGGAAGAAGGCGCCGCCGCCGACCCGCACCTTCTCGAGGTCGGTGGTCGCCCCGCCGAAGATCCGCGGCAGCACGGGGCTGTAGGAGGTGTTCTCCTCTTTGCCGGACAGGTTCTCGCGGGGCGGGGCGAAGGGGAAGGTGGTCAGCAGGGCACCGACAGCGACGCCGTCTCGCCTGGACAGGGTGGGGGAGAGCAGCTGAGGGTCGTTCTGGAAGGTGAAGCCCTGCTCGGCCATCGACAAGCCGAGGAAGCGGTAGAAGTTGTCGGCGCATGCGCCTCCGCCGTTGATGCAGCCGGCGAACTCGGGGTTCCCCTCGACGATGGTGGGCTGGGACTGGGCGAAGGCGAGGGAAAGCAGAGCGGTGAACATGGGTTCCTCGGGGTGTGCCGACATCTACGACGGGGTGGCGCCGGTGGTTACATCGCGCCGGCCATCATGCCACGACGGTCGGTTGGGCGGCGTTGGACGGGCTTCCGAGGTGCACCTCGGGGGCTGACCACCGAGCCACGGAGGACATGGAGGGAGACACGGAGGGACCGGCGGCGGGGGCAGCGTCGTCGCGAACATGCACCTGCCGAGAAGTTGGGGGCGCCCGCGGCCCCCTTGACGAGGCAGGCATCTCGCTCCTGTGCGACACCCCGAGGAGGCATCCGACTTCGTTGCGACAACTCGGGGCGTCCGGGCGACCTGGCTCGCCGAGAAGGTCGTTTTGCCCGTTCCGCGCGGGCTCGACCTCGCCGGATCTGTCGCAACGAGGGGAGATGGTCCGTGAGGTTGTCGCAGAATGGCGAGATGCCTCCCCAACCCGAGCCCGACAAGCCCTGTCCGAGGTGTTGGGGGTTGGTACCTGACCCCCCTCAACCCCCGGCTGCAGGCTGCTGCCCCCTGCCTAGTAGGACCGCACGTCCTCGACGGGGAAGGGGTCGCAGCTCCCCATCGTGGGAGGCACCGCCACGTGGGGGTCTGTGGGCAGCATCCCGCAGTCCCTCGCCCAGCGCACGATGAGCCGGAGGCTTCGGCCGTAGGACTTGGTGCCCCCCTCCACCTGGTTGATCTTCAGGTAGGCGTCGTTGACGGCGTTGCCGACGTCGGACAGCGTGCCGTCGTAGCGGGTCCAGAAGGCGTGGGCCTCGTTCACGTCCCGCTGCACACCGGGGTAGCGGAGGAAGAGGCGCTCGTACCCACTCTCGGCGTCGAGGCGGATGAGGGCCCGCAGCACCTGGCGCTGGGCGAAGAGCCAGCCGGAGTAGCGGGCCATGGGGTCGTCGCTGTGGACGGCGGCGAGGAAGCCGAAGAAGTTGGCCTCGTTCTCGCTGGCGACGAAGCGCTGGTGGCTCATCTCGTGGGCGCGGGTGTGAGGCTGCTGCCACGCGGGGGCCCAGGTGTTGATGTTGGCTTCGCCGGTGAAGGGGAAGTAGAACCCGCCGATCCCGAGCCAGGTGAACAGGCCGCTGGACAGAAGGCGCTTGGTCCGGCCCCTGGGCACCTCGGTGCTGGGGTGGAGGTCGAGGGAGCGGGCGGCCCGAGCCCAGCCGACGTCGAGACTGGCGTCGAGGGCGGCGGGGTCGAAGCCGGTGCCGGTGCCGTGGCCGATGTCGGGGAGCTGGTGCAGCTCGAGGTAGCTGGCGTTGACCCGCTGGACGAGGACCTCGCCGAGGGCCTCGAACTCCCAGACGTCGACGTCGAAGGTCTCGTCGGACGCCCAGCCCATGCGGTCTTCCAGGCGCGGGCGGGCGTAGGCGAGCCCCCAGACGACGTAGAAGAGGGCGATGATGGCGAAGACGGTGCTGTAGGCCTCGCCAGCGAGACGCAGGACGAGCCCCACGCGCTCCTCGGCCCGCCACAGCCGCACGACGGCAGCGATCAGCCAGGCCACGACGGCGATGCCGGTGCCGAGCTCCAGCCACTCCGCGACGGAGGTGGGGAGGGGGCGGAACACGGCGATCAGCGGGGTGGTGATCAGGGGTCCGAGTCCCTCGACGTACCAGCTCTCGACACGGTCGGCGCTGGTGGCGAACAGGCCGATGGCGACCAGCGCCAGGGTGACGAGGGCGCTGGTCAGGGCGCGGGGGCCGGGGCGGGGAAGAGACACCCGCGGCCCTAACCGGCGGTGAGCGGGCACGTGGAGGGCTCGGTCAGAACTGGAAGTAGATGAATTCGGGTCCCTTGATGCCGTAGAGGCACACGTACAGGAACATCACCGTGCAGGCGAGGGCCCACGCGACTCGGTTCCCGAGGATGCGCTCCTTGGTCTGGAACCAGCGCTGGCTCTCGTGGGCCAGGAACACCAGCAGCATGAAGCCGAGCCCGTCGCCGTAGTGGTCGAGCAAGGGAGCCCCGGCCGCCAGCCAGTCCACCCACTGCCGCGGATGGAGCAGGAACAGGCTGTGGACGTAGGACTTCGCGACCTCCCAGGTGTCGGAGCGGAAGAAGATGTTGATCAGGCTGATCATCACCATCGTGTTCCAGCAGCACAGGTAGAAGTAGGCGGTCTCGGCGACCTTCCCGGCGGCGACGGCGGCGTTGGACATGGGCCGCAGCACGGGGAGGAGGAGTCGGTGGCCGACCATGGTGCTGCCGTTGAGGAGGCCCCAGATGACGAAGTTGTAGCTGGCACCGTGCCAGAGGCCCGACAGGAACATCACGATCATGATGTGCAGGAGGGTCCGGGCCTTTCCGTGTCGGTTCCCGCCGAGTGGGAAGTAGATGTAGTCCCGGAACCAGTGGCCCATGCTGATGTGCCAGCGACGCCAGCGCTCGGGGATGCTGGGCACGACGAAGGGCAGGTTGAAGTTGGGTCGGATGTCGTAGCCGAGGAGGCGTCCGAGTCCGATGGCGATGTCGCTGTAGGCGCTGAAGTCGACGTAGATCTGCGTGGTGAACAGCAGGATGGACAGCAGCGCGTCGGGGCCGTTGTCGATGGGGGTGGCGAAGTGGGGCTCGATCCAGCGCCCCAGCCGGTCCCCGATGCACACCTTCTTCACGTAGCCGAGGAGGATGAGGTAGACGCCCTCGTAGACCTGGGCACGGGTCACCTTGAAGTCCAGCTTGTACTGGGGCAACAGGTGGGTCGCCCGCTCGACCGGCCCAGCGACGAGCTGGGGGAAGAAGCTCACGAACAGGGCGAAGTCCCGGAAGTTCCGGTCGGCCTTGAAGTTCCCCCGCCAGACCTCGATGGTGTAGGAGAGCGTCTGGAAGGTGTAGAAGCTGATGCCCACGGGCAGGATGAGGTCGAGGTGCCAGGCGCTGACGGCGTCGGTGGGGGCGCCGAGGAGCTGAAGGCTTCCCTCGATGCTGTTGAGGAAGAAGTTGTAGTACTTGAAGAAGCCCAGGGCGCCGAGGTTCATCCCCAGGGACACGCCGAGCCAGCTGTTGCGCTCGCGGCGGGTGGTGGCGGCGTCGATGCGCAGGGCACAGATGTAGTCGACGACGGTCGACAGGAAGATGAGGGAGCACAGCCACGGGTTCCAGAACCCGTAGAAGACGTAGCTCATCACCAGCAGGAACCAGAGCTTCGCCTCCTTTCCGAGCCGGTAGTAGACCGCCAGCACGAAGAGCAGGAAGACGACGAAGACCTTGGAGTTGAACAGGATGGCGTGCTGCCCCGGGTCCGTGGAGGGCGCCCCCTATCTCGACCTCGAGGGCACTGGGGCTACCCACTCGGGGGGATCCACAGGTGCATGCCGAGGCTCACGTCGGTGTGGTCCCGGGGGCCGTCGATGGTGAACACGGCCCGCGACGCGGTCAGGTGGAGGCCCGTGCGATCCGAGAGCCCGACGCTCACCTTGGCCTCGGCGCGTACCTGCGCGAAGGCGATCACGCCCCAGCGGTTGCCCGTCCGGTAGTGGGTGCGGAGGTAGGTGGCGTCGAACGGAACCCCGCGGAGCTGCTTGTGGCCGAGGGCCGACAGCTGGACCCGGACCGGGCCGGGGCTCATGGCAAGGGCGAGCTGACCCTGCACGGCGTCGCCGGGGGCGCGGAAGTCCTCCCCCTCCACCGTCCGCCCGAAGCGGAGGACGTAGCGGCCCTCGAGGAAGCCACCGACGTCGGCCCCCTCGGCGCCGGCCGCGAGCTCCGCGAGACCCCCGACGGTCCCCTGGCCGACGTTGAGGTAGCGGAGACGACTCCCGGCGGTCCAGATGTCGCTCCGGGGCCCGGCCGCCGCCCGCAGGTCGATGCCCTTCCAGCGGGTGCCTCCGTGGACGAGGACGTGGGCGTCGCCGAGGTTGGTGACGGGGCGGCAGTAGTCCGGCTCGTTGTTCGGGCACGGCTGGACCCCCTCGCGGTCCACCAGGATGCGGCTGTGGACGAGGGGGACCCCTCCGGAGATCATCCAGTGCTCGGCGATGCCGGTGCCCGCCCACGTGTCGATGCGGGCGATCCCCGCCGGGTCCCTCGGGTTGCCGCTCATGCCATAGCTCCACACCGACGTGCCGACGCCGCCGTACAGGGACGCCGAGCCTGCCGGGAGCACGGTGGGGCCGGCCCTGGCAGGGGGCGGGGCGAAGAGGAGGATGGCAGCGAGGAGCGATGAGCGCATGGTCCCACCGTGCCACGGGGCTCGCCGCCGTTACAGCGGCGTGCGGTAACCGAAGGGGATTGCCCACCGTACGTCGGTCGTTGTGGCCAGTGCCCACAGACAGCGGTAGAACGCGGAGGTGGCATCCATGCAGACCATCGACAGCATCCTGGATCAGGTGACGCAGACGGCGTCCACCCCGGGGGTTCGCCTGCCAGACCTCGCGGCGGTGGCGGTGGCCGTCGACCTCTCCGATGAGGCCATCGAGGCGGTCGTTCGCACGGATCCCACCAAGCCGTATGGGCGTCGCGTGCTGCTGGCCAACGACCACGTGGAGTCGATGATCGCCCGCTGGACTCGTGGCCACGAGTGCGCTCCCCACGACCACGGTGGCTCCTACGGCGCCGTCCGCCTGCTCCAGGGCTCGGCGCTGCACACGGTGTGGCAGGTCCGAGAGGGCCAGCTCCACATGGTGCGCCAGGACGTCGTGCATGCGGGTCACGTGCTCACCTGCGGGCCGGAGATGGTGCACAGCATGGTCGACGCCGGCGGCGAGAAGCCCCTCACCACGCTGCACCTCTACATCGACCCCATCGACCACATGTTCGTCTACGAGACCCACCTGGACGGCGAGCGGCCCCTCCGGTCCGCCGAGCCTTCCCCCCACGGGGCCGCGCAGCGCCACGTGAGCATGGCGGAGGCCATGCCTGTGGTCGAGACCGGTCGCACCTGGGTGGTCGACGGTGGCTGCGGCGCCTGGCTCCCACACGATGAGCCCGCCCTGGTTCGGGAGATCCAGGACGGGATCCTGAGGCCGCGCGACGTGCGCGCCACCTGGCTCTAGGGCGTGTCCGACGAGATCGTCGACGGCATCGCTCGGACGATGCACGCGCTCGGGGTTCGCACGGCCTTCGGCATGCCCGGCGGCGACTCGCTGCCCCTCGTCCGGGCGCTGGAGGCCGTCGGCATCCGCTTCGTGCTGGTGCGCGACGAGGCGAGCGCTGGCTTTGCCGCCGACGCCACCGCTCAGCTGACCGGCACGGTGGGGCTGTGCGTGTCCACCCTGGGCCCCGGTCTGACCAACCTCGTCTCCGGCGTAGCGGGCTGCACCCTCGATCGGGCGCCGGTCCTGGCGGTCACCAGTCGCTACCGCACCGACCGCCACGGCACCTACACCCACATGATGCTGGACCAGAGCAAGCTCCTCGATGCCACGGGTAAGGCGTGGTTCCGGGTCACCGAGGCGAACGCCGCGGGGGAGCTCCGTCGGGCCCTCGCCATCGCCCGAGCGCCTCGGCCCGGGGCCGTGTGGCTCGAGGTCCCCACCGAGGTGGCCAGCGCCCCCTGGTCCGGCCCCGTGATCGTGGAGCCGCCGCCGGAGGCCCAGCCATCGGCGGTGTCTGCGGAGCTGCGCGCGTCGGTCGCCTCCTGGTCCCGTCCGCTGGTGCTCGCCGGCCTCGGCGCCCTGAAGGCCGATGTGGCGGCTCTCGCGGAGGCGCTCTCGGCGCCCGTGCTCACCTCCTACAAGGCGAAGGGCGTGGTCCCCGAGGGCAGAGGCTGGTCGGCGGGGGCGGCGGGGCTGTCCCCGGTGGTCGACGCGGCCCACCGCGAGCTCGTGGCCCAGGCCGATGGGCTCCTCCTGGTGGGATGGGACCCCGTGGAGCTCCGGGACCACTGGCTCCCAGGCTGGGCGACCGGCCCCGACCGCCCCGCGGTCGTCGTCCTGGACAGCCACGCCCCGACGGATCTCCCCACCCCCATCGACCACCTGCACGTGGGCGACGTCGCTGGTGCCGCGGCCGACCTGGCCCGGGTGCCCGGAGCATCCTCCTGGGAGCTGCCGGCGGTGCGGGCCCACCGCGACCGGGTCGACGCCCTCCACGACGACGGCGCCACGGGCCCCGCCACCGCGGTGCGTGCCGTCCAGGCCGCCGTCGATGCCCACCCCGCAGATGTCGTGGTGAGCCTCGACGTCGGCGCCCATCGAATCACCGCGTCCAACGTGTGGCGCTGCGACCGGCCCGATCGGCTCCTGCAGTCCAACGGCTGGGCCTCCATGGGCTACGGCCTTCCCGCGGGGCTGGCGTCGGTCGCTGCGGGCCACCCCGCCGTCGTGCTCACGGGGGACATGGGGCTGCAGCTGGCCCTCGGGGAGCTGGGCAGCGCCCGCGAGCTGGGCGGCACCCTGGTGATCGTCGTGCTGCTGGACCGGAGCCTGTCCCTGATCGAGCTCAAGCAGGAGCGCCTGGGCCACCCCACGGCCGGTGTCCGCTTCCGCAACCCCGATCTCGACCTGCTCGCCCGCGCCTTCGGGGGCACGGGCACCGAAGTGGAGGGCCCTGACGCGGCTCGGGACGCGGTGGCCGCAGCGCTCGATGCCGGCGGTCTGCACCTCGTGGGGGTCCGAATCGACCCGGGCGCCTACCGCCAGCAGATGTGAACCAGCGGGGTGGGGCATCTCACGGGTCCGCGAACCCGGCTAGGTCCGCGCTTCCGGTTCGTGTATTGTTCGTGGCCGGAGAGAACGGATGCGTCTGCCCCCCATCGCAATGGCCACCCTGATCGCGTCGACGGCGCTGCTCACGGCGGGAGGCCAGATCTCCTACTACGAGGAGAGCCTGCCCACGACGATGAACCCACTGTTCGCGCGCTCCATGGTGGATCGCCGAACCCACGAGCTGATCTTCGACCGGCTCTACTACCGGTCATCCATCACGGGCGACGTGGTGAGCCGAGTGATCGCCAACGCCCAGCCCGACGGCGACACCGTGCGGCTCACGCCGAAGCCCGGCATCAAGTGGCACGATGGCCAGCCCTTCGGCGCCGCCGACATCTGCTTCACCGTGGATGCGATGCTCGACCCCACCACGCCGTCGCACTCCAGCAAGGGCTTCAAGGAGATCCTGACGGGCTGCACGGTCGACGGCGACGACGCGATCGTCCAGTTCACCAAGACCTTCTACAACCCCACGGATCGGCTGTCGTTCTCGGTGCTCCCGAAGCACATCTTCCAGGGGAACACCTCGATCCAGCCGGACCACGAGTTCTCGGTCCGCCCCACCGGAACCGGTCCGATGAAGGGCTCGCGTGGGAAGCGTGAGGTCCGCTTCGAGGCCCGCCCCAACGCCCACCACAGCCCCCAGCTGGACGTCATGTCGATGGGGGAGGGCGGCGACCCGCTGGTGCAGGTCCGGACCATCATGAACAAGGGCGTGTCGGGCCTGGTCTCGGTCTCGCCTCCGCTCCGCGCCGAGATCGCCTCCACCGACGACGTGTACCTGAAGTCCTACGACCTCCGCTCGTGGTGGTTCGTGGCCGTCAACACCAACGGTCGCCTGGCGAGCCAGCAGATCCGCCAGGCCCTCAACATCACCATCGACCGGGAAGAGCTCCGTCGCCTCACCATGGGCTACGACCCCGACGACATCGAGCAGCCGAGCCAGTTCATCAGCGGCCCCTTCGTGCCGAGCTCCCCGTACTACAACCGCGCGATTCGTCCGAAGACCCGGTCCGACCTCGCCAAGGCGCGCCAGCTGATGCAGGCTGCCGGCGCCGAAGACCAGGGCGGTTCCTGGGTGCTCGACGGCGAGCCCATGACCCTGAAGATCGGCATGAACGCGCCCCTCGACCTCGAGGCGAAGGACCTGCTGAACCAGATCGGGAACCAGCTCCAGTCTGGGGGCTTCGGCCGGAAGGTCGAGAAGATCAGCGCCGACGACTGGTCACGGAAGGCCGTCACCGGGCAGCTCTCGGACTACGACCTGCTGATCGGCAAGTGGTCGTTCGGCGTCGTGGAGGACATCGCCCCGATGTTCCAGACCCGCGCGGGCGGCCGGGGAGCCTTCAACATCTTCAACTACAGCAACCCCGAGGTCGACGCGCTCCTCCAGGCCCACGACGACGCCAAGACGGACACCGAGGCCCAGGAAGCGTACTACTCCCTCCACCAGCTCCTCTCCCAGGACCTCCCGTACCTGTTCCTGTGGAAGCTCGACACGAAGAGCGCCTGGCGGAAGGAGGTCAAGAACAACACGATCTCGCCGTTCTACTACTTCACCGAGTTCGACCCGTGGAGCCTGTAGCCGCGGCGGAATGACCCCGGCGGACCGCCCTGCGCCTGGCTACGTTGGGCCATGCACATCAGCACCCCACACGACAGCGGCAACATCCGGGTCCTGGCCGCCGACGACCCGAACGACATCCGGCTCGAGATCGTTCGCGACGGTGAGGCGGACCACCGGCAGTGGTTCCACTTCCGCGTCACGGGGGCCAAGGGGGTTCCCCTCACGCTGCGCCTCGTCAACGCTCACGCCTGCAGCTACCCGAAGGCCTGGGATGGCTACCGCGCGGTGTACTCCTCGGATCGGGAGACATGGCTTCGGGAGCCCGCCACCTCGTACGAGGACGGCGCCCTGGTCATCCAGCACACGCCCAGCGCGGATGTGGTGTGGTTCGCCTACTTCGCGCCCTACTCCCTCGACCGGCACGACCAGCTGCTCGCCACCTGCCAGCAGTCCGACCGGGTCCAGCTCGAGCGCCTCGGCGCCACGGTCGACGGCCTCGACCTCGACATGCTCCGCGTCGGCGAGCCCGGCGAGGGCAAGCGGGTCTACTGGGTCATCGCCCGGCAGCACCCCGGCGAGTCCATGGCCGAGTGGTGGATGGAGGGCTTCCTCGCGCGCCTCCTCGACCCGGCGGACGGCCAGGCACGGCGTCTCCTCGAGGGGGCGGTCCTCTACGTCGTCCCCAACATGAACCCGGACGGCTCCCGTCGCGGCCACCTGCGCACCAACGCCGCGGGGGCGAACCTCAACCGGGAGTGGCACGGTCCCACCCGCGAGAAGAGCCCCGAGGTCTTCCACGTCCTGCACCGGATGAGCGAGACCGGGGTGGACCTGTGCCTCGACGTCCACGGCGACGAAGAGCTTCCCTACAACTTCGTGTCCGGAGCCGAGGGCATCCCAGGCTGGACCGACCGGCTGGCCGAGCTGCAGCGCAGCTTCCTGCAGGCCTACATGGACGCCACCCCGGACTTCCAGGTCGAGTACGGCTACGGCGTCGATGCCCCGGGCGAGGCCAACCTCACCATGTGCACCAACCAGATCGCCGAGCGCTTCGACTGCCTGGCGATGACGCTGGAGATGCCGTTCAAGGACTCGGCGATCACGCCGGACGAGGAGCAGGGCTGGTCGCCGGACCGGGCGATGCGCCTCGGTGAAGACGTGCTGCTGCCGATGGTCCGCGTGCTTCCCCACCTGCGCTGATGCTTCTCCTCGCTGCCCTGCTGGCCTGCTCCGACGGCACCGACGACCCGGTGACGCTGGTGGAGGTGCCGACGGGCGCGACCGGCGACACAGCGCCCGGAGAGGGCTTCGCCATCGTCGACCGGGCGGTGGAGGGCTCGCTCCAGGACGACGCCTTCGGCACCTTCAAGCGGGGGCGGGGCTGCACGGTCAGCGATCTGGACCTCGACGGAGACCTCGACCTGGTCCTCGCCAACCCGGCCGACGCCTCCTACGTCGCCCTCAACGATGGTGGTCGCTTCAGCCCGGGGCCGATCCTCGACGGGTCGGAGCTGATCTGGTCGGTGTCGGCCGCAGACTACGATGGCGACGGCGACGAGGACCTGTTCCTCGCCGTGGGAGGGCTGGAGGGCATCGGCCACGACCGGCTGCTCCGCAACGACGTCGTCCCGGACGGGGTGCTCTCGTTCACCGACGTGACGGCGGAGGCCGGCGTGTCCGGTCCGCTGCCGGAGATGGAGGGGTACGACGATCCGGTCACCGTGGCCTCCCTCGGCGGCACCTGGGTCGACTACGACGGCGATGCCGACCTGGATCTGTGGGTCGACACCACGCCCTGGCCCAAGTTCTGGGAGCCCAACATCCCCCAGGGGACGGTGGTGGGGCGGAACCAGCTGTGGGCGAACGATGGCGCGGGCCACTTCACGGACGTGGCGGTGGACGTGGGGCTCGGGAACCAGGCGTCGAGCCGCTACAGCAGCTGGATCGACATCGACGGCGACGGCGACCTCGACCTGTTCGAGAACAACAAGGACACCCGCTTCAACGTCCTCTACCGAAACGACGGTGGCACGTTCGTCGACATCACCGAGGACTTCGGCCTCGAGGGCGCTGATCTCCGCTACCCCCTGGAGACCTTCGCCACCGCCGCCGGGGATGCCAACCACGACGGCTGGGACGACCTGCTCCTCTTCGTGCGGGGCATCGCCACCGAGGGCCCCTTCCTGGAGGGGCATGTGCTGTGGCTCAACGCCCAGGGGCGCGGCTTCGTCGACGTGACGGGGCCGAGCAACCTCAACGACCCGTTCTACGACGGCTTTCGGGACCACCTCTCCAACGGCGTGATGGGGGCGACCTTCCGCGACCTCGACGGCGACGGACTCCTCGACGTCTTCGCCGGCAACGGCGGCCCCGGCGCCGGCTACCCCAACATGGTGGCCCACGCCGTGCGGCTCGAGTCCATGGACCTGGGGCCCGAGGCCGGCGTCCTCGACGTGCCGGTGTTCGAGGACTGGTCGCCGCTCTTCCAGTTCGAGGCGGAGCAGGACCCCTCCACCGACGCCGTCTACCCGAGCTACCCCTACCGGACCCACGCGGGCTGCGTCGCGGACCTCTCAGGCGACGGGGCCGTCGAGCTCTACGTGATGAACGGCGGCATGTCCTGGGTCGGTGGCGATGCGGTCAAGGAGCCCAACCGCTGGTTCGAGGTGGTCCAGAGCCCCGCGCCGGGCTTCGTGCACGTGTCCCTCGTGGGCGACGGGGTCACGGTGCCCCCCACGCCGGTCGGCAGCCGGATCGAGCTGGTCCTCGAGGATGCCGACGGCTCCCAGCGGTCGGTGTGGGACACCCTGCGCACCAGCACGGGCTTCGCGGCCCAGCACGGCACCCGACGCACCCTCGGGTCCGGGCAGGCGGTCCGGGTCGTCGCGCTCCGCATCCACTGGAGCGACGGCACGACGACCGAGCGCACCGACGTGGCCCTCGGCGACAGCGTCGTCGTCGAGCGCTGACCTACAGGACCTCGGCCCAGGCGACGCCCTCCTCGTCGACGCCGACCAGCAGCACCCCATCGCCGAAGG
>Ga0213839_1002057_pt1 | contig 11722 bp, 8 predicted proteins | sample SWPATP21_FD_160075 | JGI IMG/M metagenome (GOLD analysis project Ga0213839, IMG submission 160075) | Coastal seawater microbial communities from Marineland, Florida, United States - SWPA TP2 #1 | ecosystem: Environmental > Aquatic > Marine > Coastal | place: USA: Florida | collected 2016-08-14 | reverse complement strand
GTGTGTGTGTGTGTGTCCGTCCATCCATCCACTCAACTGTCTCTCTCTCTCTCCCTACTCACTCACTCACTCACTGTCACCCACTCACTGTCACTCACTCACTGCCACTCAGTATCACTCACTCACGAAGCACCGTTGGTCTATTCAGGTTGTGGCGGTACTGTGTACTGCGATGTTGTACTCTTGGTTCTCTTCCTTTCATTATTTTAAGTGTCGCACCCTCACGCACAGATAGATACATCACTCACAGCCACTCACTCGGCTCACTCACAGCCACCGAGATATTTGTTGAATCTATTCAATTTTGTCTAATACCGAGTATTGTACCACCGTACTGTTGGTTCTGCGAATTTCGTCATTGACTATAGCCATACGACCAACATTGTGCCTCACTGAGCGCCTGACTGAGCACTGTCAACTCGCAGTCCCACTGCCCCACTGCCCACCACAGTGCGGCGACGTATCCATCTATTGTGTTATTCGTGATACTGGGTACTGGGTTATGTTGTACTTGGTACGGTAATTACTGGAGTTAATTGATATGGAGCTTTGGGGGGTGGGCGATTGCGAGCAGTCGAAGCTGTGGCCACCATCCACCGTCGCCGTCGTTGTCACGACAACGGTGACGATGATGACGACGACGATGACGACGACGATGACGACGGACGACGACTTCGTTGCCACGAAGGGACGGACAAGCACATAGTTGCACCGGTAGTTGGCTCTCTCTCTCTCTCTGCATGTGTGTGTGTGTGTGTGTCGTTGTCCGTGTTGGTTTTGTGTGGGAGGGGGACTGCGGGGATGGGCAAAGTAGAACGGTGGTGCGATGTTGAGAGTTCCAATGTGAAAAGAAGTTTGGCACCAGTGGCGAATGCGACACGTCAGCGTGTTTCGGTATATGCATTTTGCCGGTGTGAAACGCAGCTCGAAGCGGCTGTTGGGTGGAACTGTCCCAGATGAACAAGTCGAGGATGCTGTGCACCGTCGCACATTCATTGCCAGAGACGAGAGAAGTTGCGCAAAAAAGTTGTTGCGGTTTCGCAGAAATGCTGAACCGCAGGCCCAGGCCCGCCGGTTGAGCGCTGGGCCTCGTTCCACGAACAGGCATTTTCCACCACCGTGGTGCCACAACCATAATGTCACAGCCAATGAAGGTTGTTGAGGTCTCCGGAGACACAAATAGCCCGCCCACTGCCGGACAGTCCGCGGAGACTGATCGCGAGTCTGAGCAACGAGTGAAGGCCGCCTGGACGCACTGGGCGAATTTGGGAAGCCCCGTAACGGTTGCCTCTCCCATGGTCCACCAAAGTGAACTCGCCTTCAGGTTGCTTTGTCGCCGATACGCCACACAACTGGCTTACACGCCAATGCTTCATGCGAAACTGTTCGTCAAGGACGCAACGTATCGGCAGCAGTTTTTCTTTTCGCAGTCGCTCGGGACGCTCGAAGATACAGCTTCCAGGAGTGACAGGCCACTCGTAGTTCAATTTGCTGGAGACAATGCGCAAGATCTTGTTGCAGCGGCGAAAATGGTCCGGCACTATGTCGATGCTGTAGATGTGAACCTTGGGTGCCCAGAAAGAATTGCAAAGAAGGGTCACTATGGCTCTTTCTTGTTGGACGAGCCCGACTTGGTCGTCGCTGTTGTCTCTGAGCTCTGCGCCGAGCTCCGCCCGCTGAACCTCCCCGTGTTTTGCAAAATACGACTAATGCAGCGGGGTCCGCACATTCCACAGCATCGCCGAGGTTTAGACGGTACCATTCGATTCTGCCAGCGTCTTCAGGCAGCAGGCGTGGCCGCTCTGTGTGTGCACGGCCGTTGCCGTGCTAACAAGGGTCCCAGAATCACTGGTGCGGACTGGAAGGCCATCAAGGCTGTCAAGGAAAACGTGCTGATCCCTGTCATTGCCAACGGCGGCATTCAAACGGCTGAAGATGCACGCAAATGCTTACTAGAAACAGGGTGCGATGCCGTTATGTCCGCTGAAGCGATTCTGTGCAATCCGTCGTTTTTCAGAAGTTGGAACGTAGATTCCACTGCTGGGGAAGTCGCACGCAGCGACAAGCCGAAGCCAACTCCGACCCAATTAGCGTTGGAGTACCTCGACTTGGCGACGCAACACCCACCAGGAGACTTCTTGAAGTGCGTCAAACCGCACATTTATCGAATTCTGCACGGCTTGCTCTATGGACCCGCGGAAGTTTCGCTAAATACAAGCTCCAGCTGCGACTCAGAGAACCACTCTTCGTCGACCAAACAGACGTTTTTAGCACGTATTCAAGGCGCCCGAGATGTCGCCGCATGCGTTGCGGTTGTTCAGGAAATGGCGCAGCACGAAGAAGACCTGGTGTCCGCCGCCGCTGCGTCGCCGTCCAATGAATCGTTGACGGTCGGACAGAAGATCAGTCCGAAAACTGTGGAAGACATGCTCAGTTCTTGGTATCTCCGGCATCGTAACGAGGTATGTTGCTGCCTATACTAGTCCGTGTACGGCCGGCGGAAAGTGTCATTAATGTGCGTGCTTCTGTTGGTGTCGTTGCCTTCGCAGGAAAAGCGAGTCAAAAGCATGGGCGCGGATCATCACCGAAAAGCCCGTGCGAAGCGCAAAGCCGCGCGGCGTGAGTGGCTTCAGTCCGGGACCCGCATCAAATAACTTTATTATTTTTATAAATCAACAACAGCGTTGGGTTCTGCAGTTGTGCTTTTAGGCTTGCGCGCGAGGAGTGCGCGATTACTCTCACAAGAGCGGTGCAGCAGTTGCGAACGTGGTGCTTTGGTTCGCAGCTACAACAACACCTACCTCCTCCCCACCAACGTGTCTACCTCCGTGTCTACCTACCTATGAAGTCGACGCAACGTGTGCGTGCTGTCATTGTTCAGTCCATCGTGTTCAATTTATAAAGTCGTCCGTTCGCCGACCGCTGCCTATCAACAGACGCTTCGAACGCACGTCGAGCAGAACGTCGATCTTCTTCGTACGGCGCAGCGTTCGTTCGTTTGTCAAAAGCGCGGCAGTGTGTACAAAAAGTATACTGCAGTGCTTCAAATGATCGCCGCTGTAATTTGGGTGTGATTAATGCGGTGAATAATGAACCTTTGTACGTTGAAAGTCGGTGTAAAAAAGTTACCCGGCTGCGCAGTGTCGTCGTTCTGTCGTTGGTGTTGTGGCGTTGGCTGTCAGAGAGAGAGAGAGAGAGACAGCGTCGAACGCACTTTCGTTGCGAGTTGCGACGACGGCGGCGGCGACGACGACGACGACGACGACGACGACGACGACGACGACGACGACGACGACGACGACGACAACTGAATGAATACGGACGAAGATTTCGTGAAAGAGAGTGTAACGCGGCGACGGACAGCAACCGGCAACATAAGGAAAGGGATGCATTACATTTTGGACGAGGTCAATGCCACTGCATAGCAAGAAAAAAGTCTCTCATTTGCAAACGCAGCACGCATCCGCATGCACCATCGTAACAACTTTGTCTCGACTGTGGTGAGCGAGTCGGAGGCTGTGGCGACGAAACCGGAGTGGACGACTATGTTTCTATACTACTCGAGTACGGCAGGCAGGGGGGCACGGGGAGGAGGTGAATGGACGTCGACCAAACCAAGCAAATGAGCGACAAGCATGAACCATCAATGCAATCGGGTGGATATGGTCGACACCAAAGACAAGAGATGCACGGCCCGACTTTCTACGGAACTCATCAACAGTGCTCTACAATAGCACGCGGCAGCGATTGAACAAGTGACGACACCTTGTGCACACAGCATAGCTCGTTGACATTTTTATGCTTTCCTTTTGTCAAAGCATTTCGACGCAATTGTTTGAAAATGCAGGTCTAGTCAGATGAGTTTTTAACGTGGGTGCGCCCACAAACAAAGCCGGCATCGCGCGTTCGGCAGTATGATGTGAAGCTCATCACATTGCACTGTTGTTGAAGAAGGAGGTGCTTCATTGTCCAAAAGAGTCGACAGAATGCCGCACAACACAGCAGACGTTAAGGGCCTTGGCCCTGCCTTCTTCGAGCGTGAGGCGGCGCTGTTGCGTGAGCACCAAAAGCGCGTAACAGGGCTGCGGAACATTTTCCAGAAACTTCCATGGCTCACCGCCCGCAGTCCGCTTGGCGGTTTCGAAACGGATTTTGTCGTGTTGCATGCCATCATGAAGCCGCCTCCCTCATCAAAAAGGCCGCGGAAGACTCAGTCGGCCGATGTCAATGGGCAATCACAGCGCGAAGGAGGCGACGTTCCAGAGTCAGGGAGCGCGCCCGATCCGCAAGCTGGTTCAAAACGTCCGCACGGCACGAAGCCCACTTCTGAGCTGACTGCCACAGAAGCGAAACGAGTATTGTTGCAGCGCCAGAGACGCGAGCAAATGCGATTGAAACGGCCTTCGAGCTCCACGCGCTTGCCGCATGATCTGTCGTTCCTGTCGCACCTCGCCTCGACTGGCGAGGGCCCATCTTTACCAAGGCGCGAAAGCAGCGCCCTTCTGTCGCGACGGTCGTCATCCATCTCGATCGCTATGGAGCCACTCATTGAAGTTTCGGTTGAAGAATTAGTGGAGGCAGAGGCGACAAGCATGGCTCGTTTTCGGCAGCCGTGTGAGCGGTGGGCGTGTGACGAGGAAAACTTGGTGTTGAACCGTCTGGTCGACCTGCAGGTGAATCAGCAAGACGGCACTACTGTGTCAAAACAGCGTCTGCTCCAAATGCTCGCGGATGAATTCGGACTTGGATGCATCCAGCGGCTACGCTCGTCCGTTGTCTACACGTTGCAACAGATCGACGTTCCGATGCACAACGAGGGGCAGCAAGCAAGGCCCAAAACAGAGGGCACGTCCGCCGAAGAACAAGGTCCTATTCGTCCCAACAGTCTGGCGCAAGTATGGAAGGAGGAGCAAATGTTGTCGCCCTTCAGACCTTCAATTTTTGCCGTGCAGTCCCCTCGTCGACGCGCGCATGGCCCAGATTATCAGCGGGATGTGTTCGTTCGCCATGTGCTGCGAATGTTTGTTCCTCCAGAAGGACGCGGTGCTTCCCTCGATATTCTCGAGGCCGCGAATCAATTGGCCAACGACAAGCTCCGAGCACATGCTGCGTCCGCACCGCACCCGTTGATGCATCAGGAGCTCTGCACACCAGGGCAGCTGAGTGCCGAGGCGCTCGATATCCTGGAGAGGCAACAGGCTCTGTTCTTGACATACCGAAATTCGCAAAAGTACCACCGCCCGCGGTGTTTAAAGGATATTGCTCAGGAGTTGGACGACGAAGCAACGATGCGCAAGATTACGCATTCAGTCTTCAGTGAGGTCGTGACGACGGCAGCCGATCGCATGGCCGCCCTGAGTGACTTGCTCAGCGACAGCGAGCAAGTGGTCGCACAAGCCAATCGAGATAACAGCGGTGGTGAGTTCGATGCTGTTGACGACCTTCGCAGTTTTGAGGACAGCAGTGCAGATGCCGCTGCACAGAATGCAGTTCGTCTGAAGAGTATGATAGCAGAGTGGGAGCGATGGCTGGCGACAATTGCTCACACGCAAGCCGTGTTCAGTCGTCTCGGGCGTGTAAGTACTCCGATTGTTTCACCGGAGGAAGAAAAGTTTATTGCCGTTGATTCTAGTGACACGCAACACGCAGACGGGGATAACGGGCAGCCGGGTCATGATGACGCGGCTGATGAAAGCGATTCCAGCTTCGACAGCAACGAGGCAGTCATTGAAAGTGATGGAAGTGACGCTGAAGATTGCTACTTTTTCAGCAGTGATACCTCGCCAGCGCGGAAATATCAGCGTAAAGCGGCAGTACTACAACACGAGGTCCTCGCCTTCGGCAAGCGGCACGCACTGGCGTGTGTCGTCGACTTCGACATTCCCAAGCTTCAAAGTGAATGCAGACGAGCCGCTGAGGCTGGCATGCAATCGTTCCGTCGGTCGGTTCATCTGCTTTTGCTGGTCGACCGCCTGTACGGGTCGTCGGAGGTACATCCTTTGAAATCTGATGCCTTGACGTACGGCGTGCCTCATTGTTGTTATTTTTGCCGATGCCGTCGACAGGCGATCTGGGATTTGGCGAACGAAGCAAGAAAATCCTACAAGGAGGCGAAGCCGTCCGTGTTTTTAGATTCCGTCAGTAAAAAAGTAAGTGCTCTGTGGTTGTGTGAATGCATGCACGCCGCAACCACACCTTTCACACTTTGCTGTGTATCATTGATGGATAGACTGACGAGCTTCGAGCAGAAATGAACCGACTCGTCGATGACGTAGTGAAACAGCATTCGTTGTGCCTCATGCCACCATCGCTTGTGCGTGAGCGGTTGAACAAGATCCGAGAAACATGCTCGCTGCTGTACCGCATCGTCGGCTCCGATGAAGCTGAACAACTGTACACCGAGACGTCCCCTCTTGAGTCTGATGATACGATGGAGCAAGTGGAAGATATGCTTGCACTTGCCATGCCGCAACTACTCCTGCTTCAAGACAAAGTGTCCACGTGTTTCCGTGGGTTTGTAGAGTCGAGCTCATCCAGCGGCGTGGGTGGTGCTCCGCGAGCGATGGTGCCGCTACCGGACGATCCTACCGCTCTCAACAATTCACCTGCCCCTGCAACGCGCCACAGTGTCAATCTTTGGCAAAGAGCACGCTTCTCTGGTGTCGGACAGTCGCATGGCAACTTTTCGTGGATTTCGCACCGGATTGTCATGGGGCCTCTGCTTTTGTACAAAAACAGTCAAGGCCACATTGTCGATGACGCCAGATCGCTCGTTGCGGCTTGTGTCGCGAAGAATTGCTCTATGAAGTTGGTCATATCTGTGTGCAAAGACTATGTATTGACTGGCAAAGCGTTTTCTGTAGTGCCTGTGTCGCGGGTACGGCAATGACACTCCCGTCCCAGGTGTTCTTCCATCGTTGTTGCATGTGTGACCGAGCCAGTTCGCTGTCTATTGTAGGACCATCTACGCTCAATGGGCATCGAGCATGTTCAAATCCGCTCTTGCTCGCGAGACAACTTGATCAAAGCATTCAAGCGTATTTTGGAGATCATCACGACTCAGCAACGAGCTTGTGTCTACATCCACGGAAAGACCGGCAACACGAAGGCGTGGGTGCCAGCGCTTTGCTTCCTCGTTGCACAAATGGGCATGCAGGTTGGTTATGCCACCTCTATTGTGCGATTGTCAAGATGTCCTGCTTATCTACCGGTATGGCTTTTCGTTGGGCTTGTTAGGTGCCTTTGGAATCTGCGATGGAGGTCATTCGGCGAGCACGTCCGACTGTGAAGTTCAGCAAAAAGTACCTGTCTGTAGTGATGTCTTTGCGACCAACTCTCATTGATATGTTCGGCAAGTTGTCGTAGCACCACAACAAGCATTCCACGGAGACACTGACGAATTGAGTCGACTCTTAATTAATTAATTAGTCTTGCAGCAGTACAGCCGTTCAGTTGGCGTTGGCAGTATCTATCTTCGTGGCGAACCTGATCATTGGCCTTGCTGCCCACTATCAACAACAAGCACCTGTGATACATCTTTACCCTTGCGCTCGGGACGCTCTTCCTCCTCATCGACGAAGTTGAAGTCCTCATAACGCTGAGCATCGCCCCAGTTGTTCAAATCATTTTCAAGCGGGTTTTCGGAGTCGAAAAAGTTATCCTCGGCCAAGGAAAGGTTGTTGAGTTCGGCAGTTACGCCGCCCGCCTCGTCATCGCTACTCTCTGAACTGCTATCCATATCCATGGGCACACGATCGTTGTCATCATCGTCGTCATCGTCATCATCGTCTTCATCGATTTCGTCGTCGCTGTCGGCGAAGCTTCCTGTTTCGGCAGCCGACGTTTGGTCACGACGGGATGTCGGCGTTGGCTTCGGCTTCGGCTTCAGCTTTTCCGCCTCTGCGGCATGTTTCCTCTGATTAGACTCTGCACCTGCGCGATGGCTCGCCGGAGGTTCATCGAGTGTGTGCAATAGTCTTTCGAAACGCTCAGCGGCACTCTCAGAAACGGTTTCAAAAGCCTGGATTGCTTGACGCACTATTGCGGCCCATGTGCTTTTGGGGTGCGTGTTCTCAAAATCTCGAAGTTCGTCTTGGTGTATCCGGAGGATGTCATTGTACTGCCGTGTTAACGAACTCAGAGTGTGCTCAGCTTTCGAGCCAGAAACTACCTGGCTGACGGTAATTAACAAAGACGATAGTTCCGCCGACCGATTGTCAACGGATTTTGCAAACCTTCTCTGGGCAGTAAGAGCTGCGCTTCCACCGCTGCCACCACCGGGACCAGTCGGTCCACTTTTGCCCGACATTCTAGATGCCACGCGCCAGCGGTTGGAATGCGGCTCTGGAATGACAGTTCGCAACACAACAAAATCAGCAAAATTATCCGAACGTCACTGGGAAGCGGCGCATCGTCGCCAAACGTACACCAGTTTCGATCAGTTAATCCAATCAGAAACGTAGTGCAATATAAACAACACCTGCCACAAGTGTATCTGTTTGTGTGAGTCTGAGCAGAATTAGTTAATTCATTTCCACACACCTCGGACCCAGTCACACAGTAGTTTCTCAACACGGTCAATCAATATACGCAACCAGCACACGCACTCACCGTATCCACTCAACACATTCAACCAGCAATCCCATTCAATACGCCCAGTTGATTCACCCGCCACCAACGAAAGCAGAGCAACACACACTCAATGAACCAACGAATTCCATCAACTCACGCATTTCACGAATTCAAGCAGGACATGCATCCCGCAGCTGAACGAACTGACTCACTGACTCACTAACTCACTAACTCACTAACCCACTTATTTCTGCCACTCCGTGAACGAACCTTCAAGCAAACCTAGCTGCCTCGGTCAAAGGACTCCACCAACCCATTCCATCAATCAAGTAAGTAAGTGCAGTCAAAGCGCAACGAACGACCACACGCCACCGACGGCGACGAAAACGACGAAAACGACCATTGATCGACGTTCGTTCGTTCGTTCGTTCGTTCGTTGTTGCCTTTCGTTCGTTCGTTCGCTCGTTCGTCGGAAGGAAGGAAGGTCGTCACTGAGTGACAACGCATTGACTCTGAGCGCTCGCTTTGGAATAACTCAAAAACTCAATGTACAGTTTTACTTTTGTCGCTTTGTGTCACGTTTAGTAGTTCACTGCAAAATCGTATTTATTTATTTATGCCTCGAATTCACTGAACTTCTCAGCAGAGTGAGTGCACAAACCATCAAACCATCAATCAAGCCATCAATCAAACCAATCATCATCACAGCTCGCAAGTGAGCGGGTGAGTGAGTGAGTGAGTGGGAGAGTAACTGAGTGACTGAGTGGGGAAGTGTGGACTGCGTGTGTGTGGTGCAATGCGTGCGCGGCCGCGGACAAACCAGCACCCGAACCGAACCCTGCCCTCTCTCCCCATTCCGACATTCAATGTACAGTTCTGTTTTGAAAAGTACCATTCGGCTGCAATAGCCACTCATAAAATTCATTTCTGGAAAAGTCAACCGCCATTTCGGTGTGAAAAGTAAGGAGAGGGCTGGGGGCCAGTTTGCCAGTTGGGGTTGGTACGCGGTGAAACGTGACACACTGTCATCCAACCTCCCTGGCCAGTTACCCACGCACCGCACCGCACTGGCCAATGGACATCACTCACTTTTTGAAAAACTGCGCCACCCGGAATGCGACACTGGGAATGGAACTGCTCGGGCCGAGCCACTGTGGTGCTCGTGTATGGCGTGGCAGGCCGTATGCATGCCTTGTGGTAACGCTGTGGTCGCTAGTAGGAAAAGAAGGGACGCCACACCGACAGTCATCGCCAAAAATCCCCACACTGATTTGGTGTTAATTTGCGCTCGGACACACAGGTGTGTGCCTCGAACAAGAACTGTCTCTGTCGAAGGCTGGTGTCCGTCAATTTCACCTGCCCATAGTATTGGGTTCATAAGATGGCGTCTTCAAGGGTGTTATGTTTTGATTCTTGTGAACAGACGCTCAAGCGAATTGGTGGCACTTCGAGATGAGGCCAGAGTATTGTGTGTCGCTTGAAACCAAAACCACGAAAAAAAAAGAAAAAAGTCACTCAAGTACCAAACGTAGTCACACCCAGTGAAGTAAGCCAAAGAGATTGTTCAGAATTGAGTTCTGTCCGTTACAACGAAGTCATTAAAGAGAAAGGCCCCCACAATACCGCAAGGCATCGTGACAACCTGCGACGATCGCGCGTGTAGAATAGCACGGACACGACGTCACCCGGCCAGGAGGGTTCACATCAAACGGCACAGTCGACGCGAACACCAAAGAGGAGAGGCAGTGCTATGTTTGTTGAGTGTAGTTAATTGAGTCGTCGCATTCAGCCAACACCGTCGAACTGTCACCGTATTACCAAAGCTTTTGATGAGGTTTCTGTTAGTTACTATCACAAGTGGACCGAAAAACCATGAGTACGAAACGAAGTAAAAACTTCTTTTTGTTCATTGGCACGCCAATCGGCACATGCGGTTTTGACACAACCGCCTGCTCGAGCAGGGTAAGGTGGTCCGCGTCTGCGTATCTACATGACGCCGATGATCGTGGTGGCGGAGAGCACAAATGAACGCGCCCTCGAATTTCAGTCACACCCGAGTGTCGGAATGCCGGTGACCCAACATCACGTCTTTTCGCAAAGTTTCGCCTTCCACGCACGCTCCTCTGCTTCGTAGCGTTGCTTATCCTTTTCATACATTTCTGCAAAGGGGGCCTTCTCCTCCTCGCTGAGACTATGGTCAAAAAGCACCAGAAGCGTACACAGGACAAAGACAGCAACGTCAACAATCGCTCGAATCCGCGCAACACCATGCTTTGCAAGCGTGCGATGGAGCGAACCTTCGCCACTTGTCTCCAAGAGCTCGCCCGACATCGGCGAAGCTCAGATTAGGCTGAGTCTCTTTGATTTTGGCTCGATACTGCTGCGTGAAATATAAGTAAGCCGTCGTGGGCCTCTTAGGCCGTTGCAGTAGCCGCAAACTTTCGAAAGGTTCCGAGCCGTCCGCAGCACCGCCTCCACCTCCTGTGCCGTCTTGGTTGGCGCTGGACCCGGCATACGAGTGAAGGAGAGTCAATCGCTGCACTTCTGCCTCGTATCTGCATCAGCAACACACATTGAACACTTGAGAAAGTCGCAACTCAACACGAGAAACGAAGGAATGGGAGTTGCACATACTGTTTTCGCTGCAACGTGTGTTGCGCCATGACTTCATCCTTTTCTTCTTTGGTCGCCTTCTTCCACATTTCGCCAAGCTTCTTCGACATCTCCGAGAACGACAGTTCTGCACACACATACATGCACATCGACCGCGATCAGAAAACGTGCTTGTGGGTGCTGCTCAGCATGCATACAACAAACCTGGATGTTCTGCACGCAGCCGTGGTCGGTGCTTTCGCGAGAACAATAAAAACAATGATGATGGGCGCTTCGGAAAGGTTGGCTTTTTGGCGGCCGCAGCGCTTGCTGGTTGTGGCGACTGTGGTGGCCCGGCGTTGCTTGATGCTGGGTGAACCAGCACCGGCTGTGCCGCCACGCGTTGGCCAATCATCTGCTGCCACTGCGGATCTGGCTGATGGCCATAGAATGCCGGGACAGCAAAATGAGGCGGAGGCGCAACCCCGCTGTAAGGAACGTACTGCTGGTCACCGCCATTGTGATATGGCGACAGTTGAGCAGGATGAGGGTATTGGGA
>Ga0213839_1002056_pt1 | contig 11723 bp, 8 predicted proteins | sample SWPATP21_FD_160075 | JGI IMG/M metagenome (GOLD analysis project Ga0213839, IMG submission 160075) | Coastal seawater microbial communities from Marineland, Florida, United States - SWPA TP2 #1 | ecosystem: Environmental > Aquatic > Marine > Coastal | place: USA: Florida | collected 2016-08-14 | reverse complement strand
GAAGTTCGAAGCACCAACAACGAACGTACGAACGTACGAACGAACGAACGACCCGACGTCACCGACTGTGAGTGAGTGAGTGAGTGAGTGAGTGAGCGCCAACAAACGCGAGCTGAGCGCTGAGCGCTCGCCGCCGATCCATCCAACACACCAAACACCAGCGTGAATGAATGAGTATGAGTGGGTGGGTGGGTGACTTCGTGGTTTCCACCTATACAGTTCTACTTTTACACTTTCAGTCAGCGTTTGTGCACTGTATAAAATATTCAAAAAGAAAGAAATTGCACTCTGCGGAATCGACGGTGTTCGGTGTGGTGACGGCTCTGCGCCTCCGCTTATGCTGACGTGGTGGATGCGGTAGTTATCTTCTTTTGACATTACGCTGTAATCACAGTTAAAACGTTATTGGAAAACATAAAATCCTTGTTATAGATATCATGCGGGCTGTGAGGGCGCTGTGGGCGAGTGAGTGACCAGTGAGCTAGCGAGGCCACATCACCTTATAAATACTATTTATGGATATGTTCACTCTGTATACCTATATCCGGATATATACTACCCACAATAGCCATGACAATACATATCTACAAGCAGTATTAATCTTTTTAACCCATAACTAGGACTTACCTCCACAATTTTTAAATATCGTGGTGTGTGTGGGCGTGGGAGGGGCGGGGAAGGGGGGGGTGGGCCAGCCAACTCCGCCACTCACCCACCCACCCACTCACTGCCACGCACTCACTCACTCACCCCACTCACCCACTCACTCACTGTTGGAGCAGGAGCAACGAAGGCGACCAGACTGCGACGCGACGACGACGACGACAACGACGACGACGACGGACAACACGCCACTCCACACTCCACACGCCACGCCAACTATCAACGACGACGACGACGTCGAGGCGAAGGCGAAGGCGCGTGTCGAGGTCGCGTGTCCAGGGCGTCGTCGAGTTGTGGACTGTGGTGTGGACTGTGGACTGCGGACTGTGGACTGTGGACTGTGGACTGTGGACTGTGGACTGTGGACTGTGGTGTGGACGGATGGTGGACTGTGGACTGTGGTATGTGGTGTTGTCGTTTTGGTTTTGGAAGTGTTCGTGTGGTTTGGCCATTATTGTTGTTGTTGTTGTTGTTGTTGTTGTTGTTGTTGTTGTTGTTGTTGTTGTTGTTGTTGTTGTTGTTGTTGTTGTTGTTGTTGTTGTTGTTGTTGCTGCTGCTGTTGTTGTCGTGGTTGCAGTCTAGGCGTTGTCGTGCTCGTTGTCGTCAATGTTGAAAGGCACTTTGAAGGTTTTCCTGCAGGTGTTCCGTGGCTGAGCCGTCCGCGGCTACGCGTGCAGAGTTTGTGAGTGGTTTACTTGGGGGATGGTGGCTTGCAGAAGAGGATTTGAAGGGCTGAATAGCAGTGTAGCATCGTGACACCTTGTGGGTTGGATTTTGCGTTCAGTGGTGGATCATGGAAAGAGCTGTTTTGAACAACAGACACGTAACTTCTGTCTCTTGAACAGCCTTTGATAGCGTTGGATTAATTTATTGAAGCAAGTTTTCTCTTGTGCAAGACAGTGCCGTTATTGTTTCTTGATTTATTGAGGGGCGGCGCCTCCTCCTTCTTCGGCAGGAGAAGGCGGAAGGTCGCATTTCAGACCACGAGAAAGGTCCCTCACCTAAAAAAGACGTGACTCACACCTTAGGACTGGCAGCGTCTCCCGTCCTTCAACATGGCGTCAGATAACGATGCAGAGACCATTAAGAATGCGATCGAGACCAAATCCGATCTGTCTTATGTGCGTGTCATGGACAAAAAGCTGTCTGGGGGACAAGATGGCGACATTTTGTTTCACGACGCGTTGTTCGCAGAGCCGTTCGAGTTGCTGGCGACCACGATTTTCAAGGACAACGGATGGTTGACCCAACAAATGAAGACGGGCAAGACTTTCTTGAAAAACTACTTTCACCTTGTCGATATGCTTTTGCCCAGAAGATCCAGTGGCAAGTACGGAGCGCAATCGAGCCTTTTTGAGATTTTATTCAGTCCAGACCAACGAAAGAGGGAAGATGACTCTCAACCCGCCAGATTGGAGGAGAAGTACATTCCTGATGACGCTAAAGAATACTTGTTCCAACAAGACTCAGAGTTTGCTGGAATGAACTCGTTGCCGCAGCCGTATTCTGAGCTCGATTACGCCGTGGAAAGTCGTGACGCTTGGGCTTCACTTGTCCGCACGGACGGCGCCAACAAGTGGCTGATCGTGTCAAAACAAGAGCTGTTTTTGTTCCTTTTCGCGAATGTGATTGTGCATTTAAAGCGAGATCGCAACTATTGGCCCTTGTTCGGTGCCAGCAAAGGTAGACAAACGTACAAATTCTACCAACAGCTGGTGCGCGATTATGCGCTTTACTTCGATCGTCAGCAACGCTTGAAGACTGGCGACCCGACATTGCTGAGAAAGTACTTGCAGATTTTGGGGGAAGTCTGGCTGCGACGCAACGTGATTTGCCGTCAAGCGAGACTTGGGGAGTTGGATCTTCATTTTGAAATCGATCACTTTGATATCAATCGCCGCCGAATTCATGGGCGTTTGTCTCAAGCGTATGCGGACGTCCGCCGTCATCCTGGCTACGAGCAGCCGTCTGTTGAGTTGCTTCGATGTGTACGTGATTTCACACATCAGGTGTGCAAATTAGAGCGTGCACAGGCAAAGAATATGGGACAGCGTGGAGCCAACACGCCGTTCCGACGCGACGACTGTGGTTTCTTCCGAGATGCTCTCTTTGAGTTTTTAACCCTCGGGATGTTGCACGGTGATAAATTTGAAATGTTCGTCGATATTTGGATGGAGTACATCTCTGAGAAGAATCTGGACTGCGGTGACGAACGTGCATGGAAGGCACTGGTGTGCCGTCGATGGTATGTCTGCGTCGTGTTGCTTGACGTCTTTCTCTTCCGAACCAAGAAGCGGCTCCAAGGCCGGCTAGACTCGAAACAATTAGTCCGAGTAGAGGCCCTGCTTCTCAAAGTACAGAAACACTTTGCGCTCGATGGACGTTTAGTGCAAACTCTCACCGACCCTGACTTACCAACGTCATGTGCGTACTGTCCTTGTTGCTATCTGCTGTTCTTTCGTGCATGTATCATTTCTTTGGTGCTCCTTACTTCTTGGACGCAGGTTCGCAGTTCATGCCCCACGAGGAGCACGGGATATTCCTCTCAAAGCATTGCAAAGTTCCAGCACCTTCGTATGACCGCAGTGAACGGGCCGATTTACCTCAAACCATGGCGCTTGCTGCCCTCAGTCACGATATTGAACAAGAGGCGCTCGCGGGGGGTGATTTGGATTCCGCCAGAACGCTCTTTACTTGGTTTGGGGACGAGGGGCACGCCAACGGGGGACTGGCTGGCCAAATTGTGGGAACTTACGGCGGACAATACGATTACCTTGCGCCTGAAAATCTCAAAGCCTATTGGAAAGACCCAGAGAGTTTGCCACGCATGTGCATTCAACGCATTGATCAAGAAATAGATTCCCAGAGAACGACGAAAAAGAAGAGAGGAGACACTGCCACATTAGGCTTCGCAAGGAGTGCTGTACGTTGTCATTCACTTCTGGTCGTGTGCATGCGCCAATATTCGAACTTACCTCATTGTTGTTTTTTCCGATTGTTATTTTCCGATTGCTTGTTGTGTTCAAACACGCAACTGGCACGACGTTCGCTTGTGTGCGTAGTTGAACGGTGCGATAGAGTTCGCGGCGGATACTGCGAATGCGCTGCTCGCTGCTCTAAATTTTGCACAAAAGAAACCGAAGACCACTGTCCACGACGAACTCAAAACGCAATGGAAAGTAATGTTTGACTACGATTCCACGCCTCAGACCCCTACCATCAAAGCGTGGTGCGCGTTTGTCTCGCCAAGTGACTCTGACGACCAGCTTGATTCCGGTCTTGGCAAAATTTCGTTCGAGCAAAGCACCATCGAAGGTAACGAAGTTGTTCCGCTGGATCACGGACGCTCCGAACGGCTAAGAGGCGCTGATGGGCAAGCAGCATTGCCAAAGCTGGTTCCGAAAGCCAACTGCCAGGTCTCGTTGCAGTTGGAGGATGCGACTGAGTGGGTGGACGCCAAAGTCGCCTCGGCACCACGATCTGATGGACCTGTTACCGTTGCCTGGCGGAAAGTGACTGTGACAGCGAAGTACGACTTTGGTGGCTTGTCCCAGATCCCGCATATCGTTAGAATCGTGGGCAAAGATGGCCCGATATTTGAAGCAGAGTTAGAGTCCGTGGATGCATTCGGTCGTACTCATGGTACACTCGAAACCACACAGTTGCGTCTGGAAGCAGATGCTAGTCCAAAGGCACCACCTGACATTGTGGGATTATCAATGGAATTGGTTGCAGACGATCCTGTTTCTGACCAAGTTGTAGTTTCAAGCGGCATCGTCATGAACACATTTGAGTCTCAGGCAGGGTACAGTGAAGTCATTGCTCTGATGCATAGCATGGATGGGCAAGAGCCGGGAAACCGCCAATACTTCGAAAATCGTAGCATGCTCGGTCCCGCTCGTGAAGCCTTGAGCTTGTCTCCGGCTTTAACAGACGTTGAACAGGACGGGCAGGCAACGGCACAGGTTAGGGCCACCCTGCTGGCATTTAATCGAGCATGGAGTGGGAATGGTGGACAATTGGACGGGCAGGGTTTGCAGGTGTGCTTTCGCATTCTTATGCAGGCGACTGGTGTGCGTGTCCATCAGCTGTTTGAGCTCCACACGACACCAAATTTTGAGCGTGGTCGCGATCGCCGCTGCTGGAAGAGTAAGTCCCAAACTCGAGGGGTAGCCTTCACAGCCAAAGTCACAGAGGCGTTACTTGAACCAAAGAGTCTGAGCACGGAGCCCGAGTGGGACCTCCCACTGCGACAACTACTTCAAAAGCGACGCTCAAAAGTTCCTTTCAAAAATGTAGCCAGTCTGGCAATATTTTTGGTGCCTTTCGTCGTCTTCTTGCTTCACGCGTACGTGTTTGACTCCAGTCTGGCGTTTTCTGGGCGTGCGATTGGCGATCCATACTCCCACTCAAACCAATCAGTCGCATGCTGCAATTCGTGGGGGCTGGGCCACCTCTCCGCTGCCCATATCGGAAATGCCAGTGCAATTTCTAGCATCAGCGAATGTTGTGTCGCATGCAACGACTTCTCCATGCCTGACTTGCCGGTTTGCACCGCTGCAATTTGGGATGAGGGCAACTCAAACTGCTATTTCTACAATGTCGACGAAAGCGCCATCTCTGACGGGTTTGGCGGAGCTGCTGGTCCGGGATCCCACATGCGGTGGTTGGTCACTCCTCGCAGCGCAGTCTCTAGAGCAAGGGATTGGTTGGTGCACCGAATTCTCGGTCCGCTTAGTATTTTGTTAGTGCTCGGCATATGGGCTTGGGCGCTAGGTCCGGCGGACTGTCGGTTACGTCGAGGCCGCACTGGACCTAACGGACGACTGCCAGCTCGCTTGAGCTGTTTGCGTTGCTGGGGAATAAGCGTGAGGGAAGCCATGAACTTGATTCCACCAACTACGCTCTTTGTGGACGAGGAATACGTTGACGAGGCTCTTGTGCAACTTCTAGAGGAGGCCGAAGAACGCAAGCGGTATGTTTGTATGTTTGTGTTTTTTTCACACTGGATTCCACCGCCTTGATGTAATAAATACCTATTTTACTTTTGTTAGATGGCCGTTGACCTTCCTCGTGCTGCCTCCAAAGAGCCCAGCGGCAATTGCCGAGTCTGTTTCAACTCCAAATGCAGCTGCATTGTCTGCTACAGTGGATTCCGCGACACATTTTGCAACAGTGTTTGAGGAAGCCGTGACTGCCAATCATTTGCGCTTCGTGGGAACAGCTGCACTGGAACCTTTGTCGCAGTGGGAAATTCCGATCCTGACCGAATTGCTAATTTTGATTGTCCTCACAATTGACAATGGTCTCGATGGAACGACCGACAGCGGCACGTCGTTGAAAGACCGAGGATACGACGATGGGATATCGTACGCAAGTGGACGCCGGTTTGCTGAAACGCTTTGGGACGCTAGTCTCTCCACGTCGACTTCGCGCCGTCCGTTGAGAAACGTACATTGGTTCCTTGGTGGTCTCCGCGCATTAGGCGACCTTCGCAACTTGATAGTCGTGTGGTTCGTGGTTGTGCCGACACTGGAGTATCTAACTGGACTCCAGTACGTTTCTTGGGCATTTTTGATGTTAGTCGGTTGTATATTGGCGGGGCCGTCGTTGATCAAAGCCATTGGCGAAGGCACTCAAAGCGCACTTCTTACATCAGTCGCTTGGTTTGTGCCTCCTGCAATTGTCGCTGTCACGTGCCCACCTATGTTCTTGCGCGTGGCGGGAGCTCTATTGATTGCCACGAAATTTCGCCCGTGGCTTTTGGCTGCAGCTTCTTTCGTAGCGGTTGTGCTCATGGTGGGTCCTTTATTGGAGCTCGTGTCGAGTTGGTCGATACCAGTGCCTCCAGCTGCCGGTATAGATGTTGGGAAAGCTGGAGTGTTGGGTTCGATTGCAAGCGGAATTGCTGTGGGCCAGCAACAGGCACCTGTGTGGGCTATGCAAACCGGATCACTCTCGGTCACAGACGAATCTCAGGCCGAATGGCTAAGGACTCATGCTGTGGAGTTTGTTCCAATGTTTGACGTCTTTCCAAACCATTCCGTGTTGCTCCATACGGCTGATACCCCTTGCGTGGTGTCTGAATTATCATCACCGAGCAGCTGTACTGTAAACGATCTCTCGTCAACACTGCAAGTTATCGCATCGCGTAGTGGGCCTTCAGACTCGATTGCCTTGGACGGGTGTGGCGACTGCTTTGGCGCTGCAGCCACCGACGGACAGTGCTGCAATACGTGCGAGGAGCTCCTGGCGGCATACAGCGCGAAGGGTTGGGATACCTCCTCTGTCACGGGAACGTTGTCACCCCAATGTCGAAAGGCCACCTACATGTCTGAAAATAGCGCTGTGGACTCGGCTTCGCATTCGCGGGGTTCGGTCCCAGCCCAGCAAGTATCGTTCATCCTCGGGTGGAATGAGCCATACACGGCGCGTGGGGACACCACGTTGGACCCGCAATCTGCAGCTCGCATTTGGGCTCAGCTTGTTCAGCCAAGTGCGGAGGCTGCTGGCCTTTCAATTGTGTCCCCAACGACCGGGCCACGTGAAGACCAAGTGGCGTGGATGGGTGAATTTTTGAAAGCTTGCTTCCTCGATGCAAGTGAGGATGCCCGAACTCATTCTTGCAGCAGCAACACTGCTACTGGAGACGACAATTCTTGCCCGTCGAAGGCATGCGATGTTTCGAAAATTTCAGCATGGGCCATCCATGATCACGGGTGGGAAGATGAATTGGCAAAGCGTGCATTTGCTCCGGAGGGAGCTGCGTCGTACTGGCACGAGACTTATGGCCAGGAACACGATGGAGACTTTCAGCGTGCCTTGGCTGGCTACGTGAGCGGTTTGTTATTCCAAGAGACTTGCCTGCTCGACTTCATGGCGTTGCTAGGCCCGGCACTCACCCGACTGTCTTTTGTGTTGTAGGCGCCTTGCCTTGTACCGCGGACGCACCGTCTCAGTGTTTTGACTGGAGCGGGTTCGTGGCATCGAAGCCATTGTGGTTCACTTCGCTCCGGTACGTTGCGTCATGCATGGTTTCAGCACTCGTTTGAGTTTGTGCTTCGTGTTTGCTGACACTCGTGTTGTTGTGCGTTATAATGCTAAGTGTTGATGACGAAGCGTCGCGCGAAGCGATCAACGACATTCCCCAAATAGAGCGTGTTGTGTGGCCGGTTGAAGGACAGTAACTTTTTTCAAATGCGGTGGTGCTTAATCTTTGTGCCAAAGTCGGACGGTTTCGACACCCATACCGCGCATAATCGGGAATTTCTGTTAGTTTGTAAAAGTTATTATTGTCTCAAAAGGGTTGTATGTTCTCACTTGGCGAACAGCGATGGAGCACATCAGTCGGAGAGTATGCATTGATATCTTTTCAATATCATTCTGGGTGATCCTTGCCAGAAGGCGCCGAACTAGGACCAGTTCCAGCAGCACCGCCGCCGCTGGCTCCAGGACTATTTCCAGCACCAGCACCAGCTCCAGCTCCACCGCCACCGCCAGTGATGTGCTGATTACTTCCACTCAATGGCCGCATTGTGTCGCTCAATTTTGGTCTTGGCCTGCAAAGAAAACAGTGACAACGCAAAGAATTGGGTCGTCAGTGCGATTTCGGGAAAGTGCCATGCAATAGCTCAGTTACCAATTTGAGTTGGCTGCGTCCGAAGTTACAGTGCCAGTGGTGGTGGCGCGTGCCGGTGCTGAATGCAGCTGGCGACGCTGTCGCTTGGCAATCGCCTTTGCAAACTTTTTCCTGTACTGGTGCACCAGTTCGAGCACGCCTTGCTTCCACCCGTCCGGCGTGTCAGTCAGTGACTTTTCAATATTATCCAGCGTGTCGAGGCATTCCTACGCGCCAGCAACATTGATGGAATGGTGAGGACAACGTGATAATGGTGCTGCCATCAATGACGCAACAAAAACCAACCTGAAACTTCTCTGCTCTTTTGGACTTGTAAATTCGTTGAACACGCTCCAGCCGTCCCATGTTTTTCTCAATTAACTTCTGCGTGGTCATGCGCTTGCGCTGAATTACTAAGTCCATCAAATTCCGAAGCGCCACTTTAATTTTCGCGGCTTCGTCGTGAGACTTCGGGTAGCGTGTGTTGTAGATGAGCTCCGAAATATGCACCAAGACAGCATGGTTGTACTCGACTAATTTCTCAAAAGTGTCATACTTTGACGGCGGAGCAGAGTCGCCGCTTTCGGCCTCATTCAATTCATGAGTGTAAAGATTGATGTCAAGCTTGGCCTTTTCGCGGATCATGCTTCGGATGAACGAGTTCGCGCGCAATCCTAAACATCTGCGCAGCTGTTCGTCAATGCTTGCCGCGAGGTTCTTGAAGCATTTCTCGATAATTTCAGGATCGCGGTTGATTTCGGACAGGCACGCAGGGAATTCTACTGTCGCGTTCTCCTCTGTGAGGGCCCGCAACAACAAGTGGGCCTGCACGAAGCACTCCAGCCGATGCGTTTGTGTGGCGTCGCGGTTCAGTTCCTTGCACAGTTTCTTTGCGGCCTTCTCTAATGCTGGCCGCCACGCGTGCTTTTGAGCAACGGACTCGTCCAACTTGGTAGGATTCACATGCCAAACAGTAAACCAGTCCGGATTTGCCATGGGCGGACATGGCGGCAAGTCGCGTGAGTTGTCTTCGCGGAATGCTATGGTTGGTCGCTTCGGGCGGTGGTACAGAATGATGTTTACGAAGAGCGCGTTGACGCGGATGAACATGAGAAGTGTCCGGTAGAAAGGGAACAGAAAGATGGTGAGAGGTTTCAATCGCAAATCTCCACGATCGCGAAGCACCAGGCAGTTGAAAATAATGATTTCAAGGTAGAGCACCATGTAGAAAAAAATGAAACACAAAAGCAACCCCACCGGATTTCGCTGGCCGAGCGCAATGTAGAGATAAAGACGCATGTAGTCCAGGCACACACTGATGAGTTCTTGCACCATGAAAGGTTTCAAAATCCACGTGCGCGTGCTGAAGAGCCCGCCAAACAGCTCGCGCAGCTGAGTTGTAAATTTTCTTTGCGCACACAGATCCCATGACGCGGTTCTCTGACGAAATAAAGTCACCAAGTCTTCTGGGGCGTAAGTAGGCACGACAGCGCCAGCGGATACCATGATTGCGTAATCCTTGCGCAGGCGGTGCAGTAGTAGTCCCATATACATGTCTTCTCCGTGGAACTCGGTGTCATGATGCCACAAAATTTGCTTACCCAAGACGTCGCGACGCCACAGAGCAATTGCGCCATGGCAACACAACGTCGTGCCAAATCGCCATTGCGCCTGTTTGACTAAACCAGCGAGTTTGTACTCCGCGTCTTGAAGGTTGACAAGGGTATTCTCATCGCCGCTTTCAGTGGCGGCACGAATGACGTAGCAAACGGCTTTGATGTCCTTCTCACGATCGAGGGTGTGCAGAGGAACATGGAGATCAGGAGGCAGCGGCACATCATCGTCGATCATCATGCAAAACTGAAAGTCGACACTTTCGCCACGTCGAACTAACTCCGGAATCCAGTACTCGGTTGTCCAGTACATGGCGTGCGATTTGTTTCCCTCCGGGATGTACACATAGTTGATTTTTTGATCGCCCGTGTAACCCTCGCTTCTGGAGACACTTTCACACACCTGTTGTGTTCGGTCCCATGGGTTCAATGAAGGCGAATTGTCGCACACAAATATTGCCTTTGGAGGGAACACTTTCAGCGCGCTTCGGAGAGTATTGGCAAACGTATGTGTCGATTCACTCGTGATGCACGACTTGTGGCAGGCAATTAGCAAGCAAGTGTCCTGAATCAAGCCGGGGTGTTCATCAACTTCAAGGACTTGAGCCTGGTTCGCTCGGTGAATTCGATTGACGGTCTTGATGTTGTGGTCGCGCTGGGTCCCCGCTTGGGTTTCCTCAGATCTGATTAGCGAGGCCATCGGCCACTTGACAGCCACGGCGGCAACGATGAACAGGAAGAGTTCGAGGCAAAATTGAATCACAATGAGTATAGTGTACGCTCCGTCCATTTCTGGAATCACAGTGTCCTTGATTGCCTGCAAACAAAACAAACAACAACCGCGTGTCAGAAAATGAGCGACCTCAGTCTCAGTATCCATCACAAGCTCATCAAGCTCAGCATTTCAGCATTACCTCCAAGAGGAAGTCCGTCCATGTTTCCATCTCGTTGTGGTAGTGTTTTGGAGAAATGGCGAGGACAAGATACCTGCGCAAAAACCATACCGAAATTTGTAAGCGTCGGCAAGTAGGACCGCGCGGTAGCGGACGTGCAGCAGACTTACATGACGAGCACGCCAATGAAAAAGAAAAAAGTGAAAAGGCCATATTTGCGAAGGGTAAGTCCTCGCTTCGTGTTTTGGTACTTTCCAGCGCGGGACTTGAGATATTGCCAATCAATAAGCTCTTGGTTCCACTGTTGCGAGTGTACCGGGTGGGACAGCTTACATTTGTTGGCAGCAAAGTTGTCTTCGTACAATTTCGTGCCAGGTTCAGAGCCATAGCTGAGCTCGGACGACGGTGGTTCAATAAGTTCCTGCAGGTTTCGTTTGTCCAAGGTTTTCTGCCACTGCCGTCCACCCCAAATGTCCTTCCAGATCTTCACACTGAATTTGTACCGCAGGCGGTCACCAACCCACCAGTACAGTACAAGGAGTGCGTTGGTGATGGTGATGTCGAGAATGACGCTCATTTGCATCGGTGAACACGTGCTAGGAGCCGGCAAACAGACAGGGTTGCCGTTTGGATCCAAATGGTCCCAAGTGGTTGGATTGAAGCGGGCGCAAGTGAACATCATGGGCACCCACCAAATAGACCAACAGAACAACGAGCAGGCAATGATCTGAGCGGCGTACAGTGCCAATGCCAAGTAGAGAACCTGCTTGTGTAACAGGTAAGGGGATTTCGACGGCATTTTGTCTGGCGCAGGTACTTGCGTAAACCGCGGGTCAGACTCTGCTTGCGGTGCGGGACTAGAACTTGCACCATATGTCGCGGGCTGGGTTGTTGGAGCGGCGGGACCAGCAGCGGGACCAGCAGCGGGACCAGCAG
>Ga0213839_1002055_pt1 | contig 11733 bp, 11 predicted proteins | sample SWPATP21_FD_160075 | JGI IMG/M metagenome (GOLD analysis project Ga0213839, IMG submission 160075) | Coastal seawater microbial communities from Marineland, Florida, United States - SWPA TP2 #1 | ecosystem: Environmental > Aquatic > Marine > Coastal | place: USA: Florida | collected 2016-08-14 | reverse complement strand
TGTCGGAATACGGAGCGGCGATCTGGTGCCGGCCCGAGCTCTGGCTACGGGAGGCCTGGCGGCTGCTGCGGCCGGGCGGGCGGCTGGCATTCCTCGGGAACCATCCGCTGTCGCTGATCTGTTCGCCGCTGGACGGATCGCCCTGCGACACCACACTGCACCGGCCCTATCGCGGCATGTGGGGGGCGGACTGGACGAAGGTCGCCTACGAGCCGAGCGGGGTGTGTTTCAACCTGACGATCGGGGACTGGGTCGCGCTGTTCCGCGAGATCGGTTTCGGGATCGAGAATTACCAGGAGGTCTATGCCCCGGACTGGGCCGACCACACCCGCGCCGCCATTCCGGCCGCCTGGGCCAAGGACTATCCGGTGGAGCAGGTCTGGCACCTCGTGAAACCCGCCTGAGGGACGGAATGGAAAACGGCGCCCCGCGGGACGCCGTTTCCTGGGTCATCTGGTGATGATCTCCGGTCCCATGACCGAGGTTGGCAGCCATGTCGAGATCCAGGGCACATAGGTCACCAGGATCAGGAAGACGAAGAGCACCACGAGGAAGGGCAGCGCCGCCTTCACCACCCGGATCATCGGCATCCCCGCGACCCCGGAGGTCACGAAGAGGTTGAGGCCGACCGGCGGGGTGATCATGCCGATCTCCATGTTCACCACCATGATGATGCCGAGGTGGATCGGGTCGATGCCCAGCTCGATCGCGATCGGGAAGACCAGCGGCGCCACGATGACCAGAAGGCCCGAGGGTTCCATGAACTGGCCGCCGATCAGCAGGATCACGTTGACGACGATCAGGAACATCACCGGCCCGAAGCCCGCGTTCAGCATCGCTTCCGCCACCGTCTGCGGCACCTGTTCGTCGGTCAGCACATGCTTGAGGATCAGCGCGTTGGCGATGATGAACATCAGCGTGACCGTCAGCTTGCCCGCCTCGAACAGGGTCTTCTGCGTGTCGCGGTGGAACCAGGCGGTGACCAACGCGATCGGCTTCTTGTAGAGCGGCAGGTTCGGCCCCTCGCCCGCGGTGTGGAGCGGCCCCATGTCGCGGTAGATGAAGACCGCCGCGATGAAGGCATAGACGGAGGCCACGGCGGCCGCTTCGGTCGGGGTGAAGATCGCGCCGGTGATGCCGGGGATGCCGTAGATGCCGACCATGATGATGACGATCAGCATAAGGCCCCAGAAGGCATCCTTGAAGGACAGCCAGATCTCGCGGAAGCCGCGCCATTCGCCCGCGGGCATCCCCTTGATCCGGGCCATGACATAGATCGTGGCCATCAGCATGCCGCCTGCCATCAGGCCGGGGATCACGCCCGCCAGGAACATCCGTCCGACAGAGACGTCGGTCGCGGTGGCATAGACCACCATCACGATGGAGGGCGGGATCAGGATGCCGAGCGTGCCGGCGTTGCAGATCACGCCGGCGGCGAAATCCTTGGAATAGCCCGCCTGGGTCATCGCGCCGATCACGATCGACCCGATGGCGACCACCGTCGCCGGGGACGACCCCGACAGCGCCGCGAAGATCATGCAGGCAAAGACGCCAGCAATCGCCAGGCCGCCGCGCAGGTGGCCGACGCAGGCGATGGAGAAGCGGATGATCCGTTTCGCCACGCCGCCGGTGGACATGAAGGACGAGGCGAGGATGAAGAACGGGATCGCCAGAAGGGTGAAGTGGCCGACGAAAGCCTGCATCAGCGTCTGCGCGATGGAGGCGAGCGAGGTGTCGGAATACCACAGCAGGAAGAGGATGGAGGAGGTGCCGAGCGAGACGGCGATCGGCACGCCGATCAGCATCAGGCCCACGACCATCACGAAAAGGATAAAGACTTCCATGGATTACACCTCGCCGCGCTGGTGGCGGACTTCTTCAAGTTCTTCTTCCACCTCGTGGCTGGCCACGATGCGGTCGATCTTGCCGGTCCAGACATGGACCGCCACGACGCAGAACCGGAAGAGCAGCAGCGCCATGGTGAAGGGCAGGATCATGTAGGGGATGAAGCGGGGCAGTTTCTCGTACCGGTCGCCATCGTTCATCAGCGGCTCGATGAAGCGCAGGACCTCGGGCATGGGGATGTCGTTGACCTCATACCATGCCTTGGGCCGGAACTTCTCCTCGAAGCCCAGGGGGAACCAGCGGCCCTCCGTCTGCGGCAGGTTGGCGAAGTTGGCCCAGTAATCCCAGGCGCCTTTCAGCAGCAGGAAGGCGAAGACGATGCAGACGGCCACGGAGATCAGGCCGCAGATCCGCCGCGGGCCTTCTGGCAGGATGTCGATCAGGGCGTCGACGCCCAGATGCGCGCCCTTCTTGACCGCATAGCAGGCCCCGAGCAGCGCGAGCCAGGCGAACAGGAACACCGTGAGTTCCAACGCCCAGAGGATATTCGAATTGAAAACGTATCTGGCGACGACATTGAAGAAAGTGACCATTGTCATGACGCCGAGGATCAAGGCGATGACGGTCTCTTCCAGCCTGTCGATCACCCCGGTTGAGTGGCCGGTTTGCATGGCTGTCCCCTTCCCTCCCGCGCTGTGGCGGGTGCAAAAAGGGGCGCGGGGATACCCGCGCCCCGGTCATGTGTGGCGTCAGCCTATCACATGGAGGCGTTGATCGCCTGTGCCGCGTCGATGTTTTCCTGACCGACGTCGCCCTTGAACTGTTCCCAGACGGGCTTCATCGCATCGACCCATTCCTGACGCTGTTCCGGGGTCAGTTCGCGGATCACGCCACCGGCGTCGAGGATCGCCTGACGGGCTGCCATGTCGACTTCGCCGACCGCGGCGTTCCGCTCGGTGGTGACTTCGCCGAGGATGGTCAGGAACTGGTCACGGACATCCGCATCGAGGCTGTCGAGCCAGTCGACGGAGGCCACGACGAGGTAGTCGATCACACCGTGGTTGGTTTCGGTGGTGCCATCCTGAACCTCAAAGAACTTCTGGCCGTAGATGTTCGACCAGGTGTTCTCCTGACCGTCCACAACACCCTGCTGGAGCGCGCCGTAAACTTCGGAGAAGGCCATTTTCTGCGGCGAACCGCCGATGGCTTCCATCTGGGCGACCAGCACGTCGGAGGGCTGCACGCGGAACTTCAGCCCGTTGGCGTCGGAGGGGGAGATGAGCGGCTTGTTGGCCGACATCTGCTTCATGCCGTTGTGCCAGTAGGCGAGGCCCTGAAGGCCGCGCTTCTGCATGCTGTCGAGCATCGCCTGACCGGTGTCGGAGTTCTGGAAGGCGTCGACCGCGTCGATGTTCTTGAACATGAAGGGCAGGTCGAACAGGCGGAACTGCTTGGTGAAGGTTTCGAACTTGGACAGCGACGGGGCGGCAAGCTGCACGTCGCCCTGAAGCATCGCTTCGAGAACCTGGTCATCGTTGTAGAGCGTGGAGTTCGGGTAGACCTCCATGCAGGCCTTGCCGTTCATCTCTTCGTTCACGCGGGATTCCAGCAGCGACGCGGCGATCCCCTTGGGGTGCTTGTCGGTGTTGGTGACGTGGGCGAACTTGATGACGATCTCACCGTCGTCGCAGGCTGCGAAACCGGCGGTCGCGGTGACGGACAGGGCCAGCGCCGTTGCGGCAGTGGTCAGGAATTTCATGTCGGGTCTCCTCCCGTTTGGGCATTCGAATCGTGAGGTCTTGCCTCTGCCGATAGATTTGGAACGACGGGGGAAACTGCTCAAGCAGTAGTGCAACAATGTGATTGCGTGCCTAAAATTCGTTTTAAATTATAGGGTTGCAGAGGGTGCAATCGGGATCTGCGTTTGCCGCATGGCAGCAATGTGCGAAAACCCACACAGGGCCTCCGGGCACCTGTGCGAAAATCCGCACAGATGCTCAGCGGAAGTCCTCTGCCCGCAGGCCGTATTTTGCCAGCTTGTCGTAGAATGTCTTCCGCGGGAGTTTGAGTGACGCCGCCGCCGCCGTGGCCTGGCCCTTGTGACGCCGCAGCGCGGCGGCGAGCAGTGATCGCTCCACCTGCGCCATCTGTTCGGCCAGGCCCAGATCGGCCGTGGCCTGGTCGTCCGCGGCCCCGACGCCCAGCACGAAGCGCATCGCCTCGGACATGAGGGCGCGGGCATTGCCCGGCCAGTCGCGCGCCATCAGACCGGCGATGACATCCGGCGTGATCTCGGGCGCAGTCAGCCCGGATTGCTCCGAGGCCTGCGCGACATACTGGCGGAACATGACCGCGATATCCTCGGGCCGTTCGGCGATGGAGGGAATGCGCACGCGCATGACATCGAGGCGATAGTAGAGGTCGGGGTGAAACGTCCCCGCCTCCACCGCCTTTTGGAGATCCTCGGTCGTGCCGCCGATGAGACGCGGCCCGGAACCGCGTTCCAGCAGATCGGCCAGGGCGAACTGGGATTCCCGCGACAGGGCCGACACCTCGTCGATGAACAATGTGCCGCCCTGTGCCTCTTCGGCGGCGGCGTGCAGCGCATCGGGGGAAAGGCCCGCGGCCGGGCGCTTGATGAAGGCCATGCGCGACAGCGGGGAGGAGAGGTGGATCACCTCTGCCACCTTGGGAATGCCGGTGCCGGGCGCGCCGGTGACCAGCACCTCGGCGCGGGTCCGGGCGACCTGGCGCACACGGTCGCGCAGCGCCTCGCTTGCCGCGGAGGACCCGAAGATCAGCCGCGCCGCCGGATCGCCGGCCTCAAGCTGGGCCTTGAGATGGCGGTTTTCCAGGATCAGCGTGCGGGTATGCAGGGCACGTTCCAGCACCGACAGCATGTCCTCGGACGCGCAGGGCTTTTCCAGGAACCCGAAGGCGCCGCGATCCATGGCGGAGACGGCCATGGGAATGTCGCCCTCCCCGGTCAGCAGGATCACGGGCAGGTCGGGATCAAGGGATTGCGCATGTTCGAGCAGAAAGAACCCGTCGCGGCCGGGCATCCGTATGTCGGACAGGATCACGCCGGGAAAATCCGGGCCGATGTGATCCTTGGCCTCGATGAAGCTGCCGGTGGTGACGGGGTCGAGGTTAGCCAGTTCGAGCGTCTGCGCCAGCGCCTCGCGGACGGCGGCGTCATCATCGACGATCAGGACTTTGCGGGCCATGGTCATGCCTCCCTGCCCCGCCGCGCCTCAGAACGCGTCTGGCCGCGCCTCGCGCGCCATGTGGTCGAGCACGGCGTTGACGAAGCGCGCTTCCTTGCCCTCGGGAAAGAAGGCGGCGGCCACGTCGACGTATTCCTTGATCACGACCTTCGGCGGTGTGTCCGTCTGCACCAGCTCCGCCCCGGCGGCACGGAAGAGGGCGCGCAGGGTGGGGTCGATCCGGGCGATCGGCCATTTGGCCACCAGCGCCCGGTCGGTCATCTGGTCGATCTTCGCCTGATAGTTCACCGCATCCTGCATCGTGTGGCGGAACAGGTCGATGTCACCCTCCGCCATCTCGTCACCCTCATAGGTGGCGCCGAAGCGGTGATCCTCGAACTCGTGGATGACCTTTTCGACGGTCTGGCCCGAATGCTCCATCTGGAAGAGCGCCTGAACGGCATAGAGCCGCGAGGCGCTTTTCATCTTGCGCCGCTGGTTGCCCGAAATGGGCTGCGGGGCCTGGGGGGTGGGCGTGTCGTCGGTCATCGGGGCCTCGGGGTTCATCAGGCGAGCTTGATTTCCTCGGTCGCGGGCTTGAAGCCGACCGCGCCCTTCGGAGCGCCCCATTTGCGCGAAAGCGCCAGCAGATGCAAGGCCGCAGCGGCGGCGCCGCCGCCCTTGTTCTGATCGGCGGTATCGGCGCGCACTTCCGCCTGTTTTCGGTTCTCGACCGTGAGGATGCCATTGCCGATGCACAGGCCCTGAAGGCCCAGCAAGGTGATGCCGCGCGAGCTGTCGTTGCAGACCGTCTCGTAATGCGTCGTCTCGCCCCGGATGACGCAGCCAAGCGCGACAAAGGCGTCGTAATTGGACATGCGGGCGGCCATGGCGATCGCCGTGGGCACCTCCAGCGCGCCGGGCACCTCGATCAGCTCATGCGTGGCGCCCCAGGCCTCGATCTCGGCCCTGGCGCCGGCGATCAGGCTGTCGGCGATGTCGCGGTAATAGGGCGCGACGACGATGAGCACCTTGGTCGGCTTGTCGACGGTGCCGCGCGGGATGACGTAATGCTGTTCTGCGGTGGCCATGGGTCAGTGTCCCTTGATCTTGCGGGTGCCGACGATCTCCAGCCCGTAGGCATCGAGCCCCACCACGTTGGGACGCGGAGAATTCGTCAGCAGCACCAGCTTGTGAATGCCGAGAGAGGACAGGATCTGCGCGCCAAGGCCGTACTGGCGCAGGGTCTGCGGCGACACCTCGTTGCCGGTGGCGATCTGCATGGTCAGGTCGCGCAGCAGCACGACAACGCCCCGGCCCTCTTCGGCCACGGCGCGCATGGCGTCGCGGAAGAGATCGGCCCGCGCTTCGCCGCCGATGCCGACCACGTCCTTCATCGGGTCCATCGCATGCATCCGCACGAGAACCGGATCGTCGCCTTCGACCTCGCCCTTGATCAGGACGATATGTTCGGCCCCGTGGGTTTCGTCGGTGTAGATCCGCATGGTCCAGTCGCCGCCGAATTCGGTGGTCACGGTCTCCTCTTTGCGCACGCGCACCAGATTGTCATGGCGGCGGCGGTAGGAAATCAGGTCCGAGATCGTGCCGATCTTGAGGTTGTGCTTCTGCGCAAAGGCGACCAGTTCGGGCAGGCGCGACATGGTGCCGTCCTCGTTCATGATCTCGCAGATCACGCCCGAGGGGTTGAGGCCCGCGAGACGGGAGACATCGACCGCCGCCTCGGTATGGCCCGCCCGCACCAGCACGCCGCCCTTGCGGGCGCGCAGCGGGAAGACATGGCCGGGGGTGGCGATATCCTGCGGGCCCTTGCTGGCGTCGATGGCGACGGCCACGGTACGGGCCCGGTCATGGGCGGAAATGCCGGTGGAGACGCCCTCGCGCGCCTCGATCGAGACGGTGAAATTCGTCTCGTGGCGGGAGGAGTTCTGCGAGGACATGAGCGGCAGGCCAAGCTGGTCGACACGTTCCCCGGTCATCGACAGGCAGATCAGGCCGCGGCCGTGGGTCGCCATGAAATTGATCGCCTCGGGCGTGGCCATCTGCGCCGGGATCACCAGGTCGCCTTCGTTCTCACGGTCCTCGTGATCGACGAGGATGAACATCCGGCCGTTGCGGGCGTCCTCGATGATCTCCTCGATGGAGCTGATCGCATCCGACCATTCGGATTCGACCGGGCCGGGTTTTTCGTAGGTGGTGCTGTCCATGGCGCTCTCCTGTCTCCCCTTACCGCCAGATAAGGGCTGCGGACGGGAAAGGCCAGTGCAGCGCGGCGTCAGAAACGCACGGGTGCTGTGCGCGGGGGGCGGGGCGTGATGCGCGTTGTCCTCGGGCTTGACCCGAGGATCTCTTGGGTTTCGGGCGCGCGCATGGCAGGAGATCCTCGGGTCGAGCCCGAGGATGACTGTGTTCATAGGTGGTCAGAAAGGTCAGAACTGCCAGAGCGCGGGAATGAAGCGGTAGCTGTCGCCCTCGGCCATCACATGGCCAACTCCGGGGAACGGGAAATGGTAGGCCAGCACCGGGATCCGGTCGGTCGCCGCCATGTCGAGCAGGCGGCGGCGGGTGGCGACGGCAAGCGGGCCATCGGTGTCGGAGCCGTTGTACCAATCGGGATGGGCAAAGTTCATCCAGGCGTGGTTCATGCTGTCGCCAAGCGCGATCAGGCTCTGATCCCCGTCCGTCACCAGCACCGCCATGTGGCCCGGCGTATGGCCGGGCGTGTCGATGACGCTGACACCGGGGATGACCTCCTGCCCGGCCTGCATCAGCGTCCAGCCCACCCCGTCGGCATTGATGGCGTTGACGGCCCCGACGACGAACTGCTGTTCGGCGGGCGCGACGCGGTCGACCAGACCGTCCTGCATCCAGTAGGCATGTTCGGCCTCGCCCAGAAAATACTGGGCCTGCGGGAACAAGGGTTCGTCAAACTCGTCCCGGATGCCCCAGATATGGTCGGGATGGGCATGGGTGATGACGACATGGGTGATGTCTTCGGGCGCGATGCCGATGGCGGCGAGGTTGGCGACCAGCCGCCCTTCGGTCGCAAAGAAGCGATGCCCGGCGCCGACGTCGATCAGCACCCTGGCCTCGCCCTTTTCGATCAGCAGGTGATTGGTGTGGGCGTAGGTTTCAGTGGGCGAGAGATAGTGCGCCTTTATGAAGGCCGCGACCTCGCCTTCCGGGGCGTTGATGCCGAACATGCTGAGCGGGAGGGAGAAATGGCCGTCGGACACGACGGTCAGCCTGGTCTCTCCGATCATGAACCGGAAATGCGCGGGGTTGCCGCCATCGGGGGCGGAGAGCTGCGCGCGGGCGGCCATGGGCATGGCAAAGGCCGGGGCGGCGGCGGCGAGTTTCAGCAGATCGCGGCGGGTCGGGGACATGTCGGCTCTCCTCCTCAGAACGGGGGGAGGATAGGGGCGCGCCGGGCCTAACGCAATATCAATTGCGAATATGATTGTTTGTCAGGTCCCGAAATACCGCTCCGCGGTCAGGAAGGCGCCGAGCCGGCCGGCGGCGACCCATTCGGCCTCCAGCCCCGTCCCGATGACGACTAGACCGTTGGCGGGGAGCCTGCCCTGCGCGAGGCTCAGCGCCTCTCTCATCTCGGGGAAGGAGGTCAGGAACCGCGGCGCGCGGTGCGCCGCGTCGAGGGCGGCGTTGGCCTCGGCGACCGTCTCGGGCGAGAGCGGGGCGTGGACCAGCGCGATGCGCATGGCATGGCGGATCGCGTCGAGCTTTTCCGCCTTGGGCTGGGACACGCGATGGCGGCCAAAGGCAAGATCCAGCGCGTTGGAGGAAAAGAGAAATCCGCAGACGTCGCGCCCGGCGGAGGCCTGGATCATCGCATAGTCGCGATAGCTGAGGCCCAGTTCCTTCGCCCTGGCGACATGGCGTTTCACCGTCGCCGGGCTGAGCCGCGCGGCGGACATGTTCGCCTTGGCCCGGCGCCAGGCGTGAACGCGCCAGCGCCGACCGTCGTCCATGGCGGGGCCGTTGTTATGGCCGATCCCGGCGGTCATGGCTGCCACTCCTGCAGGCGGGCGACATAGCGGGCGAGCGTGTCGATCTCCAGGTTGATGCGGTCCCCGACGCGGGCGTCGCCCCAGGTGGTCACGGTCTTGGTATGCGGGATGATGTTGATGCCGAAGGTCGCGCCGTCGACCTCGTTCACCGTCAGCGAAGTGCCGTTGAGAGTGATCGAGCCCTTGGGCGCAATGAATTTCGCCAGCTCTTCCGGCGCGCGGAAGGTGGCGCGGGTGCTGTCCCCCTCGTCGGTCAGGCCGGTCAGTTCGGCGACCCCGTCGACATGACCCGACACGATATGACCGCCCAGTTCGTCTCCGACCTTGAGCGCGCGTTCGAGGTTGATCCGACGCCCCGGCGCCCAGGTGTTGTGGGACAGGTTGGTCTTGGACACGGTTTCGGCGCTGATCTCTACGTCAAACCAGTCCGCGCCGGTTTCGACCACCGTCAGGCAGACGCCGTCGCAGGCGATGGAGGCGCCGAGGTCGATGGTGTCGGTGTCGTAGGACGTGCCGATCCGGGCGCGCAGGTCGCCGCGCTTTTCGATGCCGCGGACCTCTCCGATATCGGTGATGATGCCAGTGAACATGTGTCTGATCTCCTTGACACAGGGCTATCGCTGCGGGCTGCGTCATGCAATCCCTTGACCACGCCATATTTTTGCCGCCAAGGATAGATAGACAAGGCAAGAGCAGAACGAATTACCGCAGAGGCACCAAGAAGATGCCCGCAGATATCGGAGAGAACCGTGTCTTCCTGTTCCTTCAGGGACCGCACGGGCCGTTTTTCCACCGGCTTGGCCGGATGCTGCGCCTGGCCGGGGCAGAGGTCTGGCGCGTCGGGTTCAACGCGGGCGACCGGGCCTTCTGGTTTCACACGAAAAGCTACATCCCCTATCGCGGCACGCCCGAGGCATGGCCGGACCGCTTTGCAGAGCTGATCGCCGAAAAGGGCGTGACGGACATCGTGCTTTATGGCGACGTGCGGCCGATCCATGCGACCGCGGTGGCGCGGGCGCGAAAGATGGGGCTGGCCGTGCATGTCTTTGAAGAGGGCTACATCCGGCCCTACTGGGTCACGTACGAACGCGGCGGATCGAACGGGCATTCGCGTCTGATGAGCATGTCGGTCGAGGACATGCGCAAGGTGCTGGAGCAATCCGACCTCGACACCGCCCTGCCCCCGGCGAAATGGGGCGACACGCGGCAGCATGTGTTCTACGGCGCGCTCTACCACTGGTTCGTGATGTTCCTGAACGGGCAGTACCGGAACTTTGCCCCGCACCGGGCGCTGTCGGTGGCACGGGAGTTTCAGCTCTACCTCAAGCGGCTCTTGCTGATGCCGCTGCACGGGGTCGAACGCTGGCTGGCGACGATGCGCATCCGGCGCGGCGGTTTTCCCTACCATCTGGCGTTGCTGCAACTGGAGCATGACGCGTCGTTTCAGGCGCATAGCCCGTTTTCCACGATGACAGAGTTTCTGGACGTGGTGATCCGAGGCTTTGCCGAGGGCGCGCCGAAACACCATCACCTCGTCTTCAAGGCCCATCCGCTGGAGGACGGCCGCGTGGCCGTGCGCCGCGAAATCCGCCGCCTTGCGCGGGAGGCCGGCGTGTCGGGGCGGGTCCATTTCGTGCGTGGCGGCAAACTGGCGCAGCTTCTGGGCGAGGCGCGGACCGCCGTGACCGTGAACTCCACCGCGGCGCAGCAGGTGCTGTTCCGGGGCATTCCGCTCAAGACCTTCGGCAGCGCGGTCTATGCCAAGCCCGAGTTCGTTTCGACCCAACCCCTGCCAGAGTTCTTCGCGACGCCTGCGCGCCCCGATCGCAAGGCCTATCAGGACTATCGCCGTTACCTGCTGGAAACCAGCCAGGTCGCGGGCGGCTTCTATTCCTCGCGCGGGCGGCGGCAGCTGCTGCGGCAGGTGGTCGACATGATGCTGGCGGCGGAAGATCCCTATGACGCCCTGTCTTCGGGCACCGCGACCCCCCGGCAACAGTTGCGGGTGGTTCACTAGGCCGGTCCGGCGCGCGGGGTAGATTTATCCACCGGATTCCGCTACCTTGGCAAAAAAATCGAGGCAGAACATAGGTCGAGGAGACCGAGCAGTGATTTCCCCCATGTCCAGATGGGCGCGGCCCGTTGCCGCGCTGGCGGCCCTTTCGATGGTGTCCGCCTGTACCCTTTTGCCGCGCACCGGCCCCACCAAACGCGAGATCTTTGCAGGCTCTGTCCAGCAGCAGGGCGATGCCTTCGTCGTCTCGGTCAACGACCGCGTGACGCGGGCCACCGCCGTGGCCCCCGCGCTTGGCTTTTCGCAGAGCTTCATCAATGCCGCGACGATCGGGTCCGACACCATCCGGCCGGGCGATACGCTCGGACTGACCATCTGGGAAAACGTCGATGACGGGCTGCTGGCGGCCGAAGGGGCCAATGCCACCCTGCTGGACGAGGTGCAGGTCGATGGCGCGGGCTTCATCTTCGTGCCCTACGCGGGCCGCATCCGCGCCGCGGGCAACACGCCCGAGGCCGTGCGCCGGATCATCACCAACAAGCTGGAAGAACAGACGCCGGACCCGCAGGTTCAGGTGCGTCGCCTCGCAGGCGACGGATCGACCGTGTCGCTGGTCGGGGCG
>Ga0213839_1002054_pt1 | contig 11733 bp, 9 predicted proteins | sample SWPATP21_FD_160075 | JGI IMG/M metagenome (GOLD analysis project Ga0213839, IMG submission 160075) | Coastal seawater microbial communities from Marineland, Florida, United States - SWPA TP2 #1 | ecosystem: Environmental > Aquatic > Marine > Coastal | place: USA: Florida | collected 2016-08-14 | reverse complement strand
TTTGTGATCTGCAAAAAAGGACCAAAATATTTCGCTGCTTTGGCCATGAGGCCTTGAAGAGCTCCTGTGTCACCATGGATAACTGCTTTGACAACCTCCGTGTTCGATGCCGCTCGAGGAGACTCTGCTTCGAAATACTTTGACAGCAGAGTGCTCACCAGCTCGTCAACCCGAAATTGCCGGCGCAACTGATATTGGCATTTGTGCATAGCGCAGAACTTCTGCAATGCTTCCTCGAATATGGGCCGAATGCACAACGAAAGCATGTGCAGTGGCACAATAAAGCGATAATCATTTTTGAACGGCTTCATTGTAGTCTTGTCGAGGGGTATTTGTGGTAGCACGTCGGTATGACGCACTGCTGCCTTGGGGTCAAGATCAAACTGATTATGAGCAAGCCCAAGCAAGCGCTCTTCACTGAGGGCATCGCCGCCGTATACATCTTGCTCGAGCCACTCCTCATACTTCTCTGCGTATTCCAATCCGAACCTCTTGAGATCGTAGTAGTAGGCTTCGGCGCCTTTCCAAAACTTTGGCTCCTGAGTGATCCGTCGTACAATAAAAGCGGCGTGTGAAGTGTGCCGCAAAACCCGCTCTGCCTCATTGCGAGACTTCCCGTCACACCATTTGAGATGGAAGCAGCTCGCCGTCACAAACTTTTGCACCTTGGCTTTGCTGTAAGGCAACTTGCAACCGGATTCCAACGATACGTAAGCAGTCATTGCGTGTTGCCATGTTTGCTTGTCCACGAAAGGAATAAACCCTCCACTTGAGAGTTTGTCGATTAACTTTGCCCATAGCTTTTTCGCGTTTGGGGTGCATCTAGACGGAGCAGCCAGCTCCATGGCCTTGGTGTGAGCCTTTTTCCATTTGTGTATAAACTTGGCTCGAGTTTTGGAATCCAGGTTTGTGCGGAACGAAATCGATGTTGCAGCCCCCATGGTCCGGGCGATATGCTGACTCCTATGCAGCAGTGGAGGTAAACGACCGCATGGCCCTTCAAAGTATTGACGGTAAAGGCGTACTGCGAGAGCACATCGTTCAAATTTTGTGCTCCGAAAAGCAAAAAACACGCAGATTTTGTCGTCGTGTCAAGTGTGCAACACTTAACAGCATCCATTGCTTCATCGCCCAACCACTCCAAACAACTCCCCCGTTCTCCCCGTGCGACGCAACACCGTCTAAAGCCATGAAAAGAACCAGAAGTCTGTGTCTCGACCTACTTCCGGGTCTTGTCGACACGGCACGAACGAGAGAGAGGTCGCAACAGCAACACAAGTTGCATCGGAAACGCAGTGTCTCAACGAACTGACTACTGGCATCGTCATGTCACCACGAAACGCCCAAGCGCAACGACGCAGCACCTCAACCAGCTCAACCAGCTCAACAGCCGCAGCCTCTAAGCAAGCGGCGCAAACGCTCTCAACGCAGGCTGTGTTTGGAGGCAGTTGACGAAGTGCGTGTGTAGTATACAGCCTGTATAACTCTTTCGCTCTAATTTCGCCTTCGACAGGCACCTGCAGCACCCTCGTCGTTCGCTCCAACTTCAAGTGCTGTTCCACATTGGACACCGCCATACAACGTGTAGCCAACCCGGTGTCGAGTAGTTTCGCAAGTCTATTTATAACTTTAAATCACAGCATCAGTAAGCGTCTCGTGTTCACTTCGAAGCGTCGTCGTCATCAGATGCGGCCAGATCGGCGGTTTGCTCCGAGTCGTCATCCGAGTCCAATTGGATCACATCGTCTGAGTTGGAGTCCACATCAACGCGAAGGTTCTCGGGGTCAATCAAGTCATTCGGCATATCATCGTGCACGCCACCACCGCAAAGCATGCCATTAGAGTCACCACCATCAACTGGCATAGCAGACATCGACAAAGAAAGTGCGCGCGCTAGTTGCAAGTCGTCATCGTCGTCATCGTCGTCATCGCCGCTGTCACTAACGAGGTCGATTTCCATGGCAGTGTCGCTATCGTCACGCTGCCGAGGTAATGGAGGCACATTTGGTGTCGAGTCGTCAGAGTCTGAATCATGCACATACTGGCCGGGGTATAATGGGGCATCGGTGGATGACGGCAGTGTGTCCGCGTCATGTCGACGCAATGCATGGTCCTGTTCAACACGTGTTCAAGTTAGATCAAAGTGAAATGGACAAAAACTGACAACAAGCAACCCAACTTACGCTCTCGCCGGCGTCAGTGGTGGCTGAAGAAGATACTTGAGGGTCTTGGTCAATGACATTGCCCAAACTCCCAACTTCATTCGACATGTACGTCCGAATATAGTTGAGCGACGGACTCCGCGACGGGCTACGAGAATTGACAACTCGCAAGGGTTCAGCAACGGGGTAGACTGACGTGCCGGGGTCGTCCTCGACCCGCTCCACATAAGGCAAACGCTCCGCTTCTTCCAATTCGATTTCAGTCACCGCACGCTGTCGGTTGGCGAGCCTGGCCCGGCGCATCGCTTGTCGCCGACGATACACCACGGCGCCAAGTATAGAAGTGGCGACCACAAACACGATGGCAACACCAACAATGATCCAAAGCATGGAGTTGGAATCTCCGGACTGTAGGTACCCATACTCGCTGTAGTAGAAATAGTAGTAACTATTGTGGTAATAGTTCTGCCAGTGACTGCCGGGAGGGCCTGGCCGCGTTGTCGTGGGGGGTGTGGCGAAGGGCGTCGTCGGTGCCAAGCAGTTGCAACCACCACAATTACAGCCTCTCTGCGATTCCAATGTTTCGCAAGTCACAGCCGCAGTGTCAGCGTGTTGGATGATGTAGTCGCAACTCAGATCGGAGGAGGGGCCACAAGTCCACGGGCACTTCACGTAAGGAGTGGGCATGTCGAAGAACTCGCTTTTGTCTCAACAACGATGCTCCGTGTGTTTTGATGTTTGGCGCAATGTATGTCGTGGGACGTGCACTACGACGAACTATGTGACGACAAGTGCTGTTGCCATCTTCGGTGAGTTGGGGAGGCGGCGCCAGATTTACGACGGCAAACGAATATCCCCGGCCCACCCTTCGAGATATTGGACGCTTTCTTGCTGTCAACTGCGCTGATCGATTGTTCCTTTCCTTGTTTTGTGACCAAAAAAACTTATTCTGACCTTCAAAGCGTCGTCCCCCGTTCTGCTCGTCCCTGCTTCGAAACGCAAACCTGTTCCACCACGATGCAAGGAAAGTCTCGTCAATCAACAGATCAGCCACGCGACATCAAAATTGATGGACTGAACTTGAAACACTACCGAGCGCACAAAGCATACAAGCCAAACATACCAAGCAAGCAAGCAGCAAACCAAGCAAGCCACCTACCAAAGCAGTCCGAACAGCAAGTATTTCACTGAACAATCGAACGAGCGAACCTAAGATTGAAACACGCAACAACTCAGCAAACAGCGGCGGATCGCGACACACCTCACAAATCACAAGTCAAAAGTCAAAAGTCACATCTCACACCTCACACCCCACAACTAACTCACACCTCACAACTCGCAACGAAGTTAATAAATACAAACGAACGAACGAACGAAACAACGCAACAACGAAACAACGAACGAACAAACAAACAAACAAACAATCGATCGAACGAACGAACAAACGAACGAACGAACGAACGAACTGTGACTGACTGTGTGACTGTGTGACTGTGAGTGTCTGACCGCGTGGAAGGAAGGAAGGAAGGAAGGAAGGAAGGAACAAACAAACGAACGAACGAACAACGAACGAACGAACGACCGCCACTGAGTGAGTGAGTGAGTGACTGACTGACTGACTGACTGAATGAGCTGACTGGCTGGCTGGCTGCCTCACTCACAGTGAGCTGACTGACAGTCAGTCAGTCAGTCAGTCAGTCAGTGAACAACGACAGTGAGCTGACTGACTGACTGACTGACTGTGACTGTGACTGTGACTGTGAGCGGCACAGTGGAGCGGCTTCGTTCGTTCGCTCCAACGCCCTCACTCACTCACTCACTCACTGCCGCTGCAGCTGCTGCCATGGTATCTACAACCAGGACTACGTTGTATTACAGTTTATTATGAAGGGAGATACCGTATAATGCTAAATGTAGATACTATCGTCCATCCAGACTGGACTGAGCGGCTGGCTGAGTGGCTGACGGCTGACGGCGACTGACGGCTGGGAAGATTGTGGAGGATTGAGATTAGGTGTACAGTACAAAAATAGGACAAAGTGTGACTGTGATAAGGTAAAATGTGGTCGTGGTGACATTGAAGAGAGGGAATGGAGTTCACTGTCACCCAGTCACTCACTCACTCACTCACTCACTCAGTCGCAAGAAGCAACAACGTGCATTGATCGTCGGTCGTCGGTCGGTCGTCGGTCGTCGATCGCTCGGCCGGCCGTCGGCCGTCGGATCGTCGACTTTTCTGTCGTTCGTTCGTTCGTTGTTGGTGTGTTGGCTGTGTTGGCTGTGTTGGTGATGATGTGTTTGCTGGTGGGCCGTCTGCGTGTCGTGGATATCATAGTAGAGTCGAGTAGTCAGGACGGTTGGTGTTGTTGTTGGTTTGTTGGTGGGCCGTCTGCGTGTCGTGGATATCATAGTAGAGTCGAGTAGTCAGGACGGTTGGTGTTGTTGTTGGTGTGTTGTAAAGTTATCAAAGCAATGCATACCCGGTAGGTAGACTACTACTTGTGTTGTTGTTGGTGGTGGCGGTGGTGTTGTTGTGTCGTTGTGCAGTTCTCATCAAAGCAGCGCTTACAATAGTTGCTCGTTGCAGAACACCAGCTGCATGCGTACCGCCATGAATACAAATAGCAAAAAAGAGCAAGACTTTCACAGCACAAAAATCCACTGTCGGAGTTCATTCGTCGCCACACGGCAGTCGTACGGTCACGATGTCCATCCTGCAGGGCGCCGTTGTTGAAATCCACAGCCTCGTCAAGTCCCCTCAGTTGAACGGGTTGTTGGCCGTCGTTTTTAAATGCAAGCCTGCGTCCGTTTGCGTACAAGTCCTCCATCAACCCACCAAGGTCGAATTGAGCAACAGCAACGTGCGAGAAATTGACACTTCGCAATGGAATCTCCCTGATGCACAGCGACCAACACCAGAAACTCCCGATGTCACCGAAGATACCTCCACAAAGAGCTTGTTTTCCCACCCGGCTGCGGTTGCGAGAGTTGGTGAAGGCACAATAAATGCCGCGAAGCGGAAACTCGCCCGCGCCTTCGACGTACAACAAACAGACTTGAACACCAAATTGCAAGCTGCGATGGCAGTGCTCGACATCATGCTCTCACTCCGAGCCGCCGGATTGTACTTTCCGATCTTTGACGAAGTTCAAAAGGTGGTGCTGCCTGGCGGCGTGCTAGTGGGCCATCAGAGTCGTTCTCACTTTTCTTTTTGTAATGTCTGCAACTCGTTCTCGCCGTGTCAGGCCGAGACCGCCTTCGCATCCACCACAGCTAATCCAGAGTTTGCCTTGCTTCCGGGTGAGCGAAGATGCGAAGTATTGAAACGATGCGCGATCTTTTACCAGAGCATCGGCGATATTGCGACAACAATTCGACACATTGAAAATGCCACCGAAGCAGATCCACGAAATGCATCGGTACGCTGTCGTGTGCTCCTTTTTGACCTTGCTAGCTCGTGCTCCCTCTTGTGGCAAGGTTGCATATTATTCACCTCAAGTGGTATTGCACCCTTTGCTGTCACAGGTGCTCAATCTTGCCGCGTACTTCCACGAAATTTCTGGCGCGTACGAAAAATGTGTCAAATTCTGCCGATTGGCCCTGCGGCTTGAGCCGCACAATATTGAATGTCTTGCTCGGCTATGTTCGCACGTGTCGGTGAGCGAAACCCGCCGAGGGCTCCCGTGTATGTTCGTGGGGTCACATTTACTGACTCCGAGTCTTTTACTCCCGTGTCGGTAGATTTCCTCGGAAGACGACGCAGACTACAAGCTCATTGTTCAAGCAGTCAATCTTGACCAGCGACGTCAGTCCAAGCAAGGGCAGTCCAAGAAATCAAGAGGTCAGAGCCGGAAGTCGAAGGCCAAAAAGCCGGCAGAGGATGGTTATCGAGGTGCCAAGACGCGGTCGATTTTGTATTATGCATACGCCAAGATGCAAACTAAGCTGGGGTTGTTCAAGGAAGCTGCAGCGAGTTTAACTTTGGCAAATAGCATCTCGAAGGCAATTCCAGGTACGAACCGCAAGCATACCCGCGGTTGCATCACGCAGAGCTTGCGGTGGCACGTTTCTTTGTGTAGCCTAACGCCGCGTCCTCGATGCGTTCGCAGAAAATGCATTCTCCATTGACGTGGAACGGAAGAAGGCCAGCATTTTGACCACGACGTTTGCGCCGGCTGTTTGGGGTTCGTATGAAGTCAATCGCACGGCACGGCATGTCTCTGGCTGTGCCACGCAATGAATTGCTGAGCCTTCGTTTCACGATGCAGGTGCCGCATGGACAAATCGCCACTTCGGACTCCGTACTCTCGGTTCAGGAGCGAGCCCAACCCCAATATTCATTGTTGGAATGCCCCGGTCTGGCAGCTCTTTGCTGGAGCAAATCCTTGCATCGCACGACGAAGTGTTCGGAGCAGGAGAGAACACATCTTTCGCGCCAATTGCTGCGGAGGTGCTCTCGGTGCTGGGCACCATGAGAATCGAAGCAACTTCTCCTGTATTGAGGGCCGCAGGTCAACGGTACATCAACGCCATGGCGCAACGGACAGGTTTGTTTGCGTTTCGTGCTGGTTCCTTGTCACATTGATGTCAACATGCAGCCATAAACCATGGCGGCCTGCTCAATTCAGGTGGCTGCCCTTTCTTCACGGACAAGCACTTGCTAAACTATTGGCATCTAGGATTGATTCACTTGATGCTGCCAACGGTATGTGCACCCAGTGCAGCTTGGTGCAGGTCGTTCTTCGTGCTCTCTTACCCACACCATGCTTTGTGGTGCCTATCTATTCTGTTGCTGACATCAGGCGAAGATTATTCATATGCGCCGTGATCCCATGGACACCTGTTTTAGCTGCTACCGCCATCAATTCGAGCCGGGGACGATTACTTTTGCCAATTCTCTCCGCGATCTTGGCCAGTACTACGATGTGTACCGGCAAACCGTCGACACCTTTGCATCCGTGATTTCCCCAGATATGCTCCTGAATGTGGACTACGAGGACATCGTCAGCAACTTCGAGGAAACGTGTTCACGAATCTTCAATTTCGTTGGATTGAAGCAGCCGGAAAACCCCGAAAACTTTTGGAAAACATCTCGCGTCATTGACACCAACAGTGCCTCGCAAGCGCGGCGGCCACTGTTCAAAGGTGGTGTTGGGCAATGGAAAGCTTTTGAAGATGTGAAGTGTGCCGACGTCGAAGGCTGTACAGGTGCAGCGCCGAATGCGACATATCTTGGTGAGCTGCAGCAAGCATTATCTCAGTTTTACTAACTTTAACCGTGGCAGAATATTGCGGGCGGGAAGTACTATCACTGCCACCACACTTGGCGTGGCGTGCTGTGGGCTGTGGTCTTCATCCCCGGTGCGACAGTGGACTCGAGAACTTGAGGAATGCCCGACCTGCAGCACTGATAATCATGGCATGTAATAAAATCTTTTATCATCATCATCCACATAAGCCGTGCTTTTCTTCACGTGGTCTTCTGTATTGATCTTGTCTTTTTCAAGTGAGCCTGCTCTTTCCGAAAAGCAACCATTGCCGCAATGCACGCAGCGCGACTGGACCCAATGTTCATCGGTCGCTCCTGCAAAACACAAAATATAACTCGGGACGAAAACACCCGCGGCGCACGGCAGCAAAACGTTCTAGACTAGCAAATTGAGGCATCGGACGTACTGGTTCTCCCCCATTTTTCAGTTCGTACGCAATGCACACCCTCCGGAGGTCAGACAGTCGAACAGGCTGCAGCTTCTCTTTGTACCATTGCCGTATTTGTGGCAAGTCGGGTTCTCGTTCGTGCAAGCGTTCGACTCGGAATCGCTTAATGATTGTGTTGCAGCAATTTTGTATGGCATCTACTACTGCTCGTTCTCGTTGAGACACCTTGAACTCCGTAGCCAGCTTCAGCTGAAAGCTTTGGGCTTCAAAAAGCGCAGCAGACCATGCAGGTTCGGCTCGCACAGCAAAGTTGTCTGCCTCGTCGGCAACTTTCGCGACGCGCTTGAGAATGCTCGACAAGGTCTTCAACTCCTTGCGACCCAGCGGCCCCGGAACCGCCACTTTCGCCGGCATTCTCACCAAAAGATTTGTTGTGGGTGCGTTGTCGTCACATCTTCACGGTCCTAACACGCCCTCCACGGCAGGAGTCCCTCTTATAGCACAATACAAAGAATGACAAAATTTGAAAAATGTACTGCCAAAGTCGATGCCTCGTTCAAAACATCACGACAATTTGTGCCAAGCACAGTGCTGTCACGCAGAAAGCCTTCTCCTCCGGGCAAAAAAGCGCACACAACGCAACGTAATTCTTGTGTGAGTCACAGTGACCCCACCACCACCACCAACATCACAGCCACCAACATCAGCGGCAGCGGCGACACGAGAAGCACAACGACACAATGACATCGACACTGCGACAGCAACGACAGTCAGTTTGGTCACAACGACGAAAACGAACGAAGCGAACAAACGAAGGAACGAACGTTGGAACGACGAAGGAACGAACGACTCGACCCACTTCCCATTCTATACCACTCTTAGCAATACCGCAGTACCTATTGAATACCAAAAGTTTCATGAAATTCACTATTTTCCATCTCAAAATTTTCACTCTGAGTGAGTGTTCGAGTGAGTGAGTGAGCCAGCAAAATAATTCATCCACACTCAGTGGGTGATTGAGTGAGTGAGTGAGTGAGTGAGTGAGTGAGGGTGAAACGAACGAACGAACGAACGAACGAACGGATCCAACTCACACACTGAGTTACTCAGTGAGTGAGTGAGTGGGTGAGTGAGTGAGTGGGTGCCAAGAGAGGCGTTGCACTGGCGCCGCACTCACTCACTCACTCACTCACTCACTCACTCACTCACTCACTGAGTGCCTTCGTTCGTTCGTTCGTTCGCTCTCTTCGTTCGTTCGTTCGTTCGGCGGTTTCGTCGTTGCGTTGGTTTTTGGTTTTCCCATGTTTTACATCGTCGTCGTAAGGTCACTATACAGTACTGCGTATTTGATTTTAACCCCACTCTACTACCACACTGCTAAACGTGAAAAGTGGACGGAGACAGCCGGACGCTTACGCGTTCAGACAGTCTGCGGTTTCCCAGATTTGCGCTCAAAGTCTCTCAAAGTGAGTGAGTAATGAGTGAGTGAGTGACCGCGCGCGCCACTCCACTCCACTGGCTCTCTTCGTCCTCACTCCCTCCCTCACTCACTCACTCACTCACCAACACACACACCCACACACCAACCAACCTTCACTCGCACTCACCCACTCACTCACCCACTCACCCACACACGCCAGCTCAGTCTGCTGCTTTGCTGCTGCCGCAACGCCGCTGCCGCAACGCTGTTTCGTCGCTGTTGTCGCCGTCGCTGTTCGTCATTGTCGCGGTGTAACGCGGCCGCGTTCGTCGTTCGTCGTTCCTTTGTCGTTCCTTTGTCGTTCATCGTTCATCGTTCGTCGTTCGTCGTGTTGTTTGTTTGTTTGTTTGTTTGTTTGTTTGTTTGTTTGTTTGTTTGTTTGTTGGTTGGTGGATGGTTTGTTTGGTGGCGCAGGTGCGGCGCGTGTTAGCAGAGGGGCCCGGTCGCGCGTGACGCTGTGTTGCGTGGTTCGCTCGTTCGAGTCGAGCGATTGAATGGTTCGCGGATACGTTTCGTTCGTCGTGTGGTTGGTTGTGGTTGGTGGTGGTTTTTGTTTTGTGGGTGTGGGGTGTTGTGGTGTCGTGGTGCGGTTGGGTGGTGCGGTTGGGTGGTGAGGTGCCGCATGGGCCTGCAGGTTGGTGCCGTTGCACTGCCAGCAATGGCGCAAAGCAGGATCCGACGAAGAAATAAGAGACACAACTGAGGCGCAAAATCCAAAAACACAATTGCAGCACAAGCACAACACTCCACGAGCACAGGAGTTCTGCTACCTCTGTCGCAACAGCGGCAGTCATTGAAGCGTTGGCAGACTCGTCACAATGTCGGGTTCGCCAGCCGATGTGCTGGCCTACTCGTGGATAGGAGTTCGGCAACCTCGAAGACACGCCACTTTCTGCCAACAGAAAAGGAAGATGAAAACAAAGTTGCTCGCAGCAGCAGCAGCACGTCCTGCAGCATCGTCGTCCCCAGCACTTCTGCACACGAGATCCACCGGATCTGTGTTTGTGCGCGACAACAACGTGTCAGGAGGGTGGCGTGGCACAGCTGAAACCCAGCGCGACGCCGTAGCTGCCTCAAGTGCGCTGCCGAGTGCCGCCGTTTCGTGGCAGACCGAGGAACTTCCCGAGGTCAATGACAACCGCGCCCCGAGCACGCGACAACACCACATCGAGCGCTTGCACCGCCAGCAACTGCTGCGGACGCAGCAGTCGCCCAGCTCGGACACAGCCAAAGCGCAATGGACGTCTCGCCACAGAGAAGTGTCTGCGCTGCGAACTGTCAACCTCGGAGGTCGAAATACGACGCGTGGGCAGCTGCTGCCGGTCGTTCCTGGCGGACCGCGGCGCTTGATGACGCCGTCTTCATATAGTTCAACCCCGAGGTCAAGGGGAAGCAATTGCAGCACCCCTCGCGACACTTCTCAGGGCGGAAGTGCATCGCCACCCCGCTCCAAGGCAAGAGGAAATAATCGCAGCGGGAGTGGCGCTTCCGCCAAGCGGCGAGCGCGAAGCCGCGCCGCGGTCGACTTACAGCAAACGCAACGGATTCTCCAGCAGCACTACCGGCACCACCAATATCATCCGTTGCAACACAAGTACCCCGTTATGGCACCACGCCTCGCCAAGTTGCATGTGCCTGGCGCATCCTTAGGTCACAACACTGACTCAGCTGATGCAGATGGCGACGAGCCTTTCGAACAACGTTTCCGGGTACGCGGGCAGCCTGCTCCAGTTGCGCGAAGACGGTCACCGATGTTGTGGTTATCTCTCAAGCTGAACTGGGGCAAGGCCAGTGCCGCACACAAGGCTGCGCTGCGGCAACTTGCAAGGAGGAAGGAGCACGGCCAGGGCCAGGGCCAGGAATCGACTCGCACACGTGAACCCAGCAACAGCCATGGGTCGTCCGGAGCGGCGCCTCTGAGCGACAACGGATTACTCCGTCGGCGTCGGTTGCACGACGCTCGCCACGAGCACGACGGCTGCGAGCACGACGAAGATGACGCCGACATGCGTGCCACCTTGGACGGCGACGAGGAGGACGAATACACGCGCCGGCACACAGAAGGCGCACGTCTACTGCGGTATCACTATGGGGAGTCGCAAGATGGACCCACAGGCACATTGCAGTCGCATTTTGCCGTTCAAATGGGTGAGGACGAGGACATTGACGAGGAAGATCTTGGTGGGCCAGTGACTACTGTGTCATGGGTCTGCGAAGTGTGCACGTTCAACAACGCCCCCGGCACCAACTACTGCCAAATGTGCGAAAGCGACGCGCCAGACCAGAGTGACATTGACTTGAACCAAGTGCTCGAGTGCGGACTCACGCTGGCACAGGTGGAGGAGCTCCAAACCCGTGATATCAGTCCAGAGGACTACCAGGTGTTGCTGGAGCTAGACGAACGAGTGCCGAAGAAGACACTGGCAAAAGAAG
>Ga0213839_1002051_pt1 | contig 11748 bp, 8 predicted proteins | sample SWPATP21_FD_160075 | JGI IMG/M metagenome (GOLD analysis project Ga0213839, IMG submission 160075) | Coastal seawater microbial communities from Marineland, Florida, United States - SWPA TP2 #1 | ecosystem: Environmental > Aquatic > Marine > Coastal | place: USA: Florida | collected 2016-08-14 | reverse complement strand
AGCGATTTTGCGCGGCGGCGTGGAACGTCAGAATTGTGTTATCCCATTTTGAGTAAAACCAAAAGTTCCGCCGTCGTACTAATAGTATTCTCAATACTTGAATTAATTAACAAACATACAGTACTTTCAGTACTCGCTCGTGTGGAGTCGTCCGTTGACTGATTAGTGGGGGATGGAAGGGAGCGAGTGGGGTGGAGAAGGATCGCAGGCAGTTGGATGTGAGTGAGTGGGTGGGTGGGGGAGTGGGTCAGTGGGTGGCTGCGCCAACAGCGCCAACAGCCAAACGGGCGTGCTGGTGCTTGCTGTCACGCTCGCTCGTTCGTTCATTCGTTCGCTCACTGCCTTCGTTTGTTCGTTCGTTGGTTCGTTCGTTCGTTTGTTCGCACTGTTGTCCACGGTTAGGCAGGTAGTCGCGCAGCTGGCTGTTGAATTGAGCTGTCTGTCTGTGGTCGTCGTGTCGTCGTGCGACGTGCGTCGTGTCTCGTTCCAGTCACCTTCTTTCCTTCGTTCACCAACCATCACGAACAACAACGCAACAACGCAACAACGAACGACTTTCGTTGACCTCGTTGACCTCGTTGGTGGTTGTTGTTCCTGCTGTTGTCGTCGTCGTCGTTGTCGTCGTCGTTGTTGGGAATGCCAGAATGTCGCCTCGAATACGAACGTAGAGGTGAGGAGGTGGCCATACATTGACTGGAGTGTTGTTGTTGTTGCTGCCATGCGATGTGAATTGTAATTGTGTGACTGTGTGACGTGTGCACTGTGGTGGGCCGTCGTACGTCACGCATAGCTGAGCAAGAACTGAACAGATGCAGAAATACCGATTACGTTGAGAAGCGTGACAGAGTAGAGTTTGGCCACGCCATGTTGAGTTCGGGATGCATTGTCGTGTTGCAGGTGGGCTGTGGCATGACACAACAATTGTCCTACCCGAACCGGTTTCTGCACGCAGTGGCATTTTCAGAGTGTAGATTCCGGTGATTTCACACGCCGGCAAACGAGGAGATGTGATGGACAGCACTGAACTGTAAAAATCGACGGGTCCAGGGCAGGAGGGGACGCCTGCTGCTATTCATGAACAACATACAGTTGAAGAAGGCCTGCAAAGCGAGGGATCTGTCGTTTGCAGGAACACGCGATGAGCTACGAGAGCGTCTCGGTCTCGGGCCCGCTCCCCCAGACGTTGCGGATATCAAGTATATCCAACTTCGGAAGACACTCAAATCCCTGAACCTTGACACGTCTGGGAAGCCTGGTGAATGTCGAAAACGCCTTCTTGCTTTCTATGTTGCTCGTGATGAAGAATCTTTGAAATCACAAGACTCTGCAAAAGCGCCGCCGGCTCCCCCAGCTCGCATGGACTCGGATCGTCCCGAAGAACCAGAAACGAAAGTCGACGTCACCCCGGAACAACCTCAAAGTGACCTTGAATCGCCGACTGCCAACAATTTGAGTGCTGAGAATTCAGTGGACAGTGATGATAGCATGGATGTCGGGCAGGCCATAGACGGCGTCAAAGTGGAAAAAATCGATCTCTCGGACAGTATGGATTCACCAGTGCCAGCGACCACTAGTGGACCAGGAGGACCTGGTGCAGGAGTAAAGTTTGACGAACCTGAGTCTGAAGCGGAACACGATGATCATGAGCTTGCTGCAGCACTCGCAATGCTGCCTCCTGAGCTGCGAGACATGGAATTACACGATGATGACGCAGTTGGACACCAGGCTGAGCCACAACCTTCTACGCCCGCGGCCGAAGAGGCCGAGTCACCCTCTCCGAAGCCATTGCCACAACCGCAACCGCAGCCACAACCCATAAAACCGTTGCCAGATTTTGAACAATTGGCAGCTTCAAGCTCTGAAGATGAGGATGATGCAATTATTCCTCACCCTGCGCGCGACAAAGTAGCTGCAAGGAGTGATGAGGTGCTGGAAAGCAATAGTGACGATGTCCACAACGAAAGTCAACAGTTGACGGACAGCAATTTTCTGCAAGACTCGGGAGTGTTGGCAGACAACAATGCCGTCTCAGAGTGGATGTCACCAATACCAGCTCCAGTCGTTCGCCGCGATGGACACGAACCTGCAGAGGTCCTTTCACCAGCTCGTCAGGCAACCAAGTCGGCTCGAGATGCACTATCGCAGTTGCGAAGCAAGGACCAGCACGAAACGGAGATGGATCCTAATCGTGGGCACACATTACAACCACAGTTTCAAGATGCTTTCATTCCCACCAGACAGTTGGCGAGAACACCAATAAAACCTCGGTCTATTCGTGGTGGAGGAACCCCAGCGTCAAAACGTGCAGAGCCTGATGTTCATTCCATCAACCTCAATGAGTCGACCCCGAGTCCGCTCGGACACGGCGCAATCTCAATGTCCAGTCTACAGACCGATAATAGCACAGGAGAATCCGCCATTCTGTCACCGCTGGAAATTGCCCGTGGCAAGGCAAACCGTCAGACTGCACCCGCAAACAATGCTCGCCCAGCACAATCGAGTAATACACCCAAAACTATGTCGCGGTTTTCAGCAATTAAAGGTTCGGATCGTCGTGTTCGGAGCGCGTCGCGATATTCGGTAGTCCCAAAGCAACAGTGGAATCTGCATGAGTTCGCAGAACCACCACACCGACCAACGTTGAGATCGAACTTTTCTTTCGGAGCTTCATCTTTGCGATCTTCTTTCTCGAGAAGTCCGTACCGATCCCCAGCCAGAGAGCTGGGAAGGATGAGGCAAAGTTCCGCCATAAAGAAAATGAGATTACGCATGCGGGCATTTCAGCAATCACTGGAAGCCAAGGTCAACCACCTGAACGAGTCCACTGTAGATTTCAGTCTCGACGAATCATCGAGAATGCCGCACTACTCCAGTGATAATGACAGTGTGGACACCTTCAACGCGAGCTCGGTACTGTCGTCATCGAATCCACATCGCTTGCGCTCAAGGGTGGGCAACGAAAGTGTCTCATTGCTGTCAGACGATCTAGATGAGAAATTTGACGAAGTGGACAGGGTTCACAGTAAGATTCTGGCAACTTTGGCTCCAAATCCGATTTCGCAACCACACACAGCCACGTTCAAGTCCCCTTCGCGCAGCTACGGAATGTCCCGTATCGCCAAAGTCAATCAAGCAAAGAAGCTGGAGCTTCTTCACACGCAAGCCAGTGAGCAGTTTCAACAAGAAATATTACGGCAAAAACAGAGGCAAATGCAGATTCAAATGAACATTCAGAACATGGTGAAGGAAAATGCAAAAGTTCCTCTGCAGTTGGGTACGTGATTGGCTTGTGACAACGAAGTGCACTATGTGTTCTAATGTGTTTTCTATGTATGTTCTATATGATCGTTTTAGACGTTCCGACACCAGTGATTCCAGCTGTGATGATTCCATCAGCACGGCGAGGTGAGCATTGTATAATTTGAGCAACAGTTCCCGTTTCTTGAGAACTCACTGGGCGTGAATGCTGAGCAGGACTAAGCACCCCCTTACCCGCAGCCAACTCTCCATTTGGCGCACATCAGTCGCCCATGAGTCTGGGAGCGAGCATGATGGTGAGAGAAATTGAGGACCTGAAAGCACAGCAGCAAAATCTACGTCAACTGCTCGCAAAGATCGAGAGGCATCGTGCCATGACGAGTTCGCCTGACAATGCCAGTGCAGCCGCTGCATCAAAGTTCGCTAGTATGGATCTCGACGGAGACGGTGTTGTATCTCAACGCGAATTTCATGAGGCAGTTGTTGCTGCTGCGGGTGAAGACGAAGACTTGCGTGACACGTCAGGACTGGCAGCACGCTCGTTTGCTACACTAGATGCAAACGGTGACGGTGTGCTGTCCAAGACTGAGTTCATCAATGCAGCTGCCGCACCAGAAACCGATCCCAAGAGTCATGCTTTGACAGTTGCGTTACCCGCAAACTCTAGTCAAGATATGAGAAACAGCAGTCGAAGTCCATCGCCGCTGGGCCCACGAAAATCATCTAGCGACGACAAAGTCGCCCACGTTGCTGCTGCTGCAGCGGCAGCGTCGACTTCTATGTTGGCCGAGAGCTTCGGCACTGTCGCAAAGCAGTTGTCAGCACTTGCGGCTCAGCAAGAATCACAGAATCAGTTGATGAGGTCGTTTTTGGAACGGTCGACGAGCCAAACAAGTCCTCCCAACTCGAGTGGCCATCCTCATGTCATCAACAGCGAAAACCGCGCCACGGAGCCGTCTCAACGGTCATTTGCAATGAGAAAGTTCGAGGCCACGACACCTAAGAACTCTCGTATTCGTCGCCTGTCATCTCAACGGTCCTTTGTAAGTTTGGTTTCCGAAGTTGACAATGTCGCGGTTGAAAGTATTTCTACATTGCTCGGCACGATTTCACCAACCAGAACAGTCATTGGCTCAGCAGCTCGTGCGCAACGCCGTCGAGCCCGTAGCCTTAGTGGTACTGGCGGTGAACTTGAAGATGGTACGGACGAAGACAGCGGCGACGATGATGATACTGGTGCATGGCGCACACGCTCGGACAACGATGACATGAATGTCGCTGCCCAGGAGCAAATGTCGCGGCAAAACCAGTTGCGTGCACGGCAAGTGACTCTGTTTGGATTTTTGTCTCGCTACGGGATAGTCAACGTAGCCAAAAGCGTGCCAGGAGGAGATAAAGCTGTTGGGCATATTGCTTTGTTGCCTCATGCGTGGATGCGCAACTTGCGAATGCTGGAGATCTATTTCCATGCACTGCAGGCCGGAAAAGTGGACAGGGCACAATTGAAGCACGAGATGATAAATGAATCATCAAATCTGTCGGCAAATGATCAGCAAGCAGCAATAGACCGCCAGCAGGGAATAATCGATGACCTTGCTTCGAGTGCCGGCAAGCTAAAATTCCAAGCGTTTCTCCGCATCGATAGCAACGAGATGCAGGCGGAGACAGTGTTTGCGGTCAACGCCTCTGGGCGCCGTCTCGCAGGTGCTGCTAGTGCCGGGGAAAATTGGATTGGGATAAAATTGACCGCCGTGGAAAGATTATGCTGCCGCTTACCAGATTTGAAACGTTTTGATCTCGGGACGTTGTCGCTACATCCTCTGCGACGGGGCGCGTTCTTGGATAAAAAAATGGGGAACGAGACCAAGTTTCGAGTCAAGCCTCGAAAAATTTGGCTGTCCGACTGTTTGGACACATTGCATTGGTCCAAGGATTTGAGTGACACTGCGGAGGCAAAAGCATCAAAAGAATTGAGTGTTATCGACGTGACCCAACTTGACATCGAGCCACAGGTATATGTGTGTTCCACTAACACACGCTCCACATGCAGTCTGAACCCTTTATTGATTTCTTGTTAGGCTTTGGTTAACCACGAGTCAAACGATAATGCCACGAGTGGCAATGACGGCACCACATACCATCTCTGTTACCAACTTAAGAATAGAGAAGGATCTAAAAAACGCGAAGTGCACCTTCGAATCGCGCAACGCGACCCGGAACGCAAGCTGCAAGAAGCTGACTACGACCAAGCGTCAGAGTGGTTGTCCTTGCTTCAGGAACTGGTTCCGTCAAGACTATGTAAACTGGCAAAGCTCGCAGTGTGTGACTTCCACGTGTCACAGGGCATCGAGAGTTCGCAGTTGACATTCACCAAAGGGGAGACACTGTTCGAAGTTGTCAACCACCACGGAATTTCTTACGGATTCACAGCAGAATCTATGCTTGAAGCTGCTGCGGGTTCCAACACCGATGCAAGTGGGAGACCAATTATGCCTGCATTACGGTCCTTCCGATCGCTGCACGTCCGGGCCCACCCACTGTGTGAACCGTCTGTATTTTACAAAAAAGTTGCTTCCGAGAAAAAGTTTTTGTACCCTCGATATGTGTGGTGTTCCGATGATTTGCAAATCCTGTTTTGGACTATGACAAAGCCCGCCGAAACTCGGAACAGGTCCAAGGATCGGAGTTACTACAAGCATGTGCCTCTGCGAACTCTGGCGAGTGTAATTGTTGAGTCGGATAAGCCTGTGCGCGAGGGTGAAGATGGACCCGAAATCTTTTCAAAATTTGAAGCGACAGTAACTGCAAGTCTGCAGCACCGAACTGTGTCGTCCGCTGCCGGGCCGGATTGCCTTATGCTGCGCGTCGCTGCTGTAACAAAGAACAGCAGAGGTGCACCAGCAGACACTGATGCGAACGCGGCCAGTATTGCTTCACGAGAATGGCTGCAACATCTCTGTGACTACATGCATGTAATGCATCCCACCCAACATTGGATTTTCCCGGAAGCACATCACCAATTAATGGTGTTGACAGTGGCCAAAGATTGGCGCCTGCCAGTCACCAAGCAAGATAATTCCACTGAACTAGTATCTGCGTCCAAAGGGGACATTCTGCTTGCGATTTTAGCCGACCAAGAGTGGCACGGGAGCCTGTTTTTGCAAGACGGGGATGATGTTCCAGTTTGCGTCTCCGTTCCGCAGCAACAGGATCACACGAATCTTGTCCTGAGGCATCCAGCTTACAGCGGATATAGCGTTCGTGTCCAGTCCAACATCTTTCTTCGATTTTTCGTTTACCGCTAACAAAGTGAACTATGTGAATTGCAGGTGTGTGCAAAGCGAGGGGATGAATCGAGTTTCAAGTCACAGCGTTGGCTCTGGTTGTCCAACAATATGGGATTTCTGCTGTGGGCGAAAAGCTCTTCTCGAATTGAGAGCATTTACGACGAGGATTTTATGGTAGATGAGGAATTTGACGACGACTTTGGGGGCGGCTCACCCAAAAATCGTCAGTTATCTCGTAAGTCTAGCCAGAGCAGTATTGCGAGCCCAATGGGAAAGGCCTCCAGAGTGCCGAAATGCATCGCGCTCAGTGATGTAGTTAGTGTTGTGAACTCATCTGACGTTCCGTCGTCAATGGGTCGTGACACGGAGGTGACAAGGTTATGTTTTACTGTTGTTTTCTGGTTAAGAGGTCACTCGTTGGCGTCTCGACCAGATAATCGCCGTGGCAGCAATACTGGACTTGGGGCATCAGAGTCTGTGGAGTTTCAAATGCCCAGCGAGGAGGCGAAGGATTCAATGGTATTCTTGCTGAAGACGTTAGTGAATCACAGACTTGCTGCAGGCGCAGCTGCAGAAGACCAAGCTGCAAAGTCTGAAGCGCTGTTGGACCGCAAGCCGTCCCAAGGCAAAATCGTTACATTGGCGGTTGATACGACATCAACCCAATCAGTACCAATGACTATACGTGAACTTGACACCAAACCGGAAGACGCTACGTCTTCGAAGGCGGCAGCAAAAGTACGAGATAGACTTGCAGCGAGCCGAAGAGCGAGATCTGCTTCTTTGGAAAACAGAAGAGGCTCTATGCCGGAGCCGTGGTTGTTTACAAAGCCTCTTCTGGTTCGACGCAAGCCAGCCAGAGATGCGCTCTTTGGCGAAACTGAGTGGATGCGGTTCGACCCCACCCCTGGCACCTTCGAACTCCAGTTCTGGAAGGTTGACAGTACCAGTAATGCTGAAGATGATGCCGCAGGTCGTCCATGGTCAAATTCGGAGACAGAACCTACCGGATTGGTTTTGAAGCTAACTCAGCTGGAGTCAGTTGACAACTACGGCGAAGGAAGTGATGATGAGCTCGATGAGGATGATGAACCGTCGCCACACGGCATGTCGCTGACTCTTCGGAATTATCAGGGTCGCATCGATGTTGATCTTGTGACAGGGACTGCCGCTGACCGTGAATTGTGGAAGAGCTATCTGCGTGCTGCTCTCGCCTACGCGGCCAAGGACGTAAAACGCGGTCTTGCAATATTGACAGCCGAGGGGTTACTGCCCGGAAAGAGCGGCTTGAAAAAGTTGGGAAACACTCTTCCTAAGTTGGGACAGGTGCTTGCGGTTCTCTACGAAGGCGCCTGTGTGCACAAAAAGTTCTCGACAGAAGTTGCCTTCCAACACCCACGCTACTTCTGGGTATCAAAGTCGAAAAAATTCTTGTGTTGGTCAAAAAGCTCCAGCAAACCTGACAATGCTGATGTTGACGCGAGTATTGTTGCACTAGCTGCTGCAAAGAAGCTTAAGATGATTCCTGTGAAGGATATTTGCGAAGTCTACGCGAAGATCGCCGCCAAGAGAACCCCTGAAAAGGAGGAGGACATCGAAGACATCAAATCGAGAAGTCTTACTATTGTGCATGAATCGTTCCAAGACCCAGCTGCAAGCACAAAGGCTCGCTCTACACCGAGCAGCGCAGCCAATCAGCAACAGAAAGGCACGTCGATTGATCTCTTGTTCGAAGACGGAGACACACGGGAAGCTTGGCTCCAAGGACTAAGAGTTCTGGGCCAGATCAGTGACGACGTGCTAAGTCAAAGCCTGAACGACGGCGATGGTGAGATCGCGGAAATGACCGAAGAACAGGAAGAAGAGATGGAAAGATTCAACCAAATGCAATCAAAATTGAACGAAGGATTATCAATTTCTATCAAAGCTGGAACTGAACAAAACTATCAGAAAAACCGAATCTTGTGGTTGTCTGACGACCATCAGCACCTGTGTTGGTCAACATCTCCTGTCTCTGATGGGAAACCACCTGTGTCGGGGGTCAACGTGTTATCTTTGACTCAAAATCCACGCCCGAAGGAATATCACTACATTGCAGTGACACAAGTTGTCGATATGAAAGCCGGCGCTCCAGAGAAACTCGCCGCTGCGATCAAAGCTGATATGTCGCTGTTGGCTGACTTGTGTCTCACGATTTCATACACGCCCGCGGCAAATTCAGGCGAAGGTCCAGCGACTAATACTTCCATCGATGTGGTATTGGAAACTGTCGTGGCTCATCGGTTACTGTTCATGGTGTTGAGCAAGTTAGCCAAATTGTCTTTCGAGGACAACACACCCGAAAGTGCATTCGCGCCTGACGCTTGGTCTCGAGCTCGGCGACTTCGGCGCCGTGGGCAACTTGTTGGATCGCTGGGAAGTGCTGTCAACTTGTTGAGGCGGAACTTTTCTTCGTTATTCGATGGTGCAGTTTGTTCGAAGAAGTATGCAACGGAAACGAAATTGCAGCGCAGATTTGTGTGGTTATCGCCATCCAAGAAGTTCTTGTGCTACTGCAAGAACACAAGTCGGCCAGCGAACAGCGATTCAGATGGTCAAATCATAGCTCTGGTAAGCCGATTGTTTCCAGTTTATGCATTCAAAATTCTGGCCTCTTGACTTGTTTTTTTCTTCCGCGTTTGTTTCAAATTCGCGCACAGGCAAAGTCGAAGAAACTAAAATTCATTCCGGTTGGAGAAATTATCAAGGTCGCTTCCGAGCTTCCGAGTAAGCCGGCCGCTAACATGCGCCAGAGTGCTCGTTTGCTAAAGGATTATTGCATCACGATTACGTCAAAAGCGGCGGACAAAAAGCGGATCAAGGCAGGGAAGGGAGAAACAATCGAGCTTGTCGTCCCGACGACCCAATTGTGCCGTGCATGGGTTGCTGGACTTCGAACGCTAGCCGGTTTAGGTGACAGCGGCGAGAAGAGCGAGAGCAGCGAGGAAGCACTGCTACAGGTCGAGGCTGAAGCGACGCATGCTACCTTGTCACGCGCGGAAGAAGATGAGGTTGCCGCAACGTCACCATCGAGCTCCATCGGAATTAATCACCATGCTTCCGTTTCGTTGGCAAAGCGTGGCGCTGCAGAAGCCGCACGGATGGAAGCCCAACGGCACAGGGAACACCTTGGAGTGGTGTTAGCCTCGCAGCTCTCCTCCATGCAGAACGGCCACTGTGTTGAAATAAAGGGAGGTAATGAGCAAGCCTATAAGATGCCGCGTGCCTTGTGGTTGTCGGAGGACCGCAAGTACGTGTGCTGGACGCGCGGAGCTGCCAGAGAGAAACCAAAACTTGAGCACGGGCCAGTGAATGCCTTTTCCGTGACCCTTGTTGCCCCCAAACCCAAAGCATTTGAGTATTTCTGTGTTGACGACATCGTCGAATTCCGTTCCGGCGTGCCGCCTGAAAAAATGAGCAATGCTCTCCGCCAGGAGATGGACTCAGGTAGCACGATGAAAGACCTCTGCGTATCATTCTTTTATGAACCGGGTGTGAGTACCGGCGGGAAGCGTGGGCCTAGAACAACCTTGGACATCAAATTTTCGTCGAAGAAAGATCTTAAAAAATGGTGTGCTGGTATTGGGCATCTGTCTGGTACAGAGGACACCGGGGGAGTCGATGATGTTGTTGTCGAAGGCGACGATGATGACGAGTATGCCAGTGAGCAGGAGCAGAGCGAACCATCCGCAGTCAGTGCAAACAGAGCGGTCATTCGGAAAGCGAAGGCTGGAAGTAAAATATCGAAGATGCTCGCCATGGAAGCTCAATTGAATAGCGGAAACAACACTCCTACACCGAACATTCGTGGAAAGGCGCAAGCCGCTAGTGACGACGAAAGTGACGATGACGACACGGAGGAAATCAAGGTCGCTGCGACGCCGAAGGTGCCTGCACACCACAATAAGATTGCAACAGCCGACGAACCTCCGGACGGTCACTACGACTGCCTAGTTCCGGGCGACCAGCCTCTGGGCATGCAGCTCACTGGTGGTGAAGCAGCTGGGCCGTTCGGAGCGACTCCAATCACAATTCAGAGTGTGGAGGAAGATTCTGTTGCGGGCGTGCAGGGATGCAAAGCAGGGGACACGCTCGTGGCAGTAAATGGTACTCTGTCGCTGGGGAAGGCCATGGCGGTGGTGGAGGATGCTTTGCACAAAGACAATGGCTCCGTGAATAGGTTGCGATTCCGGTCTGCGAACGGAGAAGAGGCGAATGCCATTTAATTCAAGCAAACATATATAGACTAAACTAACAGCCACGATAGTTCGATAATTTTCGTAGCTGCGAAGGCGGTGTTGCTTCTTGTGACAGTGCATCGGTCAAAGTCGACCGCGCTCCGTCCATGGTCCGGAGAATCTGAGCTGATGCAAGAACAACGGATTGACTTGTCACTCAAACCAAAACGGAGAATTGCCACCGCCAGCTTCATTGAAACCACTGTAGCCCTTTTTCTTTGTGAGCGGGAGGTGGTGGGGAGTGAGGCGGGTCGGAAATCAGGGACTCGTCAAGGGATGCGTCAACAGACTCGCTTGATTGCTCCGTCACCGCTACCGGTGGTCGGTGGTCGGGAACGTACAACATCGAAGGTGTGTGCACGCGGCGCACACCACTGTCAGCCATACGGTTCCTGCGTCGGCGTCGCGAGATCATTAAAGCCACTACCACCACCACTGCAATGAAAGCGACGCCCGCCACTGCGATACCAACAATGGTTGGGCCGTCGAACATACTGGAGGGGGCCACCGTTGTGCTGGGATGGGGTGTCGTCAGCATGGTTGATTGTAATGTGCGGTCAGGAGTACTTCAAACTTCGCTGGCTGTTGCGTGAGTTTGCCATCACCGCATCGATGTTTGGACCCGTTCTTTTGCGAGAGCCACAACACGATTTGTTTCGGAAAGAAATTTGTTTTGCCACAAAACGACAAACCCCCACTCGACTACCACCGTCACTTGTCAAGCACATCCTCTGCCGCCCGCCCAATGACCAGTCGCTTCAGCAATAAATGAATCAGATAACACGAGGAAGTATCCGCTGACACTCTGTTACATGGCCCGTGATACTCAGCGCGCGGTGCGAACTTCCGTCACGATACATTTGTGGCCCAGCGCAAGAGGGCAATGGGCAATGGGCAATGGTTCAAAGACCATCGCGAATCGAAAG
>Ga0213839_1002049_pt1 | contig 11754 bp, 6 predicted proteins | sample SWPATP21_FD_160075 | JGI IMG/M metagenome (GOLD analysis project Ga0213839, IMG submission 160075) | Coastal seawater microbial communities from Marineland, Florida, United States - SWPA TP2 #1 | ecosystem: Environmental > Aquatic > Marine > Coastal | place: USA: Florida | collected 2016-08-14 | reverse complement strand
AAATCATTCGACCATATAACTGGGTGGCTGAGTGCGACGAACGATGACTGACTGACTGACTGACTGACTGACTGACTGATCCAGTCATTGTATCTATAACCAATATTTCACAGTTTTGAACTGTGTTGTAGGTGTGAAAAAGTGTGGTCTCAAATATAGATACTATGACAGCACAAAATAAGCTGCCTGCAGATCTCAAAATCAAAAGAAAGAAAACCTGAAAACAAGAAGAAAACCTGAAAGCCGAAAGCATGAAGAAAACAAAGAGATCAAATAAAAAATAAAAACGTATTTCTAATGTGCAATGTGCAGTACAGTAATTACTGATTTAGTTGCAGTGTATGACAGTGAAAAGTATTCTACTGTAATAACGATGCTATATTGCGGAGCCTTCCCAAAAAGAATTCCAAAATTCAAAATTCCAAAAATTCCAAAAATTCCAAAAATTCCAAAAATCCAAAAATTCCAAAAATGCCAAAAGTTCGCCATTCGCCATTCGCCATTCGCCATTCGCCATTCGCCATTCGCTGTTGTCGTCCGTCCGTCTGTCGTTCGTTCACTCACTCATCACTCACTCACTCACTCACAACCTTCCTTCGCAATTCACTCACTCACTCACTCTCACTCACTCACTGCCATCATCGTTCGTTCGTTCGTGGATCTCGTTTGGTTGGTTGTGGTTGTGGTTGCGTGGTTGCTTGTCTTGCTTGCTTGTCTTGTGTCTTGCTTGCTTGTCTTGCTTGTGCTTGTTTGTTTGGAGCTGTCGAGCTGTCTGTCTGTCTGTCTGTCTGTCTGTCTGTCTGTCTGTCGGTCGGTCGGTCTGCCTTTCTGTCTGTCTCTCTGTCTGTCTCTCTGTCGGTCTGTCGGTCTCTCTGTCTCTCTGTCGGTCTGTCTGTCTGTCTGTCTGTCGGTCGGTCGGTCGGTCGGTCTGTTTGTTTGTTTGTTTGTTTGTGGTCACAAAAAATCAAGCACTGTCCTACTGTCTCACTGTCTCACTGTCTCCCGCCGACGTCATGTACTGACTTTAGCCTTCCGCCGCCGTCAACCAAGTCCTCGTCGTCGTTGTAGTCGTAGTCGTAGTCGTAGTAGTTGTTGTTGTCGTCGTCGTCGTCGTCGTTGTTGTTGTTGCAAAGTAATCAGCAATTGAGTAAACTGCTGCGCACTCGCTTACTCACGCCGAGGCGACGAGGTCGTCTTCGTTCTTCGTCGTTCTTCGTCGTTCTACATCGTCGTCTCTTGGCGTTGACGTAGTCGCCGTCGGTCGTCGTCTTTGTTGCTGTTTTCGTTGTTGTTGCCACGTATCGTCACCTACCTGATGCTCTGTCGTCGGCAGACATGTTTGGGTGAAGGCTCCATGAAACATCACGATGCATTGACAATACCAGCAACGCCACGCCGCAGTTTGTTCTTGGGGACAACCACCGACAATAGGGGAGCTCGGTTGCTGCAGGGTAAGACTGCCTGCATTGATGTCGTGGTTTGGTCAAGTGTCCCTCAAGTTTTTTGGGGTCAATAGCCGACACAACGGGAAATGTCGCCGTTCTTCAAAGCTCAATGCTGTGCTCTGAGTAGGCTCTGACCATGAAAGTGCTATTGCGGCACGAGAACGGGGGATGGGCCATTGAAGGCGAGCCGTATGAGACGTCTAAGTTTGGGCGTCCCAGCTCGCTTCGCTCCAGAAAGCAAAAATCCAGCAAGGCACGTCGGAAAGAAAAGGCGAGGGAGGAGGAAGAGGAAGAAACAGTGCCATTTGCAGACGTGAAAGTGCAAGGCTCCCCGCCAATTATTCAAAAACACATTGGTCAGGGCTTAGTTGGGTGCCGCCTACAAGTGTATTGGCCGAATGACAAGGCGTGGTATGAAGGATACTGTAACGACTTCAACGCAGACACCCGGCAACACACCATCAAATATGATGATGGACAAGTTGAAAAAATATCATTGCACGAGCATGCCATCATCTATGTTAGTCGCCTCGTGTGGGCCAAGGTTAAAGGGTATGCATGGTGGCCCGCGCAGCTGATCCACTTCAACAGTCCCATGGGCCAGGAAAATCGACCAGCCGATTCTGAGTACGTGATCTTCTTCAACACAGACGACAACAGTTGGATTAAACGCGATAAGATTCGGGAATTCAACGAAATGGCCCGGCCTCGCAAAAATAAGCAGGTCCAGTCCGCACACGCGCTTGCATGCCAAGCCCTCAGCACGTGGACGCAAGTGCAGAGAAAATACGGCAGGAAGGCGGCCGTCCGCCTCTCCAAGGAGCTTACGGATTTCGACTGGATATCAAGATTTGTTGAGATTCATGACAAAGCCTTGAATTATTCGGCTGGTGGTCACGTAACTGCTCGAGTGTTGTTGTTCGACCCTGTATCCAGCAAACATTTGCTTCGCTACCTATTCCAGTCGGCACCAGCGATGGACTCCATGGCCACGCTCCCTTCAGTGTCAAATATCGTGAAATGGGTAAAGCTCCATCAATGCCACCCAAGCTACGTTGACCCTGCTTCCATCGAGGGCTACACAACATCACTGCGTGATGCTGCGGACACGTGTGGATACTGCCGCTTGCCTTTATCGGAAGAGACACTTGCTCTAGCGTGCACGGAGTGTCAGCGATTGCATCATTTCTCGTGCGTGAATCATCCCCCCAATTCCAAAAGTCGACTGATGAAGTGTGCAGTTGTGAAAAATGGTGCGTTGGTGGTTCAACCCGGAGAAGATGACTCTTTGTGCTGGACCTGCATTCCTTGCACAAAGTGTCAAGGATGCGAGGCTGTCACAATTGGAGACGACATTCGCGAAGCGAAAAGTCGATGGCTAGCATACGACGAACGAACACACAAGGCTGTCAAGGATTTTTTGGGAGGCACAGTCCTGGCCAATAATGTCGCATCAGCCAGCGAAAACTCACACATCCCAAAGTCAGCGCTCTCTCTGCGTGTGAAAGGTCGTGGCAGGTTTGTGAGCCTCGGTCACGGCCACAACTGGACCTCGGTGGAGCTCGACTCCAACAAACGCTTTGTTGTATGTGCGCCTTGCAAAGACAAATACGAGGCCCGGAAGTACTGCGGGGTGTGCCTCAAGCTCTACAATGATGATGAGTCTGCACCCATGATATTTTGCAACTCCTGCTCTCTGTGGGTGCATCGAAATTGCGATGCCGCCAGCGGCAGCCCCAGTGACGATGGCAACGCCGACTTCTTATGGAAAGAAACGTATTCATGTAGTGTGTGCCGCAAGAAAACACTGGTGTCAATGATGCGCAAGTTAGCGCGTCACGACAAAATGCAGATTTTTGGGCTCCCGGTCACTGATGACATTGCGCCAGGTTACTCTGACAAAATTAAAGAGCCAATGGACCTGTCCACCATCAGCAAACGCATTGAGACTGGCCACTACACCGCGAGTCCGCAGTTGTTCCGACAAGACTTTGCTCTCATTTGTGCCAATGCGCTCGATTACAACGTACCAATGGACGTCATTTGGAAGTGTGCAAAACGGTTCTATGAGGCAGGCAGCGCTGATTTAGCCAAGATCCACTGGCTCGCAAAAGATGACGGTGCGCAAGACAAGAGAGTGAAGTCATTTTTCTCGAAACGACAACAAGTGCAGTCTGCGCGACAACAGCTCGCACAGGAACAACGTGCCAAGATTCAAAGCACCAAAGCGGTTATCCCTGCAGCTGTGCCTTTGCCTTGTGACCTCCCAACTTTTTCTCGGCCGCGTACCATAGTTGCTGAAGTGTGTGGCGATGATTTTGGGGAAGTCAATGCCGTTGATGAAAACGACAGTTTACTGCTGGCTGTTGCAAAGCAATGCCATCCGTCATGTCAGATTTGCGGCAGCTTCGGCGAGATCGCGCTGATGATGATTTGTTCTGGATGTGGAGATGCCTTCCACACCTTTTGTCTGAAGCAGCATATGAAGGCATTCAGCGCGGTAGTATGCGGTCGCACGCCAACAGAGCCTCCAAAATCGTCTCAAGTCCTAGACCACACACCTGATGTGACGACTGCTCGACCTGTTTCAACCACAAATGACGAACAGGCTCGAAGTGCCGAATTGGATCCATTGTCTGCTACACCAGCTTTGTCCACTGCCACTGGATGCATACTGAGATCGAAGTGGCCGAAACGGGTCGGGGATTTTGTCCGAGAACCGTTATGGACTTGCTTTAACTGTGCCACTTGCAAGTGTTGCGCCAAACCTCTTCTGCCCACCCTGCCATTCGTTGCCAGTGATCTGCAATGCCACATGATTTGTGGCTCGAACTGTACGAAGCCAACCACCCTCGCACTTGTGGAAGTTGCTGATGCTAAACGGCCTCGGCTTCCAGGTGCCTCATTGTCCACGGAATCGCCGCCGTTGCTTCCGCAGGCAGTGAGTCACCATGACACAGTCTGTGACGCACACAACGAAGCCGACAATGCGTCCAACCCCACAATGACCTCCAATAGAAAGCGTGAACGCTCGGGATCTGGTACATCAAAGCCTCCCTCGTCAGATGATGTTCACCTACGAGTCATCGTTTGCGGCTGCTGCGGGGAATCATTTCATGAACAATGTCTCAGTACACGCTTTGTAGCTTTTGACAGCTCCACAGTGACAATGACTCTTCGCAAATATGGCGTCCACTGTGTCGACCCCATTCTATTCTGCGGTCATTGTGTTCAGTGTCACCAATGTGATTCACAGAGTCGGCCATGTTCAGATTGGTCGCCGCTCCCAAATAGGTGTCTTGAGTGCATTACTCGGAAAGAGCGAGAGCGTCTTCGAAAGGAGCGAGAAGAGCGACGTCGCGCAGAGGAAAAGCGCAAAGCTATCCTTCGAGAGCGCCGACGCGCCGCACGCGCGGCCAAAGCGGCGGCCAAAGCGGCGGCCAAAGCTGCCAAAGCAGCCAAAGCAGCCAAGATCCGCGATCGCAAATTGTTGAGCAATCCAACTGTGAACCCTGATCACGTTTGTCTGATTTGTGACACTCCTGTACGCGACAATGACGAAGCTTTAGAATGCGACTCTTGCGGCGTGTGGATCCACCGCAGGTGTGAAGACATTCAAGACCCTCAATGGGCCCGACTCACTGGAGTTGCAGCAACGACGAACTTTTACTGCCCAGAATGCAGGAGCGCAGGCCGACGTGTGGATTACATGCTTCATCGTTTGCGGGCACTGCGACAAGATTTATACCGAGAAACCGTGCGAGAACGTGCTCGATTCCCTTTTTTCGTCACGCCCGTGAGTCCATTGCCGGCCTTGCCAGGCGCAACGCAATGGCCACAAACCGGGTGGGCATCACATTGTTTCCCTGTTCCATCGGCCTCACATAAACCGCCTTTGGCCCACACAGTGCACGTTCACCAATTATCGACCCAGTTTTTTCAAATTATCCGCGTCGCAGAGCAGCTCTTTCGCCGGCTTCGATTTGTCTTCTTGAGAGCAACCAGAAAGAGTATGAAAGACTTCACGGCGCAGGTCCTTCATCTTGTACGGGATGTGTTCGAGGATCCAGAAACGCAAAATTACATGAAAGTCAAGGGCGTCGCGAGTCCTGGTCAAAGGTGTCGTCAGTACGCGCAGCACTTTTTAACGCGAACAATCATGACATCAAATGACGAGACACAAGACTCCAGTGTTGCCGCAAACAGCAACACTCGTCGCGGCAAACCTTTGGCTCAAGAGGCGGTTGCTCTGTGCGCACACGAACACATGCTACGATTTTGCGCCGATGAAATTTCGGAAATTCCTGGCGACCATGAGCGATTCAGCGATGTTTCGTGCTCGGCCGCAACGCGGAATTTTGATCTTTTGTACCATCATGCTTTGAATGCAGTTTCCTTTGTGGACATTATCAGCTTTCACATGATGGGTGGGGCAAGTGGCGCTGGTGACACAAAATCAATGCGACCAACTGTTCCGACACACCTGCGAACTATGTACCTGAACTTGCTGCGTGACTGCACTTCCGAGTCTGGAGCCCAATGCTGTGGAGCCAACTGCGCTTCTTCTCGCATGTTGTGGAGAACAGGCTTTGGTGCCGGCGTGGAATCGCGCCGTCACGGATTTGGTCGCTGGAACACCCACAGACCGAACTTGGCCACCACAGCGAAGAGAACACCAGCAACCTCGTTGGAACGTGTGAGCGCTGCAGTGCCAAGTGACATCAAGAATGATGATCTATCTCCGCCCGACACTGTGGAGACGACTACAGTGAAAGTGGAGAACTTACCTGCGACAGTTGTGAACGACACCAAGAGGGCTCCTGAACAGGTGCCCACACAAGACACGGACCCTTCGCGAGACGACAATGTGGACGCTCTCAAACCTTCACCCCGAGCCGGAGTGACAGGAGAACCAGTGCCGGTGCCCCACACTACCTCGACAAAAACGTCACAGGTCGACGAAGGAGTCGTACCAAACAGCTCAGACAATTCGATGTCTGCAACTCCATACGTGACGCAAGTCGAAGTTGATTCGCTGTCGCAGTCTCATCCTTTCCTCCTCGACCCAGATGGTCTGGCTTTCACCGAGCCCGATGCAGGTTCTGGCCCGCTCCTCGACATCTGGCCACTGGAATTACCTATGGATGACAGAGATGGAACATATGATGTGCACGAAGTGGGAGTAGAACACCAACAAGATGTGCATCGTGGGGCTGATGCAAGAAAGTGTCTTCTATGCCGATCATGTGGTGATTCCAATGTTGAAGGCCGGCTGCTCCCCATTAGGCTGAAGGCAAACACCCACACTCAGTGGATCCACGTCAACTGCGCCATCTGGACTCCAGAGGTCAGGGAAGATCAAAACGGTGCGCTTTGTAATGTAGAATCAGCCTATCGACGCACTAGAACGCTGTCGTGCACGTTTTGCCGACAACTGGGCGCCTCCATTGGTTGTCAGCATCGGCATTGTCGTCAAAATTTTCACTATGCATGTGGACGCAAAGCAAACTGCATGTTTGCGAGCACAAAACAGCTGTTTTGCGGCAAACACGCTGAGCAGGCCGTGGCCGAGACGAAAGAAACAGCGAACGCTAATATTTTCCCGATTACGTCGCATCGACACGACCGTTGCGTTATGTTGAAGTCGCAATTCGCCAATACCACGAGAACGCGGGCCAGAGGGGACGGCGGCGCCGTGCTGTCCGCGGACAAAACTCGGCAACTTGCCTTGCAGTCAATGTGGAATACGGAGGACGTGGACACGTTGTTCCGAAAAAACCTCCGTCTTGCAGGGGACGGCGGACGCGAATTCATTAGAGTTGGGCCTGTCACTGTCGTATCCCTTGGGAGTATTCAGCATTTGCCTCCAAAGGAGGTGTCAGAACGAAAATCTTTCCACAATGACCACTTCATATACCCAATCGGTTACACTGCGTTGAGGCTGTTTTGGAGCTGGGATAGTTGTGAGAAGACTTCTTGTGGCTCACAAACTATGTTTGTGATGAAAGTTGTCAGTGGAGGACCTAAGGTGGGCGCACTGTTTGTAGTCGCTCCTCTCCAAGCTTGGGTTAATCTCTCAAGCTCCACAACAATTCCACAGAATGACATCATCATTGCCCAATCTGCAGTGGAGGCCATGGACGCTTTCTACTCCAAATTCGATCCGCCTTTAGGCGCGAGTAGTACGCGTCTACGGAAGCCTCATTGGATGACTCCTGAGCTGTTTTTTGGGTACGGACTTCCTGCAGTCAATTTTGCGGTGGAGCAGTCACCGAAGGCGATTTATCTTGGTCTGCCGCGAAAACCTTCATCATCATTGGATGATGCCGAAGTTGACATCAACACATTCCAGGATATCGACGCTCTCTCGTGGCCTCAGTACCATTTCCATTGGCGACAGTTTAGCTCTGGTGCTGCCCAACGTGCCCTTGACTTCGTTCGAGCATCAGCAACTAGAACCGCCGCAGTTCTAACAGGTTGCGCACGTGGTGACCCGTGGGCTCCATCTGGCAATTCGGCTCCTGAAACAGCTCATGGAGGTTCAGGTACCCCTGCAAAGAAAAAAGCACGAGTTGCCATGGCCCGCAGTCAATTGCGCCAGGTCAACGCCACAGCAACATCATTCGCATCGGGTACCAAAGAAACGGGAAGTGTGCAAGACGCAGAAGAAGAGACCGCTGCTGCCGCTGCGGCTGCTGCTCTAGCCCAAGAGCCTGAATACTTGCGATACGCTGAAATGAGAAGAATTCCACAAGACGAACGCGTGAGCGCCAGAAAGTCGTCTATTCATGGCTGGGGCGTCTTTTTGGAGAGACCATTCAAGAAAAACGAATACATCGTGGAGTACACAGGAGAGGCGATTCGGCTCGCACTTGCCGACGAGCGTGAAAAACGGTGAGTGTACATGTGGCAGCTGGTCTGTGCGTGCACCAGGTAGGTAATGTGAAATTGTTATTTGTAGGTATGCACTAAGGCATGAAACTGGAGGTTGTTACATGTTTCGATTGGATGAGCACTGGATCGTTGGTAAGTGGATCCGAATGCTGGTATATTTGTTTTTGATACTGACTCTGTGGCGTGTCGTGTTTCAGATGCCACGCACAAAGGCAATGTTGCCAGATTCACTAACCATTCATGTGAACCAAGCGTTAACGCTGCCGTGATCTACAAGGACAAAAACCGTGCCGGCAAGGCCATCATTTTCTTTGCTCGGAGGGATCTCGAAGCAGGTGAAGAGATTACATATGACTATAAGTTTGCGCTTGAAGATGGAGACGAAACCATCACCTGCAACTGCGGGGCCAGTTTGTGCCGAGGAAGAATGAATTAAAATTTTAACAGAACAGTAGCCGCAAGACCACGATTATTGGATGAAACGTCGACCCTCCGAACTGGCGTCACTGGTTTGGCTGAGACTTTCCATGTTTTTTTCGCGAATGCTGAGAGTTCGGTTTCCGAGTTGTCCTTCGGTTCGTTGTGGGCTGACCCCCTGTTGTATGTACAAATCGGCATTGCGATCCAAAGCGGCACTCACCCTTCAAAAAGTGAGCACAAACTTTTTGAGGTTTTTCGCCAGTGTGGCAAGGGTTGCTTTTGCGCTGTTGTTCGTTTCCCTTGACCCTTCTGCCGACCGGTTGCCTCGACGGATTGGTTTCTACTTGCGACGTATCACCTGTCATTGACCCTTTTGAATTGCACGGGCCATTGTCTCGGTCGTGTTGGCGGTTCCGGCTCCTACTTCCAGCGCCGCGACGTGATGAGCTCTGCGACGAATTCTGCTGCCTCGATTGCGCTGTACGCGGTCTGCTGTCGGACTGACGCTGTTCTGCTTGGTGTCGTGGCTTTGCTACACCAACTTTCGACGTTCCATTACGCTTGCGAGAAACCCCAACTGATGCCTGGTCGCGTGGAGCCTCGCAGGCAGAGCAAGTTCTGTTGCGTTGTTCGTTGATCAATGTACATGTCGAACAAGTCCAAGTCGTGTTATCAATACGTGACGTGCTGTTCGCATTGCGGTGCTGTTGTTGCGATTGGTGTCGGTGTTTACTTTCTTGCTTTTTGCGAAAGGGGGTAATATTGACCACTCTAGGTACTCCGTTGGTTGCTACATTGCACAAATATGCGGGTTACCAAGTTGACATGCCTAGACTCGACGTATCACAACAGTGCCCACCTCCGTCGATCACGAAATCACAAGTGGATTTTCGCTGCAGAGCCTCTTGAAGCCTCACAATGCTGGACATTATTCTGTTCTTGCTGGCTGGTTGTGCAAGATAGTCCTGAAACTGGACCTATTTTCAACAACACATATTTGATACCAATATCATGTCTTGATCCATGCACGTAAAACAAAACGAACCCCTGCTGGAATGCGAAGGAGCAAATCGCGCAATGAAGCGCCGACGATCCCGTGAAACACACCACCCCATTTGTCCTCCTGCAGTCACAATTCGTCAATTTGCTGCAACACACAGTCACGTGATGCAGAGCCACGAACTCTTTCGATTGTAATATCCAGAGATGGTTGAGCACGTCGTGTACCGACAGAAAGATTGCGAACGCGTCCACGCACACGATTATCAACCTGGGCCGCTTCTGGGCTCGCGGCGGTCGGGGGCTTCGCTTTTTGTCCTCCAAAACGCTTCAAAAGATCCTGCAGCGGGTTGCGGGTCGAGTTTGCAACTGCTGTCGACGGAGTGGAGGAAGTCTCCATCACTGTGCGTGAAACAGTAGTAGTGCGCTGATGATGATGCGATTGCTTGTCTTGTGATTCGCTGCCGTCGTTCGGCAACTTAAAGCGAGGGAGTTGGGCGCCAACAGACCGAGCCGCGCTAGCTGCCGCAGCTCTGCGGACCCTTTCCGTTGCGTCAAGCTTGCCTGACGCAAATCCAGCTTCAGCCATCATGTCTTCATATCCGACGCGCTTCATCGCGCTGGAAACTGCTGCTTGTTTGGATTTACCCCCTGGCCCTCCCTTGCCAGATCGCTCGGAGCCAGAACTGGCAGCTGCTTTCTTGTCGGCGGCCCAGCGTTTACGAATGTCCTTGGCAGCACTGACGGTGAATTTAAGAAACTTTGGTGGTGGATCATCCTTGGACACTTGGCCGATTACTTTTGTCCACACTTTCGATGGACCCAGTGCTCGCTTGCGCCAGTCCTGAGCGAGATGTCGAACCTCCCCGTCGAGGCGCACTACACAGCTATGCGCAAAAACAGCAGAGGGCTATCGAGTGAACACTACCACCTCAACACAACTGCCACCAAAACAAATTCCCTTGAACGCACCTGGGCTCGAGTAGCAATAAATTTCTTTCATATACGACGTTCCTGAGAACGAGTTTGGTGCCGGGTAACAGAGTTTTGAGAGATAGACCAGGTATTGGCACGTGCTCCAGCGCGTAAACCTTGTCATGCCCATCCGTTAAATGGATGTAGAGGCAGCGCTGCCCGCCGGAATCCTGCTTAATCGACGGTTGGGCAATATTTTTGCACCCAATCACTTGGACAAAAAACGGACCTTGAAGTTGGACGCGATCTCCGGAAGAAGACGATTGCATTGCACGCGGAAAACATCCTTGGGACAGCTTTTTCAAGTCTAGCGCTGTGGCAGCTTGCACCACCTTGTCCACGTTCTGACTCTTGCAGAGCTCAAAACAGGCTTGAAATCCATCGTCTGACAGGTTGAGACCATACTTCCGCGCAATCTGATCTCTCGTTTGCGGGTTCAGCCTTATTCCCTCCGAACGCCCCATCAGTTCTGTTGTTAGACTTTGAAGACCAGCTTTCACCGAGCCGATGTCGATTTCGCGGTGAACTACGACATCGAGAGCGACTGCAACACACGCTGCAAAATCACGCACAAAAACCGGCCCGATTTGGATCACACGACTTACAAAGTTTCTTTCTGACGCATTGGAGGTTTTGTCGACCGCAAGATACTGACGACGAGTCTCCAAGCTGGCTCGAAGAACGCCACATGTCGGCGAAATAATCATGCTCGAGTAGCGTTCGACACGAGGCTCCGATGTTTTTTATGAACGCGTCGTTCGTTGATTGTGTTGTCGTCTGTCTGTCTTCGTCGTCGCGAGGCAGCGACGCCACACTGTCAACAGCGTCAACAACCCTCCACGGAGGGACCAATGTACGTAGTAGCCTGTAGACTTCGGAGGATCGATCGACTCCGACGTCAGCGGCTGGCGGAATATCCTTTAATGACAATACACGGTTTCTTTGCCGAACAAGCTGCCGCAAACCATAGAATACTGGATAGCGATATGCGTGGACAGCTCGCTCTCCCTCTCGGACCGAC
>Ga0213839_1002048_pt1 | contig 11754 bp, 12 predicted proteins | sample SWPATP21_FD_160075 | JGI IMG/M metagenome (GOLD analysis project Ga0213839, IMG submission 160075) | Coastal seawater microbial communities from Marineland, Florida, United States - SWPA TP2 #1 | ecosystem: Environmental > Aquatic > Marine > Coastal | place: USA: Florida | collected 2016-08-14 | reverse complement strand
CTTAACCACCAGCCCCGCCCTGCGGAATGTGCGTCGGAGCTGGCTCGATCCCATTTGCAACTGACTGCAGCGCCACAGTTACCATTTGGAGCTGCCACCATTGAACGAACACAAGCAGTGATCTTGGTTTGTGAACAACAATGTGACACGAACAACTACCCGACTCGACGCAAAACTCCGTAAAACTAGAATGTACATTGGTTAATTTTTCACTTACGCACTTCGAACTACCCTCATCATGCCGCGCGCTGCGAGTGCATGCAAGTGTACAGTGCACGCTTTTCCTGTTTCATTTCACTTTTTGATCTTTGATCTTTTGTCCGTCATCGCTCGCCCGTCGCCGCTGTTGGAATCAGACTGCCGGTTGGTCTTGTTAAAATTTCGTACTGCATGCTATTTTCAAAGCGATTCACTAATTTTAAACACACGCGTTGAACCCGCCGCTTTGTTTTCTTTTGCAATTGTGGATAGCCAACACTACAGTAGACAATAAACTAACTGACGATGTCTTGTGGAGACGGTGGAGTTGATTGTGCCGTCGTCGGACGGAGTCAGTCGCGTTGGTTGGTTGGTGAACGATGTTCGTTCGTTCGTTCGTTCGTTCTTTCGTTTGTTCGGTCGTTCGTTCGTTCGTTCGATCGATGGCTCGTTCGTTTGTTTGTTCGCTCGTTCGTTTGTCCGACCACCGCTTCATTGCTTCACTGCTTCACTGCTTCACCTGCGTGGTCGGTGACCAATGTTGAAGTTGAAGAGTGGTTGTATTGTTTGTTTGATTTGTCGTGTCAGCCCTGAATGAATGCATGCGCAGGCTTGCCTTCCGTGAGTGCTGAACTGACTCGGCCTTCGTTGTTACTTCACAGACGCAGGCTGAAATCAATGGTGCGATGGCGACAGAGGGACGCACCCAGAGTCAGAATGGCACATTGCTCAGTTGAGGCTTCCGTGTATCTGAGAAAGTCTGCGTTGTTGGAGGCGCTTTCGGCTGCGACAGCGGGATATTTTGCGGTGAAACTTTGTCCCAAATTCTTCGGTCAACGACCACCACGCAGTGACACCCACCAAGAAGAAGAGCCATGAGGCGGCTTTCTGAGCTTCGCGCCGGCAAAGAAGGCTCTTCTGCCTTCACGAGGCAAACACCAAGAGTTTGGATTTGGAGAACCTGCTGATTGTTCGACAATGCATCACGGCACGGCGCCGGGCTCGCCCCCAACTTTTGCAGATTTCGAGCGACAGTGGGCGAATCTGGCAACTGCGTGGCGCGCGCAAAGCCCCACAGAACCAAACCACCACAGGGATTTGACCAGTTTTTGCCATCTCCTCGACGATGCGATCGAGAGAGCCGCTCGTGGCGTCAATGAACAGCCAGTGAGCTTCCCATGCCTTCCGACAGAAGTTTTGGCAGGAATCTTGAGTGCTTTTTCGCACGCCGGGTCTGAGTTGCAAAGACTAGCGGCGTTGCCAAGAAGCGTCGCACCCCCACAAGACGTTGTTGACGACGCACACACTGTCTTTGCTGCAGTTGCCAAAGTTCTCCGTGTCGACTCGCAGAGTCGCATCAAAGCCCTGTCCGATGGACTCGAAAGTATGCTCCGTGGTGTGCGTGACAGCACGGAGACCCTGCTTCGTGTTGTGCTTGCCGTCGAAGATTCTCTCGCTCGGAATCAGTCCCCGATCGAAATTGAAAAGAATGCATCTCCCACCGACAGGGCGCCTCTTCAGTTGTCTCCCCTTCAACGTTCGATGCTTCAAGTGACGGCCGACGTACTCAACCTCCAGACAGTCATTTATGACACGTCATCAAACGCTGACGGGGCGATACTCACGGCGGCCGACTGGAGTTTGGACATTGTGCGGCTATCACGTAGTGCGCGAGCGCACGAGCATCCTCGGACTCCAACGAAGACTTCAGGACGAGCAGAGCGGACTTCTGGCGCAACGCCACGTCCGACACCTTACCACTTGCATTCGCATGCACGGTTCCGTTGTATGTTGCAACCTTCTTTGGTATACTCAGTGGCAACAGAAGCTGCCGCATCAGGAAACGGTGCTCCGCATCGAAATAGCCAGCGGTTGCGGCTGCTCAATGCCCAGCAGGCATCTCAGGCGCTTCGATTCGTGGGCACAACGTTTCGTGCTGTTTCGCTATGGATGCGCACCAACTTAGTTCATACATCCTCGGAACGCCCAACTCACACTGTGAATGCGCGTGCAGTTGCACCGTCCAGCGACGCTAGATCCAGTGGCGCCGGCGACGAGGGCGATGACAGGCGTCGGGCTGTCGAGCGAACACGCGTTCTGGACCAGGTCACTGGCGACTTATCCACGACTGTCTTCGTTGCTCTCACGCACAACCTCGGCACGATGATATCCTTCTGTGCCGTACACGCTGGATCCCGCCACTTGTTGGATGAAATGTTGTTTCCGTTCGAAGGCCAAGGCAACGCCACGTTGCACTCGCCACCGAGCACACTGCACGAGAACCGACCACTTGTGGTGGAAGTATCTGAATTTTGGCATCAGTGCTGCAGAATCGGTGGGGCGTCAAAGCGTCCCCAGTACTGCGGACCAGCCACTGCAGAGCGAATGTTGTTGGTTGGGTGCAGCTTGCTTTGCGCATTACAGCAAAGCGTCCCGGCTTGGATTGTGCGGGCGGTACGCGCCGCACGATCCTCAACTGCATCTGTGGCGTCCACGGCATCTTCCGGAGGCAGTATCCTCCGAGACCATCGCTACAGTTTCGTTAGTGTCTTGTGTCGTATTATAGCGACCATTCCGCTCATGATACATCGTCGCACAGCGCTTACAGTCGGGGCTGGCCGTGGACTTGGAGGTGTGCTGGATGAAAATGCAAACGACCGTGTCACGTTTGCGCTACGTGTTCTACGCCCAAGTGCGTTCAACTGTGCACCGCTGATGACACCAGAACATATTGTCGAGTCTCACAGTTCTGGGGAAGGGTCGTCATACCGCCCTTTGCGTGGTCTGTGGGGTTTTGAGCTTGGGCGCATTCATCGGTCACAGCAACCAGGACACGGAAGTAGTTCCTCGTTGGATTCTGCTGCGACTAGCAGCACCGGCGGTGCTGCCTCCGCAAATGCCGGAGACACACACTTACCAGATCCTGTTGAGATTTCCTTGTGGCATCTCGCATTTGATTGTTTGTTTGCTTTGGTACGAAGTGTTGACGTTGTCCGAATGCGAGGCTGTCCATTCTAACAAGAATCCACACTTTTACTGACTGACGTAGGTGACGTCGTGCACCAGCACCTTACAGGAAGTTGCTGGACAGACTCGTTTGGCGGCAAGTTTTTGAATGTTTCCCCGTTGTCCAGTGTGCATCTCTCATTTACGTAGCTTGCTTGTTTGAACAGACAACGGAGGTCGTATCCAAAGTGTTAGCAGTCATCATTCGTTCGGTGGATGACAAGTACACTTCCGTGCTCCACAATACTGCCATCGAGACACGGAGCAGTTGCGACGCAGGCGCTGAAGATATGTCCGACAAAATTGCTGACTTCCAATTTTTCTACCGAATGCGTGTGTTGAAGTTGTTGCGTCAAGTGGATCTCGCTGGTACGTAGTGGCGTTGCGGTGGTCGCCGTGTGGGCAGTACTTTCAACAAGTCTCCACAGAAGATACCGATGGTCATTTTGTTTTGAACACCGTTTCCTCAGGCTTGCTTCCCGAAGGTTTCTTCAGCAGCATGTTTTCCATGCGCTTTGGGTTTGGCCAAAATGCCCAAGTTTCAAATCATTTGACCAACGGCTATTTCGTTCACGAAGAATCACCCTTGGGTCATCAGCTGATGATTCAAAGTCGAGGCGCGGAGTATAAACGACATATCCACGGCGTCATCGCGCGCTGTGAGTTTTTGTCGCTCGCGATGCCAGCCGGGCAACGCTTCAGTCCTGCTCGCTTCAGGCACGTCTCCGCGTATGCTGTGGGTTGAAATGATAGTCGTTGGTGTGTGACTGTGTCGATATTGCTCTTGCTAGAGCTGTCGCCCAAGCGCTGTACACTTATAGGAAAGACACAGCTGTCACTCTGTCAATTGCTACCTTTTTGGCATGGTCAATCAGTTCATCGGTGTGCCATCATATGCACGCGTACTTGCTGCTACGAGTGAGACTCTCAATCGCTTCTGCGTGTAGGCTTGGCGACAGAAAGTTTTAGAAACTTTGGCTCTTGTGAGCGCTTTGCCCGCCATTGTTCGTGTAGCTCACGGTACGTTCATTTGCACTGTGCTCGGCGATACGCCCTTGTCACCACTGCTTTGTCTTCTCTGCGGCACAGGTCTTGTTGAGCTCGATCTACGCGCAAACGATGCGTCGAGCACATCGTCGATGTCAACGTCAACATCACCGGGCGATTCTCCGTCGTCAGTTCACAGTAGCCGCGATGCTGGTCCTGCGGGCAACACTTCCCGTTTTTCTGGCTCTGTGAGAGCAAAGGTCAGATTTGCTTTGAAAGAAGGCTTGCTAGCAGTCTCCAATCACCGCAACGCTGATTTCGCGTCGACGTCGCTGGGGTCGTCGTCGCGCAAAGCCCACGCCAGACAGATATTGCGGGTTCAAATAATCCCAGACCATTTCAGTTTGCCCGACGAAAATGGACTGAAGCGTCTGTCTCCAATCAACGTGGAGAGTGCATCGTCCGTTCACATGAGAGTGATTACATCAGAAGAAGGCCGAACTCTGAGAGTGACTGTGCCAGCAGACGAAAGTACCACACGTAGACGCCGCTCCAGTGTAGAAATCGGTTTGTTCGCGGACTTGGCGGACGAGCATTCCGGCTGGAATTGGGCGGAGGAAGATAGTAGTGGCACAGAGAGTGAGGGTACTTCGGCCGATAGAAGCCATCGTCATCACCAGGTGACCCGTCGCCGCAGGCCCAAGTCGAAGTCACAGCGGCTAGAAGCCTGGCGGGCGACAACCGCTGTTGCAAAACACCACCGACACAGTTCGAACGTTATTCACCACACTAGGACCGCCTCCGACACTGACAGCGACTGCACAGAAGATGACTCAGACGCATTGCCAAGTCGAAACCCACGACTTCTTCGCAGCTCGAGCGTCAAAGGGATGGCCCGCCCTAGCACCCGTGGGCGCAGTGTCGAGCTGAAACGGAATTTCACTCTTGGCGGGGTTCCCGCGAGCGATGAGGCCACCACGGCATCACGACCCTCTGCGCCTTCTGTCGACAACATGGATCTTCAGCGATTGCAATTCCTTCCTTTGCTCGGGTGAGTCGTGTTCTTGAACGATTTAGGCTCGAAAAGTGGGCCGTGGTGTTGACATCGATAGTATTCCTTGTGCCAGGCCATCTTGCCATGCCACCTTAAAGGTCATGGATGTATTCACCTCGAAATTCCCCTCCACGGTGTTTCACGAAATCTCTGCAGACATTGATGCTGGGACCACGAATAATATCCTTCATCTTGTGTTCTTGGTGCTTCTGGAGCCAGAGTGCGTGCTCGCATGAACGTTGCACGTGTGTTATTTTGTGAAGGCACAAGTGTTTGATCGTGTTTCATTGATGTGTGCAGGTACAAAACATTTGGCTTTCGCGTCCTATTCAGAATGTTATCCATGGCCGATGTTGTTATTCACAGGCCTGACCTGTCAATGAACAACTCCAGCATGTCACTACTCTCGCCGTCCCCGCTGCGTTTTAGCAGCAGTTCGCTACAAAGTCGGTCCCGTGATCACTCTGCGAGCTCAGTCAGTGACTACTTACTGCCCATGTCGGTCAGCAGTTTTGGTGCACTGGAGCCCACCCATAGTCTTCAGCAAACAGAAGCCACGATCGACACGTTGATTCGTCTCTTGATGCAAACGTTGCAAACAGCAATGCAATTTCCACGCAGTGACACTCAGTTGACTGGTGTGCTGGCACTTCTCGAGCAATTGCAAAAATTTGTGGTGGCTTCGTCATCGCTTGAGATGTTGAATCATCGACAGGTCCGTTGTCGCCGCCCACACAACGTATGCGATTGTCACTTGCCTAACCTTGTTCTATCACTGCGCAGATGCTCTTTGTTAAGCAAGACATCTTCACTAAACTCCAAGCATTGCTGGCGATGGAGAATGTAAATGCTTCCAGCCCTACAGATGCCGTTTCCAGTTCGGGTACCTCAGGCGGCGGAACGCTTCGTAATGGCGAGAGCTTTGCCAGCGTTCTTGCGCAGGAGGTTGGTCATGCTTCGTCAGCGGATGCAATTGTTCGTTAGTGACTTCGAGTGCGTGGTGATGTAGGTGATCCGTAGTATAGCTGTGCTAACTGTTGCCAACAGCGCTGCTAACATGGAGCTTGAAAGACAAATCGGACTTGTCAATTTGGAGATGGAAATATTACGAGCTCAGCAAGTTCCGTCGGCGCAGCTTTGCGATATTCTGATTTCAATGTTGGGGCCGAACTTCACTGATTTGGCAGGGAGTCCTTCCAAGGCCGTCATCGGTAGTTTCTGCAATGTAACCTTGATTCCGGTGACTCTGCGCGTAGCAGTGCGGTGCAGTCGGGCACTCCAAGTCAAATTGTTGTCCCACGTGCACGGTCTAGTCAGTGGCCCAGCTGGATTACCATCCTTACTAAGGGCCAAGCAGTTGACGCGGCCAATCATCGATGAGGTACAGTTGTCTCGCGCTTTGTTGTTTAGCTGCTACGTTTGTGTGCATTACGTAAGCACTGCGTGGTGGTGTTGCTCTCAGGTGCTGGATGTCCTCCCAAAGTTGGAGCACGATGCTCAAATCGTCGCCATTAGGATAATCCCCCATGTAATTCACAGTTTTTGCTCAGCCAGATGGTCGAGCGTGGAGCGATGATAATTGCATGTGTGCTTTGTAGGTGGCATTCAATCTTCAAGTCGGTCATGTACGCCAGATCATTGCATTTATGCAACATACTCAACCAAACTGCGAGCGTAGTTTTACAGAAGACTCAGGCAACTCCGGTGCAGAACTGCCAATCTCACGGTTTGGCCCACCAGGCCACATCGCAACACCTTTGAGCACCCAGGAGAGTTCGTCTCAGAGGTGTTGGCGGAGAACTACCCCTGAGTTGTTGTGTGCTCTCAAGGAGATGGTTGCTTCAAAGCAATCGCGCGGGTACGCTTTCTCAAGCCGTACAATGTTGCCATAACCGCACCCACCGCATGCTTAGCCATTGTTTTTTCATCGCAGGCCACGTCACTTTTTCATGTTCAACGGAAACCAAAGCGGACTGTCGTTGTACTCAGCACCAACCAAATCTCAAGCAATACCGCACTCAGACGTGGAAGGCGCCTCCAATAGCATTCCTGGCCAGGTTTGCAGATACCGTCACATGGGTTAGGATTGATGGCGATGCTTACCTCAACATGTTGTGTTCAGGTATTCCATACCAAGACGGGCTTCACGGTGTCGTTCTGGTTTCGGTCAGACCATGTGGCAGTCGGTGCGCCATCAGATTCTTCTTTTGCGTCATCTGCGCGTGGCGCTTTTCGAGATCCACGAACGTCCAGCCCAAACACTGTTGCTTCAGAGGCTGAAATGAATCGGATGCCCCACGTTCTGTACAGCATTGAAGGACGCAGTCATGGCAGCGACCGATCTTCGCCGCCCTTCGCAGCAATTGACGCGTATCTCGATTCGTCCATGTTTTTGCACTTGTTCATCCTCACGGCGGATCGCAAAGGCAAGGCCACGGTATGTCCGACGAAATTCAGCCTTGTCGTATACTTCTTCAACTGATTGTTGCTTCCTGTTCCAGCGAAGTCACAAAAATCGCAATAGCGAAACTCAGTATCACCAAACTGACATCAACACTTCAATTTCGTTCGATGCTGGGCGCTGGTATCATCTCGTCGTGTCAACGTCGGCGGACAAAGGTTGGACTCCAACTTGATTCAAAAATGTCTTGTTCGTTTAACACATACACAGCACAGCGCACTGACGTTGCACTTTGTATGGTTGTTATGGTGCAGGTCGCGAAAAACACGACGTGCATGTGTTCGTTGATGGACGGCTTCAATGTACGGAGAAAAACGTACTCCTCCCCTCGACGCCAGAGCAAGCAACGTTTGCTCTAGCGTTCGGCAGGGCGGCCACCCGCGGTCCACTTGCTGTCGTCAAAGAAGATACTCGGACGTCGAACGGCAGGTTTGTTCTGGTCAATGAAGAGCTCTGAGCACCCTGTCTGCGAAGTTTAGCCGTTCGAATTTGTTAGGCTGCCACGGCAACGCTGTCCAAGTCCACTGGTTATGACTTCACCAGAGGAGCACGCTAACTACGTCCAGAACATGGCTGGTAGCATGGCAGATGCACCGTACCATAGACTGCGTCCAGATATGAGAGGGTCCGCTGTCTCCTGTGTTGCACGTGTGAACTTGTTTTGTTCGATCAACCATGATGCTTTGTATACTTGGTAGGCGCATGGGAGGCGTTATGGTTTTTGTTGGCCCCATTGCAAGCGTAGACCAGGCAGCAAAGTTCTACGATCATCAGGTGACGCAAGCTCGTCGTGGTATGGGGGCCCAGTCGTCGCAGCAACAGGCGACAGTGGTGTCGCCGGTCCAACACCCGAGATCTCACTCTAAGCTGGGAGCAGCGGCAGCTGCAACAGCTGCTTTTGCGGCTCAAATTGGACGTCGCCCGTTTGGGCGAAATTCTTCGTCGCCACACGCGCCACACCATGTGGCTGACCTTCCACATTTGCTCGATCGCTCGGCATTGGAGCTTACGCCGCAGTTAGCAAGTGCTGACGGTCAACTGTTCATTTCGACCACATCGGTCGCGGCCCGCCCGCTTCACATTCCATCGAAAGGAAGTCGATATGATTCGAGCAACGCGGCGAAGCATCTTTTGTCACAGGTGATGCTGTTTGCGCGACGGAATCAGGGCACTGTCGCTTCCGTGTTATGGAACGCGTCAGAAATTCTGCAATGCATGGGAGGCGTGCGGATACTGTTCCCATTGTTCGCCCAGTTGAATTTGAGGAACCCCAACATCCCAGCAAGCCAACCGAACGTTGTGGATCCGGACATCCTGCTGCGCACTCTTGACCTCATGGTATGCGGCTCGTCAATTGTGACAAGAGGCTTTTAACTGCAGCATTGCATCATCTCCGTTGTTTGTGTGACTGCTAATTGCAAGGCTGCAATGCTGCTTTGGAATTCTAGCAATCAAAAGTTGATGCTCCAACATGACGGGTTTGGGGCCATGAATTATGTGTTGCGTCGAATATCACCGGATTATCTGACAGGCGGTACGCGCACTTTGTATTGTGGCTGTGTCTCATGTGGTGAGCCAACCGCGCTCCGCTGCTGACATGTGTTTGCCTTGGTTGGTATCAGGTTGCTTTCAAGCTGTACTGAGACTCCTGAGGGCCGTTCAGGGAAACCTGGAGTTGCAAGTAGCGGTGTTCAAAAATCTTTTGTTTGACCTCAGACTCTGGAAATCTGCAAAGTCCCAAGTCCAAATCACTGTGGCCAATTTTCTTGTTCAGTTGCTACAACAAATTGGACCAGAATCCAGCAAAGTTGGCTCACAACGCAAGTCATGGCGCGTGTCCACTCCGCATTCTTCGGGTGTATCAACTGACCAGCCGGGTCGTTCAAAGTCGATTCCGCGTAGTCACCGCAATCAGCAAAACAACTCTTCCCACAGCCAAGCTTGGAAGAATTCGACGTTGGCAGAATTTGAGATTAGCGCAATTGTGGAGAGAATACCTTGCACGACGCTGTCGGATGTTTTGGTTAACGTGTATGCGTACCCCAGCTCCGAGCAACGAGCTGGCGAAAGTGAGCCAGTAGTTGGAGCAAGTAGCGACAGTGAGCTGTCCGAGGACACTCCGGTGCAACCACGGCTGCCGAAGTCAAAGAAAACGGTACGTTGTCGCTCAAATGTTGTCTCAGGCTTCAACACATGACTCTCTTGTCGGGGCAACAGGCACCTGACGTACTTGAAACCCTCACAAACAATTTGAGACCGTTGCTACTGGAAGTACTGTTCGTGATGCTGTGGTCAAAAGTGTCACTGTGGTAAGGAGTTGCAATGTCCCACCTGCTAAATGGTGACCAGGCGTGCATCTCACGCAGAAATTTCATCGCGCAGGCATCGGCATGCTCGGAGTCGCACACTTAGCTCGAGTGCGCTCAATGCATTCGAAGACTGTCAGCGGACTATGTTTCACTTGTTCGATTTCATGCACTCCCATCCCACAGACCAAGCAACAGAAGAGTACCTTTTGTTGCTTGTTCGACTAATCGATTGCGAATATCTACCACCCGCGCTCGTGCGCGGCGGTCCGTTTTGCTTATTCATTGGCCAAGCAACTGCTTCGAGGGGCCTGCAGTTGTTTTTCGAAATGTTACGCTCACCGAATCCCCAGGTGCAGGGGAGGGCCTTGCAGGCAATCGCAAGCACCATTGACGTGAGCATCAAATTGGAAGCAGAGTACAGTCGTCTGAGAGAGGTTTTTTTCGTGATTTCGGGTTTTTGTCTAGTTCATTCTCGTCCATGATTGTTTCTCTTTTTTGTTTCTTTTCTGCTGCCAGCTCATGCAAGTTACTCGTGGGAGCGAGCGCGCAACCATGTCTGATTCGTTGGCAGTCGCATTGCAAAGCCGCGGGGTGCTGGTGGAAGTCACGGGTCTCAGTTCGCATGATTTACGAGCACTGCCGTCTTTCATTCACAACAGTCTCTTGTCGCCAGTAGCCCACGAGGACGCAGAAATCAACCCCGATTCAAACAACTCCAAAGTGTCTGTGTCACAGGTATGCTGGCGTTGGCAGCTACATGTGCTCGATGTCGAACCAACACCTGATTTGCGTGGTTATGCAGGGGATAATGGCGGTCGTGTTTTCGTCGATGTTGGGCGCTTTTACTACAGCGGACCCAGGGATGTTGCTGGAATATTCCTTCACTGGGCGAATGTCACCCTTGACAGCAAGACAAGTGAAGGCACCAAGAAATCGCCACTCCGTACTGCCATCTCCAACTGTGGCATCATCATTATCGCGTTCATTTGGCCTATCGTTCTCAATATCTCGAGATTCCGAGTTTGAAATTTCCCCATTTGCTGTCAGTCAGGTTGACAGGGGCACAAGCCTTGAGGAAGCCCCGCCTACAATAGTGGCCATGTCTCCATTCACGAAATGGAATTGCCGCGATTTGACAACACGCAGCAACAGCGAAAATTCGATACCGCTGCCACAGGCTGACAGCGCCAACAACACCATGGAAGCTTCAGAAGTTGGAGACGTCTCGACTCCAGACAGTAAAACCAGAAACACGACTTTTGTAACCACACCCCTGCAACGGCTCGGACTGGATCTGCATTCATCCCAGTACAAAATTTCAAACTTCGTGATGTTCGAAACATTTTTTGCGCTCGTTGTGCGTTCAAGCTTCAAACAGCAGGTAGCAACATGCGTTCGCGATGTTTCATTGCAAGTTGTTGAGACGGTAACATGGTGTTGCATGTACTGCAGGCGAGGGCGTTACGTGATGTGTATCTCTTGTTGAGTCATCCAGAAAACTGCAAAATTATGATTAAAAACCACTCATGGGAGGTTTACCACTTGTGCGGGATCTTGAGAGAGGCAATGCAACAATTGACGTCAAACGAAGGTGACACTGAAATCCCAAAAGACGTATCTTGCGAAGACACCGACGCTGCTGAAGTGTGTCAAGCTGTGTTGGATATCTTTGCGAAAGTTCACGAGGCCGCTGTCACCCACGCAGACACCGACCAACGCGGGTGCACTTTATTCGAAGT
>Ga0213839_1002047_pt1 | contig 11757 bp, 12 predicted proteins | sample SWPATP21_FD_160075 | JGI IMG/M metagenome (GOLD analysis project Ga0213839, IMG submission 160075) | Coastal seawater microbial communities from Marineland, Florida, United States - SWPA TP2 #1 | ecosystem: Environmental > Aquatic > Marine > Coastal | place: USA: Florida | collected 2016-08-14 | reverse complement strand
GCACCCTCCACGACGAGGGCGCGCCGCTCGACGCCCCACCGCCGGGGCGCGCGGCCCGCGACCACGCCCTGTCGATCGCGGTCGGCATCGAGCGACTGCAGTCCCTGTCCCTGTGGGAGCGCGGCAGCCGGGTGACCACGCAGAGCATCGTGCCGCTGCCCGCCCTGGTGCATCAGGTGGCCGACCTGCTGCGTCCGCTCGCCGACGCGCGAGACCTTCGCCTGGCGGTGACCGTCGCCGACGACGTGGGCGAAGTGGAGACCGACGCCCTGCGCCTGTCGGCCGCGCTACGGGCCCTGATGGCCCACGCCATCGCCGCGAGCACCCACGGAGAGGTGGGGGTTCAGGTGCTCCGCGAGCCGGGTCGCCGCGCCGACTGGCTCGCCCTGTACGTGAGCGACACCGGCCCGGGCCTCGACGACGACGCGCTCGACGCGATGTTCGCGATGCTGGCCACCGACGCTTCCGAGCTCGGTGCGCCGCCAGCCGAGGGGCTGGGCGTGTCGCTGGCCCACCACCTGTCGAGCGCCCTCGGGGGCCACCTGTCCGTCGCGTCGGTCGACGGCGAGGGATGCACCTACACCCTCCGCATCCCCGCCTCGGGGCCCGGCGAGCGCGACCTCGTCACGCCGCCGCCCATCCGCCTGGACAGCGACCCATGACCGCGCGCTGGGCCCATGTGCGCCGCGCCTCGGCTATGCTGCGCGACGTGAGGTTTCTGCCGCTGTTGCTGTCCGGGTGCTTCTGGATCTCCGAGGCCGAGCGGGATGCCCGCTGGGACCTCGACGGCGACGGCGTGGAGCGACCCGACGACTGCAACGACAGCGATGCCGACATCCAGGAACTCGCCACGTTCTACGCCGACACCGACGGCGATGGCTTCGGCGACTCGCTGACCAGCACCGAAGCCTGTGGCCAGCCCTCGGGCTTCGTCACCAACGACGACGACTGCGACGACACCACCGCCGCCGTGGCGCCCGGTGCGGCCGAGACGTGCAACGACCTCGACGACGACTGCGACGGCCTCATCGACGAAGACGCCGCTGAGGTGGCCTACTACCCGGACGTCGACGATGACGGCGCGGGCGACGCCACCGCCGACCCCATCTACGACTGCCGGGGTCCCGCCGGCTACGTCACCCGCGCCAACGACTGCGACGACCGCAACCCCGACGTGGGGCCCCTCGCCGACGAGGTGTGCAACGGCACCGACGACGACTGCGACGGCATGGTCGACCTCGACGACCCCGATCTCGACGAGGCCGACGCCACCTGGTACCGCGACGACGACGGGGATCTGTTCGGTGTCGACGGCGACACGCTGGTCACTTGCGATCCCCCGAAGGGCTGGGTGGCGGCCGCCGGCGACTGCCGCGACGACCTCCCCGACGTGAACCCCGCCGCCGACGAGACCTGCAACGGCCTCGACGACGACTGCGACGACGAGGCCGACGAAGACGCCGTCGACGCGGTGCGCTACTTCGCCGACGACGACGGTGACGGCTTCGGCGACCTCAGCCAGCCGATCGACGCCTGCGTGCAGCCGAAGGGCACGGTCACCAACGGCGGCGACTGCGACGACGACAACCCCCTCGGCTACCCCGGCGCCCCCGAGGTGTGCGACAACGGGCTCAACGACGACTGCGACGACGACCAGGACGTCGACGAAAAGGACTGCGTGGTGCTCGACACCGCACCTACCGGCGACACCGGCGACAGCGGCGCATCCGCCCCCACTGGAGACACGGGCCCGTGATTTCCTGGCTCCTCGGCATGGCACTGGCCGCAGACTGCGACACGACGACGCAGCAGCGGCACGTGCGCGAGTCCCTCGACGAGGCCTATCGTCAGCTCGAGGCCCTCGACATCACGGCGTTCAAGGCAGCCACCGACCGCCTCGACGGGGTCCTACCCTGCCTGTCGGAGGCTCTGCAGCCCCGGGTGATCGCGGAGATCCACCGCACCAAGGGCATCCGGGCGTTCGGCGAGCGCGACCCCATGGCCGAGCTCATGTTCGCCGCGGCGCGCACCATCGAGCCGGGCTACCGCTTCCCCACCACGTTGGTGCCCGAGGGCAACCCGATCCGCACCACCTACCAGTCGGTCGACACGTCCTCGGTCCCACGGGAGGAGGTGCCGCGGCCCGGCAGCGGCGATCTCCGCATCGACGGCTACTCGTCGAACCAGCGCCCCACCTCGTGGCCCACCCTCGTTCAATACCTCGAGCCGAACGGCTCGGTGGGCTTCACGGCCTATCTTGCGCCCGACGAACCCATCCCCGACTACCCGCTGGTTCCCCCGCCGCCCGACCCCGCCTTCCCGATGCCACTGCCCGTGCCCACCCCCGCACCGCAGCCGCAGCCCCAGCCGCAGACCTCCTCGCGGTCCGCGCGCGTCCCACTGCTGGTGGCCGCCGGCGTCACCGGCATCGGTGCGAGCATCGCCTACGGCATGGCCGGCGCCGGGCATCGGAAGTTCAACGACCCCACCACCCCCGACAGCGAGCTCGACGCCCTGCGGGGCCAGACCAACACCCTGGTCCTGGTGGGAGCCTTCGGCGGCGTGGCGACGGTCGGCCTGACGATCGCCGGGCTCACCTCCAAGTGAGGATCCGCTGAGCAAGCCGTTCTCCGGCCGCTCCGATCTTTTTCTTTCCCCATGGGCGCCCCGGCGGGTCTCACGATGCGAAACCGCAACGGGAGACCGAACCATGACCGCGACCACCCGCTCCTTCACCCGCCTCGCCGCCCCCCTCGCCCTGCTGGCCATCGCCACGGTCACCGCGGGATGTGACGACGGCGCCGAGGCTCCGCCGGACTACGCCTGGGTGCTCCCCGACGACCGCATCAAGGTCGACATGCCCGACGCCGAAGCCCGACGCTCCGCTGGCGACCCCAGCGAGTACCGCCGCGACACCAAGGACATCACCCGTGACGTGAACGGGTTCATCGACGAGGTGCTCACCACCATCGACCACATCACCGAGTTCGAGCCCACCTGGGCCGAGGACACCGAGGACAAGGCCATCTGGGGCCCCTGGAACGACGGCGCCAACGACGGCATGCTCTACGTCCAGCACTTCGAGGACGACCACTACGAGTGGGCCCTGCTCATCCGCCCCACCGGTGGCAGCGACGACGACTGGGTCGCCTTCATCGGCGGCGAGGTCGATCCCGGCGCCACCGAGACCACCGGCAGCGGGCGCTTCGCGGTCGACTTCGACGCCGTGAAGGTGATCGACCCGGCCTCCGAGCCCGGCGGGGCCTTCTACAGCGACTACGACGTGCGCAGCACCGGGGTCGAAGCCGAGGCTGGCTTCGACGGCTTCACCGAGCGCGCCGGCGATCCCCCGGTCGACGCCGGCTACCGCTACCGCCAGGACGGCGACGGCGGGGAGATGGACGTGGCCTACCTCGCCGACATCGCCGAAGGCGGCGACCTCGAGACCGTGATCCTTCGGTCCCGCTGGGTCTCCACGGGCGAAGGCCGTGGCGACGCCTACATCACCGGCGGCGACTTCGGGCCGCTGGTCTACACCGGCACCGAGTGCTGGAACCGCAGCGGCATCGTGACCTTCGAGGAGAACAACGCAGACTTCCAGACCAGCGGCGACGAGGCCACCTGCGTGTTCGCCGAGCCCGAGTGGAACGACGACGGCGTGTGAAGCTCCGCCCTGCCCCGGAAAACGCTACTCGGCGATGAGCTCGTCGAGGAGGGGGTCGCCGGCATCGGCGGCCTCCACTTCGTCGTCGCGCCCCGACGACCAGCGCATGGCCATGAGCACCACCCCCAGGGCCATCGCCCCGAGGCCGAGAGTCTGCGACGTGGTGAGCCCCATCTCCATGCCCATGTTCTCGCCGGCCTGCGTCATCCCGGGGAAGTAGCGGGCCACCTCTTCGGAGACCTCCCAGGTGAAGGCATAGCCCCGCTCGTCGGCGCGGTAGGCCTCGAGCAGGATCCGGGTGGGCGGCTCGATGATGAGGGCCAGGGCCGCCATCTGGCCGTCGAAGCGACGGTGCTGCCAGGCCCAGTAGAGGAACGCCCCCATGGAGCAGAGCACCACCACCGCCAGCGCCTGGGTGGGGTAGAGCGGCTGGTCGAGCAGGCGCCCCACGCCCGTGTGGAACTCGGTGGTGACGAAGGGAAACACGTCGGAGATCCAGATCTGGCCTCCGAGAAGCCCCTCCGGGAGCAGCGGCATGGGATCGTCGCCCACCTCGGCCACCACGCCGTGACAGCACCCCGCGAAGAAGCAGCCGAACCGACCGATGCCCATGGCGAAGATCACCGCCGGCGCCGCGAGATCCGCCGCCTTCCAGCCGTCGATGCCCATCACCTGGCACAGCGCCATCACGGCCACCGCGCCACCGATGACCCCCCCGTAGATGGCGAAGCCGCCCGTGGCGGGGCTGAACACCTGCTGCACGAAGTCGACAACGAACGAGCTGTTGCCCGTGGCCGCCGCCACCCCGGCGCCGATCAGGGCGGTGACCACCGACGAGCCCAGGGCCACCTGCCACAGCTTCACCTCGTCGCCCTCGGCCGCACGTCGCGCGAAGGCGGCGAGGAGCACGGCCCACGAACCCAGGAAAATGCCGCCCAGGAGGAACGCGCCCCCCGTGCCGAACGCCACGGAGGCGGTGTAGAGCGCCCGGGCCCCGAGGAGGCCCCCCACGCCCGCTGCCAGGTAGTTGAGCAGCAACCGATCCGGATGGATGCCCACCCTCGCGGCACGGCGGTGCACCATCAGGAAGGCCACCGAGAAGGCCAGCACGATGAACATCCCGTAGGTGTGGATGCCCACCTGGCTGCCGCCTCCAGGAATCTCGATGAGGGTCGGGTACATGCTGCCCCGATAACGCCGTCGCCGCGGGCGAGACGGTCATGAGCTGTCGGCCGTCCATCCCGGGGGCCCGGGGCGCCACGCGGGCAGCTGCCCCCGCTCCGCGAGGGAGACCACGCCGTGATCGCCGACCACCAGGTGGTCGAGCAGGGGAATGCCGAGCACCCGCCCTGCCGCGGCGACACGCTCGGTGACATCGTGGTCCTGGGCCGAGGGAGTGGGGTCGCCGGAGGGATGGTTGTGGGCCAGGATCACCCCGCTGGCCCCTACCTGCACCGCCACCCGGAAGATCTGCCGGGGATCGACCACGGTGAACGCATCGGACCCGCGCGTGAGCATGCGCTGCGCCACGGGCCGGCGCCGCCGATCGAGGTAGAGCCCGTGCAGCTCCTCGTCGACGAGGCCCGTGAGCGGCGGCTGCAGGCGCCGCACCGCCTCGGCGACGGAGGTGACCGCACGCTCGGCCTCGGGACGCACCAGCGAGCGACGACCCAGCTGCATCGCTGCGTGGATGCGGACGGCCGAGGCGAGGCCCACCCCGTGGAGCCCCTGCAGCTCGGCCACCGAGGCCCCGGCCACCCCCGCCAGGCCCCCGAAGCGGCCGACCAGGGCCGCCGCCACCTCCGCCGACGACCGGGTGGACGTGCCGGTTCCGACCACGAGTCCGAGCAGCTCGATGTCGCCGAACGACGTGGGCCCCCGGTGCGCATAGCGCTCTCTCGGCCGCATCCTCACCTCCCGGGGGCGCCGAGGAGCAAGCACCGATCCGGCCGGTGATCCGCTTCGGCCCGTCAGAGCCACCGACGCCGACGGGTGTCGGGTGACGGACGTCGGTCGCTACTCGTCCATCGGGTCGCTGGGCTCGGCCATCTCGTCGAACTCCATCATCCGCTTCTTCGGCGCGGGACGACGCTCGGTGCCGGGCTTGTCGCCGTCGCCGGTGCCCACGCCGCCCCCCGACAGCTGGATGCCCACCTGCAGCTCGACCGTAGCGCTCGACAGCAGCCGATCGTCGTCGAAGGTGGGGCGCGCGACCCCGAGGCTGGCGATCTGGGACTGGAACTCGTTGAGCGACGCCTGCGGCAGCGTGATCTTCACGTCGCGGCGCGAGCTGGTCATCTCGGCCGAGGTGACGGGGTTGCCGTCGAGGTCGGTGACCTCGCCTCCGAGCCGGCCGACGAGCGCGAGCAGCGAGCGCAGGGCCGACACGTCTTCGGTGAACAGGTCGTAGCCGTTGGGCACCGAGCGCAGCGGCGGCGCGGCCGCCGGATCCTCGTCGGTTCCCTCGGCGGCGACCGTCTCGTCGGGGACGTCGGCCTCGGCGCTCGGCTCTGGCGCCGGCGCCGGCGCCGGCGCCGACTTGCCCATTCCTTCGCCACCGGCCTCGGGCTTCGCCTCCGGGGCTTCGGCCGGAACCTCTTTCTCGGGGAGGGCCGGCAGCTTCACGGCCGCCGGCGCGGCCTCGCCCTCGGGGCTGGGCGGCACGTCGCGGTATTCCGGCAGGTCGAGGTCGGTGGGGGGGGCCTCCCCGGGCAGGCCCACGACCGCGAGCACCAGCAACGCCACGGCGGCCACCGCGACCCCCTCGATGGGCATGCCGAACGGACGCCGCACCCACGCCCACCAGGTGGTGTTGGCCGCCGCGGGGTGCTCCCGCTCGACCCGCTCCATCACCGCGTGGTGGAACCCGAGCGGGGCCCGCACCGGACCCTCGTCGGCGAGCATGGACACCACCACGTTGAGCCGATCGAGCTCGGCGCGCAGCGACGGATCCGCCTCGAGCTCGGCCTCGAGCCGCTCGGTCTCTTCTGCGGTGAGCTCTCCGTCCAGGTAGGCGGAGAGGCGCTCGTCGGGAAGTTCGTGGTTCATCGGTTCAGCGGATGTCGTCTCGGTCGATGCGTCGGCTCAGGACCTTCGCGAGTTGATGTCGTGCCCTGTGTAGGCGGCTCTTCACTGTACCCCTGGCTACGCCCAGCATGTCGCTGATCTCCTCGTAGGACAGGCCCTGAATGTCGCGCAGGATGACGATCTGGCGCTGATCCTCGTCGAGGCTCTCCAAGGCCGTGGTGAGCAGCTCCCTCGCTTCCTCCTGGTGAACGCGAGCGTCGGTTCCCGGCCCCTCGTCGGGCAGCTGACGCTGCGGCCCGTCGTCGTCGCCACGGGGCTCTCCTTCGAGGGCCTCGTGCTGGTCCATCTTCCGCCGATGCCGGTACAGCTTGCGGTTCTTGCAGTGGTTGACCACCACCCGGTAGATCCAGGTGGACAGCTGGCTGTCGCCACGAAACCGCTCGAGCGACCGGAACAGCGCCAGGAACACGTCCTGCGACACCTCTTCCGCCACGGTGCGGTCGCGCATCCACCGAAAGGCCAGCGTGTAGACGCGGTCTTGGTAGCGGCGCACGATCTCGGAGAATGCGTCTCGATCTCCCTCCTTGAACCTGTTGACCAGCTCGGCGTCCGAGAGATGGGTCGCCAGGGCCAACAGCATCAACAGCATCCGGGGTTCTGCTCCCTGTCGGATGGGACACCGCCGCGTCGAAGCGGTTCCCGAAGATCGTCTGCAGCCACCACCCTACCGTAGGGAACCGGCCCTCAATCGAAGGAGCGGCGGCTCATGCGCACCCGCTTGCCCGTGCGCACGCTGTCGAGCACGGCCTGCAGCGACAGCCGCGTGAACGGGAAGATCGCCTTTCGCACCTTGGCGAGCTTGAACGTGCAGCCGTCGAGGTTGCAGAAGTCGAAGTCGGCCTCTTCCAGGTTGGCCTCGTCGAACACGGCATCCTGGCACTCGGACTGCCACAGGCTCGCTGCCTGGAGGTCGGCGCCGCGGAACGTGGCCCGCGACAGGTTGCACTCGGCGAGCTTGGAGCGGCGGAGATCCATGCCGTCGAAGCACGTGCCCGACAGGTCGAGCCCACGCATGTCGCAGTCGGCGAGCGAGTCGCGGCGCGCGATGGCATCGAGGACCTGCTTCTTGCTCAAGGTGCGCGGCGAACCCATGACGGCTCTTTCTCCCGAGGGGTAATCAAACGCGAAACGATCTGATCCGCCAGTGACGTTCCTGACAAACGGTCGGTGTGGTAGGCCCCACCAGGGTTCAAGACGTTCACCTCGATCACCCAGTCTCCGATGATGTCGAGCCCGGCAAGCCGGATTCCCGCGCGAAGGAGGTGCGGCGAGAGGCTGGCGACGAGGGCGTGTTCTTCGGCCCGGATGTCGGTGCTCTCGGCGGTGGCCCCACGCTTCAGGTTGTGTCGGAACTCTCCTGGTGCTCGCCTCCGCACGTAGCCACCGAGCACCTCCCCGTCCAACCACACGAGCCGCTTCTCTCCTGCGCTGGCCTCCTGCAGGTAGGTCTGCACCACGACGTAGCCGTCGCCGTGGGTGCCAGCGTCGTCGAACGCCTCGTCGAGCAGGGCCCGCTGCTTCGGCGGCACCCGATGCACCCCCTTGCCTCCCGACCCTCGGGCGGGCTTCACCACCACCCCGGCCGTCTGCGAGGCATAGAACAAGCGCGCGGTGGAGCGGGAGCGCGTGACGACGCCCGGCGGCACCCGCACGGCAGGGAGCGAGGCCAGCCACGCCTTGTGGGTCACGCGGATCATCCCGGCCGGGTCGTTGGCCACCACCACCCCGCGCTCCTTGGCGAGCTCGGCGAACGCGAAGATGGCCGGATCGAGCGGGGCGGCACGCATCAGCAACAGATCGAGCCGCGACACGTCGACGTAGCGTCGGGGGGCCTCCCGCTCCGACAGCTGCTCCGCCAGCTCCTCGGCCGACAGGGGCTCGTCGAAGGCATGGGCCCGGGCCACCAGCCGTCCGCGATGATCGACCTCGAAGTCCCACGGCTCGATGAACCGCACGACGGCACCGCGGTCGAGGGCCGCGCGCGCCAGGTGTACCGTGGTCCACGTCGCGTCGATCGACGCCGCGCGGGTGATGACGAAGCCGACCCTCACCCCCTCGCGCTAACACCCCGCGCCGACGGCGCCGATGGCGAGCGCCCGGGCGTGCTACACCGTCGCCATGGTCCGGATCGCCATCGTCGGCGACATCCACGGTCACTGGTCGCCCGAGGATGTCGACCAGCTCGACCATCTCGCCTACGACGCCGTCGTGGTGGTGGGCGACCTGGCAGGCCTGCGGTTCGCCCCGACGCTCGGCGTGGCTCGGGGACTCGCCCAGCTGACCACCCGCACGATCGTGGTGCCCGGCAACCACGACGCCACCCATCCCGCCCAGCTGCTCGCCGAGGTCACCGGGGCCCCTCGTCTGGGCGATCCCCTGGCCACGGCACAGGCCCGTCGACTCGACACGCTGAAGACGGCGCTGGGCCCGTGCGAGCTGGGGGCCTACAGTCTCCATCGGATCGGCGAGATCACGCTGGTCGCGGCCCGTCCCCACTCCATGGGGGGCCCCACGCTGTCCTTCGCGGCCCACCTGCACGCGGTGTGGGGCATCGACTCCCTCGAGGCGAGTGCACGGCGCCTGTGCGCCCTGGTCGACGAGGCCCCCACCGAGCACCTCGTCTTCGTCGGCCACAACGGGCCCACGGGGCTCGGCGACCGCCGCGACGACATCTGGGGCTGCGACTTCCGGCGCGCCGAGGGCGACTGGGGCGACGCCGACCTGCGCGCGGCCATCGACCACGCCCGCGAGACCGGCCGTCGGGTGGCAGCGGTGTGCGCCGGCCACATGCACCGGCGCGTGCGCGGCGGCGGTCAGCGAACCGCCCAGCGCCGACAAGACGGCACCCTGTACGTCAACGCGGCCGAGGTCCCCAGGGTGCGCGAAGGAAGGCGCCACCACGTCGCCCTCGAGCTCCTCGACGGCCCTGCGCGGGCCACCGACCGCTGGGTGGCCCCATGACCGGGTGGCGGGCCGGGCTTCTGGCGAGCGCCGTGCTGCTGTCGCTCGGCGGCTGGGCGTGGATGTTCCTCAGCGCCTCCGAGCTGCTCCGGGGATCCCTCGGGCTGCTGAGCCTCGCCTTCGCCCTGGGGCTGGTCGCGGTGGCCTGGCACTACCGGCGCACCCTGCGCGGCAACCAGATCACCTCCCTGCTGGCCCTGGGGTCGGTGGTGCACACCGGGCTGGCCGCCCTGGTGGTCGCCGGCGACCGCTTCGGCGAGCTCGGCCCCGCATCGGCGCTGTGGGCCAACGGCCACCACTTCCTCATCGGGGTGCTCGGTCTGGCGGGCGCCGCGGGAGCATGGACCCGCGCTCGCGGCACCGTCGACCCGAGCACCGCCACCGACGCGCCCCCCGCCCCTCCGCCCGGCGACGAGCCCCTCCCCGAGGCCCTCGCCGACGATCCCCTGCGAGGCTGGGCCGTGCGGGCGCTGCGGCACGTCGCCGAGGCCGACACCCTCGACGAGGCACGGCAGCGCGCCCGCCGCCATGCCGAGACGCTCACCCTCGACGCTGAAGCCGCCGAGCGTACGGCGGCGTCCGACGATGCCCTGTCCCAGGCCGCTGCGCTGCTCGAGTGGGGGGCTCAGAAGCTCCCGGAGCTGGCCGAGCTCGACGTCTCCGATCTGTTGATGGCCAAAGCCATCGCCGACATCCGGGCCCAGCACACCGAAGTGGAGCGCGTCTTCGTCGATCACCGCCGACTCCTCCCCATCCATCCGATCGACCGGGCCACGGCCGACGACAAGGCCAGCCAGCGGGCCGAGGCGGCACGAGCGGCGTGGCCGATCATCGATGCCAACGACGGTCAGCTGTCGGAGGCGCTCATCGCCACCCACGACGAGCTGGCGCCGTTCGCCTCGGTCACCGGCTTCCAGGTCGTGGAGGTGGCCGACGGCTTCGTCACCTTCGAGGGCAACGGCCGCCGCGAGGCCCTCGCCCGTGCGTTCACCGACAATGGCGTGCAGGTGGAGGTGCGGCTCTATCGCTTCGGCGACGAGGCCACGGCCCGCACCATCGCCCGGCGGGTCGACCGGGTGCGGCGCGCGAAGGGGGTCATGGACGCACGATGAGATCGACGAAGGAGGCGTGCAGCGCCCCGTTGCTCACGAGCGGGCACGGACGGTCACCGGCCTCCGCCGCCAGACCGCCCGCGGCGTCCATCCACGCCACACCCCCCCCGGCCTCTTCGACCAGCAGCGCGCCCGCGGCGACGTCCCAAGGGCCGAGCTGGTACTCCCAGTAGGCGTCGAGTCGACCGGCGGCGACCCAGGCCAGGTCGAGCGCTGCCGCCCCGGCCCGCCGGACCCCCTGACAGGCCTCGAGCACCCGCTCCACGCGCGCCAAGTAGAACCCGGCCCGCTCCCGCCGGTCGTAGGCGAACCCGGTGGCCACCAGGGCCTCGTGCAGGCGGGCGACCGTCGACACCTGCAGGGGTCGACCGTTGCAGCGAGCGCCGCCTCCACGGGCCGCCGAGAACTCCTCGCCGCGGGACACGTCGATCACCACCCCGACCTGCACGACGCCGTCGATCTGCAGGGCCACCGAGGGACCGAAGTGGGGAAGGCCGTGCACGAAGTTCGTGGTGCCGTCGAGGGGGTCGACCACCCACCGTGTGGCGCACCCAGCGGCGCCACCGCCCTCCTCCCCCAAGACCTCGATGCCGGGGGTGTGCCGGGCGAGCACCTCGCGGATGGCGTGCTCGCTGGCCAGGTCGACCTCGGTGACGAGATCGATGGCCCCCTTGTGGCGCACCTGGTCGGGCCGCGACAGCTGAAGCCGCGCCGCGGCACGGGCCGCCTCCAGCGCCACGTCGAGCTCGGTCACGGGGTGTCGAGGATCAGCGTGACCGGGCCGTCGTTGTGCAGGCGCACCTGCATGTCGGCCCCGAACACACCCGTCGCCACGCGACCCACGCCCTCGCCACGCAGGGCCTCGCAGAACGCCTGGTAGGTGGGATCGGCGTGGTCGGGGTGGGCGGCTCCGACGAACGAGGGACGGCGCCC
>Ga0213839_1002045_pt1 | contig 11764 bp, 10 predicted proteins | sample SWPATP21_FD_160075 | JGI IMG/M metagenome (GOLD analysis project Ga0213839, IMG submission 160075) | Coastal seawater microbial communities from Marineland, Florida, United States - SWPA TP2 #1 | ecosystem: Environmental > Aquatic > Marine > Coastal | place: USA: Florida | collected 2016-08-14 | reverse complement strand
GTGCCGCAGACGATCACGTCGCCGGGCACCAGCGTCGTGAAGGTCGACACGTAATTCACGATGTAGCGGAAATCGTACATCATCCGGCCCGTGCGATCCTGTTGCCTAACCTCGCTGTTGACGCGGGTTTCCAGCGCGATGTCATCCAGTTGCGCGGCCTCGGTGAAGGGCACCAGCCAGGGGCCGATGGCGCCGGAACGGTCCCAGTTCTTGCCCTGGGTGACGTTGAATTTCGCATGACGCACCCAGTCGCGGATCGTGCCCTCGTTGCACAGGGTGATGGCGGCGATGTGGTCATAGGCGTCGTCGCGCGGGATGCGGCGGCCCGGCTTGCCGATCACGATGGTCACCTCGCCCTCGTAATCGAGTTGCGCGGACTCCGGCGGGCGGATCAGGTTCTGACCATGGCCTGTGAAACTGCGCGGAAAGCGGATGAAGAGGGAGGGGCGCCCGGCCTCCTTGCTGCCGTCCTTGTATTCGGCGTTGCGGTCGGGAAAGTTTACACCGACGCAGATCAGCTTTTCCGGGTTCGCCACGGGGATGAGGAAGGTCACCTCCTCTTCGGCATAGTCGGGCGCACGGTCCGTAGCGGCCCTGAGCAGGTCGGGGATCGCGTCGTTCTCGATCACCTCCTTCAACCCGCGAAATCGCTGGCCGAATTCCTCTGTCAGGTCGACGATGCCCGCTTCGGTGATCACGCCGTAGCGGTCCGCACCATCGGCGTGAAAGGCGATCAGTCGGGGGGGCAGGGCGGTCATTTTGCGGTCCTTTCGGTCAGGCCCAGACCGTCGCAGATGGCGTCATAGGCAATGTCGGTATCGGCTTCGGTCATGGCGAAACTGCCGGCCTGGAACCGGATGGCGATCACCTCGCCCACGCGGGTCTGGGTCAGGTAGATGCGGCCCACGTCGTTGATTCGCTTGACGGCCTCCTGCATCTCTTCGTTGCCGGCCCCGGCGCGGCGGAAGGAAAAGAGCGACAGCGAGGGTTCGGTGACGATCTCTATCGCGCGGGTGGCGCGCAGCCGTTCGCAGAGCGCGGTGGACCAGCGGATGTGATTGCGGATGACCTCCTGCAAACCCTCCAGACCGTAGAAGCGCAGCAGGAACCAGAGTTTCAGCGCGCGGAACCGGCGGCCGAGGGGGACGGACCATTCGGAATAGTTGATGATGCCGTCCGCGCCGTGGGTCTTCAGGAATTCCGGCTGATAGGCGAGGGTGCGGACCAGCAGGTCCGGCTCCCGAACCAAGTGGGCGGAACAGTCGAAGGACGCGCCCAGCCATTTGTGCGGGTTGAAGGTGATGCTGTCGGCCTCTTCCACACCCGCCCAGAGGGGGCGGTTCTCCGGGCAGATCATCGCGGCCCCGGCCCAGGCGGCATCGACATGGACATAGAGATCATGGGCGCGGGCCACGGCGATCAGGGCGGGCACGTCGTCGATGGCCCCGATGGAAGTGCCGCCGACGCAGACGACAAGGCCCGCGGGTTTGTGACCGGCGGCGATGTCAGCGCGGATCGCGGCCTCCAGCGCCTCGGGCGGCATCGCCCCGCTGGCATCGGCGGGGATCTTGACGAGGTTGTCTTGTCCGATGCCCGAGACCCAGGCGGCCCGGTCGATGGAGGTATGCACCTGATCCGAGGAATAGACCCGCGGCGCAGGACCACCGGCCAGGCCACGGGTATTGCCCTGCCAGTCGAGCGCGCGTTCCCGCATCACCAGCATCGCCGCCAGCGTGGCAGAGGACGCGCTGTCCTGGATCACGCCGGAAAAGGCATCGGGCAGGCCGACCGCATCGCGCAGCCATTCCATCATACGGGTTTCCAGTTCGGTCGCGGCCGGAGAGGTCTGCCAGAGCATGCATTGCGCGGCCATGGCGGTGACGAGGTATTCGGCCACGACGGAGACGGGGGCGGCATTGGCAGGGAAATAGGCGAAGAACCTCGGGTGCTGCCAATGGGTCATGCCGGGCAGGATGATGTTTTCGAAATCCTCGAAGATCGCCACCATATCCTCCCCCGTCTTTGGCGGGGCGGTCGGGATCGCGCGGTAGATCTCTCCCGGTGCGGTCTGGGCGCGGACGGGGCGGTCGCCCAGGGTTCTGCGGTAGTCGGCGCCCCAGTCGGCGGCGCGGCGCGACCAGGTTTCGAAGTCTTCGGGTGTCATGCCTTGGTCTCTTCCCTGCGCCTCAGGGCGCGATGATCGGCGTTGCTTTCAGATCGGCCTCGCGGACCGCGACCCCGGTGAAGGCGGAGCCGTGTTCGAACCAGGATTTCGGCGCGGGCGCCCCCCAGAGGGTCTGGCGCTGCGGGTCCTTCAGGTCCCATTTGATCGGCTCCAGATCGGGGTCAACCGTCTGATAATCCGAGCAATAGATTTCGATCCTGTGGCCGTCGGGGTCAAGGATGTAGAGGAAGAAGGCATTGGAAATGCCGTGCCGACCGGGGCCGCGTTCGATATTGCCGACATAGCCCGTCGTCGCCATCAGATCGAGCAGGTCGATGATATTCAGCGGCGTCGGCACCCAGAAGGCCGTGTGATGGAGCCGCGGGCCAAGGCCGTTGGTGAAGGCGATGTCATGCACGCCGCCCTTGCGGTGCATCCAGGCGGCCCAGAGGTGCCCCGACGCTTCGTCCTCGGTATATTCGGTGACGCGGAAGCCGATGGAATTGTACCAGGCAACGGCCTCGTCCACGTTGGGGACAAAGCAGTTGAAATGGTCGATCCTCAGGGGCTTCACCCCCTTGTAGAGCGCGTATTTCTGGTGGATCGGCGTCAGGCGGTCCATCTTGAAATAGAACTCCATCGGCGCGCCGAAAGGGTCCTGCGTGCGCAGGGTTCGGCCCTGATAGGGGCGCTCGACCCAGTCGACGGGATGGCCCCGGGCGGTGAACCAGGTCGCGGCCTTGTCCAGATCCTCTTCCGACCAGAGCTTGTAGGAGAGATAGTCGATCCCCGGCGCGTCCTTCTTCTTCAGGATCAGGCAGTGGTGGCCGCGTTCCTCCATCGCGCGGAGGTAGACGGTGTCTTCGTCCTCGTCGGTGACCTGAAGGCCAAGGATATCGACATAGAACCTGCGACTGGCGGCGAGGTCGGTGACGCCGAACTCCACATGGCTGAGGCGCAGGATGTTGAAAGGCGGGGTCAGGTTCGGAGCGGGGATCGGCATGGCAGTTTCCCTTTTGTGTCGGCTGCGGCGGGTCAGCCGCCCAGCTTCGGCACCTTGTGATGCGCCCGCGGAAAGCTGACGTTCACGGTTTCCATGTAGAAATCAAAGGACCAGTTGCCGCCGTCGCGGCCGATCCCGCTGGATTTGACCCCGCCGAAGGGGGTGGGCAGGTGGCGGATGTTTTCCGAATTCACCCACATCATGCCCGCCTCCAGCGCGTCGGTCATGCGGATCGCCCGGTCGAGGTCGGAGGTCCAGAGATAGGCCGACAGGCCGTAATCGACATCATTGGCGAGGCGCAGGGCCTCCGCCTCGTCGCGGAAGGGGATGGCGGTCAGGACGGGGCCAAAGATCTCCTCCTGCGCGATGGCCATGTCGTTGGTGGCATTGGTGAAAAGCGTGGGCGCGACGAAGCAGCCGGCCTCACCGATCTTGGTGCCACCCGCGGCGATGGTGGCACCCTCCGCCCGGGCGCGGTCGAAATAGGAGAGCACCTTTTTCTCGTGCACCGGATGGATCAGGGGGCCGACCACCGTGTCCGGATCCAGCGGGTGGCCCACCTTGATCCGGCCCGCGACCTCGGCGACCCTTGTCGTGAAGTCGTCGTAGATCGTGTCCTGCACCATCAGGCGGGAGGACGAGGTGCAGCGTTCGCCGTTCAGCGAGTAGATCATGAAGGTGGCCGCATCCACCGCGCGTTGAAGATCGGCGTCGTCAAAGACGATCACCGGGTTCTTGCCGCCCAGTTCGAAATGCACCCGCTTCAGCGTCGGTGCCCCCTGCGCCATGATCGCGGCGCCGGTGCGGCTTTCCCCGACAAAGGCGATGGCCTTGATGTCGGGGTGTTCGGTCAGGCGTTTCCCGGCGGTCTCGCCCAGCCCGTTCACGACGTTCAGAACGCCCGGCGGAAGGCCCGCCTCCTCTGCGATCTCGACCAGCAGCTTGGCGGTCATCGGGCTGAATTCGGCCGGCTTGTGGACGACAGTGCAGCCTGCCGCGAGGGCCGGGGCAATCTTCCAGGTGGAGAGCATGAAGGGCGTGTTCCACGGGGTGATGACACCGACCGGGCCGATCGGGCGGCGCGAGGTGGTGTTCATCTGGGTGGGGGTGCGCGTGACCTCTCCGTCTTCGGCATAGGGGGCCTGGTCGGCGTAGTAGCGGAAATTGGCGGCGCCCCGGATGGCCGCCTTGGACATGAACCGCAGGGCCTGGCCGGTGTCCATGCATTCGGTAAAGGCGATTTCCTCGGCCCGAGCCTCGATCGCTTCGGCCACTTTGATCAGGATTTTCCGGCGGTCGGCCCCCGGCGTGCGGGACCAGCCGGGGAAGGCGGCCTTGGCGGCGGCTGCGGCGCGGTTGATGTCTTCGGCCCCGCTGCTGGCGACCTGCGCCAGCGGGCTGCCATCGACGGGCGAGAGGGTGGTCATCACCTCGCCCGAGGCGGCCGGGCAGGAGGCGCCGTCGATATGGTTCATCACACCGCCCGTCCGGAAGGCGGCCATGTACTCCATGGCTTTGGCGATATTGGTCTCTAACGCGGTCATGTCAGCTCCGGTCCGGCCCGGACAGGCGGGCGTGAATGGGGGTGTCCTTCCAGCTCAGCTCCGGGTTGACGGTGCGGATTTCGAGGGACAGGGCGAAATGGGGGGAAGCGAGGACGTCGGAAAGTTCCGCCTGTACAGCGGTAAAGATCCGATCACCGGCCTCGCGCAGGGCCTCTTTGGTGCGGCCCGCGCCGACCGACAGGGTCATGGCGAGGAAGTCGTTTTCGGCAAGCCCGTCGGCCACGATGGCATGATCGGCGCGGAAGAGCCGGACACGGATGCCGGCCACGGGAAAGATCTCGCAGGTGAGCATCGCGCCATGCGCGGCCCGTGCGACGGCGGCCATATTGGCGCGCGTCTCAAGCCCGCCGGAATACTCCATCGAGAGATGCGGCATGATTCTCCTCCTGATAATGAACGTGTTAAATAAATTGACGCTTGTCAACTTTAGGACGATGAACAAGTTAACCTTGGCAGGAGGGCCAGTGGCATGGCGGATCGCACGGACCGCGACGGTTTTGAACTTTCGGACACCCGGCGCACCCTGCCGATGGCGCTGCTGCGCCTGCGTGAAAGGGTGATGGCAGAGTTCCGGCCAATCATGTCGGAACATGGGGTGACCGAACAGCAGTGGCGGGTCCTGCGGGTGTTGATGGAGGTCGAGGAGATCGACGCGACCGACCTGGCGGACCGTGCGTCGATCCTTGCGCCCTCCCTGTCACGTATTCTCAAGACGCTGGACGGGCGGGGCCATATTGACGTGCGGCGCAGCCCGGGCGACGCGCGGCGTGCCCTGATCCGGCTGACCGAGGCCGGAGAGGCCTATATCCGTGAGATGACGCCGAAAAGTGCTGCGGTCTATGAGCGGATCGAGGCGCTGATCGGGGCGGAGAGGTTGCAGTCGCTGCTGGATGACATCGACGCGGCGCTGGCGGCGCTCGACGACGACACGCGGGACTGAGCGGTCAGAAGGGTGCGGGCCCGTCGTCGCGCAGGGTCGCGGCCAGCCGGACGAGTTCCACCAGCGACCGCACGCCGGTCTTTTCCAGAATGCGCGCGCGGTGATGATCCACGGTGCGGGGGCTGATCCCGAGCGCGCCACCGATCTCCTTGCTGGAGGCCTCGGCGGGATTGGCCAGCACATGTTCCACGATTTCGGTTTCGCGCTCCGTCAGGCGGGCGAAACGGGCGCGCACGGCCTCTTTCGTGTCGGTGGCGATCCGGCGGGAGGAGGCGATCTTGAGGGCGGCCTCGATCCGTTCGACCAGATGCGACTGCCGGAACGGTTTTTCGAGGAAGTCGACCGCGCCGCCCTTCATCGCCTGCACTGATTCCGGCACGCCGCCATGGCCGGTGATGAATACCACGGCCAGCGGCCAGTTGCGGCTGTTCAGCTCGACCTGAAGCTCAAGCCCGTTCATGTCGGGCATACCGTAGTCGAGCACCAGGCAGGCGGAGCGTGAGCCGTCGTAGGCGTCGAGGAAGGCTGTGGCGGACTCGAAGGCCTCGACCGTGAATCCCCGCTGTTCCAGTGCCCGGGTGAGGGATGTCCGGATGTCCTGATCGTCATCGACGATGAACACGAGTGGGGGGCAATCGGTCATGCTGCTCCGTTAGCCGGTTGTCCTGCGCAAAGCAACCTTACCCTAGGAAACGTCCGAATGTCATCGCCTTAGCTGGCCCGCGCCGTGCGACTGGAGGTAGATCATGCATGTGACACATCAACCGTGAAGCAGAATGTCGCGCCGGAGGGCGCGCGGCTTTCATGCCAGAGCCGCCCGCCATTGGCCTGCACAATCGACTGGCAGATGGACAGGCCAAGGCCCATTCCGGCCGGTTTCGTCGACTCGAAATCGGTGAAGAGGTTCACCTTGGGATCGACGCCGGGGCCGGTGTCGGAGACGGAGACCATCACCTGACCACCCGTTTCGCGGGCCGAGATATGGACCTTCCGGTCGGCGCTGTCGCTGTCGCCAAGCGCCTCGATCGCGTTGCGGATCAGGTTGACGAGGACCTGCGCGATCTGAAGCCGGTTGGCATTGACCATCGGCAGGTTGTCGAGATCGGTGGTGATCGTCACGCGGGCCGCGCGGGCCTCCGCGATGACGAGGCGCTGGGTCTGTTCGACCAGGTCCGAGAGGTCAAAGTCGGCGCGCGTGCCCTCATCGCGGCGGATGAAGGCGCGCAGGGCCTTGATGATCTCTCCGGCGCGCATCGATTGCTGGGCGATTTCCTCGAGCGTGGCGCGCAGTTCTTCGTTCTCCCCGGCCAGCTGATCGACGGCGAAGAGGGCGCTGTCGGCGTTCTGGGTGATCGCGGTCAGGGGCTGGTTCAGCTCATGCGCCAGCCCGGCTGCGACCTGGCCCATGGTCTTGTCACGCGACAGGTTGGAGAGTTCGCGGCTGAGTTCCGCGATCTGATCCTCGGTCTGCTTGGCCTGGGTCACGTCGTCCATGGTCAGCACGTAATGCAGCGGCTTGCCGTCGTGGTTGAAGACCATGATGGCGTTGACAGCGACCCAGATGACCTCTCCGTCCGGGCGCAGGCAGCGCAGTTCGTGGTTGATTTCGTGCGGCACGCTGCCGTGGTCGGGATCGAAGACCAGGAAGGGCGGATCGTTGGGGCAGGCGAGGTCGGAAAAGCTCATCTCGCTCAGCGCCTCGGCGGAATATCCGGTGATGGCCGAGAATTTCTCGTTCACGCGCAGCAGGCGCCCGGTTTCCGCGTCGATCTGCGCCATCCCGCGGGAGGACAGTTCGAAGGTCTGGCCATATTCGATTTCGGTCGCGCGGCGGGCGGCGATCTGCTGCATCAGGGTTTCGTTGGCGTTTTCAAGCTCCTGATAGGTCTTGGGCAGCGGTTCCTCGGGGTCCAGCTCGCCCTGCGAGATCAGGGCGGAGCGCACGGCAAAGGCGCGCACGGGTTTGTGGATGTAACTGGCCAGGCCCAGCCCGCAGAGCCCGGTGATCGTCGCCACGAAGACGGCGATCCAGATGTTGGTGCGCCGGTTGTGCTTGATCACCTCGGTAAAGTCGCTTTCGGGGGCATAGGCGGCGGTGATCCAGGGCAGGTTCTCGTCGATCGGCGGCATGATGACCGAGACATAGGTTTCGCCGCCGTAGAAGAACTGCGACAGGGTTTCCTCCTCCACCGTGATGGTTCCGCCGTCGAGAAGATGCCCAAAGGCGGCGCGGGCGATCGGGTCGTCGAAATTCTGGATATCGACGAAGCGGAGCGTGCCGTCCGCGTCCTTTGTCTTGAGCAGGCTCTTGTCGGGATGGGCGATCACGTCGCCGTTGCGGTGGATGATCAGCGCCCGGCCGGAGGTGCCGATCCGCAACCGGGCGAGGAAGTCGGAGATGTCCCCGATCTCGATATCCACGCCGACGATGCCGCGGACGCTCTGCGGCCCCTTGAGAACGGGCGAGGCGAGGGTGATCCCCGGCCGCTGCGACGAGAAGAAGATATAGGGGTCGGTCCAGATCGTGGTGAGCTGGCTGCGGGCGCGGGTGTACCAGGGGCGGGTGCGGGGATCATAGGGATCGTCGGGGTCCATCCGCCGTTCGATCACGTTGAATTCGTCGTCGCGCCAGATCAGTTCGGTGGTCCGCTCGTCTTCGTTGATGCGGATGATCTTGGTGCGGAAGGGGCCGACATCCTCGCTGCGCATGACGTAGACGAATTCGCCCTCTTCGGTGCCGTGGTAGACGCCGGCGAACTGCGGGGTGATCTGTAGCTGCTGGAAGAGCAGGCGTTCCAACACTTCGGGCACGTCGCTGGTGATCACGCGGTCCTGGGCCAGGCGGGCCGACAGTTCCGCCGCGCCGCGCGCCGGGCTGAGGAAGCCGCGTGAATGTTCCACGGCATTGGTGCCGACGTCGCGCAGCAGGTCGCGCGCATGGTCGAGAAGCGCCCGTTCGGAGGTGACATAGGAGGAAAAGACCACCGCCAGAACCGCGATGAACTGCAAGCCCGCCAAACCGATGGCGAGCATGGCCCCGAGTGATTTCCGCATGACCCGCTTTCCCTGACGCGCTCCAAAGACCTCTCCGGCGCTGGCCCTGCATTTCACAAAGCCAACCGTCGCGCAACTTTGTCACCGAAGCGCGGGTCTGGGCATAGGCAATATTACCCAGGCAATGATGCGCATTTCATGCCCCCTGCCATTTATGCAAAATTAACATGTGACTAACCGCACCCGCCCTCATCCCCTTCCATGTGAGCGTGGTGCAAACAATTTTAAAAAATCATTTTTCCGGCGTTTGTGAGTGGCGCCCATAGCAATTCTTTAGGTTGAAGCCGGTGCTGAGGTCCCCACCAAGCACCGGCTTCGTTACATCTGGGGCAGGGCTATCTGACCAGCGCCTCAAAGGCGGTCCGGCGGTCGCCCTCGATGGCGACGGGCCGGTGCGTGTCACGGTCGACGTAGACATGGACAAAGAAGCCCTCTGCCGCCGCCTCCTCTTCGTCATTGCGGAACAGGCCGACCTCGAACCGGACCGAGGACGTGCCGATCCTGGCGATGCGCAGGCCGGCATGGACAAGATCGGGGAACTGCATTTCGGCGTGGTAACGGCAGCCGGTTTCCACCACGAGCCCGTAGGTCTGGCTTTTCGTGACGTCGAGCAGCCCCTGTGCGATCAGCCAGCCGTTCACCGCCGTGTCGAAGAGCGAGTAATGGACGACATTGTTCATGTGGCCATAGACGTCGTTGTCCATCCAGCGGGTCTGGATCTGGCGGAACGCGGCAAAGTCCGACCGCTGCGGGCGCGGCGCGCTCACCACGCAGCCCGGTAGATGGCCAGCGCGTCGCGTTCTTCGACGGGGCGGGGGTTGTTGACCAGCAGGCGGGTTTGCAGCATCGCGTCGCTGGCCATCTTCTCCAGCGCCGTTTCGGGGATGTCGACGTCGCGCAGGCGGGTCGGCATGCCAAGCTCCACGGCCAGCCCCTCCAGCGCCTCGATGAAGGCGGCGCAGCGGGCCTGGTCGCCTTCGACGCTGGCCAGTTCGGGGAAGGCATCGGCGGCGATTTCGGCATAGAGCGTATGGGCGTCGGGGGCGTTGAACCGCAGGACATGCGGCAGCACCAGCGCGTTGGAGAGGCCGTGCGGAATGTGGAAGGTGCCGCCGATCGGATAGGCCAGCGCATGGACCGCCGCGACCGGCGAATTGGCAAAGGCCTGCCCCGCCAGCATCGACCCCAGCAGCATGGCGCCGCGCGCCTCGACATCGCCGGGGGTGGTGACGACGGTGCGGATATTTGCGCCGAGAAGGCGCAGCGCCTCGCGGGCGAGCATCCGGCTGAGCGGGTTGTTGTTGGCATTGGCGGAGGCATAGGCCTCTATCGCGTGGACCATGGCGTCCACGCCGGTGGCGGCAGTGATCGGGCCGGGCAGGCCAAGCGTCAGGTTCGCATCGAGGATCGCGATGTCGGGCAGGATGACGGGGGAGGAGACGCCGCGCTTTTCCTCCTCGCCGACGGTAAGAATCGACACGGGCGTGACTTCCGACCCGGTGCCTGCGGTGGTCGGTACAAGGACGAGCGGCAGCCGCGGGCCCTTGGCCTGACCGACGCCCCAGGCGTCGTCCAGATCCTCGCCCGACCCGAGGAGGAGGGCGGCGACCTTCGCCACGTCCATCGAGGACCCGCCGCCGAAGCCGACGATGCCCGTCACCTCTGCCGCCCGGCCTGCGGCCACGGCGGCCTCCAGCGTCTTGCGGGAGGGGTCGGCCTCCACCGTGTCGAAAACGGTGACGGTCGTGCCCGCGCCGCGCAGGGAGGCAAGAGCGGCGTCATAGAGGCCCAGCTTGGTCAGGCCGGGGTCGGTGACGAAAAGGATGCGCGGCCCGAGGGTGGCGCCTGCGACCTCCGCCATTTCGGCGGCGGCGCCGGGGCGGAATACGAGGGACTTGGTCGTGTTGAAGGTGAATGGCTGCATCTGGTCGGTGTCCCCTGCTGTCATGACGTCAGGGCAGGGATAGGGGGAAACCGCGCGCATTTCCAGCCGTCCGCGCCGGTCGGGTGTCGAGGCGGCGCTGTCCGGGCTGTGGGACCTGCGGTCCGGGCGGAAAAGGGCTTGCATTCCATCGCGCGGTGCAGGATCACATTGATATGTGATAACGTAACTATATTGATGGTCGGTGCCTGCGCCGGGACGCGGTAGGAAGGCGTTGCAATGCCGCGCGCCGCGCTTCATCAATCCAATCCGAAAGGAGAGTTCATGAAACACCGACTTCCCGCCCTGGCCCTCGCCACCCTTGCCGCTCCCGCGTTTGCCCAGGAACCGCGCGGGGCGGAGGCCCATATGCATGGCGTGTCCACCGCTCTGATCGCGGTCGATCAGGGGGCGGTTGAGATCGAACTGACCTCTCCGGGCATGGATATCGTCGGCTTTGAATACGCCGCGCAGTCAGAGGCGGACCGCGCTGCCGTGGCCGCCGCGCTGGAGGTTCTGAGCGTCCCGGCAAACGTCGTGACCCTGCCCGAGGCTGCGGGGTGCCGCCTGACCGACAGCGAGGCGCATCTGGATGGCGAGGATCATGAGGATCATGAGGACGGGCATGGGGATCATGACCACGCTCATGACGAGGACGACCACGAGGATCATGCGGATCACGGGGACCATGAGGATCACGGGGATCACGCCCAAGACGAGGGCGCGCAGCATACCGAGTTCCATGCCCGCTACGCCTTTGCCTGCGATGACGAAACGGCGCTGACCTCCATCGCCTTTCCCTTCTTTGACCAATTCGAACAAGCGCAGGAAATCGAGGTGCAGTACGTCACCGGCACCGGTGCGGGTCAGGCCGAGGTGCGCCGTGGCGCCGCCGTGCTGGCGCTGAACTGACCATGGGGGCGGCGGCGCTTGAGCTTTCCGATGTGCGGTTCCGCTGGCCGGGGCGCGACGGGTTCGGGCTTGAGGTGCCGTCGTTCCGCCTTGCGCGCGGGGAAAGCGTCCTGCTTCTGGGAGAGAGCGGGTCGGGCAAATCCACCCTTCTGTCGCTCATCTGCGGGATCGTGACCGCCGATTCCGGCCGGGTCGAGGTGGGGGG
>Ga0213839_1002043_pt1 | contig 11771 bp, 10 predicted proteins | sample SWPATP21_FD_160075 | JGI IMG/M metagenome (GOLD analysis project Ga0213839, IMG submission 160075) | Coastal seawater microbial communities from Marineland, Florida, United States - SWPA TP2 #1 | ecosystem: Environmental > Aquatic > Marine > Coastal | place: USA: Florida | collected 2016-08-14 | reverse complement strand
GACGCCACGAGCGGCGCTGCGACTGGGCTACGGTCCGCTCCTCGTGCTGATGGAGGGCCTTCCCGACTGGCGCGGTCGAGCCCGGGCCACCATCCACCTGGCCATCGCTGAGCTTCCCACTGGGTAGGATGCGGCATGTCCGGTGACACCCTTCATCCGAACCTGCCCGACCTGGGTGTGTCTTTCTCCCGTCGAGAGGCGATGTCCCAGGCCATTCGGACCGGGAGGCTCCACGAGCTCCCCTGGGCAGGCTTCCGTCCGGTCCTCGATCTCCCGGATGGAGCCTGCCTCGACGAGCGCTACGAGGTGCTCGGTCGCATCGGGGTCGGGGGCTTCGGCGGCGTGTTCGAGGGGCGGGACCGGCTGACGGACCGTCGGGTCGCCATCAAGGTGCTCGGACGCCTCACGGAGGACCGACGGCGGCGCATGCACCTCGAGATCGCGGTCCTGCGACGTCTCGACCTCCCTTGCGTCGTGGAGTTCCTGGACGAAGGGGACTGGGACGGGCGTCCCTACGTCGTCATGCCCTTCGAGGAGGGGGAGAGCTTCCCGGGGACGGACCACGACGGAACCTGGGCGACCCTCGGCCCCCGGGCCCTCGCCCTCGCCGAGGCGCTCGCCCGTGTCCACGACGCCGGGGTCCTCCACCGGGATCTGAAGCCAGACAACGTGCTGTGGGTCGACGGGGCGCCGGTGCTCCTCGACTTCGGGCTGGCAGAGTCCGAGGCGCTGCTCTTCGAGCGGGACGACGAGCTGGTGGGTTCTCCGGCGTACATGGCGCCCGAGCAGTACCTGGGGGAGCCCCCGAGCGAGCGGAGCGACTTGTACTCCCTCGGGGTACTGCTCTACGAGTCTCTGTGTGGGGAGCTGCCCTTCGAGGGCGACCAGCAGATGGACATCGTGACCCGCATCCTGACCCAGGAGCCGGTGCCGCTGACCCAGCGCGTGGACCTCCCCGACGGCGTGGGGGAGCTGATCGCCGCGCTGCTGACGAAGGACCCGTCGCTGCGGATGACGTCGGCGGCCGAGCTGGTTCGACGGCTCAGGGAGATGGTGCCCGACCCGGTGGGGCTGCCGGAGGTGGTCGAGGCGTCGACGCCGTCGGCCCTGGAGGCGCTCTTCGCAGGACCTGAGCTGGTGCACCACCTGTGCTCGGACCCAGCCCAGGTCCTGTGGCGCCGCACCGGTGGGCAGCCGGAGCGGGTGCGGGGGGCGCTGGCCGCCTGGGTGCGGGCAGGGGTCGCGTCGGTGGACGACGCCGGCAAGCTCGAGGTCAGCCGAGACGCGGCGGACCGGCTCCTCGCCGGCATGCCCGTCGACCCCTGCCGTGCCCTGCCAGTGGACTCGGCCTCGCTCCCGGCCCACCTCATCGAGGTGTGGAGTGCGGTCGAGCTGGCGGTTCCGTGGGCGAGCGTGCAGCGCCTGGCCCATGTGACCTCCCTTCCGCAGCTGGAGGTGCTGGCCGGCCTGGAGGCCCTCCAGGAGCGGGGCGTGGTGGTCCGGTCCCCCGAGGTCCATGCTGCGCACGGGGACTGGTTCTCGACCCGCGCACCGCCCCGTCCCGACGGGGGCGCATGGTTCCGACTGGTGAACCGGGTAGCCGATGCGCTGCCGGCGGACTCCAACGAGCGGCTGCGGCTGTTGGTGGCGGCGGGGCGCATGGACGACCTTCCGGCCGCAAGCCTCAAGGTGGCGGAGGCCCGCCGGTTGGAGGGGCGGCAGCGGGAGGCGTGGGTCGCGGCGCGGGTCGCGATGGTGGCCGAGCGGCGGATGGGTCTGTCGGGGGGCGAGGGGTTGGCGCTGGCGGCGGACATCGCCCTGGAAGGGTTGATGCATACCGCACTGTCGGTCGTGGAGCTCGAGGCCCGTCGCCAGGGGCAGCCCGGGATGGCTGAGCTGGTGGCCTTTGCTCAGGGGGCTCTGCGCAATCGGCTCGAGCTTCCGGCCGACGACTGGCTGGAGGGAGAGCTGCCGGACTCCCTGCAGGGGTGGCCAGAAGTGCTCATGGCGTACGTGATGCAGCAGAACGATGTCGACGAGCACGCAGCTTGGGTGCTGGCCCGCCGTGGGAGGGTCGCGGAGGACCGTTGGGAGTCATGGATGTCGCGGGTGCACATGCGACGAGGGGAGCTGTTCGAAGCTGCGGAACTGGCGGAGAAGGCTCGGCGCGCCCGTGACGGCGTTCGCTATGCCGCAGCCACGATCAACGCAGCTCACCTGTGGTGCGACGCCGGTGAGTTCGACCGCGCCGAAGCGCTCGTGGACGAAGTAGAGGGGCTGCTTGCCGGGCAGCGGGCGGGCACGCTGGAGGCGTTCGTTCGTAGCCTGAGGCTGACGTTGTCGTACCGCCGGGGTGAGCGGGTCGAGCGGAACCACGCGTACGAGCGAGCGTTGCGACTACTCGATGCGCCCAACCTCGCGGCGGTGGGGTGGTTCGGCATTGCCGCAGCTGCCTGGCGGCGGGGGGACGTTCAGCACGCAGGGGAGGCGCTGGTACTGATCCAGGACGTCCTGCCTGCGCGATCGGGCGTCCGAGTCATGGCAGATGCCCTGATGCCGCTCATCGATGGCCGTGGTCGGCCCGATGCAGACTGCTGCCGACGCGCCGACACCTACCGGTTGCCACCCGGGATTCGTGCGCAGGTGTATGCGGCGTTCGCCGCCTCCGGTGGGGCGCTCGATGACACGGAGGTGGAGCGCCTCGTGGGCCTCGTGCGGGGGTTGCGGTACCCTCCCGGCGCTCGGCGAGAGCTGTTCTCCGCCGACGAGATGATCGCCATTTGGGAGGGAAGACCATGGGTACCTTGAAGACACAGCAGCTCGAGAGCGGCACGTGGGGCATCACGCTCCCCGAGGGAGGGACGGTCTACGTCTGGTCGACGAACAACGGCACGAGCGAGCTCTGGGCGAGCAACCAGTCGAGCTTCCTCCCGCTGCCGAGCCCCCTCACGGCGACGAAGACCGACCAGAACCACACGACGCCCCAGCAGTTCCTCGCCTGGGTCTGCACCAAGTACCCGGCCGGCACCAAGCTCTATGTGGTGCAGCAGCATTCCACCTACACACCCTACGGCCCCAACGGCACCCACCAGTGCCCCTGAGCTAGGCCCCCTTCGCCCCCACCGTCCCCCAGGGGTCGAAGGGCCCCTCGTACGCCCCGGTCATCACCCACCGCAGCATGTCGTGGTCGGGGGCGAGGCGGAGCCAGAAGGCCTGAAAGCGCATCAGCCGGGACCAAGCGGACAGGGCCGGCCCGAAGACCTCCGGCGTGGGGTCGGCCCACGCGCAGGCCACGGCCCCCACCATCGTCAGGATGGCGAGGCCGTGGGTTGCGGGCCGTACCGGTGCCTGCCGCAGCCACACCTTGCGTCGCGCCACCTCCATCACGAAGGCCTGCTGGGCATCCGAGAGGGTGCCGGTGAGGGGAGGGGGGGCCTGTCGGTCCAGGGCGTCGAACACGGCGGGCAGGTGGGCGAGGGGTTCCCGGATGCCGTCGCCGAACTCCGCCTTGGCCAGCAGCTGCCCCATGCGCAGGGCCTGGAGCCGGGCGACGATCCGCGGGGCGATGGCCTCGGGTAGCTCGGCGGCGTGCAGATCGCGGCCCCCCGACATCACGGTGAACAGACCGCCCACGGTGAGGTTGGGCACCTGGAGGAGCCCGAGAAGCTGCTCCTCGGCCGGGGCCTCGTCCGGGCCCACGGCGACGGGTGCGGGGACCATGCGGGGGGCCGGCTGTTGCTCCTCGGCGGTGTCCCAGGTGCGCCAGGTGTTGAGGCAGCCGGGGTCGACCCCGAAGCGCAGGCCGTCCTCCGTAGAGACGATCTTCAGGGGCCACAGCTGGCAGCGAAGGGGCTTGATCTCGCTGCCGAGCTCCTTGTGGATGCGGCAGAGCCGGTCCTCGTCGTGGAAGACGCACTGGTGGTTCTCGAAGCGCACCCCGGTGCCCTCCACCGGGTCGGGGACGCCCAGCTTGGCACCGGCGTCCTCGATGCGGGCCTTCTCGTCGTCGTCGAGCAGCTCGATGGCGTGCCCGAAGCAGCAGGATCCGCAGCCGTAGCAGCGGTAGCGGTTCTCGCCGAGCACGTGAACGCTGGTCATGGGCACCTCGTCAGGGCCCCAGGCTACCCCATGGGCATCCACATCCGTTTCACGTGACGCTCCGACCACGCTCACGACGAGGACCTACGCCGGGTGTGGAGGTGAGCATGGTGCTGTGGCTGTGGCTGGTGGCCTGCCGGTCCCCGACGCCGGACCCGGGCCTGTCGGTGGCCGAGGTCGAGGCCTACGTTCGTCCCGGCACCGAGGACGCCGATGCCTGGGCCCGGGCGGTGCGGTCGTCCCTCGTGCTCGCCGAGCGGCCCGTCGACGAGGACCACGTCTGCCAGGTCCTCGCCATCATCGAGCAGGAGTCCGGCTACGAGGCCGACCCGGAGGTGCCGGGCCTCGCTGGCATCGTCGAGCGGGAGCTGGAGGCGGAGCTGAACGCCAAGCTCGGCTTCCTCGCCGACGAGGCCGCCTCCTGGGTCCTGGACGACGCCCCACCGGGCGAGGCGACGTTCCGGAAGCAGCTCCGCGAGGTCCACACCGAGCGGGACCTCGACCTCCTCTTCCAGCGCATCGTCGCCCATCACGAGGGCAAGGCACCCGCGGTGGCGTCGGTGATCCGGACCCTTGCGCCTCGCCTGGTGGAGCGGCTGAATCCGGTGACCACGGCCGGGTCCATGCAGGTGAAGGTGGACTGGGCCCAGGCCCATCCTGTGTCCCGTCGGACCGATCCTGCGGCAGTGCGGGCGTCTATGTATACGGTAGAAGGCGGGGTTCGCTACGGAACCTTGCGGCTGTTCGCCACCGCGGACTACCCAGACCCCATCCACCGCTTCGCGGACTTCAACGCCGGGCCGTACGCGAGCAGGAACGCTGCCTTTCAACAGCAGCTGGGCGAGCTCGTCGCTCGGGAGCTGGTGCTGGACGGCGACCTCCTCCGCTACAACGGACGCGGTCGGCCCCTGCGCGATCAGGACGGAGAGACCGTCCAGCTGGCCGTGGCCTTCGGGGCCGAGCGAGGGCTGGGGGCGGAGCAGGTGCGACGGGACCTCGTCGCCGAGAAGCAAGCCGACCTGGAGGTCACCCCCACCTGGCTCCTGGTCAAGCAGGCCCATGGGGAGCGCCACGAGGCCACGCCCTACGCCGTCGTTCCGCGGGTCCAGCTCGACTCCCCCAAGCTCCGCGGCACATGGACCACCGGAAGCTTCGCGGAGCGGGTGCAGCGTCGCTACAACGCGTGTCGAGCACGGGTGTGACCCCGTCACGTTTTCGTCGAGAGCGTCCCCTGGTGCGCCGGTGGGGATAGGCCCCCATGGCGGAGGCAACCATGGGAATCACTCGCTCGCTCTTCCTTCTCTTCCTCTCGGTCGGGTGCACCTCGTCCTCCGACGACGAGACGACCGACGGCTCGAGCCCTGAGCTGGTCTTCTCCGACACCACCGACACGGGCTCCACGTCCTTCCAGACCGACAGCACCACCGGGGCCGGAGGCGAGCCCGACCCGGACGTGAACACCTGGGTCCCCGAGTCGTGGCCCCTGGAGACGCCGGCGCGCATCGTCTTCTTCGGGGACTCCATCACCAAGGGGGCAGGGGCACGCTCCGACGAGCTCGACTACGTCAGCCTGCTCCTGTCGAACGACAACGAGCGATACCCGGCGTACGAGGGCTGGGATCTGACGACGATGTTCGGCGATGTCCCGGCCTACGACGCCTCCCAGAACGGCGCGACCACGGAGACGGTGATCGACGTCCAGCTCCCCGCCATCATGGACGCCGTCGGAGAGCAGCCTGCGGGCCTGACCCTGGTGGTCGGCACCATCGGCGGCAACGATGCTCAGGATGTCGTGTTCGGCCTGCGGGACCTCGGCGAGGAGCGGGAGCGCATCGCGGACAACGTCGACGCGATCGCCAACTTCTTCCTGGATGACCAGCGCTTTCCCGACGGTGCGATGGTCTACATCACCAACGTCTACGAGCCCACCGACGGCGAGGGCCAGGCCGACGGGTGCTTCTTCGGCATCGACCTGTCCTTCGTCCTCGACGACTTCGAGGGCCTCAACCAGGACACGCTGGCGAGGGCCCAGCAGAGCGGCTGGGCCTGGGTCGACCTTCGGGGCCACTTCCTGGGGCACGGCCACAACCACGACAACACCGAGATGGACGCCTACGACGCGTCGGACCCCACGCTGTGGCTCGCGGGGGACTGCATCCATCCGAACGACCGGGGGCACCACGAGGTGCGCCGCCTGTTCCTCTCGGCCATCGACAACCGCCCCCTGCCGCTCTGATCAGCGGCCGATGAGGTCGATGTCGCCCGCCCTCGAGTGGACCTCGATGGCGTGGGCGCTCCCAGCGTCCCGCTGGATGCCTCGCAGGGAGATGTCGCCGGCGGCGGTCTCCGTGTACACGTCGTAGGCGCCCGCGGGGATGGTGATGGCCACGTCGCCGGAAGCCGTGTCCACGAAGACCAGATCGGCGGCCTCGACGAAGGACAGCTCCACGTCTCCGGCGTCGGTCTCCACCACGAAGGCGGGGCTGCGAAGGGCGGTGCCGGAGATGTCTCCGGAGGCCGTGTGGAGCATCACCTCGCCCGACAGCCGGATCAGCTCGACGTCCCCTGCGCCCGTCTCCAGGTCGATTAGGCTGGACAGGCCCTCCATCCGGGCATCTCCGGCGCCGGTGGAGCCCGAGACGAGGGCCGAGCGGGGCAGTCGCACCAGGTGATCGGCGCCGCAGGTACCCGACATCCCGGGGCAGTCGGCCTCGAGGACGAGGATGCCGTCGACCAGGCTCGCGGTGAGGGTCGGCTCGTGGCGGGTGTAGCGCTGGGTGCGCTCGACCAGCACGTCGCCGCGGTCCTCCACCACGACCTCGATGTCGCCGGAGGCCAGGTGGAGCTGGATCTCGTCGACCGCGTCGGGGAAGCGCAGCGCGTCCCGCTCCACGTGGACGACGCATGCCTGGGTGGCGAGCGCCACCGACAGCAAGGGGACGATCGACAGCAGGGGCCGCATGGTTCCTCCAGGGTTGCCAGGTCAGACACCGCCGCGGTCGAGGTCCGTCACCGGGTGGCGAGAAGCCGGGAGGCACCTTGCACGATCGGGGAGTGGACCCGGGAGCCCGGGCCTGCTACACCCTCGGTGACTGACAGTCAGTCACCCGGAGTCGTCCCGTGTCCACCGCCCCCGCCAGCACCGATGCCCGGGCCGAGCGTCGCGCCCAGTTCCTCGCCATCGCTCGGCGTCGCTTCGTCGCCGATGGCTTCGCGGGCACCTCGGTCTCCCGCATCGTGAAGGACGCAGGCGTCGCACAGGGAACGTTCTACCTCTACTTCGAGAGCAAGCAGGCTGTGCTGGCGGAGCTGCGGCGCGAGGTGTTCCGTTCCTACGCGAGCTCCCTGGCGGCGGCTGCTGGAGGGGAAGGGAGGGCCGACGAACGCCTGGTCGACGTGGTGGTGGCGATGGCCCGGTGCGTGGGGCAGAACCTCGACCTCGAGCGGGTCTTCCGTCAGGCAGCCAGCGCCCACGACCTGGAGACGGCCGCCCTCGAGGGCCGCGCACGGCTCGCGCTCATGGCCGCGGAGCTCCTCGACGAGGGAGACGCCCTCGATGCGGGGGGCAGCGAGGCGCCCGTGGTGGCGGAGCTGCTCGTCACCCTCTTCGACACGGTGCTCTACGAGGCCTGGGCGTACCGGCGGCCCGCGGCCGTGGAAGCCACCGTGCGCTCCTCCCTCCGACTGGTCCTGCGGGGCCTCGGCGCGGAGGGAGACCGGCTGGCGTCCCTGCTGGCCAGGGTGCCGGACCCCATCGGGAAGGAGACGGAATGACGCCGCTCGTATCCACCATCGGGCCGCGGGATGCGGCCTTCCAGGAGCAACGTGCCGCGATGCTGGAGCTCGTCGACGAGCTGAGGGGGCTGGAGGCGAAGGTCCGGGCCCACGGCGCCAAGGCCGAAGGTCGCTTCGCCAAGCGGGGACAGCTGCCGCCTCGGCAGCGGGTCGAGCGCCTCGTGGACCCGGGGAGCGACTTCGTCGAGCTGTCGACGCTGGCGGGCCTCCGCATGCATGACGACGACGGCAACCGCACGATCAGCGGCGGCGGCAACATCATCGGCATCGGCGAAGTGTCCGGGGTCCGCTGCCTGGTCAGCGCCTCCGACTCGGCCATCAAGGGGGGGAGCGTGACCCCCATGGGCCTGCGGAAGACGCTGCGGGCCCAGCAGATCGCCATGGAGCAGCGGCTGCCCACCATCAACCTCGTGGAGTCCGGTGGCGCGAACCTCCTCTACCAGGCGGAGATCTTCATCGACGGCGGTCGGGTGTTCGCCAACATGGCGCGGGCGAGCGCCATGGGCCTGCCGCAGATCACCGTCGTTCATGGCTCGTCCACGGCAGGGGGCGCCTACCTTCCCGGGCTGTCGGACTACGTGGTGGCCGTGCGGGAGAAGGCGAAGATCTTCCTCGCAGGTCCGCCCCTCGTGAAGGCCGCACTCGGCGAGGAGGCTGGGGAGGAGGAGCTGGGCGGGGCGGCCATGCACGCCACCGTCAGCGGCCTGGTCGAGTACCTGGCGGAGGACGATGGCCACGGGGTCCAGATGGCCCGTGACCTCGTGGGGGCTCTCGGCTGGAGTGCCACCGAGCGGTCCGAGGAGGTGGAGCCTCCCCGCTACGACCCCGACGAGCTCTGTGGTGTGGTCCCCGTCGACACCCGCCAGCCCTACGACGTCCGGGAGATCCTGGCCCGGGTCCTGGATGGCTCTCGCTTCCTGGACTTCAAGCCCGGCTACGGCCCCCAGACGGTGTGTGGCCACGGCCGCATCCACGGCCACCGGGTCGGCATCATCGGCAACAACGGGCCCATCTTCCCGGATGGCTCGGTGAAGGCGGCGCAGTTCATCCAGCTCTGCCAGCAGGCCGGTCTGCCCATCGTCTTCCTGATGAACACCACCGGGTACATGGTCGGGCGCGATGCCGAGCAGAAGGGCGCCGTGAAGCACGGAGCCAAGATGATCCAGGCCGTCGCCAACGCCACGGTCCCCAAGCTGACGGTGGTGGTCGGTGGAGCGTACGGGGCGGGCAACTACGGCATGTGCTGCCCCGGCTACGACCCCGACTTCCTGTTCGCGTGGCCCAACGCCAAGGTCGCCGTGATGGGGGGCGAGCAGGCGGCGATGGTCATGAAGATCATCACGCGGGCCAAGCTCGAGCGGAAGGGGATGCCGGTCGTCGAGGAGGCCCTGGACGCCATGGTCGGAGAGGTCCGCGGCCGGCTCGATCGGGAGGCGAGCGCCCTGTTCGCCACCGCACGCCTCTGGGACGACGGCCTCATCGACCCCCGCGACACCCGGGCCGTGCTGGCCCACTGCCTCGACACCTGCCGCGCCGGCCGGCGTCGCACCCTGAACCCCAACACCTTCGGCGTCGCGCGCGGCTGAGCGCCCGTCCTACCGGGAGGACCCATGAAGTGGACCGATGAACACGAGATGCTCCGCAAGACCGTGCGGGAGTTCGTGGCGCAGCACATCAACCCGTACGCGGACGAGTGGGAGCAGGAGGGCGCCTTCCCCGCCAGGGAGGTGTTCAAGAAGGCCGCGGAGGCAGGCCTGCTGGGGATCAGCAAGCCCGAGGCCTACGGTGGCCTCGGCCTCGACTACAGCTACTCGGTCGCTGCCGCCGAGGAGCTCGGCACGGCCCGCTGCGGCGGGGTCCCCCTGGCCCTCGGCGTCCAGACGGACATGGCCACCCCGGCCCTCGCCCGCTTCGGCTCCGACGCGCTGCGGGAGCAGTTCCTGACGCCGGCCATCGCGGGGGAGCAGGTGGCGTGCATCGGGGTCAGCGAGGCGGTCGCTGGCAGCGACGTCGCCGGCATCCAGACGCGGGCCGAGAGCGACGGCGACGACTACGTGATCAACGGCAGCAAGCTGTGGATCACCAACGGCTTCCAGGCCGACTGGATGTGTGCTCTCGTCAACACCAGCGACGCCCCTCGGCACCGCAACAAGTCCCTCGTCATCATCCCGATGGACACCAAGGGGGTGGTACGGGCCCGCAAGCTCGACAAGGTGGGCATGCGCAGCTCCGACACCGCCGAGATCTACTTCGACGATGTACGGATCCCGAAGCGCTTCCGGATCGGCGACGAGGGTGCGGGCTTCATGTACCAGATGCTCCAGTTCCAGGAGGAGCGGCTCTGGGGGGCGGCCAACATGATTCGCTTCCTGGAGCTGGCCATCGAGGACACCATCGAGCAGACCCGCAACCGGAAGGCATTCGGGAAGTCCATCCTCGACAACCAGGTGGTCCACTTCCGGCTCGCCGAGCTGTCCACCGAGGTCGAGCTGCTGCGCTCCATCGTGTACCGGGCCACGGAGGAGTACATCGCGGGGGGCAACGTGACGCGGCTGGCGTCCATGGCCAAGCTCAAGGCCGGACGTCTCGCCCGCGAGGTGACCGACAGCTGCCTGCAGTACTGGGGCGGCATGGGCTTCATGTGGGAGGCGAGCATCAGTCGCCTGTGGCGCGACGGCCGGCTGGCCAGCATCGGGGCCGGGGCCGACGAGGTGATGCTGTCCATCATCTGCAAGATCGACGGCACGCTCCCCAGCAAGCGGAAGCCGTGACCATGGCCCACGGCATCGACATCGAGGGGAGCGGCGCCGTCCGACACCTGTGGCTGGCTCGTCCGGAGAAGCGGAACGCCATGAACCAGGCGATGGTGGAGGCCTTCGAGGAGGCCGCGGAGAACGCCGTGGCCGAGGGGGCTCGCATCGTGGTGGTGCGAGGCCGGGGAGGGCACTTCTGCAGCGGCGGCGACGTCTCCGACATGGCGCGGGCCGCTCGGCAGGCGGACGCGGGGGCGGCGATCGCTGCCTTGAACCGTGTGTTCGGTCGTGTTCTCTCCCGCTTCGACCGCCTTCCCGTGGCCACGGTCGCGGTGTGCGAGGGGGCGGTGATGGGGGGCGGCTTCGGCCTGGCGAGCGTGTGCGACGTCACGCTGGCCGTCGATGGCGCCCGCTTTCGGCTCCCGGAGACCAGCATCGGCATCTCTCCCGCGCAGATCATGCCCTTCCTGGTGCAGCGGCTGGGGAGCGCGTGGGCCCGCCGCCTGGCAGTCACCGGAGAGACCCTGGATGCCGAGGCGAGTGTCCGGGTGGGCCTCTGCCACGAGGTGGTGCCTGCCGACGTCCTCGACGCCCAGCTCGAGACCCTGGTGGCGCAGCTGCTCCACGGCGAACCCCATGCGGTCGCGGAGAGCAAGCGCCTGGTTCATGCGGCCCTTGCCCATGGACCCACGGATGCCGTCCTCGACGAGGCGGCCCGGCACTTCTCCGAGCTGGCCCGGGCGCCCGAGGCGCAGCAGGGAATGATGGCACGCCTGTCCAAGCAACCGCCGCCCTGGAGTGCTCCATGACCTTCCGTTCCGTCCTGGTGGCCAACCGCGGCGAGATCGCGGTCCGCGTGCTCCGCACCGCCCAGGCTCTCGGCTACCGCGGCATCGCGGTGTACAGCGACGCCGACGCCGACGCGCCCCACGTCGCGATGGCAGATGTCGCGGTCCACATCGGGCCTGCGGAGGTGGGCAGCAGCTACCTCGACCCCGAGCGCATCTTGGATGCGGCACGCCGCAGCGGCGCCGACGCCGTCCACCCGGGCTACGGCTTCCTCTCGGAGAGCGCCGCCTTCGCTTCCGCCTGCCAGGAGGCCGGGCTCGTCTTCGTCGGTCCTCC
>Ga0213839_1002042_pt1 | contig 11775 bp, 11 predicted proteins | sample SWPATP21_FD_160075 | JGI IMG/M metagenome (GOLD analysis project Ga0213839, IMG submission 160075) | Coastal seawater microbial communities from Marineland, Florida, United States - SWPA TP2 #1 | ecosystem: Environmental > Aquatic > Marine > Coastal | place: USA: Florida | collected 2016-08-14 | reverse complement strand
GCGCCGGTGGCGGAACGCTCGCCGGGCGTGGGGACGCGCCGCGCCTTCCGGTCCACGACGCCGGGGCTTGTGACGCGGCGCGAGGCGCGGCCCGAGGGCGTGCATCTGATCGACCGGGTCGGGGCCTGCGACGGGGACGATCCGCTGATGTCCACCCGGCAGGCGGCGGTCCTTCAGGCGCTGCGCCGGGCGCTGGCGATCGGGCTGGCGCTGGGCGAAGGCTTTGCCGACCAGACCGGCTTGGCGGACCTCAAGCGCAAGAACCTCGAAGGTGGGCTGGGCGCGGACCGGAAGACGGAGTTTTCCGAACTGCTGACGGCGGAGGCGCTGATCGTGCTGCACAGTTCGGCCAATGCGCTGGTGTCGCTTCTGGCCGATCATGCGGGCGAAGTGACGGTCGAGGTTGGCGAGGTGGAGGAGTTTCTGACCGACAACGCCTCCCTCGCGCTGCATGGGGTGCTGTGGGAGCTGGACCAGGATCTGGCCGCCCATGCCACGGGTGATGAGGAGAAGCTGGTGCCAACCGTCACCGCATTCGCCGAGGCGCTGATGGAAAAGGCCGCGCGCCGGGCCGAGGGCCTGTCCCGTGCCGCCCCCTTTGCCAATGCCTCCTACCGGGTGGAGGCGGATGACCTGACGATCCGCGGCTTCACCCCGGCGCGCAAGGCGGGCGGCCCGGCGCTGACCATGACCTTCAAGAAACCGCATGAGGTCGTGGGCAACCACATCGCCAAGTACCAGGCGATGAAGCTGGCCAAGATGGTCATGGCCTATGATTTCGACCGCCGCCTGAACCCCTTTGCCGAACTGGGCGGCTTCATCTTCACCTTCATGGGCGATGGCAAGCCCGGCACCGGCAAGACCACCCTGATCCAGATGATGGCGGGGCTGATCAACGAATACTGCCAGAACGCGGGCTATCCTTTCCGCTACCAGAACTTTGGCATCGACAATATCGACAGCTACCAGGGCAAGTCCGGCCAGAACGCCAAGGCCTTTGTGCAGAACGTGCTCGACCCCTCGGTCATCGGCTTCGGCACCATCGACGACATCGACCAGATCGCGGGCAAGCGGGGGGACCGCCAGTCCTCCGCCGGGCAGCAGGAGGTGACGGCCGTCTTCATGGAGGCCTTTGCCGGAGCCAATACCGTGGTGCGCGGCAACTGCACCTTCGGCATGTTCTCCAACTACCCCGAAAACGTGGACGATGCGTTAAGGCAGCGGGCCGGCGCGCGGTTCCTCGTGGACGGGCCGCAGACGCGGGAGGATTATATCGACATCCTCGCCCTGTTGATGGGCAAGCGGCATGACATCCCACTTGGCGATCATGAGCTCTTTGCCGCGCAGGAGATCAAGCGCGCCGTCGCCGCGTCCTTCGAGGCGCATGGGCGGCCGAAAGAAGAGGGGCTGGTGAAGGTCTTTGCCGAGGTCGAGGCGCGGATCGGCGGGTTCGACACGATTGCCAAGCTGGGAACCTATCTGAAGGCGATTCAGGAGGCGGATGAACGCTTTACCGGCCGCGCGATCAAGAACATCACCGACGCGGTGAAGGTCCGCGCGATGGACTTTGAGCTGCCCGATGAATGGATGGAGGAGCCGGAGCTGTTCCTCTTCAAGCCCTATGTCGAGAAGACCGCGATGATCGAGGAGCTGCGTCGGCCGATCACGGTGGAGATGGTCGTGCAGGAGATCAACCGGTATGCGGACAGCGAATTCCGATACGCCGACAAGTCCGACGAGGTCGCGATCGAGGCGATGGTGCGGGACATGGGGCGGCAGGACGCGGCGCGGCGGCGGTATCTGGAGGGGAAGGGGTGATGCGCAAATTCATTATTGAAAAAGAGGGTACCCCGGACTTACCTGCAATGATGTTGGCGACGGTAGAAGCTTTGAGGGAAATTGGCGGCTCGGCTACGATCGATGAGTTGGACGAGAAAGTCATAGAAATCGAAGGGGTTACAGAAGACGAACAGCAGATTCCAATGTCTGGTACGGACCCGCGACTAAGAGTTAACTATTACCTGGCTTGGTGTCGTACGTATTTGCGGCGAGGCGGAGTTATTGAGAACTCGGCGCGTGGAGTATGGTCGTTGGCGGAGGGCGCCAAAGTAGTCAAATCCACCGATGATACAGAAGCAATTTATCAACAGGTTCAAAGGGAAGAGCGCGAAAAGACCCGACTAAAGCGCATCAAAGAAAGGGAGAAAAAGGATAAGCTTAAGCCCAAAAGGGAAGCCAGTATGTCTGTAACTTCAGAGGAAGTCGAAGACGAAGCAACTGTTTCCGATTGGACCGACGATTTGCTTCAGGTTTTGCGCTCTATCGATCCGTCAGCATTTGAGCGCCTTGCACAGCGTCTGCTCCGCGAGAGCGGATTTACGAAAGTTGAAGTTCGCGGCAAGTCCGGCGACGGTGGTATCGACGGCGTTGGTGTCCTGAGGGTCAATCTCGTTTCTTTCCAAGTATTTTTCCAGTGTAAGCGCTACAAAGGCTCCGTGAGTGCTTCCGAAATTCGGGATTTCCGTGGCGCAATGCAGGGTCGCGCCGATAAGGGATTGTTCATCACAACAGGTAGCTTCACAGCGCAAGCCTCCGACGAAGCGACACGCGATGGAGCGACAGCAATCGACCTAATTGACGGGCAGCGTTTGTGTGAGCTGCTTAAGGAAAATAGGCTTGGCGTTCAGACGCAAATGATCGAGCAGGTCAATATCGATACAGATTGGTTCAGGGCAATATAATGAACCGCCTCATCCGCCTCGGCCTCATGTTCGGCAACCTAATCCCCGTCGACAGCCCCGCGCTGGTCGAGCGGTATAATCGCGCGCTGAAGCACCTGACCGGCAAACAGACCCAACTCACCGATTTCCACATCGACATCTCCGGCTACTCCCCAGAGATCGGCGATGAGCTGGACGACCCGCTCTACCTCAACGAAAACGGTTGCAACCGGCAGTTCATCCTGCTGACGACGGCCCAAAAATCAGCCCCTCTCCTGAACGCCAGCTTCTCGACCTCCCGCCAGATCCTGCGGCAGTTCATCGAGGAGAACGAGGCGCAGCTCTTCGCCCTGACCGCCCGTGACGCGGTCGCCGGGGAACTGCTGAATTCCGTCTTCTCCGTCACCAACCCCGCCCGGCTGAACGACATCAGAAAGATCGAGATCGAGGCGGATACGACCACGGGCCTCGTCCGGGATGCGGAGAGGCTGGGGCAGCTTTCCGACCGGTTCCTGAGCGAGGAGGACGGCTGGTTCGATGACGTGCTGATCGCGGACATGATCTCCGTGGCGAAGAAGACCGGCGACGTGACGCGCAACCCGGTGCGGCTGAAGAAGATGAGCTTCGAGCAGGAGAACTTCTGGACCGCGCATTTCGGCGGCAGCTACATCTTCCGCTCCACCGCGCCGACCGTGATCACCGAGGACGAGGATGCGCTGGAGGGCGCGGGCCTTGGCAAGGTGATCGAGAAGGCGGAGACCAACAAGCTCGCCCGGTTCCTCACCGACAACAACTTGGTGGAGCCGATCGTGAAGGCGCGCGGCATCGATGCCAGCGCGATCCTGCGGCAGAAGATGGACTTCATCGTCGTGGATGCGGCGCAGGAGGCCAGGATGGACCTGACCGGCGCGACCCGGCGCGACATCCGCCTGCTGGCGCGGCGCCATGCCGATGACCTGCCGGAGGAATACCACGCCCTGCGCCGCCTTGTCGCCTGGGCGGAGGACGGGGGCGAATGGCCCCGGATCGCCTCCGACCACCCGGCCTATTTCTACACGCTCCGCGCCGCCGCCCACAAGGACGCCGACCTGATCAACATGCTGCTGGCGGAACTGGCGCCCAAGGATGTCCGGCAGCTTTTCATCTGCCACAAGGACCTGTTCTACCGGCTCTACGCCACCTGGACGGAAACCAAGAAGAGCTATGTCGCGGATTTCCTGGCCACCGAATATGCCGTGGACAAGGCGGGCACCCGCGCGGCACTCTTCGGCCATGAGGCACGGATGGAGCCGCCGGCCCCGCCGCCGCCACCCGCCCCGCCCCCGGCGGAGGACATGATCGCCCGCGTCGGCCCCTGGGGCGCGGTGTTGAAGGAAAGGAAATAGATGCTGAGCCTGCTGCGCCTGGGACTGGTCCTCTTTGTCGTGCTGACGGTGATCTATGTCTCCGTCTCCCTCTGGTCGCGGCAGGTCCGCAAGGGCAAGCTGCGCGCGGCCTATGACAGGGGCGACCGGGAATATGGCGAAGAGCGCGACCTTTACGTGCGCCGCGGGCTCGAGGATTACGACGACAGCTTCCGCCGCAAACTTATTCTGCTGGTCTACATAGTCCCCGTGGCTGTCATCGCCTATATCATCTACGTCGTGAACTACACCTGAGGGGCCGAGCACATGGTCTACATCAAATGGGCCTTCCGGGGCATCGTCGCACTGCTGCTGCTGGCCTTCTTCCACTACACGCTGCCGCAGCACGATATCGTGCGGATCGCGGATACCTATGAAAAGCGGGTGGATTTCGGCGAGAACTCGATCTTCTGGGCGAAGGAAGACACCGGCAATGCCAGCGGTACGATCAACCGGGACGTCTTCTTCATCCAGACGATCAAGAAGAACGGCAAGCCGATGGTCTACCGCAACGAAGACACCGGCTGGGGCTGGCCGCCCTATTTCAAGTTCGACACCTCCAACCTTCAGACCCAGGCGAGCGATCTGAAATCCACCGCCGAAAATCCCAAATGGGTGATGGTCACCCATTACGGCTGGCGGATCGAATTCCAGTCGATCTTTCCCAATGCCATCGCGGTGAAACAGGTGCAGGACCCGGACATGACCATCATTCCGTGGCTCAACATCATCATCCTGCTGATCTTCTTCGCCGTGGTCTGGGCGATCCGTGTCCGCTGGATCCGGTTCCGTCAGAGGCGGATCGACCCGATGGTCGAAAATGTCGACGAGGGCTGGGATAACCTGGCCGACAACGCCCGCGAAAAGCGCGGCCGCCTGAGCCGCTGGTTCGCCAGCTGGCGCCGCTAGGTGCGGGTCACGGTCGAAGACCTCACCGCGCGGCTCTCCGCGCTTCCCAACCGCAGCATCGTCGCCATCGCCGGCCCGCCCGGCGTCGGCAAATCGACCCTGGCAGAGAGCCTCGCCGCGACCCTGCCGGATGCCGCTGTCCTGCCCATGGACGGGTTTCACTACGACGACGCGATCCTGCGCCACCGGGGCCGGCTGGAGCGCAAGGGCGCGACGGACACCTTCGACGTCGACGGGCTGCGCTGCATGTTGAAACGGCTGCGAGAGGCCAAGGCCGACGTGGCCGTGCCGGTCTTTGACCGCGAGCTTGAAATCAGCCGCGGCAGCGCCCGCATTATCCCGCACCGGACCCGCCTGATCCTGGTGGAGGGGAATTACCTGCTGCTCGACCGCACGCCGTGGCAGGGTCTTGCGCCCTATTTCGACCTGACCGTGATGATGGACCTGCCGGACGCGGACCTGACCCGCCGCCTCATGGCCCGCTGGCGGCACTACGGACTCTCCGAAGAGGACGTGGCGCGCAAGCTGTCGGAGAATGATCTGCCGAACGCACGCACGGTGCGCGGTGAAAGCCGCGAGGCGGACCTGGTGCTGTATCAGGACGGATCTTTCCCCCATCCCGGAATTCCCGCATCTTCCTGAAAACGGGAGGATTCAGAATGACGAGAACAACTGCCATCGTGACCGGCGCGGCCCGCGGCATCGGCCTGGCCACCACCGACCTGTTCCGGGCCGAGGGGCGCCGCGTGGTCATGGTGGACCGCGACGCGGAGGAACTGCACCGGGTGGCGGCGGACCGAGACAATGTCATCGCCATGGCCTGCGACGTGTCCGACCCGGATCAGGTCGCCGCCATGGCAGAGCAGGCCCAGAAGGAGCTGGGAGAGATCCACGCCCTCGTCAACAACGCCGGCGTGGCAGAGTTCGGCCCGATCGACGACTGCACCTTCGACATGTGGCGGCGCGTCATGGCCACCAACCTCGACGGCGTCTTCCTGTGTTCGCAGGCGCTGGCCCCGGCGCTGAAGGCGGTGAAGGGCGCCATCGTCAACATCGCCTCGATCTCCGGTCTGCGCGCCTCGACCCTGCGGGTGGCCTATGGCACGTCAAAGGCGGCGGTGATCCACCTGACGCAGCAGCAGGCGGCGGAATGGGGTGAATGGGGCGTGCGGGTCAATGCGGTCTGTCCCGGCCCGGTCCGTACGAAACTGGCCATGGCCGTCCACACGCAAGAGATCATCGACGCCTATCATGACGCGATCCCGCTGAACCGCTACGGCTCCGAACAGGAGATCGGAGAGCTCATCACCTTCTTGTGCTCCGACCGGGCCAGCTATGTGACCGGCCAGTGCATCGCGGCGGACGGGGGGTTTGAAAGCACGGGCGTCGGCCTGCCCGCGCTCAGGCGTTAACCAAGCAGGCCGCGGATGGCGATGCTGGCAAACAGCGCCAGCGTCATCAGCACCAGAAGCGTCCGGTCCGCGGGCAGAACCCGGCCGCGGGCGAAATCCGCGAAGGTGGCGAGCGTCTGCGACATGCCGACCGGCCCCAGGCCCTCGGCAATGCGCCGTTCCGTGGCCACCGCGTTCAGCCGTATCAGCGTGCGGAACGCCAGAAAGGCCCAGCCCAGGAAGATAACTGTCTGGGCCACAAGAACAAATACGACCATTGGGTTCATGATCATGTCTCCGTCCAATAGGGGCGCGCGGTGTCTGCGCGATCGTCGTCGAGGAAGAATTCGTCCAGTTGCGGCGGCGCGATCCCGGCATCGAGAAGCTGGACATGCGCCTGCCCGCGGTGATGGACCTGATGCTGGAACAGGTGCAGCAGAACGCGGTCCACCCGCTCTGTCACCTCTGCGTCATGGGCGCGTTCGGTCCGCACCCGCCGCGTCAGGCCCTCTTCGGTCAGCCCGCCGCAGAACCGTGCCAGCCGCATGTCCGCCTCCGCCTGCCGCGCGCCCAGCCCTGCTGCCGATGTCTCCGGCGCCAGGTCATAGACCGCACGCCCGACACCGCCCTCTTCCAGCGCGTCGATGTAATAGAGGTCCACCGCGTGAATATGGTTCATCGTCTCGCTGAGGGACGGAAAGAACCCCGGCCGCCTGGCCGCGAAATCCGCATCGTCCAGACCGGCCAGCGCGCGATAGAGCGTTGCATTGGCCCAGGCATTGTTGAGCGACATTTCGAGATAGGGCGTCATTTTCCGCCTCCGGGTCCGGGCCGCCGTGCGGGGGGATATCCGGCACGGCGCGACACGTCAGAAGTCGACGGTCACGTCGGGCAGGTTGAGCGCCTTGATCAGCTCCCGCAGCTCCTGCCGCGCCGCCACGTTGGAAATGTTGAGCTGCTGCACGCCGATATCCTTGAGATCAAGCAGCGTCAGGCCGCGCGGGAACAATTCCCGGAAGATCACCCGCTCGTTGAAGCCGGGGGCGACCCGGAAGCCGATCCTCTTGGACAGCTTGTCGATCGCCTTTTCCATCTTGGCCTTGTTGACCATCTGCTGCGCGCCAAGCCGGTTGCGCAGCACCACCCAGTCGATCGGCTTGAGCCCGGCCTGCGCCCGAAGCTGCCGCGCGTTCCAGACCATCTCCGAATAGACCGACGGGCCGAGGATGCGTTCGCCGTCGTTGTCGATATGGGCCAGCAGATCGAAGTCGATGAAACTGTCATTGAGCGGCGTGATCAGCGTGTCGGCCAGCGAATGCGCCACCTGGCTGAGGCGTGTGTGCGAGCCGGGGCAGTCGATCAGGATGAAATCCGCCCCGACCTCAAGCTGCGAGACAGCCGCGGACAGGCGGTGGTCATAGGGGTTTTCGCCCGGTTGCAGCTGCGATTTGTCGATCTCGGGCAGGTCGATGTAATCGGGCGTCGGAAGGGTCAGCCCCTCCTTGGCGAGGAAGCGGTGGCGGTTGTCGATATAGCGGCCAAGCGTCTTCTGCCGCAGATCGAGGTCCAGCGTCGCGGTCCGGTGGCCCATCCGCGACAATGCGGTGGCGACATGCATCGACACGGTGGATTTCCCCGCGCCGCCCTTTTCGTTCCCGACGACAATGATATGCGCCATGCCCGTGTCCCCTTTTCCGACCATTTGGCCGGTTATTTGTTGGCGCAACTATATGTTGCGATAGCCCTCAAGGAAAGGGGGGCGGGAGTGTTTGACAGCATTTGCACGGGGGCGTTGCCCATCTGCGTCGCGCCGGGTTGAGGGTCATGGCCGAATCGACCCGCCCATGCTAGGTCTGGGGGCATGATGCGCCCCGACCCCAATATAAGCGATACACGCCCGGTCATCCGTCAGCTGGACGAGGCCGCGATCAACCGCATCGCGGCCGGAGAGGTGGTCGAACGCCCCGCCTCCGCCGTCAAGGAACTGGTGGAAAACGCGCTCGACGCCGGGGCGATGCGGATCGAGGTCACCATCGCGGACGGCGGCAAGGGCCTGATCCGGGTCAGGGACGACGGCTGCGGGATCGAGGCGGAGGCTTTGCCGTTGGCCCTGTCGCGCCACGCGACCTCCAAGATCGACGGCTCCGACCTGCTCAACATCCATACCTTCGGCTTCCGGGGGGAGGCGCTGCCCTCCCTCGGGGCGGTCGGCCGCCTGCGCATCACCTCCCGCGTGGCCGGTGCCCCTGCCGCCGAAATCGCGGTGAGCGGCGGTCGAATGGAAGAGGTCCGCCCGGCCGCGCTCAACAGCGGCACCGTGGTCGAACTGCGCGACCTCTTCTACGCCACACCCGCGCGGCTGAAATTCCTCCGCACCGACCGGGCGGAGGGGCAGGCCGTCACCGACATCATCAAGCGCCTCGCCATGGCCGAACCCTATGTCGGCTTCACCCTGCGCGACGTGACCGGCGGTGGCGAGGGGCGCGTGACCTTCCGGGCCGATCCCGAAACCGGCGACATGTTCGACGCGCTGCACGGGCGGCTGGCGGCGATCCTTGGCCGGGACTTTGCCGAGAACGCCCTGCGCATCGACGCCGAACGCGAGGGTCTGCACATGACCGGCTATGCCGCCCTGCCGACCTATTCGCGCGGCGCGGCGGTGGCGCAGTTCCTCTTCGTCAACGGCCGCCCGGTGCGGGACAAGCTGCTGACCGGCGCCCTGCGCGCGGCCTATATGGACGTGCTGAGCCGCGACCGGCACCCCGCCGCCGCGCTCTTCATCGACTGCGATCCGACATTGGTCGACGTGAACGTCCACCCTGCCAAGTCCGAGGTCCGCTTCCGCGACCCCGGCACCGCCCGCGGGCTGATCGTGTCGGGCCTGCGCCACGCCCTGGCCGAAGCCGGGCACCGCGCCTCCACCACCGTGGCCGGCGCGACGCTTGGCGCAATGCGGCCCGAGCCGCCGGGCCCGGCGCGGGTCTACCAGATGGACCGCCCCTCGCTGGCGGCGCGGGCCATGAGCTACCAGGGGCAGATGCCCCGAGACGATGAGGCCCCGGCGCAATGGCCGGGGCAGGTCGCACCCGATCCCCACGCCCCGGCCCCCGCGCCGGGGCCTCACCCCGACAACGCGACCTTCGGCTTCGCGGACCAGCCCTCCGCCCGTTATGAGCCTGCCGTGGTGGAAGAAACCGCAGAGGGGCTCGAAAGCTACCCCCTCGGCGCGGCCCGCGGGCAGGTGCATGAAAACTATATCGTCGCCCAGACCGACCGCGGCATGGTGCTGGTCGACCAGCACGCCGCCCACGAACGGCTCGTCTATGAAAAGCTCAAGGCGCAGATGGCCGAACACGGCGTGGCGGCACAGGCCCTGCTGATCCCCGAGATCGTCGAACTGTCCCAGGGCGACTGCGCCCGGCTGGAGGAGTTTGCCGACGATCTGCGCGCCCTTGGCCTGACCATTGAACCCTTCGGCGGATCGGCCATCGCGGTCCGCGAAACCCCCGCGATCCTCGGCAAGGTGGACGCCCGCGCGCTGATCCTCGACATCCTTGACGAACTGGCCGATGCGGGCGACAGCGCCACGCTGAAGGCCCGGATTGACGCGATCCTCAGCCGGGTGGCCTGCCACGGCTCGATCCGCTCCGGCCGCCGGATGCGGGTGGAGGAAATGAACGCCCTGCTGCGCGAGATGGAGGCGACGCCGCTCTCCGGCCAGTGCAACCACGGACGCCCCACCTATGTGGAGCTGAAACTCTCTGATATCGAACGGCTTTTCGGACGCACATGATCCAGATCGGGACCACCACCTTTGACCTCTCCGACCCGGTGACGCTGGCCTTGGCCGTGGCGCTCGGCCTCGGGCTGCTGATCGTCCTCCTGCTCTTCGTTGCCCTGCGCGGCGTCGGCAAGGCCGCCCGCGCGACCGAACCGCTGATCTACCAGATGGACCAGATGGGCCGCGCCGTCGAAGGGCTGGGACGCGGGCAGGAACAGCTCACCGGCGGGCTGACCTCGGTGTCGAACGCGCAGGCCACTGCGCAGGCGCAGGTCATTCAGACGATGGAAAGCCGGCTGGCGGCGGTCCAGCAGCAGATGACCGACCGCCTGCACGAAAACGCGATGAAGACGGCCCGCTCCCTCAGCGAGATGCAGGAGCGGATGAACGAACAATTGCGCGGCGGGTCGGAAAAGACCACCAAGTCCCTGACCGAACTTCAGGCGCGGCTGGCCACCATCGACAAGGCGCAGGAGAACATCACCAAACTGTCGGGGGATGTGCTGTCGCTTCAGGATATCCTGTCGAACAAGCAGACGCGCGGCGCCTTCGGGGAAATCCAGCTCAACGACATCGTGTCGAAGGCCCTGCCCAAGGACAGCTACACACTTCAGGCGACGCTCTCCAACGGTCGCCGGGCCGACTGTCTGATCCACCTGCCGAACCCGCCGGGCCCGATCGTGATCGACGCCAAATTTCCGCTGGAGGCCTACGAGGCCCTGCGCAACGCCCGCGGCGAGGGCGAGTTGAAAGCCGCGGCCCAGGCCTTCCGCACCTCCGTCCGCCACCACATCAAGGCGATCTCGGACCGCTACATCCTGGAGGGCGAGACCGCCGACGGCGCGCTGATGTTCCTGCCCTCCGAGGCCGTCTATGCCGAGTTGCACGCCAATTTCGCCGACATCGTGCGGGAGGGGTTCAACGCCCGCGTCTGGATCGTCTCGCCCACCACCTGCATGGCGACGCTGAACACGATGCGCGCGATCCTCAAGGACGCGCGGATGCGCGAACAGGCCGGCGCGATCCGCAATATGCTGCGGCAGCTGCACCGCGACGTCGAGATCGTGGTGGAGCGGGTGCAGAAGCTCGACACCCATTTCGATCAGGCCCGCCGCGACGTCGAGGGCATCGGCATCGCCGCCGAACGCGCCGGAAAACGCGCCGCCAAGCTCGACAATTTCGATTTCGAGGAGCTGGCCCCGGATGCGGTGCAGGATGCCTCCGCCTCCGTCGCGCGGCTGACCGGGGGGGAATAGGGGCGCTGCCCCCTTGAGCCCCGCGGGGCTCAATTCCCCCGGAGTATTTCCGGAAAGGTGAAGAGCATGGGCTGGCTGCCTCAGATCTTGAGGAGCGGTTGCAGCAGGCGCGGGATCAGCGAGCGGAACCGCAGTGGCGCGTCGGTGGCGGCGAGGCAGATGCAATCCTCTCCGATATCCGCGACGGGCATGTGTTCCAGTTCCTCGTCCGCGATCTCCACGTCGCCGCGCCCGAAACGGTCGGTTTCATCGGCGAACGCGCCCTGAAGCACCATGGTCAGTTCCATTCCGCGATGGCCGTGATCCGGCACCGCG
>Ga0213839_1002036_pt1 | contig 11815 bp, 8 predicted proteins | sample SWPATP21_FD_160075 | JGI IMG/M metagenome (GOLD analysis project Ga0213839, IMG submission 160075) | Coastal seawater microbial communities from Marineland, Florida, United States - SWPA TP2 #1 | ecosystem: Environmental > Aquatic > Marine > Coastal | place: USA: Florida | collected 2016-08-14 | reverse complement strand
CCTTGACGCCTTGGCGTCGTCGCCGAGGGGGCCTTCGGCCATGAGTCCGTCCTCATCCGCCAAGCGGGCGCCTTCCCCTCTGTCGGTCGGGCTCTCGGTTCCACCCCTTCTCCACGATCAGGCACGGTTCCAAGCGCAGAACTCTGGGCGGGGTGGTCCAGGGTCAGGCCGTAGGCCGAGGGTCCAGGGTCAGGCCGTAGGCCGAGGGTCCAGGGTCAGGCCGTAGGCCGCGGGTCCAGGGTCAGGCCGGAGGCCGCGGATCCAGGGTCAGGCCGTAGGCCGAGGGTCCAGGGTCAGGCCGAAGGCCAGGGTCCAGGGTCAGGCCGAAGGCCGCGGGTCCAGGGTCAGGCCGTAGGCCAGGGTCCAGGGTCGGGCCAAGGATCCGGGGTCAGGCAGGTCGACGGACCTCGATCGACGTTTTCTCCACCGGTTCGCCAACGCCCGATCGTCTTCCGGGTCTCTTTGCCAACAAGGGAGCGCTCTAGCGTCGGTTCGGCCACGCGCCCATGGTCACGCAACCACCCGCAGCGTCTTCACCAGATGCTCCAGCGCATCCATCACCCCCTCCGTCGTCTCGTGCTTCACGATGACCCAGCCATCCCCCTCGTAGTGACTCGACCGCACCTGCCCCGGCCTCGGCCATCGGGCCGCCACGATCCGGTCCCCCAGCGCCTCCCGCACCTCGTCGAAGCGATGGATGCCGGTGATCCGCTGGCTGGGCCCCTGGGCCCGCAGGAAGGCACAGCCCGCCGCCGCCCTGCGCTCCTGCGGCACGGTCCACCGGTCGAAGATCATCAGCTCGAGCCACGCCTGCCACATGTCGGCGCCGTACACGGCCTTGTTGAGATCGAGGATGTTGACCCCCGGCGGCCGCGCACCGACCTCACCGATGGTGATGCCATCCGGCCGCCGGAACCACTCCATGTGGGACAGGCCGGTGTGGAGCCCCAGCACCTTCAACGCCGCGTGGTTCGTGGGGATGAACGCCTTCAGATAGTCGGGTTCCTCCCGCGGCAACAGCACGCAGTACTGCATCCACGGGTTCTCCATGACCGCCATGGGGCCCGGCAGGTAGTCGACGGACGAGGTCCACACGGGCTTCCCGTCGATCATCACCGTCTCGCAGGTGTGCTCGACCCCCTGCACGAACTGCTCGGCCTGCACGGGCCGCTCCGCCGTCGGCATCAAGCGGTTCAGCGCACGGTACAGGTCATCGTCGTCCCGCACCCGCAGGGTGTTGCGGGCCCCCGCTCCATCGAGGGGCTTGAGCACCATGGGGTAGCCGGCCACCTGGGCGAACCTGCGAGCGTCGTCGGCGCTCGTCACCAACGCCTGGCGCGCCACCGGAAGGCCCGCGCCTCCGAGGACCTCCTTCATCCGGTTCTTGTCGCGGAAGTTCCGGGCCGCCTCGCCCCCCAACCCCTCGATGCCACAGGCGTCCCGCGCATCGCCGAGAGCGACCTGGAGGGGCTCCAGGTAGCCGACGAGCCGGTCGACGCCGCCCCACTCCTTCTGGAACGCACGCACCGCGACGATCAACTGCTCGGCGTCCAGCGCGTTGCCGATCCGGTAGTGGGCCGCCTCCTGCACCGAAGCGGGCAGCCGCTCCCGGGGCTCGTGGGTGACGATCCCCAGCTGGCAATCGAGCCCGGCGAGACGGTCCAGCACCGCCCGCATCTGGCCGCCGACGTACGGCGCCACGAAGACCACGCGCACCATGTGCACCTCCGGCGCCGAGCTATCCCGACGGCCCTTCCCGGGCTCCACCAACGGGTGCCGGTCACGGAAGCGCCACGACCTTGCTACGCTCCGCCCGTGGCACGCGACTGGGAACACATCATCGCGACGTTCTCGGACCGTCAGGGCCTGTCCTCCGAGGCCCGGGAGGCCCTGCACGCGTTCGTCGACACCTACATCGTGGGTGACACCATCACCATCGAGCCCGACGGCTGGACGACCGCGGCCGACACGGAGGGGATCGGAAGCACCGTCCTCGACGTGGTCGACGACGGCGATGCCCCCACCGAGCCTCGCGCCATGCCGGCCTCAGGCGAGCGCTACCTGGACCTGGGCGTGATCGGGACCGGAGGCATGGGAGAGGTGCTTCGGGTCCGGGATCTCGCCCTCAACCGCACGATGGCCATGAAGATCATGCGGAAGGAGAAGCTGGGGCGCGCAGCGGCCGAGGTCCGCTTCCTGGCGGAGGCCCAGGCCACCGCACAGCTTCAGCACCCCGGCATCGTGCCGGTCCACGACATCGGCCACCTCCCGGACGGCCGCTGGTTCTTCACGATGAAAGAACTCCGCGGGAAGACCCTCCACGACGTCCTCTGGGAAGCCCCCCGCGAGCCCGACCTGTGGCCCCGACGCCGCCTGCTCGAGATCCTCCGTTCGGTGGCGGAGACCCTGGCCTACAGCCACAGCCGCGGCGTGGTCCACCGCGACCTGAAGCCCGCCAACATCCTGGTCGGCGACTTCGGCGAGGTCGTCGTCCTCGACTGGGGCCTGGTCAAGGCCATCGACCGCGAGGACCCCGCAGGACCCGACACCGAAGAGCCGATGGCGATCGACAGCTTCGCCACCCGGGCAGGCGCGCTGCTCGGCACCCCGGCGTACATGGCGCCAGAGCTCGCCGAAGGCGCCGGCGACGCGGGGCCGCCGACCGACGTCTACGGCCTGGGAGCGCTGCTCTACGAGATCCTGGCAGGACACGCTCCCTACGACGGCACCGCGGAGGTCATCATCGCGGCCGTCCGCGAGGGCCCCCCTCCACCGCTCCCCGCCGACGTGCCCGCCGAGCTCGCCGAGCTGGTGGACGAGGCCATGGCCCGCCAGGTGTCGGACCGCCGCCTGAGCGCCGCCGACCTCGTGGCGCGGCTCACCGCCTACCTGGACGGCGCCGCCAAGCGAAGCCGCGCGCTGGCCATCCTGGAGGAAGCAGACGCCCTGCAGCCGAGGGTGGAGTCCCGCCTGGCCGACGCGGAGGTGCTGCGGACCGAGGCCCTCGACCTGGCCCGCGAGACGCCTGTCTGGGCCAGCCTCGACGAGAAGCGCCCCATCTGGGCCCGCGAGGATGCGGCCAGCGCAGCACGGCAGGAGGCGGACCTCATCGGTCTGCACCGCCTGCAGCTCCTCCGCGCAGCCCTCACCGAGGTGCCCGACCTCCCGGAGACCCGTGAGCGGCTGGCCTACGTCTACCACTTCTGCCACAAGCGGGCGGAGTCGCTGTCCAACCAGCAGGAAGCCGCCCAGTACGAGCTGCTCCTCCGCGAGCACGACACGGGCGCATACACCGACTACCTCCAGGGCGACGGACTCCTCACGCTGTACACGGAGCCCCGCGCCAAGGCGGTCTTGTACCGCTACGTCCTGGAAGACCGTCGCTTCGTGGCCCGCCGGGAGCGAGAGCTGGGGGAGACCCCGTTGCTCCAGGTGCCGCTGCCCATGGGGAGCTGGGTGGTGCGGCTCGAGACGCCGTCGGTCCAGCCGGTCGAGTACCCCGTCTTCATTCGACGCCAAGAGCGCTGGGACGGCGTGCCGCCCGGCGAGCGCCACCCCCTGCCCGTGCCCCACCCCGGACGTCTCGGCCCCAAGGAGTCCTACGTTCCCGGAGGCTGGGCCCTCCTCGGCGGAGACCGGGCCTCTGGGGTGCCCGCAGAGCGGTGCTGGGTGGACGGCTTCGTGCTGATGACCTACCCCGTCACCAACCGGGACTACATCGCCTTCCTCGACGACCTGGTGATCCAGGGGCACAGCGCCCGAGCGGCCGCCCACCTTCCCCGCACCGGCGCCGGAACGCCCACGTACTGGCAGGACCAGCACGGAAGCCACCACCTCGGCCTCGACGACGAAGGCGATGGCTGGCTACCCGACCACCCGGTCGTGTGCATCACCCTCGAGGACGCCAGGGCCTACGCCGCCTGGATGGCCGAGCGCTCCGGGCTGCCGTGGCGCCTTCCATGGTCCGACGAGTGGGAAAAGGCAGCACGCGGCGTCGACGGCCGCCGCTACCCCATGGGCGAGCACCTGGACCCCACGTGGGCCAACGTGCGGGGCTGCCATCCGGACATGGTGGTCCTCGCCGGGATCCACGCCTTCCCCACCGACGTGTCGCCCTACGGCATCCGGGGACTGGCCGGTGGGGTGATGGACCTGTGCAACGACGGCTGGACCCATCCCCGCCTCACCATCGTCGACGGCCGGGCGCTGCGCGAGGCCGCAGACGCCGACAGCTACCTGGTCGGCCGCGGGGGCTGGCGCACCGCGGATGTCGAGCAGTGCGTGGCCGAGCGCCAGGCACGTCTGTCGCCCCACAGCCGCTCGGACGCCCTGGGCTTCCGACTCGCACGCTCGGTGGAAGGCCCGAAGGGTCGACGGGGCGTGGACTTCCGCTTCACGGGGTAGAGCCAGCGCTCAGCGGCTCGCGCGGAACTTCCCGAGCCTGCGGAGCTCGGGCTCCAGGCCGTCCTGCAGATCCATGAGGGCATCCCGGACCGATGCCGGGTCCTGCAGGAGCTCCTGACGGGCGAGGGGCTCTTCGGCTGAGGCCACCCACACCTCCAGGGTGGTGATCCAGCGGCCCAGCCCCTCGCCCACCCCCAGCTCGTCGACCTGGAGACGAAGCTCTGCCTGGGCCTCGACCTCCTCCTCTTCGACGAGCACGAACCCGAGGGCCTGCAGCTCGTCGCGGGCCGTGGCCGCGGCCTGGAGTCGGGCTTCCTCGGGCGCCGAGCCGTCCACCGTGATGCGGATGGTCTCGAAGCTCAGCCCGTCGAGGTAGGCGCGGGCCTCGCGGGCGTGGCCGCCGTCGGGCCAGGACTGGAGATAGGCCTCCATCGCCTTGCGCCCACGACCGTCGGCCGCCTCCCAGGCAAGGTCGTCCTGGGCGATGCGCGCCTCCTCGAAGTGCGCCCCCTGGGGCCAGCGGACCCGGTAGCGAGCGTAGGCCTGCTCGGTGCCCTCCATGAGGGCGTCGACCCAGGCCCGCTCGTCGAGCTGCCGCCGCGCGGCCGTTGCGTAGACGCCCTCGGGGTAGCGACCGAGGAAGAGTTTGAGGGACTCGGTGTCGCCCCTGTCGAGCACTTCCTTGAACTCCACACCCTGGAGCACCCCCTCCGCCGCACCGCGGTTCCGCCCGTTGGGGAACGCCGCGAGGTAGGCCTTGGCCCCATCCGCCGTCTTCGAGGTCTGGGCCCAGGTCAGGTCGTCGATCCGACGGCGGGCGTAGGGAGCGAACTCTCCACCGGGGTTCTTCTCGACGTACTTCAGGTACTTCTTGAGGGAGTCCTTCCGGGCGAGTCGCCAGTCGGGGAGCTGCGTCCCCCCGGTCGCACCGTCGGACGACTCGGGGTCGAAGCCCTTCGGAGGCGGCGGCGGCGGCCCCTCGGCGAGCAGCTCCGGGTCGAAGGCGGCACCATCCTGCCAGTACGCCTTCTGACGAACCTGGTCTGCATCGAAGACCTGGACGAGGTGGTAGGTGCCCGTGATGGCCACCGGCAGATCGGCCCAGGTGCCGTCGATGAACACGCCACCACGCTTGGGAGGCGCCAGTACCTTCCCCTCCACCTTGCTGGGCGGGGGAAGCTCGATCTCGGCCAGCAGACGGTGGATCGGGTGGTCGTCGGGGACGGGCCAGGACCCGCTCCCGAGGCTCTTGGCGAGAAGGCCCCAGGACTCGAGGACCATGGCATCCTGCTCGTAGAACGCCTGCAGCGTGCGGAGCTGGGCGTAGAGACGTACGTCGTCCCGCGGGATGACGTCGGAGACGCAGCGAGCCACCTTGTGGGCGTGGTCGAGCCGGTCGATGGCGGCGTCGAGGCGCAGTTCGTCGAGGGCCTTCTGGGCCGTCCGGACCTCCTCCTGCCACAGCGACAAGGGGCGCGGCGAGCACACCTCTTCCTGGGCCAATGCCGTCATCACGAACCAGAGCATCGGCGCCTCATAGCCAACCTTGGACCAGACGTCATGGACCCGACGCAACGGTTACGCAACGACGCCCCGGCCCCGACGGGCGTACCAGGGGTCCCCATGGAGGTCGCTATGCGCGGACTGCTTTTCACCTGCCTGCTCGCTCCCACCCTCGCCTTCGCCGGCCCGTCCGTGTCGAAGAGCCAGCTGTCGGAGCTCCCCGACACCGTGGCGTCGGCCCTCGACGCCCAGGAGGCCAAGCTCGACGCCCTCGACGGAGAGCTGAAGGCCGCCAAGGCCGCGATCGGAGGAGAGCGGAAGGACATCGGCGAGGCCAAGGAGGTCACCTCCGAGGCCAAGGAGGACGTCAAGGACGCCAAGGCCATCGAGAAGGCCACCAAGAACGAGGGCAAGACCGCCGTGGAGCGGGCCGCTCTCACCCTGGAAGAGGCCGAGGCCACCAAGGACTCGTCCTGCGCCGACGTGAAGGTCAAGAAGCAGGAGCTGAAGCTGACCAAGTCCGAGGTGAAGACGGAAGGTGCCCAGGCGGACCTCGACGTGGACGCCGCCAAGGGCGCCCTCGACGACGCCAAGGAGGGCGCAGCCGACAAGGGAGACGCCAAGGACGCCATGAAGGACGCCAAGGCCGAGGCCAAGATGGTGGCCGCCACGGGCAAGGAGAAGCTCCAGGCGGCAGAGCTGGCCTTCACGGAGGCCAAGAAGACCTGCAAGGAGAGCAAGTCTGCCGCCAAGGTGGCCAAGAAGGCCCTCAAGGTCGCGAAGGCCGACGCCAAGAACGCCAACCAGGCGGCCGACATGGCCGTCGACGACGCCAAGGACACGGTCGACGAGGCCAAGGACGCCACCGACGAGGAGCGCACGGACCTCGCCCAGGCCAAGGCCAACGTAGACCTCCTGCAGGCCAAGCGGAGCCTCGCCGAGGCCGAGCTGGAGCTGGCCCGTGCCAAGGCGGTCGCAGAGCACGTGGCCGACGCCGAGATCGACGTGGGAGCCTTCGAGGCTGCTGTGCGCAAGGCCGAGGCCGACGTGAAGGGCGCCGAGGCGTCCCTCAACGCTCTGGACTGACCACCACCGGCCCCGGAATGCCCGCTCGGCGTGCCTCCGGGACCCGCTCGTGGTCGAAGGGACAGTGCCGACAACCGCTCCCACAGCACCGGGCGCGCTTGCGGAGGTAGACCTCCGTGAACACCAGGTAGCCGGTGCCGGGATCGGTGTAGTGCTCCTGCCCGGCCCGAACCGCCGCTGCATGGACCTCGCGCCAGCTCACCCGGACGCCTCCTCGATCCGACGGAGGCGGTCCTCCATCTCCGCGAGCTGGTCCATGTTCAGCTCGGTGGCGATCGACACGCTCTCCCGCTGGGCCTCCAGTGCCTCGTCGACGCGACCGGCCTGGAGCAGGGCCTCCGCCAGGGTGTCGAGGGTGCTGGCCCGCATGGGCCGCGGGGCCGACGGATCGGGCCCCACGACCGTGGCTAGGCCCCGGCCGAACCAGCCCGACGGCTGCTCCCCCGGGATGCGGCGCAGCGCCTTGTCGGCCAGCTCGACGGCCCGTCCGGGGTCTCGCGCTCCCTCGTCGGACCGGGTGACGAGGTGCCAGGCGACGGCGTTGAGCACCTCCGGCTCGTGGGGCCGAAGCTCCAACCAACGGTCCAGGGCGATCTGAAGCGCCGCTGGCCGCTCGAGCCCATCGGTCTCCGCGTCGTAGTAGAGGTGCCCCACCAGGCCCCGCACGAAGCGCACATCCTGCATGGCCGCCACCTGCTCCTCGAAGCGGGCCAGGCCCTCCTCCTCCGCCCCGGCCGCACGGTAGTGGTCGAGCATGGGGATCACGTCGACGTAGGCCACGTAGCTGTCGGGGCTGGCGCTGGCGCGGGTCAGCAGGAGCCGGGCCATGTCGGCGTGGTGGGTCGACATCGCCACGCCGCCGTGGACCCCCACGGCCACGACGGTGGCGGCCAGGCCGGTGGCGGTGATGCCTCCGAGGAGCCGGAACAGCTCGCGCCCCGTGGAGGGCTCCGGCACCGAGAACGAGAGGATCAGACCCGCGACGAATCCACCCACGTGGCCCCAGCCGCTGACGGTGTCGGGGAGGAACATCTCCAGGAGCAGCCCCGCCACGAACACGGTCGCCACCGCGATGGTGAGCCGCCGCCCGACGGCCTCCTGGAGGAAGAGCTTCAGGCTCGGATCGCCGACCCAGCGGCTGGCCATGACCAGACCGGCCAAGCCCATCACCCCCGCCGAGGCGCCGTAGGTGGGAAAGCCGTAGGGGCCGAGGGTGCAGGCCACCGCGGCCCCCACGAGCCCCGTCGCTACGTAGATCACCGCCATCCGCAGCCCGCCCCACACGTACTCGACCAGGCTCGCCAGCTGGAGGAAGGCGAGGACGTTGATCAACAGGTGCAGTGGCCCGTGGTGGAGCCAGGCCGACGCCAGCAGTCGGTAGAGCTCGTGGTGCTCCAGGACCCGGTCCGCTCGGAGCGCCCCCAGACGCACCGCCGCATCCACCTCACCCCCGAGCCACAGCTGGAGCCCGTAGACCGCCAGCATGCCGCTCGCGAGGGCCATCGTGGCGGGGGAGCGCCGGAGCATTCGAAGGAGACCGCGGTTCCGCATGCCCCCCCTTAGCCGACGACCCGGACGCTCACCTCTCCGCCCGTCGACGGGCGGACCCCAGGGGGTCGTCGGGGCGCCCGTGGGCACAACCGGTCGCAGCGACGGCCCGCCAAGAGTACACTCCCCGTCCTATGAGACCGGCCACCATCGTCGGCGGCGCCATCGGGGGCCTCCTCGTCGCCGCATTGCTCGCCCCGAGCCTGTACCTCGACATCCCGCGCAGTCTGATGACGGACTGGACGACGGCGCCTCGCTCCGCCGGACTCCTGACCACCCTTCTGGCCGGCGTCGCGATGGTCCTGACCGGTATGGCTGGCGCTGCGGGTTCTCCCGATCGCCAGGCCCGCGCGGGCGCCATGGCTGGCTCTCTCGCCGCTCTGGTGGCCCTCCTCGTGATGCTTCCCGGCACCGCCGTGCTGGCCCATGGCCCCCTGATCGAGCTCGTCGAGGGCGGCCGCGCCACCACGGGCGACCTCAAGCGCGCCATCGTGACGAGCGTGGTCCGAACCCCCGGCTTCCAGACCCTCGGTGCCAGCATCCTCCTCTCCGGGGGCGCGATGCTGGGGTGGCTGGGTGGGGTCATCCACGACCTGTGGCGCGGCCAGCCCTCGCGGGTCGTGCCCGCCATCCGTCCGGCCCCCACGGCCTGGATCGGCCTGCTCGCCCTCACGGTCGCCATACCGATGCAGCTCGGCGCCACGGTGGCCATCGAGGCGTTCGTGTTCGACGAGCTCGGCGCCACCGCCACCTGGACGGGCCAGGCACAGCTCACCGCCCCCCTCGCCCTCGGCGGCACCATCGCGGCCGTCCTGGTGTCCCTGATCGCCCGCGACGCCGTCCTGGTGTTCCGCAAGGGCCAGCGGGTCCGGGCCGTCGTCTGGTTGCTGGGGATGGCGGCCCTCCTCGCCGTGCTCGCAGTCAGCAGCGTCGCCAGCTACTGGCAGGTCGTCATGATGCCGGGCGGCATCCTCGGCACGCTCGCCGTCGGCATCTCGCCGATCGTGGGGCTGATCCTGGGGTGGCGCTCCCAGATGGAGGTCGAGACCGACCCCCGCATCTTCCAGGACGTCGTGGGCGAGGGCCTGTTCGCAGGCATGCTGGTGGGCGCCATCTTCGTGCTCCACGGCCTGTCGTCGTCGGCGTCGATGTACTGGCTGTCGATGCCCTACCGCGAGGAGCTCCTCAGCGGCGCCAGCAAGGTGAGCACCGTGTCGCTCGCCGAGTCGGTCCACCAGCTCTACCTGGCCCACCTGTCCGTTCCCGTGGTGATGTTCGTGCTCGCAATGGGCTACCTGCTGCTCGCGGTCCCGGTGTGGTTCGTGTCGAGGCTCGTGAAGGGCTGACGGGCACCGGTCCGCTCCACCTCGCGCCCTGGAGCGTGTCCGTGTACGAGAACCGCCCCCACCTCGAGACCCGCACCAAGATCGTGGCCACCCTCGGCCCGGCTTGCTGGGACGAGCCGACCCTCACCCAGCTCCTGGAGACCGGGGTCGACGTGGCGCGCATCAACTGCTCCCACGCAGACCACGAGTCGATCCGGCGCCAGGTGGCTCGAGTGCGACGCGCGGCGATGCGCCTGGGCAAGCCCACGGCGATCCTCCTGGACCTCCAGGGGCCGAAGATCCGCACGGGCAAGGTGCCCAAGCCGCTGGAGCTGGCCACGGGTGCCACGCTGACCGTGGTGATGTCCGACGCCGTGGTCGGCGAGGGCACGACGGTGGGGACGACCTACCCGGAGATGGTCGACGACGTCACCGTGGGCGACGTGGTGCTCTTCGCCGACGGCGCGCTGTCCGGCGAGGTCGCCGCCGTGCGGAAGGGAGAGGGCGAGCGGCCCGGCGAGGTCGACATCCGCATGACCCACGGCGGCCCCCTGGGCTCCCACAAGGGGATCAACCTGCCGGGGGTGGCCCTGTCGGTCCCCTGCCTGACCGAGAAGGATCTCGCCGACCTGGCCGTCGGCATCGACGTCGGCGTCGACTACGTGGCCCTGTCCTTCGTGCAGCGCCCCAAGGACATCACCGACCTCAAGGCGGAGCTCGCCCGCCTGGGTGCCCCTGATGTTCCGGTGATCGCCAAGATCGAGAAGCCCCAGGCGGTGGACTGCATCGCCGCCATCCTCGACGTGGCGGAAGGGGTGATGGTGGCCCGTGGGGACCTCGGGGTCGAGGTGAGCATCGAGAAGGTGCCCGTCTACCAGAAGCGCATCATCGCGGCGGCCCAGAAGCGGGGTCGTCTCTGCATCACGGCGACCCAGATGCTCGACTCCATGGAGCGCAACCCGCGGCCGACGCGGGCCGAGACCACCGACGTCGCCAACGCCATCCTCGACGGGACCGATGCCGTCATGCTCTCGGGGGAGACCAGCGTGGGGGACTACCCCATCCTCGCCGTGCGGATGATGGACAACATCGCCCGGGAGGTGGAGGGCTCCCGCTTCTTCTCACCCACGCCCCTGGAAGAGATGGTGTGGATGACCGGAAAGAGTGGCCTTGTCACACGCTCGGCGTGCTGGGCGGCCTCCGAGCGTGGCTGTCCGCTGGTGGTGTTCAGCTGGTCCGGGACCACGGCGCGGATGGCCAGCAAGACCCGCCCCAGGGGCCCCATCTTCGCCCTGACCAGCAACGCCCAGACCGCCGACCGTCTGGCCCTGGCCTGGGGGGTGACGCCCATCCTGGTGCCCGTCATCGACAGCATCGACGACCTGGTGGAGCTGGGCTCCAAGGCGCTGGTCGAGCGGGGCATGGTGGACGCAGGTGAAGACGTCGTCATCCTGGCAGGGCCGAACCCCGTCGCGGAGACCGCGAACCTGATGAAGCTGCATCAGGCGGGGTAGAGGCCGCGTTCGTGGCTCGGCGTGACGAAGGAGACGCGGCGGGCGCTGGAGGCGGGGCGGGCGCTGGAGGCGGGGCGGCAGCCAGCTTCCATCCATCAGCTTCCAGCCTCCAGCCATCGGCCATTCGCCATGGGTGTGGTTCAGCCACTGATCACCCGCGTGACCTGGGTCTTGGTCTGGGGACTCGGCCGAAGCGGCGAGAAGGCCCTCTCCGCGTCTCCGCGGTGACGCGGCGTCTTCGGCGTGTCGGCCTTGCCTCGGGTTCGCGAGTCGCTCGGTCGGGCGTGTTCAGAGATTGATCCACACCCTGTCGGGTAGACCGCCGGGTCACCCCGGCGGCCCCCCATCAGATCCGGACGTGCGGAATTCCCGCATCCGGCTCCTCAGATCACAGGTTCACTAGCCGTAGCTGCTGTGGTCGCCGGCGTATTCGCG
>Ga0213839_1002035_pt1 | contig 11822 bp, 9 predicted proteins | sample SWPATP21_FD_160075 | JGI IMG/M metagenome (GOLD analysis project Ga0213839, IMG submission 160075) | Coastal seawater microbial communities from Marineland, Florida, United States - SWPA TP2 #1 | ecosystem: Environmental > Aquatic > Marine > Coastal | place: USA: Florida | collected 2016-08-14 | reverse complement strand
AAGGGAAGCCTGCTCGTGCCGAGCCCGAACGTCACCGAGAACCACCAGGAGGAGAACGCCCGGGGCCTGGAGGAGGCTGGAGCGGCCCAGGTGCTGGTAGAGCACGGCTGGGACCTGGACGCGGCGGTGAAGCAGGTGATGGACCTGATGGCCGACAAGGGGGCGCTCGAGGCGATGGCCACGGCCGCCAAGGGGCAGGCGAGGCTGGATGCGGCGTCGCAAGCGGCGGACCTGGTGGAGAAGGTGCTGGCGCGCTGACACCGTCTGTGGTCGGCGGTCGGCGGTCGGCAATGGGTGTGGATCTCGCCTTTGCGCGGACCTTCCAGGATGCACCTCTGGGGCTCACCACGGAGACGCGGAGGGCACTGAGAGAGACACGGAGAGACCGGCGGCGCGTGCAGCGGCGGCGCGAACATCGACCCGGGCCGGGGTTGAGCGGGGTCGGTCGAGGGGGGTCAGGTACCAACCCCCAACACCTCCTGAGGGGTTGAGGGGGGTCTTGAGGGCGGTCAGGTACCAACCCCCAACACCGCGGCGGGGGGGCGCAGGGGTTGAGGGGAGGGTCAGGTACCAACCCCCAACACCTGGCCCTGGGCCAGGTAAACGGAGGCATCTCTCCATTCTGCGACACCCTCACGGACCATCTCCCGTCGTTGCGACAGATCCGGCGAGGTCGCGCCCGCGCAGGACGGGCAAAACGACCTTTTCCGCGACCCTGGTCGCCCGGACGCCCCGATCTGTCGCAACGAAGGCGGATGCCTCCTCGGGGTGTCGCACAGGAGCGAGATGCCTCTGTCGCCTTCCTCGTCGAGGCTGCCGAGGGCGTCCTCGGAACCTGACCAAGGTGAAGACCACACCCTCAGCAATCAGCTACCCGAACGTCGCATCTGGCCCATGGGCCTGCGGTCGCTGTGGGCTGGTGGCCCCCGACTCGGTCTCAGCCGGCGCACGTTCGCGTCCATGCTTCCCCATCGCCAGCCTCTCCGTGCCCTCCGTGACTCCGTGGTGAGCCCCAGAGGCGCATCCTGGACGGTTCCTGCCTGTCCGTCGCATCGACCAGACACGGGCGCCTCGCTGAGCGCTATTCCTCCGCCGTCTCCCTGCGCTCCCGCCGCTCGGTCCGGACCCGCCGCTCGACGTGCCGTCCCAGCAGCTCGCAGTCCGTGGGGTCGAAGCCCTGCACCTTCACCCCCAGCTCCAGCTCGTGGCCCTGGCTGTCCACCGTCAGCTTTGCCTTGCGCCCCTCCTTGACCCGGAACGCGGGGGCGACCCGCAGCTCCTGGTACCCGGGCTCCTCCCCGAAGCGGCGCCCCTCCACGTCGAGGAACACCAGCCACTCGTCGTCGGTGGCCCCCGGCCGGACCGACGCCTTCACCTTCACGCGACCCGCCTCACCGCTGGTGCTGTACGACGACTCCTGGCACGCGAGGGCCTGGTCGATGCGGAGCTTCTCCTCCACCCCCTCGTTGGTCTGGACCGTCACCTCGAGCTCACCGGCGAGCGCCGGCACCATCATCCACACGAACATTCGGACCTCCGGGCCCCGACCGCTGTCGGGGCGTCGTGTGGACCCAAAGCAACGAACGTGCCAGAGGAAGACGAGGCCGCATCCAACGATACAAGCGACACAATCAGCGACGCGCTTCCCAAGGAGGGACAGCCTGTCAGCGTAGCGACAGCCCGTGACAGGCGGCGGACAGGTTGTCTTGGCCGGCAGGAAAGGCCATCGCCCGGCCATCCCTCGAGTCAACCCCGGTATCCGTCCGAGACATGGGCGTTCGCACGTGCCGAACAAGGACGCCGAGGGGCCACGAAGGGCACGAAGCAGACACGAAGGGCACACGAAGGAATTTGGCTTGGGGTGCGAGCGACGAGGACACACGGAACGTCGTTCCCATCCTTGTCGTACGGAACCGACAACGAAGCCCCAGCCCGTCAGACACACCGGCTCCACGAACTGCCGTCATCCTCCTCCGTGTCCCCTTCGTGTCTCCTCCGTGTTCTTCGTGACCCCTGCTGAGCCACACCCAACCGACAGCACACCGGCGGAGCTGCTCCCGCCTGGAACGCCCCCTTCCGAAGCAGCGACAGCCCGGACCCGCCCTACGCCCCCCACCGCGCCGCCGCGCAGTCGACGAGCTCGTCGATCTGCCACCGCTCCCGGATCCGGAGCACCTCCACCCCGGGCCGTGGCGGACGCAGCTGGACCTTGCCGTAGAAGCTCTGGTAGCGAGGCCACTTGTGGGCCGCCCACAGCAGCAGGTTCTCCTCCTTCCTCGGCGAGAGCAGGCTCCACGGGTTCTCCCGGTTGCCGTTCCACAGCTCCTGCTGCGACCAGCCGCGCCGAAGACTGCGGGCCACCAGCGCCGGGAACACCACCCGCCGCCGCAGGTCCAGCCACACGATGGTGTCGACCCGCTCCCACACCAGCGGCCGTACCGCCTGGTAGTTGCCGTCCACCACCCAGGAGGGCTGGTCCAGGCGCTCACGAACGGCCTGCCGGAAGGCGTCCGGGGGCAGCGGTGTCCAGCCTGCCTGGTGGTGGATCCCGTCGAGCTCGATGTGCTCGATGCCCAGCGCCGCCGACAGCCGCCGAGCAAGCGTCGTCTTTCCCGAGCCAGACAGGCCGACGATATGGATTCGCATGGGCCGTGGTAGCCCGACGACGGCTTCCTTCGCCAAGACCTGGGCCCGTCAGGACCCGATCCCATCACGCCCCGTGAGTCTGATGCTCCGCATCCTGCCCATCATCCTCGTTCCGCTCGGGATGGCTTGTGCCGATCCGCAGCCAGGCCGTCCCGGGGCAGGTTCGCCCACAGGGGATGCCACCACCAGCCACGACATCCCTCCCGATGCCTACTTCCTCGCCGTCGCCATCGACGGCACGACCACCATGGCCAGGGCCCAAGCCATGTACGTCGTCCGGTCGAGCGGACCGGACTGCGTGGACGTCGAGACCCTTCTCATCGACGCGAGCCCCGCCGCTCCCGTCGAGGAGCCCTCACTCTTCGTTCGCCTGGAGGCCGCGACCATGGCTACCGGGAGCTCGGACGTCGATGGGACCCGCGACACCATCGCCATTCGCCCGTGGGAGGGCCACGACACCATCCTCGTGCCCAGTGCGTGGACGGTGGAGGCCCTCGGCGACGACATGCTGACCATCCGGACCGGCCCAGGTCTGAGCTGCCCCCACGCCATCACCGCCCATTCCGACAACAGCGACTGCGCGCCCTACACCGAGGCGTCCCTCACCCTGCTGCCGTCACCCGCCCCCTTCGAGGCCGACCCCCTCTGCCAAGACCACGCCACGAACCATCGAGGGAACTGCTTCGTGAACGCCGACACCGCGCGTGACCTCCGCTCCTGCCCGTAGTGCCCCTCACGAGCCGGACCGCCCAATGGGCCCCCTCTCCACTTCACCAAGCGCAGATCGTGCCGCTGGCGTGCAAGGCGTCTTCCTGAGTGGTTCCCAGTGCCATGCCAGCCTCACCCAGGCGCCGGCTCCCACGCCGCGGTCGTCCAGTCCCCCATTGGCGGCACCTCGTTCACGGTGGGCCTCGCCGTGTCCCGCACCCGCAGCGCCTCCTGCAGCGTCCCCAGGGCCTCGAAGGCCATGAGCACATCCCGCCGGACCCCCACGCGACGCAGCACCACCTCCAGGCTCCGCTCGACCGCCTCCGACGCCGCCATGGCGTCCTCGATGCGTCCGTCCGCGAGGGCCAGCACCAGCCAACCCAGCTGTCGCCGCACGCCGTCCCCATGGCACAGAAGTTCGCCATTCCCAAGCTTCCCACAAAGCTCTCCGCACCGGTCCAGCAGCGCCCTCGCCGCCTCGTACCGAGCGATGTTCCGTCGCTGCTCCCACCCCATGGCCCCTCCGGGTCGGGGCCGCCTCCCGACGGCCCCGACGTGTCTACTTGGCGTCCGCCGGTCCCACGGGGCCCTGCACCAGCTGGGCCACCCGCTCGAAGAGCTCCGGGTCGGAGAGCAGCTTCTCCCGCACGTTCTCCCGACCCTGGCCGATGTTGTCCTCACCGATGCGGTACCAGTTCCCAGCCCGCTCGATGACGCCGCAGGCATCGGCCTTGGCCATCAGCTCGCTGGCCGGGCACACCCCCCGACCGTAGACGATGTCGAACTCCGCGATCTTGAACGGGGGCGCCAGCTTGTTCTTGACCACCCGCACCTTGGTCTTGTTGCCGATCACCTCCTTGTCGCCTCGCTGGACCTTGCCGATGCGCCGGATGTCGAGGCGCACCGAGCTGTAGAACTTCAGCGCGTTCCCTCCGGTCGTCGTCTCGCTGGGGCCGAACATCACGCCGATCTTCTGCCGCACCTGGTTGATGAACATCACGATGGCGCCGGTCCGACTGATGATGGCGGTGAGCTTCCGCAGCGCCTGGCTCATCAGCCGTGCTTGCAGACCCACGTGGTGGTCCCCCATCTCGCCCTGGAGCTCGGCCTGGGGCGTCAGCGCCGCCACGGAGTCGATCACGACGAGGTCGACCCCACCGGACCGCACGAGCCCCTCGGTGATCTCCAGGGCCTGCTCACCGCAGTCCGGCTGGCTCACCAGCAGCGCATCGACGTCCACCCCCAGCTTCCGGGCGTAGGTCACGTCGAGGGCGTGCTCGGCATCCACGAAGGCGGCCGTGCCTCCCAGCTTCTGGACCTCGGCGATGGCGTGCAGGGTCAGCGTCGTCTTCCCCGACGACTCCGGCCCGTAGATCTCCACCACGCGTCCCCGCGGGTAGCCCCCCACCCCCAGCGCGTCGTTGAGGGCCAGGGAGCCCGACGGCACCACGTCCACGTCGGCGGCGGCCTGCTCTCCCAGCCGCATCACCACGTTGTCTCCCCAGCGCTTCGCCATCTGCTCGAGGGCGATCTCCAGCGCCTTGGTGCGGCCAGGCGTGTTCTCGATGGTCATTCCTCACTCCTCGGGGCCGAGCCCCTGTCAAACGTCGACGCGGGTGCTCCCCGCGCTGCGGACGACCGGGCAGCACGCCCGTCCCGACCGACACGAGGCCGTCAGCAAGAGGGGTGCCAATGGACACGATCGGCGCATCGACACGCTTCTTCCGACACCTTCGCGAAACCCAAGCGGAAGGACCGTCGCTACGGCGGAGACCGACGCGGCTGGGGATCCGCTCCATCCGTCACCGTGGACCACCACCGAACCGCCGAGCCCGATGCATGGGGGCCCATCCAGCTGACGGACGTCCGTCGACAGGGGTCGACGCTCGGCCTCGCCACCCCGGACGCTCCCCGCGCCATCGTTCGAAGGGGAGGGCCGCGACCAGAGCGACAGGACGCCTTCACACGTCGCTGCACTCTTGAAATCATCGACAGCTCTTTTCGACCGTCCTCGACTCCCCCAGAGCCCAGCCCCACCCGCCACCTCTGACCCGTGGGTCCCCTCGCCGTCAGATCGTCGGGATGCGACACCCCGAGTCCTACGATAGGGCGCGCCCCACCCCGGGGGCTCCATGGGAGCGACACTACTCCTCGAGGACGGGCGCCGCTTTGTCGGTGACGCGTTCGGTGCACGAACCACCCGTGTCGGAGAGGCGGTCTTCAACACCGCCATGACCGGCTATCAGGAGGTCCTCACAGATCCCTCCTACGCCGAGCAGGTGGTGGCGATGACCGCCCCCCACATCGGCAACACGGGGGTCAACGCCACGGACCCCGAGTCCGCGAAGGTCTGGCCGGCGGGCTTCGTCGTCCGCCGCCTGGCTCGCGGGCCCAGCTCCTGGCGCTCGGAGGGCGGTCTGCATCAGTACCTGGTGGAGCACGGCGTCCCCGGCATGCAGGGCATCGACACCCGCGCCCTCGTCCGCCACCTCCGCTCCCACGGAGCCATGCGCTGCGTCATCAGCACCGACGGCACCCCGCTGGAGGCCCTGAAGGAGCGGCTGGAGGCCTGGCCCGGCATGGTGGGTCGCAACCTCGCCTCCGAGGTCACCTGCAAGGAAGCCTGGGTCGCCCACGACCCCGCAGAGCCCGTCGCACGCTTCGCGGTGGTCGACGGCGGCTGCAAGCAGAACATCGTCCGGCTGCTCGCCGACCGGGGCTGCTACGTCCGGGTCCACCCCCTCACCGACCCCGCCGAGGCCTGGATGGCCGACGTCGACGCGGTCCTGGTGAGCAACGGCCCTGGCGACCCCGCCGCGGTCACCGGCGTCCCCGAGAAGCTCCGCCAGGTCATCGGCACCAAGCCGGTGGTCGGCATCTGCCTCGGCCACCAGCTGCTCTCCCTCGCCCTGGGCGCCACCACCTACAAGCTCAAGTTCGGCCACCGAGGCGCCAACCAGCCGGTCCGCGACGAGCGCACGGGTCGCGTCCAGATCACCAGCCAGAACCACGGCTTCGCGGTGGACGAGGCATCTCTGAAGGCCGCGGGCGCCGTCGTCACCCACACCCACCTCAACGACCAGAGCGTGTCGGGCTTCAAGCACGAGGCCAAGCGGGTGATGGCGGTCCAGTACCACCCGGAGGCCAACCCTGGCCCCCACGACGGCGAGGTCGTCATCGACGAGTTCGTCGCCATGGCCCAGGAGGCGGCACGATGAGCCAGCGCATCCCCGAGGGAAGCACCATCCTCGTCATCGGCTCCGGCCCCATCGTCATCGGCCAGGCCTGCGAGTTCGACTACTCCGGCACCCAGGCCTGCAAGGCGCTGAAGGCCCTCGGCTACCGGGTGGTGCTGATCAACAGCAACCCCGCCACCATCATGACCGACGAGGCCCTCGCCGACGCCACCTATGTGGAGCCGCTGACCCTCGACGCCGCCACCCAGGTCATCGCCCGGGAGAAGCCCGACGCCATCCTCCCCACCGTCGGCGGCCAGGTCGGCCTGAACCTCGCTCTCGAGCTCGCCGACGCCGGAGTGCTCGAGGAGCACGGCGTCACCCTCATCGGCGCCGACCCCGAGGCCATCGCCCTCGCCGAGGATCGCAAGCTCTTCAAGGACGCCATGATCGAGATCGGCGTCGGCGTGGCCGCGTCCGACGTCGCCACCACCCTCTCCGAGGCCGAGGCCCTCCTCGAGCTCACCGGCCTGCCCGCCATCATCCGTCCCGCCTTCACCCTCGGCGGCGCCGGCGGCGGCATCGCCTGGAACCGAGAGGAGTTCCGCGCCATCGTCACCGAGGGGCTCCGCCTGTCCCCCGTGGGCCAGGTCCTGGTCGAGACCTCCATGCTCGGCTGGAAGGAGTTCGAGCTCGAGGTGATGCGGGACAAGGCCGACAACGTCATCATCATCTGCTCCATCGAGAACTTCGACCCGATGGGCATCCACACGGGCGACTCCATCACCGTGGCCCCCGTGCTCACCCTGACCGACCGGGAGATGCAGCACCTCCGCGACCTGGCCATCAAGATCATCCGCCGCGTCGGCGTCGAGACGGGCGGCTCCAACGTCCAGTTCTCCATGAACCCCGCCACGGGCGAGGTCATCGTCATCGAGCTCAACCCTCGGGTGAGCCGCAGCTCTGCCCTGGCCAGCAAGGCCACCGGCTTCCCCATCGCCAAGATCGCGGCTCAGCTCGCCGTCGGCCTCACCCTCGACGAGATCGACAACGACATCACCCGGGTCACGCCGGCCTGCTTCGAGCCGGCCCTCGACTACGTCATCACGAAGATCCCCCGCTGGAACTTCGAGAAGTTCGCCGCCGCGGACCGCACCCTCGGCACCGCGATGCGCTCCGTCGGCGAGGTCATGGGCATCGGTCGCACCTTCCAGGAGTCGATGCTCAAGGCCATCGACAGCCTCGAGGGGGGCTACCCCGACGTGTCCCGCTGGGGCGACCAGGAGCTACGGGAAGCCCTCGCCACCGCCACGCCGGATCGTCTGGCGTGCATCTTCGAGTCGCTTCGCCGCGGATGGACGAGCAGCGAGATCCGCGACATCACCAAGATCGACAAGTGGTTCCTCGCCGAGCTCGCCGACATCGTTCGCTTCGAGCAGGGTCTGAGCGGCCGTTTCCTCGACGACCTGACCGAGCGGGAGCTGCGGAACGCCAAGCGGATGGGTGTCTCGGACGCCCACCTGGCCAAGCTCCTCGCATGCAGGGAAGAAGACGTCCGAGAGCGACGTAAGAAGCAGGACATTCTACCGACGTTCAAGCGGGTCGACACCTGTGCCGCCGAGTTCGAGTCCCACACGCCGTACCTGTACAGCGCCTACGAAGACGAGGACGAGGCGGGGGAGAGCCCCACCGACCGGGTCGTCGTGCTCGGCAACGGCCCCAACCGCATCGGCCAGGGCATCGAGTTCGACTACTGCTGCTGCCAGGCCGCCTTCGCCGTGCGGGACTCCGGCCTCACCAGCGTCATGCTGAACTGCAACCCGGAGACGGTCTCCACCGACTACGACACCTCCGACAAGCTCTACTTCGAGCCCTGCACCGTCGAGCACGTCACGAACGTCCTCGACCGCGAGCAGCCCCGCGGCGTCATCCTCCAGTTCGGCGGCCAGACCCCCCTGAAGCTGGCCCACCACATCGGCCCCGTGCTCGGCACCTCCCCCGACGCCATCGACCTGTGCGAGGACCGGGAGCGGTTCAACGAGCTGCTCTCCCGCCTCGACGTCCCCCAGCCCGAGGGAACCTTCGCCCACACCCTCGCCGAGGCCCGGGAGGCCGCGGGCAAGCTCGGCTACCCCCTGCTGGTCCGCCCCAGCTACGTCCTCGGCGGCCGGGCCATGGCCATCTGCTACGACGAGACCGACCTCGAGCGCTTCGGCGCGGAGGCCGTCGGCGCCAGCGAGTCTCGGGGCCTGCTCCTCGACCGGTACCTCGCCGGCGCCCTCGAGCTCGACGTGGATGCCCTCGCCGACGGCACCGAAGTGGTCATCGGCGGCATCATGGAGCACATCGAGGAAGCAGGCATTCACTCTGGTGATTCCGCTGCCATCCTCCCACCCGTCTCCCTGTCTGCTGCCCAGCTGGCGACGGTCGAGGACTACACCCGACGGATCGCCCTGGAGCTCGGGGTCGTCGGGCTGGTGAACATCCAGTTCGCTGTCCACGACGGCAAGGTCTACGTCATCGAGGTCAACCCACGAGCCAGCCGCACCGTGCCCTTCGTGGCCAAGGCCACCGGCGTTCCCCTCGCCCGTATCGCCACCCGGCTGTGCCTCGGTGAGAGGCTCGCGGACATCGACCTCTCCCGCAAGAAGGCCGAGCTGTACTTCGTGAAGGCCCCCGTCTTCCCCTGGCGCAAGTTCGCTGGCAACGACGTCGTCCTCGGGCCGGAGATGCGGAGCACCGGCGAGGTGATGGGGGTCGGCTGGAGCGTGGGCGAGGCCTACGCCAAGGCCCTGATCGCAGCTGGGATGCAGCTCCCCACCGGCGGGGGCGTGTTCTTCAGCGTCCGCGACGCCGACAAGCCCCGCAGCGTCGCCATCGCCGGTGCCCTGCAGCATATGGGCTTCAAGCTCTTCGCCACCGGCGGCACCGCCCGGTACCTCCAGGAGCGGGGCATCGAGACCGAGACGGTGTTCAAGGTCCGCGAGGGCCGCCCCGACGTCGTCGATCTCATCAAGAACGGCGAGATCCAGCTCATCCTCAACACGCCGCTGGGGAAGAAGTCCCAGTACGACGAGCTCGCCATGCGCCTCGCCGGGCTGGAGCACGGGGTCCCCTGCATCACCACGCTGTCTGTCGGCAAGGCCCTCATCGAGGCCATCCGCAGCCACAAGGCCGGCGAGCTGAAGGTCATCAAGCTCCAGGAGATCGTGTAGCCCCGGTCATGGGCGTAAGATGCCCCATGACGACGGGCTGGTTCGCACTCGACCTCCTCCTGCTCTGGGCTCTCTACGAGCTCGTGCGCAGCGTGGTCGTGCGCCGCATCAAGGAGGCGTGGCGGGTCTCGGCGAGCCGCTTCGTGCGTCAGCATCGCATTCAGCTGGAGTCCGCCTCCTTCATCGACCGGGTGTGGGTCCGGGAGGCGCTGGCCCAGGACCCGTCCATCGAGCGGGCCATCGCCGACCTCGCGACCCGCACCGAGGACAGCGTCCGGGAGCTGCGCAAGCGCGCCGACGTGTATGCGGAAGAGATCGCACCGTTCTTCAGCATGTCCGCCTACTACCGCTTCGGCGCCTCCCTGGGGCGCCGCTTCCTGGACTTCCTCTTCGAGCTCGTCGTGGAGCCCGGCGGCTTCGAGAAGCAGCTGGAGCACGTGCCCGAGGGGGCGGTGCGGGTCTACGTGATGAACCACCGCGCCAACATCGACCCGGTGGTCATCGCCTACGGGCTGCTCCGCCACGTGCCGATGTCCTACGCCGTCGGGGAGTGGGCGCTCGTGTGGCCCCTCCACACCATCTTCCGGGCCTTCGGGAGCTACTTCGTCCGTCGTGGCGAGAAGGACCCCCTTTACCACGCCGTCCTGCGCCGCTTCGTCCAGCTGATCGCGGGGCGAGGGGCGGTCACCGGCTTCTTCATCGAGGGGGGCCTCTCCAGGGACGGCAAGCTCCGCCGCCCCCGCACCGGGCTGCTCGACTACCTGATCGGCCTGCGCCACGACTTTCCCGACCGCGAGATCGTGTTCATGCCCGTCGGGCTCAACTACGACCGCGTCTTCGAGGACCGCATCCTCACCAAGGAGGCCAACGGTCCCATCCCCAAGCCCACCGCCATGGAGCGCCTGGTCAACGGCCTGGCGGTGCTCTTCTGGCTACCGCAGCTGGTCGTGGCCAACCTCCTCCGCGTGGCCACGCGCTCCCACCGCAAGTTCGGCTACGCAGCGGTCGCCTTCGGCAAGCCCCTCAAGCTCTCGGACTGGCCCGGGGGGTCGGAGGTCCACACCCTGCCCGACGACGCGCGGAAGGAGGCCCTGGAGGCGCTGGGCACCGAGCTGCTCGTCCGTCGCATCGGCGCCGTGATCCCCGCGACCCCGGTGCCCGTGTTCTGCGAGGCCCTGCGCCGCTCCGGTGACAAGGACCGTGGGAGCATCACCCTCCGCGCCCGGGAGGTGCTGGCCGAGCTGCGGGGAGCAGGGGCTCCGCTCCAGTGGGGCGAAGCCGGCGCCCGCATCGAGGAGCTCCGCGCCAGCCACTCGGACGCCCCGAGCATCCACGAGGCCTTCGACACCCAGCTCCTCGACCACCAGGAGGCCGAGATCCTGGTGGAGCTCGCTGGCCCATCCCTCGTGCGACGACGGGTCTTGCGGCGGGTCGTCACTCCTACCGGGAAGGGCTACGAGCCCGTCGACGACGCCGCCGAGGTCCTCGTCGACTACTACGCCAACTCCCTGGCCCACCACCTGCCCACCACCAGCGACGACCGGGCCGCGGCCGGCTGAAAGCCGCGTGGCCTCCCTGGCGTCGCAGCTGCCGTGGGCGGCCGACCCGCACCGTAGGGCCCTCGCGGTGCGCCGAGCCCTCACTCGGCCAGGCAGGTCCGCCCGCGCACCGCGTACAGCCCGGCCTCCACGGGGCTCTCCACCGCCCGCAGGCAGCTCGCCTCCCCCAGGGCCAGCCCGTGGGCCTCGGCCTGCCACGCCGGCACCACCACGCAGTCCGCCTGCACATGGGCCAGCCAGTGGCAGAACGCCTCGGGGGTCGTCTCGGCGGGCAGGGCACGGTGGCGACGGTCGGCGTAGTAGGACGTGCCGGGGCCATGGGCGACGAGCACCGCGTCCGTTGCAGTGACCGCGGCGAGCCAGGGTCCCACCCGCTCGGCCACGTGGGACTCCGAAGCCCGCGCTCGCACGAGGGCCACCTGCCAGACGACGCTGGTGCCCAGGGCGGCGAGGGCGACCAGTGCCCCCAGCCAGCGCGCCGGTCCGCGCCACCGCCGCGCCCGCTCCGGCCCGACCCG